>Ga0160431_100393_pt1 | contig 21369 bp, 24 predicted proteins | sample HID1971K_E0MG_FD_108212 | JGI IMG/M metagenome (GOLD analysis project Ga0160431, IMG submission 108212) | Enriched millipede-associated microbial communities from UW Madison campus, WI, USA - HID1971K_E0 MG | ecosystem: Host-associated > Arthropoda: Insects > Digestive system > Unclassified ...
AAAAAGGATGCCGGCCTCAAACGCGAAATCGAATTCGAGCAGAAACTAGTCGGCCTGATGAAAAGCTATGACAAGAGTCTGCGCGATATCATCGCCATCCTCGACCCGAAAGCCGCGACGCGCGGCGCCTCCAGTGCGCCGAAACAACAGCGCCGCCCGCGCGTGGTGAAAGTGTACGAAAACCCGCATACCGGCGAGCTGATCGAAACCAAAGGTGGTAACCACCGCGGCCTCAAGGCCTGGAAAGAACAGTACGGCGCCGCCACGGTTGAACGCTGGGTACGCTGATGAAACGTCAACGCCAGCTTCACACTTTTTTCACAACCGCTGGCCCAGTATCGAGACAGCTAAAGGACTAGCGACCCCACGCGCCCGCACATGCGGGCCTCTATTTCAGCGCCCTGCCTCGTGCAGGGCGCTTTCATTTGCGCAATCGCTTCACTGCCGTATCATGGCCCTCCTGTCTGTTTTGCTGGCCCCGCCGCCAGCCACGTCTCTGGAGTACCCATGAGCCTGCACGATCTGCACACCCTGCCGGGCGTTACCGCCCAACCTGACGCCGCCACCGCCCAGTTCGTCTTCAACCACACCATGCTGCGGGTCAAGGACATCGAGAAATCGCTGGACTTCTACACCCGCGTGCTGGGTTTCCGCCTGGTCGACAAACGTGATTTCCCGGAAGCGGCCTTCAGCCTGTACTTCCTGGCCCTGGTCGACCCGGCGCAAATCCCCGCCGACGACGCCGAGCGCCACCAGTGGATGAAGTCCATCCCGGGCGTACTGGAGCTGACCCACAACCACGGCACCGAAAACGACGCTGAGTTTGCCTACCACAACGGCAACAGCGACCCGCGCGGCTTTGGCCATATCTGCATTTCCGTGCCTGACGTGCGCGAAGCCTGTGCCCGCTTCGAGGCGCTGAACGTGCCGTTCCAGAAGCGCCTGGCCGACGGTCGCATGAACCACCTGGCCTTCATCAAGGACCCGGACGGCTACTGGGTCGAAGTGATCCAGCCAGCCGAACTCAAGGGCTGATCGTTCATCGGCTCGCGCTCGTCGGGCCGGGAACTCCTGGCCACTCGCTGTGGTATATGAAGGTAACCGCTTCATACGCCACAGCGAGGTAAGGACGATGCAATCTCTTCACTGTGAATACCGCGACCACACCATCACCGCCAGCGTGATGCCCCATCCCGACTCTCCCCTGCCCTATGCCGCCGGCTGCCTGATCACCGATCCTGAAGGGCATACCAGCAAGCGCATCCCGATGCCGATGAAGTTCTTCTCCGACCTGGAAAATGCCCAGCATGTGTCGCTGGCCCATGGGCGGGCACTGGTGGATGAGCAATTGGACAAGGGGCACAGAGCCTTCTGACGCGACTGCCTGCAAACCGGCTGCCACGGATTCAGCATCGACCTCAAGGAGGATAAGGATTCTGTGGGAGCGGGCTTGCCCCGCGAAGAGGCCGCCCCAGACACTGGTGCTACCTGGCACGGGCTTCGCCCGTGTTCGCGGGACAAGGCCGCTCCCACAAGGCCATGGCAGGCGCCCTCTAGCTACCCCGCGCGTAAACCACCGCCGCCTCGACCTGCTCCGGCGTTGGCCGAACCCCGGTATACAGCACGAACTGCTCCAGCGCCTGCAGCGCAATCACCTCCAACCCGGTGATCACCGGCTTGCCCAACGCCTGTGCACGCCGGATCAACGGCGTTTGCGCCGGCATCGCCACCACATCGAACACCCGCTCGGCCGCGTCAATGGCGTTTTCGCTGAACGCCAGCTGATCAGCCTCCGGCCCGCCCGCCATGCCGATCGGCGTCACATTCACCAACATGGGCGGGCACAAGTCGCCCAGCTCGGCCACCCAGCGATAGCCGCAGACATCCGCCAGCTGCCGCCCCGCCTGCTCGTTGCGCGCCACGATCACCCCCTCGCGCAACCCCGCATCGCGCAAGGCACTGGCCACCGCCTTGGCCATGCCGCCACTGCCACGCAGGGCGAATGCAGTGCCGGGGTCGACCTGATGCTGCTCGATCAACTGCCGCACCGCGAGGTAGTCGGTGTTGTAGGCCTTCAGCCGGCCAGCGGTGTTGACCAAGGTATTGACCGACTCGATGGCGGCCGCCGACGGGTCGATCTCGTCGACCAGGGCCATGCACGCCTCCTTGTACGGCATGGACACCCCACAGCCGCGAATGCCCAGCGCGCGTATGCCGGCGATGGCGGCCGGCAGGTCGCTGGTGGTCATTGCCTTGTAGTAATAGTCCAGGCCCAGCTGCTGGTAGAGGTGGTTATGAAAGCGCACGCCGAACGTGCCTGGCCGCCCGGCCAGGGAGATGCACAGCACCGTGTCTCTGCTTGGAGTTGTCGCCATAAACTGCTCCTTTTTCATAACTGAAACGTTTGTTCAGCGTAACAGAGACCACCACTGGTCGTCCCTTACACAACCTTTACCGTTCCCCTGTGCTCAGCTGACAGAGCGCAGCTCATAGTAGTAGGACCCCGCGCGTGGGGTTTCTTGCGAGGAACCGTCATGAACCGTCTCATCCCCGGAATCGCCCTGCTGGTCGGTGCCCTGGCCGTCAGCGGGCAAGCATCCGCCCACGGTGGCGGTGGTGGCTGGTATGGCCCAGGCCCGCTGCTCGGGGCAGCGGTGGTCGGGGCGGTGGTCGGGGCTACGGTTTCCGCTGGCCACGACCGCACGGTGTACGTAGAGCGCCAACCGGTCTACTACGGCCCGCCTCCGGTGTATGTGCAGGCGCCGCCACCGCCAGCGGTTTACTACCAGCCGTACTATGTGCCGGGCCCACCCCCACCGGGGTATCGCGTCTACGGTCCGCCCCCGGTGTATTACGGCCCGCCGCGTTGGTGACCGTTGAAAAACCTGATGAGCACTATTGAGCAAGTTGATTTCAAACCGCGTTGGCTGCTGCGTAAGGTAGGGCCATGTTTTACAGGAGGTCCCCATGGCCACTATTCAGATCATGTCCGTCATCGGCAGCGCCGTCCCGTCTACACTGCGCGAGAAAGGGCTGCTGGCATGCTGGTACCTGATGCGCAACGGCGAAGCCGTGAGTGGCCCGCTGACCACCCGCGCGTCGGCCCAGTCCCTGGCCGAACAGCTCCAGGGCAATAGCCTGCTCGCTTGAACGAATTTGTTGTGCGTTGCTCCCTACGCCTCTTCTGACCCGCCTCTGGCGGGTCTTTTTTTTGCCCCGCACGAACCGACGAACGGACGCAGGATAACCGTTACAGCATGAAGCTTTTTTCATTTCGATAGGCCGGTGCAACGAGCAATCGACAGCCGCTGAGCCATACTCCAGAATGCGAGCGTTTTTTGGGGGAAAACCCTTGCACAGCCAACGACATACCAACCTTTAGTGAGCCTCAACGTGAAAACATCCCTGTCCATCCTCAGCCTGCTGCTGTTGCTCACAGGAACTGCGACCCTTCCGTCGACCGCTGCTGCACAACCCCCAGCCCAGGTTCAACGCGACCCCTCCAAACTGCACCTGGCTTCCGGCAGCGCCCTGCTGATCGACCTGAATACCAATCAAGAACTGTATTCGAGCCACGCCGACCGTGTGGTACCCATTGCTTCGGTCACCAAGCTGATGACCGCAATGGTAGTGCTGGATGCCAAGCAGCCCATGGATGACATGCTCACCATGACCATCGCCAACAACCCGGAGATGAAAGGCGTCTACTCGCGAGTACGCCTGGGCAGCGAGCTGAACCGCCGCGAAACCTTGCTGATTACCCTGATGTCGTCGGAAAACCGTGCCGCCACCACCCTGGCCAACCATTACCCGGGGGGCTATCCGGCCTTCATCAAGGCGATGAATGCCAAGGCCCGCAGCCTGGGCATGAGCCATACCCGCTATGTCGAGCCTACCGGCCTGTCGACGCTGAACGTGTCCACCGCACGTGACCTCGGCAAGCTGCTGATGGCCTCGCGCAAGTACCCGCTGTTGAGCGAGCTGTCGACCACCCGCGAAAAGACCGTGGCCTTCCGCAAGCCCAACTACACGCTGGGCTTTCGCAACACCGACCACCTGGTGAACAAGAGCAACTGGGACATCAAGCTGACCAAGACCGGCTTCACCAATGAAGCGGGGCATTGCCTGGTGCTGCTGACCCGCATGGACAACCGCCCGGTGGCCATGGTGATTCTCGACGCCTTCGGCAAGTACACCCACTTCGCCGATGCCAGCCGCATGCGCCAGTGGCTGGAAACCGGTGCCGCGAAGCCTGCGCCGGCAGTCGCCATGCAGTACAAGTCGGATCGACAGAGCAAGACTCGCCTGGCTGCTGAGTAGAACTGCGGTCGCGCTGGGCCCTATCGCCGGCAAGCCGGCTCCCACAGGCACACCACCGTTTTCGAAGGCTGCGCCCTACCTGTGGGAGCCGGCTTGCCGGCGACAGGGGCGCCCCGCAAGGGCCGCTCCTACACAGCAAACCTAGGCCTGGGTGCTGACCATCCCGCCGGCACTGCTGCCGCCCGTCGTCTGCAAGGCTTCGAGCAACTGCGCGGTTGCCTGCAAGATCTGGCCGTTGAGCGTGGCGATACTGGCCTGCTTGGCCCCCACCGCCGCCAACTTGGCCGTCTCATCCATTTTCTGCGCCATCAGTGCAGCCAGTTGCTTCTGCTCCTCGGCCAACTGCTTCTGCAGTTTCTTGATCATTTCGCGCAATTGCTTGATGTGCGCGGGCTCGCCGCTGTCTTCGCTGCCCTGTGCGCTTTGCGCCTGGTCGCTTTTGCGCAACTTGGAAGTGTCGGCCTGAACGCTGGCACCCTGCCCGCCTTCGACCTTCTGGGCCTCGCTACTGACGGCAGCCGTGGCGGCGGGTGTGGCCCCGCTGATGGTGACCGCTGCGATACCTACCATGTGTTTGTCCCTGTGCTGAAATGGTCCTTGCGTCGACTACCCTATCGGCCGCCCCACGCAGACCTTTAGCACTGGCGGCCAGCCGGCACACGGCCGGTCAGTAAATTCCCCACACCTTGGCTCGTTCCAACCAATGTACCTACGCAGGAGCCGGAGTACCGGCGGGCGTCCACATTCGACCATTATGGAATCGCAGCCATGAGCCAGTCTTCGAACCCGGAAACCATCAAAGATCTGATCGGCGTGGGCTTCGGCCCGTCCAACCTGGCCTTGGCCATCGCCCTGGAAGAACTCGCCCAGACCCAGGGCCATGCCCTCGACGCGCTGTTCATCGACAAGCAGCAGGAGTACCGCTGGCACGGTGAAACCCTGGCCACCCAGAGCGAACTGCAGATCTCCTTCCTCAAGGACCTGGTCTCGCTGCGCAATCCCACCAGCCCCTACAGCTTCGTCAATTACCTGCACCAGAAACAGCGCCTGGCCGACTTCATCAACCTCGGCACCTTCTACCCGTGCCGCCTGGAGTACAACGACTACCTGCGCTGGGCCGCCGAGCACTTCGCCACCCAGGCCGTGTACGGCGAGCAGGTACTGCGCATCGAACCTGAAGTGAAGGCCGGCCGCGTGGAGCATCTGCGCCTGGTGTCGCGCAATGCCCAGGGCCGTGAAGTCAGCCGCCGGACCCGTTCGGTTGTAGTGGGCACCGGCGGCACGCCGAAAATCCCCGAAAAATTCGGTGCGTTCAAGGACGATCCGCGCGTCTTCCACCACTCCCAGTACCTGAGCAGCCTGAACAAACTGCCCTGCACCGAAGGCAAGCCGATGCGCATTGCCGTGATCGGTTCAGGCCAGAGCGCCGCCGAGGCGTTCATCGACCTCAACGACAGCTACCCGTCGGTGAAGGTCGACATGGTGCTGCGCGGTTCGGCGCTCAAGCCGGCCGACGACAGCCCGTTCGTCAACGAGATCTTCTCCCCGGACTACACCGACCTGGTCTACAACGAGCCGGCTGACCAGCGCGCCAAGCTGCTGGGCGAGTACCACAACACCAACTACTCGGTGGTCGACCTCGACCTGATCGAGCGTATCTACGGCATCCTCTACCGCCAGAAGGTCGCCCACCAGTTCCGCCACAACGTGCTCTGCCGCCGCCAGGTGGAAGCCGTGGTGGCGACCCGCGAGGGCATCGAGCTGACCCTGCGCGACCTCGCCACCGGCCAGCAGCAAACCCACCGTTACGACGCCGTGATCCTTGCCACCGGCTACGAGCGCCGCTCGCACCGTGACCTGCTGGCGCCGTTGGTCGGCTACCTGGAGGACTTCGCGGTGGACCGCAACTACCGGGTACTGGCCAGCCCCGAGCTGCAGGCCTCTGTCTACCTGCAAGGTTTCTGCGAGAACAGCCACGGCCTGAGCGACACCTTGCTGTCGGTGCTGCCGTCGCGCGCGGCCGAGATCGGCCAGGCCCTCTACCACGACCTGTCCCACCAGCATGGCAGCCTGAAAGCGCCAGTAGCGCTCACCAGCGCCTGACCCCTCGACGCACCGCAAAAACCGGCTAGGCGCCTCGCGCTTGGCCGGTTTTTGTACTTCTTGAAACATTTGCTTTCATTTAACTACGCAGGATTTTCATTCTCATTCGTCTTTATTAATGCAGCCCCAGTGGTTGGGCCTGTGCTCGACCCTCATTTTCAGAAGACGACCGATGGCCAAATCACCGAAAAAATCCAAGTCCAGGCTGTGGTTCCTGGTCCATAGCTGGCTCGCCCTGCCGATCTGGTTCTTCGTCCTGATCGTCTGCTTCACCGGCATGCTCGCGGTAGTCAGCCAGGAAATCGTCTGGCTGGCCAACCCCGATGTGCGTGCCAGCAAGCCCGACGACAGCGCCGAACGCCTGAGCTTCCAGCAAGTGCTCGATGAGCTGCACAAGGCCGAACCGGACATGGTGGTGCGTTCGTTGCGCCAGCCTGACGGTTCGCACTTCGCCATCAATGCCGGCGTGACCTACCCCGACGGCAGCAGCCCCACGCTCTATGTGAACCCTTACACCGGCGCGATCCAGGGCAAGGTCCCGGACTTCAACTTCGAGGCGTTCACCCGCGCCCTGCACGGCTGGTGGCTGGTGCCCTTCACCAATGGCTTCAGCTGGGGCTGGTACCTGGTGTCGCTGCTCGGCCTGCCCATGCTGGCGTCGCTGGTGACGGGGCTTGTGGTGTACAAGAAGTTCTGGAAAGGCTTCTTCAAACCGGTGCGCACCGGCCACGGCTCACGCATCTTCTGGGGTGACCTGCACCGCCTGGCCGGGGTCTGGTCGATCTGGTTCATCGCAGTCATTTCCATCACCGGCACATGGTTCCTGATCCAGGCCATCCTGTCCGACAACCAGATTTCCATTTCCAGCGAACCGATCGTGCCGGTCATCGCCCGCGAGGATGTGCCGCAAACCGCGGATGGCAGCCCGGCACCGCGCATCGACGTGGATGAAGCGGCGCGCCTGGCTGGTCTGGCGGTACCGGGCCTGGAGATCAACTTCGTCATGCTGCCGGCCACCGCCTACAGCCATATCAGCCTGGGTGGACCCGGCTGGTATCCGCTGATGTTCCAGAGCGCCGACGTCAACCCCTATACCCGCAACGTCGACAGCAAGTTCGTGATCAGCGACCGCTCCGCCCTGGAGTTCGTCACCGAGTCCATGCGCCCGCTGCACACCGGCGATTTCGGCGGCCTGCCGGTCAAGCTGATCTGGTTCTTCTTCGGCCTGGTGCTGACCCTGATGGTGTTCAGCGGCTTGCTGATCTGGACCAAGCGCACCGCCCAGGCCACCGCCGCCGCCATCAAGCGCAGCGAACGCGCGCCGCGCAAGGCCCGTAAGGAAACCACCGTGGAGATCCCCCAATGAGCCACACCCAGCCCCTGCCCAGCAGCCCGCTCAAACAGTGGTGGCTGAAGTGGCGCTTCCACCTGAACATCCTGCTGATCCTGATCCCGCTGGGTTTCATGCCCAAGTACTTTGCCGATGCAGCGCTGTTTCGCGGCGATGCCGGCCTGGGCGTCAACCCGATCAGCGACATCCAGGTCGGCCCGTATAGCCTGGATCTTGCCGAACTGCGCAACGAAGCCCCTCGCGCCGACGGCCCGGCAGGCCACTTCAAGGCCTTCAACGCCGCCCTGTGCACGGCCTGCATCAACGACGTCAAGGCCGTCTACCTGCGCATCGGCAAGCCACGCAGCCTGCGCGCCGCCGGCACCATCTTCTTCGGCGCCCCGTACCGCATGGGCACCAACCTGCCGATACCGCCACGCACCCGACCTGATGCAGAGGTCTGGATCACCCTCGAAGGCTGGGACGGCAGCATGCACCAGGCGTCGGTCCCCCTGGCCAAGGCGTCCCCCGCCACCGTGGCCTGGCTCGAAAAACAAGGAGGCAAGAAATGAAGCACCTGATGCGCAAGCTCGCCCTGCCGCTGCTGGCCCTGGCCGCAGGCCCGGCCCTGGCCCACAACCCGATGTGCGAATGTGAAGAGGTCGCGGGTGGCCAGGTCAAATGCACCGGTGGCTTCTCCGATGGCAGCGGCGCGCCGGGGGTGACCCTGGACGTGATCGGCTACGACGAGCAGGTGCTGGTCGGTGGCAAGCTCGGCCAGGACTCGACCCTGACCTTCAAACGCCCCGACGGCGAGTTCTACGTGCTGTTCGACGCAGGCCCCGGGCACGTGGTGGAAGTCGACTACGCCGACATCGCACAACCATGAGCGGCCCGACCCTGAGCCGTACCCAGGTGGTACGCCCCGCCGGTGCCGGGCATGAAACCCTCTATGTGCTGCTGGTCAGCCTGCTGATCGTCGCCCTCGCCAGCACGGTGGTGCTGCTGCGTGGCGAACGCGAGGACGAACAGGTCATCGCCAGCCACCAGATCGACGCACGCCGTGACCTGAGCGCCGCCGAGCAAGGCATCTACACCGACCTGCGGGTGGCGTTCGACGAGATCCAGCTGCTGCGCGAAGAAACCGCCAGCATTCCCCCCGTGGACATGCTGGCCGAGGAAGGCCTGCCACCGTTCGTGGTGGACGCCGGCAGCCAGAGCCGTGGTGGCCACCAGTGGTCGTGGTTGTCGATCGGCGCCTACCTCGGCCAGAGCCAGGCGCCGCAGGTAGCGGGCAGCTTTCTGCTGATCCTGCCGAGCGACAGCAACGGCCAGGTCGATGTCTGGCTACGCCGCGACAGCGCAGCGCTGGCCCCGGACGACCTCGGCCAGGCAGCGTTGATCGCCGCGGGCTGGCAGCAAGTGGTCAGCCATTACGACGCCGGGGTAACCCGCGAGCACCGTCACTGAACCCAAGGAATTCCTCCATGTTCCGCTCCGCCTTCGCCCTGCTGCTGGCTTGCGCCTTCCCCCTGATGGCCCTGGCCGACCCCGGCAAACCCCTGCGCATCGGTATCACCCTGCACCCTTACTACAGCTACGTGAGCAATATCGTCGGCGACAAGGCCGAGGTGGTGCCGCTGATTCCAGCGGGCTTCAACCCCCACGCCTATGAGCCACGGGCCGAGGACATCAAGCGCATCGGCACCCTGGATGTCGTGGTGCTCAACGGCGTCGGCCATGACGACTTCGCCGACCGGATGATCGCCGCCAGCGAAAAACCCGACATCAAGACCATCGAGGCCAACCAGAACGTGCCGCTGCTGGCGGCCACCGGCATCGCTGCCCGCGGCGCCGGCAAGGTGGTCAACCCGCATACCTTCCTGTCGATCAGCACCACCATCGCCCAGGTCAACAACATCGCCCGCGAGCTGGGCAAGCTCGACCCGGACAACGCCAAGTTCTACACGCAAAATGCCCGCGCCTATGCCAAGCGCCTGCGCGCGCTGCGCGCCGAGGCGCTGGCCAAGGTCACCGAAGCCCCGGATGCCACCTTCCGCGTGGCCACCATCCATGCCGCCTACGACTACCTGGTGCGTGACTTCGGCCTGGAAGTGACCGCGGTGGTCGAGCCGGCCCACGGGATCGAGCCGAGCCCTGCGCAGCTGAAGAAAACCATCGACCAGCTCAAGGCGCTGGACGTCAAGGTGATCTTCTCGGAGATGGATTTCCCGTCGGCCTATGTCGAGACCATCCAGCGCGAATCCGGCGTGCGCCTGTACCCGCTGACGCACATTTCCTATGGCGAATACACCAAGGAAAAGTACGAAGTGGAGATGAAGCGCAACCTCGACACGGTGGTGCGCGCCATCCAGGAGAACCGCGCATGACCGCCGCCGCCAACCTTGTCACGCCCGGCGGCCCGCGCATCGACTTCGCCGGCATCGACCTGACCCTGGGCCGCACGCGCATCCTCGAACAGGTCAGCTTCAGCGTCGCCGTCGGCAGCGTGCATGCCATCGTCGGTCCCAATGGCGGGGGCAAGAGTTCGCTGATCAAGACCCTGCTCGGGCAGATGCCGCACCAGGGCCAACTGACCCTGCACTGGCCCGGCGAGCACCAGGTGGTCGGCTACGTACCCCAGGCACTGGAGTTCGACCGTGGCCTGCCGATGACCGTGGACGACTTCATGGCCGCCATGTGCCAACGGCGCCCGGCCTTTCTCGGCCTGTCGCGGCATGTTCGCCCGGCCGTCGACGCAGCCTTGGCGCGGGTGGGCATGCTCGACAAACGCAAACGGCGCATGGGTGCGCTGTCCGGCGGCGAGCGCCAGCGCGTGCTGCTGGCCCAAGGTTTGATCCCGGAGCCGCAATTGCTGGTACTCGACGAGCCGATGTCGGCGCTCGACGAAGCCGGGATTCAAGTGTTCGAACAGCTGCTCAATGGCTGGCGCCAGGCCGGCACCACCGTGTTGTGGATCGAGCATGACCTGGAAGCGGTATTGCGCCTGGCCGACCGGGTCACCGGGCTGAACCGCCGGGTGCTGTTCGATGCCCCACCCGTCCAGGCCCTGACCCCCGAGCGCCTGCTCGGCCTGTTCTCCGTCCACCCGCGCAGCGAGAGCCTCGCCTCATGAGTTATGAAGCATTCCGCCAACTGGTCCAGGAATGGGCCGGCGCTGGCTACCTGCCGGAGGCGCTGGCCTACGGTTTCGTGATCAACGCGCTGCTGGCCGGGCTGATGATCGGCCCGGTGCTGGGCGGCCTGGGCACCCTGGTGGTGGTCAAGCGCTTTGCCTTTTTCTCCGAAGCCGTCGGCCATGCCGCGCTGACGGGCGTTGCCATCGGCATCCTGCTCGGCGAACCCTACACCGGCCCCTACGGCAGCCTGTTCGGCTACTGCCTGCTGTTCGGCATCCTGCTCAACTTCCTGCGCAACCGCACCGGGCTGTCGCCCGATACGCTGATCGGCGTGTTCCTTTCGGTGTCGCTGGCGCTGGGCGCCAGCCTGCTGCTGATGCTGGCCGGCAAGATCAACGTGCACATCCTCGAGAACGTGCTGTTCGGCTCGGTACTGACCGTCAGCGCCCAGGATCTGGTAGTACTGGGCATCGTCGCGGTGCTGGTGCTGGCGCTGTCCCTGCCGCTGTACAACCGCATCATGCTGGCCAGCTTCAACCCGCAGCTGGCGGCGGTGCGCGGCGTGGCGGTGAAGACCCTGGACTACCTGTTCGTGGTGCTGGTGACCCTGGTCACCGTGGCCTCGGTGAAGGTGATCGGGGCGATCCTGGTCGGTGCCTTGCTGGTGATTCCGGCGGCGGCGGCACGGCTGGTCAGCCAGTCGCTCAAGGGCTTTTTCTTCATCTCGGTGCTGATCGCCACCCTGAGCACACTGCTGGGCATTCTGCTGCCGATCATGTTCGACCTGCCGGTGCCGTCCGGTGCCGCGATCATTCTGGTTGCGGGTATCTGCTTCGCCCTCGCCGCCCTGGCGCGCGCCCTCGTTCCACGCCTGCAAGGAAACCCGGCATGAACCTGAAACGACTGACCCTGGCCCTTGCCTTGGCCGGCCTGCCCTCGCTGGCCGCTGCCACGCAAGTGCTGACCACCCTGCCCGTCACCCATAGCCTGGCCACGGCCTTGCTCGCCGGCACGTCGGTAGCGCTCACCCGCGCCGCGCCGGCCAACCTGCCGGCCAGCCGCCAGCCTGCGTACTTCAGCAGCCGTGGTGGCGCCAGCCTGGCCAAGGCCGCGCAGCAGGCCGACGCGGTGATCGGCGTGCGTTCGATCTGGCGCGATGACCCGCTTTACCCGATGGCCAGGCGCAGCAACATCCGCATCGTCGAAATCGACGCCGCGCGCCCGGTGGACGGTGCGTTGCCGGGCATCGCGGTGACCGGCGACGATGCCTACAGTGCGTACCCGTGGCTGAACCCGACCAACCTGGGGCGCATGGCCGATGTGCTGGCCAACGACCTGGAGCGCCTGGCGCCGGCCGAAAAGGTCAAAATCCAGGGCAACCTGGCGGGGCTCAAGCGTCAGTTGCTGGCGCTGACGGCCGACAGCCAGACGCAGTTGGCGCAGGTCGACAACCTGTCTGTGGTGAGCCTGTCCGAGCGTCTGGGGTATCTGGCCAGCGGGATGAACCTGGATGTGGTGGAACAGCCGTTGCCGGCCGATGGCAAGTGGGATGAGGCGGCGCTCAAGGCATTCGGCGACAACTTGAAGGAGCAGGATGTGGCGCTGGTGCTGGACCATCGGCAGCCGGAGGCGGCGGTGGCCGAGGTGATCAAGGCCAGTGGAGCGAAGCTGCTGGTGGTGGAGAGTGATCCGGAGGATGCCGTGAGCGGGCTCAAGGCCAGTGTCGATCAAGTGGTTGGGGCATTGAGCGAGGGTTGATGTCGCCTTCACCGGCCCTTTCGCGGGACAAGCCCGCTCCCACAGGGACCCCACAGCCCTGGAGAGCAGTGGTGTACCTGTGGGAGCGGGCTTGTCCCGCGAAAGGGCCTGTACAGACTGCTAGCGCTTCATGCAGCGCTGATAACGCTCATCCACCCTGCCGGCAAACCACGCGGTAGTCAGCTTGCGGGTAATCTTCGGGCTCTTCAGCTCGATCCCCGGCAACACCGCCCGCGGCACCGGTTTGCCCGCTGCCGCATCGGCCAGGACGAACACCCCGCTGTACAGCTTGCTGTCCTCGAACGCCAGGCGATCACCCAGTTCCAGCTGGTTGCGGATCTGCGTATTGCGCAGCCCCAGCTTCACCCCCAGCTTGCGCGCCGCCTGCTCGGTGCTGCCGGGCATGATCGAGCCCGGCGCGATCAGGTCGCCATCGAGCGCCAGCTTGATCCCCGTCGCCTTGCTCAACGCCGCCTGAAACGCGGCGTTGCGGCTGGCGTACCAGCCCGCGTTGAAATCGGCGAAGCGGTAGAGCTGACGTTCATAGGAGGCGGGGTAACCCAACAAGTGAGCAATGCCGAAGTACATGCCACCTCGGCGAGTGAACACTTCCTGGCGAATCGTGCCTTCATAGGTGTAGGGATAGTCTTTGGCGTGTTGCTCGGCGAACTCGACGCTGACTTGCATCGGCCCACCCGTGTGCACCGGGTTGAGTCCACCGAGCAAGGTTTTGCCCAGCGGCAAGCCGGCGGTGACTTCGTCGTACAGCGCGCTCAGCTGTTTCTCGCTGCGTACCGCGAGCAAGCGCTGCTGGTAGGTCTGCCCGTTGCCTGAAGTAGTGTTCAGCGCGCCGTCGACCAGCAGCCGCGGCACATGCATCCCAGCGGCGCGGCGGTCGATTTCCGCGCGGGCGATGCGGCCCAGGTTGGGCACCTGCGGGTCGGCGTTGAAGGTCGACTCCTGCTCGGTGACCGCCAGCACCGCGCACAGGTTGCTCTTGCTCGGTGCGATGCGCTGGGCCTCGAACGCCTGCTGGATATCCCTGGCCCAGCCTTCGCGGTCCTTGGCCTGGGCCGGCAGCAGGCGCAACAGCTGGGCATGCACTTTCGCAGGGTCGGCCTCGACTTCTTCTTCGCGCCGCCCGACGCAGCCTTGCAACAGCGCCAGGGCCATCAGGCCCGCGGTGAGGAGCCGAGCGTTCAGGGCTGCTCACCGACCATGTAGGTCTTGCTGATGTGGCGGAACTGGGGATGGCTGGCATTGCCCAGCAGTTCGAACAGGACCATTTCACGGGTCACCAACTGCGCACCTGCCTGGGCCATGCGCGCCAGCCCTGCGGCCTTGTTGGCCGGGGTGCGGCTGTCGCAAGCGTCCTCGACCACGAACACCTGCTTGCCCAGGCCCAGCAGGCCGAGCACGGTTTGCAGTACACAGACATGGGTTTCCATGCCGCAGACGATCACCTGCTCGCGCGCCAGCAGGCTGTCGGGCAGGCACTGGGCAGCCACGCAGGAAAAATGGGTTTTCTCCACCACTTCGGCGCTCGGTGCCACCGCGAGCAGCTCAGGCAGCGTGTGCCCCAGGCCTTTGGGGTACTGTTCGGAAATCACTGTCGGCAGTTCCAGGTCGGCGCAAGCCGCCAGCAACCAGCGTGCGCGTGCACGGGTGCCTTCGGGGTCGCTCATGGCGCCGATGAGTTTTTCCTGGATGTCGACGGCCAGCAGCGTGGCCTTCTGATAATCGATCAACATGCTCTACCCTGCCCGAAAAGCCTAAGGCTCTCGCAGGCAGGGCACGCCGTCAATCAGTCACTGAGCATGAAGTTGAATGACACCATGCGATGGTCCGAGTCCATCAGATCCAGCACTTGTCCAGGCTCAGGTACCTGCGCCAGGTCAGAGGTGAGCGAATAGTTGAGCATGGACACCGGTCGGTTGCTCGGGTGGGTTGGGCCCTGGGCAAGCACCAGCTCGGCAATACCCTGTGGAGCGATCCAGTTCCTGCTGTCGGGATGCTCAGGTGTTGGCTCACGAGGGTCACGGTTGAAGTCGCCCAGCAAGATGAAAGGTGTATCCGTGTGCCAGACCACTTCACGCAGCACTCTCGGGCTGTTCGGGCCACCACCTGAAATAGCATGGAAACTGTAAACGGTCATATCGGTACGCATCCCTGGCAAGCGAATGCGCAGCCCCAGCACCGGCCTCGGCGACAGCAGCCCCGAGGGTGACTGGGCGCCGTCGGCGATTACCGTCATGCCCGTCACGCTCACATCACTGTTCACCATCATCGCCACGCGCACGCGTTGCCTGCCGACTTCCAGGTAATACAGCATGTAGTTCTCCGGGCGACCGGAGGTTCCGACCTCCCAGCGCCAGCGATTGACTTCATGCGCGCCACCAAACTGGTCACTGACGCTGAGCTGTGCCTCATGCCGGGCAGATATTGGCGGCGCGCCCGCTTCCTGCAGCGCGATCACATGGTGCTGGCGAATTCGATGTAGCAAATGAGCGCGGAACTTGTCGGTCTGCGTTGCCGAGGTGCCTTGCATGTTGAAGGTTGCCGCACGCAATTGAACAGGCGGGTTTCTGCCGCGCTGCCAGCCGATTATCGCCTGCACACCGGTGCCTGGGTCGTGCAGCCGTGCCCGGTGGTAACGGGTAATGCTTCCCCGCAGTTCGATGCTCGCACGCCAAGGCCCCCAGGCAGCGGTGACTGCAACTCGCAACAGGCGCAATGCATCGCTGGGATCAAGCCGCTGCGGCCCATGGTCGCTGCGCAGCCCGGACATGATCAATGCGTGATGGATGTTGTACACCCGCAGCAACACCGCCAGGCTCTGCTCGCGACGTGCCGCCTGAAGGCCGGCAATGATGCCCGGCTCGTTGTACAGACGCTGCAACAGTACCGTCAGGCCTTGCGCTGCATCTGCCTGTTCACTCCAGTTGCTGCTGCGCATGAACTCGCTGGAGATGTGGTAGCTGACATAGGCCGCCGAATGAGGCGCATCGGCTGGGGCTGTGGTCAGCAGTTGAAACAACTCACGAAAAAGGCGCTCAAGTTCGGCATTGAATTCGGTGTCGCCGAGCGAGCGCAGTAAAAGCCCGGCGCCCCCTCGAATGCGAAAATTGACTGGCATGACCCACTCCTGCTTTCAAAGGCGTGATCGACTCAGACCGATGGGAAGATGAGGTTCAGCTCGCCGTCCACCACTGCCGCGGCGGGGATGCCTTTGACCACCAGGCCAATGCTCCGGTCGACCCGGCCCAGGACATTGCCGTCATAGCGATAGAGGTCTAGCGTGCCCTCGACGTCACCGTCGTGCAGATCGCCCATGCTTTGCTCGGTTGGCGCGCTCACCGACAGGGTTTGATCAGCGGATTGCAGGTTGGCGTATGCCAGCGTCAGCAGGCCGTCATGCACAAACACGGCAGGCATGCAGTGGTAGGGTTTTTCGACCAGTAGTTGCCCACGGCTCCAGCCGTTGTCACCGTCGAACCTGATCACCGACAAGCCCTGTTCACTCTGGTAGAAAACATGCAGGAGCCGCTGGTAGGTGCAAACGACTGGGTCCCAGAGCGAGCGTGCCAGTCTGCTCTGCCCCTCCGGATGGACATGCCCCTGACGGAGCCAGTCAACTCCCGTCGTCGAACTGCCCCACCGTAACTCGCCGTACCCAGGCTCTCGCGAGAATAGATACAGTTTGCCATTGAGCTCGGCTACGGATGGGGAGCCAAAGACATTCATGCTCATGTCCAAATGAATCCGAATGTCCGCGCCCGGTTGCCAGTGCAGTACCTTCGAGCCGTTGCTACTGGTGATCGGCTTATTGGCTTCGGCACTGGTGAATACATGAATGCGGCCGTTGTAGGCATAGACTGCTGGCAAACCCGAAAGACTCGGAAACTTCAGATCGACAGGGACGCTCCAGGCACCCGTCGCGAGCCTTGAGGTCATCATCACCTCATTGCCTTCACCAAAGTAGAAGCAATACAGCACGTTACCCATGGCCAGCAGTCGACAGCCTTTTGGCGAACAAACAGGCAGGGGCAAGGAAGCATTCAACAAGCCAAGATGGGAAACAGCGCGATGCAGCGTCATGAAGGTACCTCGCCATGATCAAGTGAGGTGCCATTAAGTCGGTGTGGCGAACACACGTATGTCGCTGCAATCCTGGTCAGATGACAGAAAGTTGGGGGGCTGCTTGAAGGGCGGATTGCAAGCGCAAGGTCAATGTCTCAAGGATTGCGTCTTCCTGTTCATGAATGAAGAAATGGCCACCGGGGAACATTTGCAACGAGAAATGGCCGCAGCTTTCCTGCCTCCAGGCCAACAATTGCGCCTCACTGGCGCGGTCAGCCTCTGCGCCCAGGACATACAGCGGGCAGGACAACGCAGGCCGCTGACGATAGGCATAACGGCCACAGAGCAGGAAGTCGGCGCGCAGGATGGGCAGGGTCAGGCTCATCAGTTCATCGTTGGCCAGCACTTCTTCCGGGGTGCCATTGAGCGCGCGCAACTCGCTTTTCAGCGCGTCATCGCTCTTCGCCTCGCGCCAGTCCTTTCCGTCATAGCCCTCACGCCGGGTTGGCGCCGCCGTGCCACAGGCGAACAGCGCCACCGGCTCCGGGCAACCCAACGCGCGCAGTTCGTGGGCCAGCTCGAAAGCCAGCAGCGCGCCCAGGCTGTGGCCGAGCAGCGCATAGGGCGCGGCGGTGGCCAGGCGTTGTTCGGCGGCCAGTTGCCGGGCCAGGGCCTGCAGGTCGGTATGCAACGGTTCGGCCATGCGCGCACCGCGCCCAGGCAGCTCGACCGGGCGCACCTGCAGCCAGGCCGGCAGCTTGCGCCGCCAGCGGCTGTAGACCATCGCGCTGGCACCGGAATACGGCAGGCACAGCAGGTTGAGGGGGGTCACTGGGCGGCGGCTTCGGCCATCTTCTGGCGCAGGCTCAGAGGGCGCATGTCGGTCCAGACTTCGTCGATGTAGGCCAGGCAGTCCTGCTTCAGGCCTTTCTTGCCCACGGCGCGCCAGCCGTTGGGAATCGCCTTGTAGTCGGGCCAGATGGAATACTGTTCTTCGTGGTTGACCACTACCTGGAACTGGATATCGTCGCGGTCGAATACGGAAGTCATTGCCTGTCTCCTTGAGTGAGGGATGCCGGTACGCGCTTGGCGTGGGAGGGCTCTCAGGTAGACGTAGGAAGATTCCGAAAAATTAGGGGCTCGATTTGAGTCTTGCGGTGGGGTTGAGATCGAGCACCACCCCAAAAAGCCCGCCGAACACCCGCCAGCCCTCACGCATCCCGCAGCAAGTCATGCGCATCCAGCAACCGAAACGCGACCTCAGGATTGCGTTCCAACCCTCGCCGAATCGCCGCCGGAATCGACTGCCGGGTCTTGCGGCACAACCCAGGCTGAGCATCGAGCTCGATGACAATCCCGCGCATGGTCCGCACTTCGTTGAACCCCGGAGCAATGCGCACACGAATGCCAAGGTTCTCGAACATCCGCACCTGCAGGCGCTGCAGGTCTTCCAGGTCCTTCACGTTTTCCAGGCGTTCGACCAGGCGTTTTTCTTCCTGCCGGGTAAGCAGCAGGATGCGTTGGGCCGCTGGCGGGCTCTCGGCCAGGTTTTCTCGGCCGCAGTCGCAGGCGCCAGGGGGGCACGGTTGGCGTAGAGGTGGAGGTGTGCTCATGGGGCAAGCATAGCCTGAACTGGCCCTATCGCCGGCAAGCCGGCTCCCACAGGTACAGCACCGGTTTCAAGAACGGCGGGGTACCTGTGGGAGCTGGCTTGCCAGCGATAGGGTCCTTGAGTTCAATGGCATTTGGCTCAGTCCAGACTTGTCTTACAGCTGACGATCAACTAAAGCTGCGCCAATCGCTCTCGCAGAAACCCGACAAGACCCTGCACCGGTCTCGCCACCTGCCGATGTTGCGGATACACCGCCGACAACTGCAACGCCGGCGGTGCCCAGTCATCCAGCACCGTCACCAGACGCCCATCGGCCAACGCCTGGCCAACGATAAAGGTCGGCAGATAAGTCACCCCCATCCCGGCTATCGCCGCGTCCCTGAGCAACTCGCCGTTGTTGGCACGCATCCGTCCGGTCACGGCAATGGCCTGCGCCTTTCCAGCGCGAATGAACTGCCACTGCACCTGCCGTGAATGCCCGTAAGGCAGGCAGTCATGGCCGGACAGTTGTTCGAGCCGCTTCGGCACACCGCGCGTTTGAAGATACCCAGGGCTCGCGCAGTACACCCGCTCGACACTGGCGATCCGCCGCGCGATCAGGCTGGAATCCTCCAGCGCACCAATGCGCAGTGCCAGGTCGTAACCCTCGCCGATCAGGTCCACGGCGCGGTCACTGAGGTCCACCTCCACATCCACCTTCGGGTGCAGTTGCAGAAACTCGGTCAGCAGGCAGCCCAGGTGCGCCATGGCGAACGACAGCGGTGCACTCAGGCGCAAGGTGCCGCGCAAGGCCTGGGTCTGACCGCTGATGTCCTGCTCCACCTGCTGCACCTCGCCCAGCAGGCGCAGTGCCGACTGGTAGTAGTGCTGGCCCAGCGGCGTAGCGTCCAGGCGCCGGGTGGAGCGGTTGAGCAGGCGCACGCCAAGTCGTTCTTCCAGTTGCATCAGGCGTCGGCTGACCGATTGCTTGGACATGCCCAAGCGGTCGGCGGCGGCGGTGAAGCTGCCGGCCTCCATCACCTGGGCAAAGATGCGCATGTCTTCGTAGGGGTTCATTGTCTTGCTCTTGGTGACAGTCAGCCGCTTTATAGCGGCTTTTTCCCATCATTGCAGCACCCTACTCACACAAAGGGCTAGGTTCTCGGAGTTTCTATTTTGGTAGTGGCCCACATGCTTCAATACGTTTGCCATCAGTACGGCTATCGACAGCACCATCTGCCCCGATGTAGACATCGGTATTCGGCCATTTCGGTTTAACCCGAATGCAGCGCGATTTCCCTCCGTTGTTCCAATTGAACTCCATAAAAAACTGCTCGTTCGGAAAGATGTGTCCTGCGCCACCCGTAGTTTCACCCGGGTAGATCTCACCTTTTGAGATGTCGTGCTGAACATTCAAAATGTAACCCAGACGCCCTTGCCCCTTGTCAGAGAAGTGGAAACTCACTTGGGGTATGGCGACATTCCAAAAGATGATGGGGGCGAGTAATAACACCGCCACCCAGCGCCAGAAATGCCGTTTCGGTTTACTTGCAGACGAGGTCACGCGGGCCACCTCCCCAGCTTGAAATTATTAAAAATGCGACCCCGCTTTCCATGAGCGAATGGAATCCTTCACAACTTTTGCTTCGGCAAATACCGTAACCACGACGAGCAACGTGTCTCCGATCTGAGGTGATCAACCACGACCGCGTCATCCCTGGCTAGGGTTTCGGCGAGTACGCGCATCGGACAGGTCGTTCAGGTATCGGGCCTTATCGGCCCGAACACAAACTCCTGAAACTCCCGCTGCAGTAACGAGCCAAAGAACAAACAGCCCCACACAGGCGTGTCTTTTCGATGTTACAGCTTGCCGAACTCAATCAGAGCCCAGCCAGCCATAATCCAGATACCTGCCACAGCGGTAGACCAAAATGAGATTTGCAGACGACGCTTAAGATGGATCGGGCAATTTCGACAATCGTCTTCATTCAACCAGCCTCTACGAACCACCAGAGTCGGACAAACCGCCCCTAACGTTACACCCGCCACTATCATGGCCCTGGTCCGAATCGATATCGTTGTCCAATACCTTAAATCCTCAATCAACCCGGGACTATTCTTAAACGCCGAACATAGCGCCTCAAAGTGCCGAGACCCTGCAAGATGATAATGAACGCCAAGGCCAACAGCTCCGATAACAAAGGGTGCGAGGAAGAACGCAATCTGCAGGCTGCCAGGCCATGAATTGAATTCAGTCATACAGCTGCTCGAAGACAACCTCTCCGGCCGCCTCGCCAAATTTCTCACCCCCTTTGCTCAACGCCAAAGAACCACTGCCAACAAGTACGATTCCGCAAGCAACCTTACCGTAGACTCCGAATGCACAGACCAGTCGAGATGCTTCGGCCCCTAATTTAGCGCCTGCCATTCCCCCAGCTAAACCACCTGAAAAACTTCCGGTTTCAGTAAATCGAATTCTTTTACACGCCTCGGTCTCTCCAGCACGGCAGGCTGCCTGGACTTTCAGATAAGAAGAACCAGCCCCAAGCCCAATCGCCGCGTACCCACCATACTTCAAGTAATTAGACATCTTCGCCACCTCATGGAGATGCGTTGCATAGCCTGGAATCTGTCCTGGCACGCCAGCGTTTTTCCAATGATGCACCAAGCTTTTGGTGGAAATACCCAAATCGCGCCGAAGCGTATCGTGGCTGCCTAGGTTCAATTTCTTATTCAAAAAACCGGCGCTTAACTGTGCGCTCAAATGCTGGTAGAGCTCTTTGCGCTTTGCAAAGAAATCCGCACTATTCAAATGGCCGTGCAGCGCAAATTGTTGCTGATGCAACGCTTCAATTCCCTTCAATGTATCCTTGACCTGCCCTAACCCTCGTTCGAGCATGTCCTTGCCCACCCCCATCGACTGACTCGCCCCATTCAGCACCCCGGCAATCTCACCGATGTGCCGCATCATGAAGTTGGCTTCCTCATCGGAAAGAATGGCCAGCGACTCCCTCGCCTTCTCAGCCACCATCATCAGCTCGGTTTCC
>Ga0160431_100394_pt1 | contig 21338 bp, 19 predicted proteins | sample HID1971K_E0MG_FD_108212 | JGI IMG/M metagenome (GOLD analysis project Ga0160431, IMG submission 108212) | Enriched millipede-associated microbial communities from UW Madison campus, WI, USA - HID1971K_E0 MG | ecosystem: Host-associated > Arthropoda: Insects > Digestive system > Unclassified ...
CCGTTCAAGTCGGTCTCGCATCGTTCGTGAACAACTACGAGACCGCCTTCGGCCCGCTCATGGCCGGCACCGTCATCGCGAGCCTCCCCGTGCTCCTCGTCTTCCTCTTCGCCCAGCGCTACATCATCGAGGGTGTCGCGCACGTGGGGACGAAGTAGCTCTCGTCCGCCGCCCCAGCATCCCTGTCCGAACCTTCCCTCAGCACACCCGAACACCATCCGAACCACCAAGGAGATTTCGATGAAGAAGCATCTGCGAGCCCTCGCCCTGCTGGGCGCGGCGACACTGACCGTGACCGTGGCCGGCTGCTCGGCCGGAGACACCGGCGCGGGCGACGGCCCCGAACCCGTCGTCATGTGGGGGTCCTGGTCCGGCGACCAGGTGAAGCAGCTCGAAGAGCAGGCCGCGCGGTTCAACGATTCGCAGGACGAGTATGAGGTCAGCTACGTGCCGCAGGAGCTGGTCGAGGAGAAGCTGCTCACCGCGCTGGCCGGCGGGCAGGTGCCGGATGTGGTGCTCTGGGACCGCTATCAGACCTCGCTCTACGCGCCGAAGGGCGCACTCGCGACGATCGACGAGTTCGTGAAGGAGGACGACATCGACACCGGCGTCTTCTACGAGCCGGCGCTCGGCGAGATGGAGGTCGACGGCAAGCTGTACGGCCTGCCCCTCCTCGTCGACAACCGCTCTCTGGTCTACAACCAGTCGCTCCTCGAGGGAGCAGGGGTGACCGCTCCGAGCAACTGGGATGAGCTGCGGACCACAGCCGAGGCCCTCACCGTGCGCGACGGCGGCAAGCTCGCCCAGGCGGGCTTCGATCTCAGCGACCCCGGTCTGTTCAGCATGTATCTCGCCCAGGCGGGCGGAAAGCTGCTGAACGACGACGAGACGAAGACCGCGTTCAACAGCCCCGAGGGGCTCGAGGTGCTCGACTTCTGGCAGAGTCTGCTCGACGCGGGGGTCTACGAGCAGGGCTTCGGCGACACCGGCGACGCCTTCGCCGAGGGGCGCACCGCCATGAAGCTCGACGGGCCGTGGGCGCTGTCGACTCTCGACAAGGTCGACGGACTCACCTACGGCGTCGCCCAGCCTCCGGCGGGCCCGGATGGGGACACCGGTGCCTACATGGGCGGCTTCGGACTCGTCATCCCCGAGGGGGCGAAGAACGCCGAGGGGGCGTGGGAGTTCATGAAGTGGTGGACGACCGAGGCCGAGAACGGCGTCGCCTTCGGGGAGATCTCGGGCTGGATCCCCGCCAACATCGATGCCGCGAACGACCCGTACTTCACGGAGGACGAGCACTACGCCGCGTTCATCGAGACGATGAACTACGCCCAGGCCCGTCCGAACGTCCAGGGCTTCTCGGATGTCGAGGGCAAGGCCCTCGTTCCGGCGCTCGAGCGCTTCCTCTCCGGTGAGATCTCCGCGGAGCAGGCGCTGTCGGACGCTCAGACCCAGGGGGATCAGATCCTCGCGAAGAACCGCTAGGCCGGTATCCGTCCGCTCCACCCGGTCGGGCGGCGACCGCTCTGGCTCGTCGCCCGACCACCCGCACGTCGCCCCGGCGACACAGGAAAAGGAATCATGACCAGCACTCCCGCGCAGACCTGGTCCGCACACGCGGACGTCGCCCAGCGCAGCCTCGACCACTTCTTCGGTGTGGAGGGCACGCAGTACCTCGCCAACAGCCACCCGCACGATCGCGGGAACACCGAGGTGTTCAACTACTGGTGGCTCGCTCACGTGATCGATGCGCGCGTCGACGCATGGGCGCGGACCGCCGACCGCACCTGGCTCGCGGAGGCCGACCGCGCCAGGGCGAACATCATCGAGCGCAACGGCGGTCAGCTCTTCAACGACTACTTCGACGACATGCTCTGGTTCGCGCTCGCGCTGGAGCGGATGCACGCGGCGACAGGGGAGCAGCGATACCTCGATGAGGCCATCGCGATCTGGGACTACGTCGTCGCCGAGGGATGGAACGAGACCCTCGGCTGGAGCCTCGCGTGGCGCAAGCAGCAGCTCGCGTACAAGAACACCCCGGCGAACGGGCCGCTGGCGATCCTCGGGGTGCGGCTCGGCCGCGCGGATGCCTCCCGCGATTCCCTGACGTATGCGCGGAGGGCGTTCGACTGGCTGACGGCGAACCTCGTCGGCGCCGACGGGTTCGTCGAGGACGGGATCAACCGGAACGACGACGGAGCCGTCGACACGCAGTGGCGGTTCACGTACAACCAGGGGCTCTATGTCGGCGCGGCCGTCGAACTGCACGCCGCGACGGGGGAGCGGCGCTACCTCGAACGTGCGGTGCAGACCGCGGTCACCGCTGTGCGGGAGCTCAGCGACGGGTCGGTGTTCCGCGACGAGGGCGACGGCGGTGACGAGGGGCTGTTCAAGGGCGTGTACTACCGCTATCTCGGTGAGCTCCTCGCCGTGCTGGCGGCTGAGGACGGCTTCGAGGACGAGCGCGGGGTGCTGGAGAGCTTCCTGCGGGCGAGCACCGACGTCCTGTGGGCGAACGGGCAGGTCGACGGTCTGCTGCGTCCGGGCAACGACTGGTCGGAGGCGCCGGCGGAGTGGATCCCGTACTCCACGGCGCTCAGCGCGATCTTCGCCGTCGAGCAGCGTGCCCGGTTCGAGGCTCGCGCCGAGGGAGCCGATGCGGTGACGGTCGGGGCGGATCGCGCCGCCGGATAGTCCGCCGTCCCCTCGTCGATGCCCATCGCGCTGTCCTCGCAGCCGATGGGCATCGTGCGTCAGGGGCGAGGGGCGGCGGTCGAGGCGCCGAGCACGAGTTCGGTCGGCAGGACGATCTTCTCGATCGCGTGCGGAGCGGAGAGCTGGCGCTGCACGGACTCCACGCCCTTGATCCCCAGGTCGCGCTGCGCCTGACGGATGTGCGTGAAGCGGAAGATCCCGGTGTCGAAGAACGCGTCGGGGTGGTCGAAGCAGACCACGGAGACGTCTTCGGGGATGCGCAGTCCGATGCGGTCGCAGGCCTCGCGCATCATCAGGGCGATGTTGTACTCCGCCGCCACGTATCCGGTGATGTCCGGGTGCTCCCGCACGAACTCGACCAGACGCTCGATGTCGTCCTCGACGGTCTCCGTGCTCCCGGGGACGGTGGAGCCGATGGTGTGCAGCTCTGCACGGTTCTCGAGCGGGAGGTGATTCGTCGCGTGCGCGTGGATGTACCCGTTGCGTCGATCGTCGCTCGAGGAGACGTGGCTCGCCGAGCTCACGAAGCCGACGGTCTGGTGCCCCAGCCCGAGCAGGTGCTCGGTCGCCGTGCGTCCGCCGCCCAGGTTGTCCGAGCACACCGCGGAGACGGGGATGCCGTCGAAGAGGCGGTCGAGGATCACCACGGGGAACCGTCGCGTGACGAGCTCGAGCGCGGCCGGCGGGATGTACTCCGACGAGCTGGGAAGGAGGATGATCCCCTCGACGCCCGCGTCGACGAGGGCGCGGATGCAGGCGTCCTCCTCGGACAGATCACCGCCGGAGCGCTTGATGATGATGTGCGTGTCGGCGCCGGCGGCGGCGAGGATGCCCTCGATGATCTTGTTGCCGAAGGTGTCGTCGAAGCTCGTCAGGACGCAGCCGATCAGACGCGCCGAGCTCTCCGGGTTCGCCCCGGCGCGAGCGACCGTGGGGGTCGAGCTCGTCACCACGGTGCCGATGCGGGGGCGGCGCATGATCATGCCGTCGGTGCGGAGCAGCTCGAGCGCGCGCTTGACGGTGATCGGGCTCACGTCGAACTGCTTCGAGAGTTCGGCCTCGGAAGGCAGCTTGTCGCCGACGGGGTAGGTTCCCTGAGCGATCGCTTCTCGCAACGACTCGTAGACCTGTTTGTAGAGCACTGTTGATCGTCCCCCTGCGCCGAATAGTTATATTAAATCTACAGCGCAAACCCGCGATCTGTCTCTTCGCGCGCGGATTCCATGCCTTCCGCCCGCACCCGCGTCACAGCACGATGTCGTCCGCCGAGGCGAGACTCCGCCATCCGGGTTCCCTGACCTCTGAACGGTCGAGCGCATCCGCCGCGATCAGTGGCCCGAAGTCGATCCCGGTGCGGGCGGCGATGTCGGCGATCGGTACCTGGAACGTCCGGAACGCCCCGATCGGCGGGACCGCGAGGGTCTCGTCCCGTGTGTCGACCAGGTCGGACTGATCGAGCACGAAGCCGGCGGCGGCGAGCCCGGACGGGCCCTCCCACGCGGCGACCTTCCAGAACCGGAGCGGGATGCGGATGCCGCGATAGGGCGGGTCGTCGTCGGCGAGGACAGGAGCGGTGAAGACGGACACCCGTTGGTCGGTGGCCTCGGCGTAGGCCAGCACATGGTCTTCGAGGCCGAGCCAGAGCTCCTTCGACTGGTTGAAGCCGGCGGCCTGGGGTGCGGCGTTGGGGTAGCGGAAGGTCGCCTCCATGGCGGCGGCGGCCGCATCGGGGTCGCCCCATCCAGGATCGCGCCGGCGCACCAGGTGCCCGCGGTCGAGGTCGTTGCGTGCATACACGGCCGGGCCCGTCTGCTCCTCGACGGGGACGCGGGCGTCGAGTCGCCACGTGCCCGTCCGCGGCAGATCGCGCAGGACGGCGCCGTCGATGTTCACGCCGGTGACGGCCGCGAGCCTTCTTCCCGGGTCGAGCAGCACGGTGAACCTCGGGGAGGGGAGCGCGCGGACCGTCCGTGTCGGACGCGGGAGGGGAAGTCGCGTCGCGAGGAACTCCGGGTCGTATCCGTCGGTCATGCTCCCATCGTGGACCCGGCCTCCGACGTGCGCACCCTTCAGGACGTCGGTGCGGCCGTCGACTCGCGGACGATGAGCACAGGCTCCTCGGTGAGCACGAGCTCGTGCTGCGACGTGGCGTTCTCGAGGTGGCGCAGGGCGAGGTCGACGGCGCGACGGCCCATCTCGAAGAGCGGCATCCGCACCGTGGTGAGTCGCGGCGTGATGAAATCCGCGAGAGACACGTCGTGCAGCGAGACGAGCGAGATGTCGTCGGGCACGGACACGCCCTCGTCGGCGCACGCCCGCAATGCGCCGATCGCGACCAGTGGGTTGGCGGCGAATACGGCCGTGAACGATGCTCGACGTTCGAGGAGGGCGCGCATCGCACGATATCCCTGCTCGCTCAAGTGACCGCCGGGGACCAGCAGCGCCGCTTCGACGGGGAGCTGCGCATCGCGGAGCGCGCGTTCCCAGCCTCGCGTGCGCGCGGCATCGCGAGAAGCAGGTCCGTCGACCTGGAGATGCGCGATCCGGCGGTGCCCCTGGGCGATGAGGTGCATCGTCGCGACGTATGCCCCCTGCTCGTCGTCCACGGCGACGCTGCTGATCTCCGGCCGCTCCGACGTCTCGTTCATCAGGACGATCGGGATACGGCTCGAGGCGATCCGCTCCACCAGCTCGTCCGACTGCGTCGCTGCGCGCTGCAGGATGATCCCGTCCACGCTCCCGCTGGAGACGAGTCGGCGGAAGAGCTGGTCGTCGTGCGCGAGGGCTTCCACGTCGGCCAGCATCAGCGCATACCCGCGCTCCGCGGCAGCCGACTGCGCGCCGGCGATGATCGGCGAGTAGAGGGGGTTGCTGGCGTCGTGGACGGCGAGTCCGAGGATGTGCGCCTTGGACTGCGCGAGAGCGCGGGCGGCATGATTCGGGGTGTAGTTGAGCGCGGACGCGGCGTCGAGAACGCGCTGCCTGGTCTCGTCCCGAACCCGCAGGCGCTGGTCGCCGTTGAGAACTCTCGAAACCACGGCTATGGATACGCCGGCGCGCGCCGCGACATCGACGACCGTTGCCATGAAGGAATCCTCACTCGCGAAGGGGATGCCCAGCCTATCGCCGACGTCAGCGGCCGATGAATCGCGGTTCCCGCTTCTCGATGAACGCCCGGATGCCCTCCTGCGCGTCCTGAGTGGCGAACAGGGCGCCGAGCGAGCGCTGCTCGCTGGTCAGCGCGGCCGCGGCCTCCTGATGCTGCTGGCCGTCGATCGCCTGCTTGGCGGCACGAACAGCCAGAGGTGCGCGAGCCGCGAGCTCCTCCGCGAGTCGGCGGGCCGTGATCATGACGTCGCTGTCGTCGGCGCGCAGCGCGATGCCGGCCTCGACTGCTTCCGCGGTCTTCACGACGCGCCCGGTCATGATGAGCTCCTTGGCACGCTGCCGCCCGATCGCGCGCGCCAATCGCACGGTGCCGCCACCACCGGGAGTCAGACCGAGTCGGACCTCGGGCAGTGCGAAGCTCGCCCAGGGCCCGGCGACGATGAAGTCGCAGCACAGGGCCACCTCGAAGCCGCCGCCGAACGCGTACCCGTTCACGGCGGCGATCGTGGGCTGAGGAAGCGCCTCGAGCGCGTCGAAGACCTGACGGGAGCGGTACTGATACTCCATGAACTCGGCCGCGGTGGCGTCGGCGTACTCGTCGATGTCGGCGCCGGCGATGAATCCCCGCCCTGTGCCGCAGAGGATGAGCGCGCGGATGTCATCATCCTGCCTGGTGGATGCGAACACCTCGCCGAGTGCGCCGACGATGCCGGTGGAGAGTGCACCCAGCTTCTCCTCCCGATCGATGCGGACGATGCGCACGCCGCCGGCATCCTCGACGACGACGTTCTCCTGGATGCGTCGCTCACCGGTCATGAGGACGCTCCGACCCCATCGAGGATCTCCTGTGTGTGCTGGCCCACCCGGGGCGGCGCGAGTCGGGCCTGCCACGGGGTGCGGCTCAGTGAGATCGGGCATCCCACGAGTGTGAGGGTGCGCCCGGCGTCATCGACAGACTCGAACAGCAGGTCGGAGCCCTGGGCAGCCAGCTCCGCGACGGCCTCCGCCGTGGTGCGCACCCGTGCGGACCATACGCCGGCGGCCAGGAGGTGCTCTACCAGCTCATCGGCGGTCCACCCCCGGACCACCGTCCCGAGCATCGCCTTCGCCTCGTCGCGGTCATGCCACGGGTCGAGGTCGGCGAGGGGCGGGAGCTGAAGGAGGTCGGCGATGAGCGGCAGGGGCGCCATCGCGATAGCGATCCAGCCGTCGGCAACCTCGTAGAGTCCGAACGGCGCGTCGAGCCAGGCCTGCCCGATCCCCTCGGTCGAGCGCTCGTACCCGCGCTTCTGGTTCAGCTGCGCGGAGATCTCCTGGCACTGCAGCGAGATCGCACTCGAGTACAGATCCACGTCGACGCGCTGCCCGATCCCGTGCGTGTTCCGTGCAACGACGGCCGCCAGGATCCCGACCGCCAGGTTCATGGCCGCCGCGTGGTCGACCACGGCGGTGCCTGCCGGTGTGGGCGGGTCGTCCCGTCGACCCGTGGCCGCGGCGAGTCCTGACATCGCCTGGATCAGCAGGTCCTGCCCTGGGCGGTTCTGATCGGCGAACACGCCCTCTCGCCCCCACCCCGAACCGGAGCAGTAGATGATGTCGGGCTTCACCTCGCGGAAGTCGTCGTACCCGAGGCCCAGGCGGTCCATGACCCCGGGGCGGAAGTTCTCGACGACCACGTCGCAGGTCTTGGCGAGCTCGAGCAGCGCCTCTCTCGCGGTGCGGTCCTTCAGATCGAGCGCCAGGCTCCTTTTGTTGCGGTTCATCGCGAGGAACGCCGCCGAGTCGCCGTCGACCAGTTCGCCCATCATGGCGAGTGTGCGCTCCCACTCGCCTGCGGGTCGTTCGACCTTGATGACATCGGCGCCGAGGTCGGCGAGGAGCTGCGTGGCGAACGGGCCGAGCATCATCTGGGTGAAATCCAGGATGCGGAGGGAGTCGAGGGCTTGCATGGGAGTGTCCTTCTCTTGATCGGTCATGGGTGGAGCCGTCCGTCGGCGTGGCCGCTGGGGGCGGCGGCTTCGGCGGCTGAACGCAGTCGTCGACGATCGACTTTGCCCGCGGCGTTGCGGGGGAGCTCGTCCAGCATCCAAGTGCGTACGGGGCTCTTGTACGCGGCGAGCCGGCGACGGCACGCGATGACCACGGCGGTGTGCAGGTCGGCGACGGTCGAGTAGGTCCGCAGGCCCGCGTCGTCGAGCACGACGAAGGCGGACACGCCTTCTCCCCAGCGGTCGTGGGCGGTGCCGGCGACGACCGCGTCCCTGATACCCGGCAGCAGTCGCAGCACCGCCTCGACCTCGCCCGGACTGACGTTGAAGCCCCCGGTGATGATGACGTCGGAGCGCCGGCCGACGATCTCGACGGCACCGGACGGGTGCACGGAGACGAGATCGCCGGTGCGATACCAGCCGTCCCCGTCGAAGGCCGCGGCGGTCTGTTCGTCGTTGCGCCAGTAGCGGGAGGCGACGGCATCACCGCGGAGGTGGAGCTCGTCGTCGACGATCCGATGCTCGGCGAGACCGGTGAACCGCCCGGCTGTGCGGCGCAGGTCGGGGTCGTCGTGGTCAGCGGGGGCGAGTGCGGTGACCGGGGCGAGCGCCTCGGCCAGACCGTAGAACTGGTGCAGCACCCCGGGGAAGGCTGTCGCCGCGTCACGGGCATCGGGCCCCGCCAACGACGAGCCTCCGTAGACGATGGCCCGCAGCGCCCGAAGCGGCACGGGGGCGCGCTGCTGCTCTCGGGTGATCGCGGTCAGGATCACCGGCACCATCGGCAGCACGGTGGCACCGAGGTCGTCGGCGAGGTGGAGGAAGGAGCGCGCGTCGAAGTCGGCGACGGGGATCGTGGCCGCGCCGACGAAGGCGTAGTCGAGGCTGATGGAGCCGGCGAAATGCGCCATGGGCGCGGCGACGGCGACCACGTCCGTCGGTTCCATCGGCGGCAGGTGCTCGCGCGCGACCGTGAACTGCGCCGCCCACATCCGATGCGTGATCTCGACGCCCTTCGGACGGCCGGTCGTGCCGGAGCTGTAGAGCATCATCGCGACGTCGTCTGCGGCGACCGGCATGGACGGCAGGGAGGCGGGCGCGGGGTCGAGGAGGGCGTCGGGGGAGATCACGGGGCGACCGGGGACGCGGGCGGCGATCGGGCCGACAGCCGCGTTCTCGCAGACCACGACGGCGGCATCGCAGTCCGTGCCGATCGCCGCGATCTCCTCGGGGTGCAGGCGAGGGGTGAGTGAGACCCGGACGGCGCCGACCTTCCAGATCGCGTGCTCCACCATGCGCAGTGCGGCGCTGTTCGGCAAAGCCATCACGACGCGGTCACCGGGACCGACGCCGAGATCGCGCAGGCGGAGAGCGAACCCCGAGGCCCGCAGATCCACGTCACGATGGCTCAGCCACGCGTCTCCCTGTCGCAGCGCCGGCCTGTCTCCATGCCGTCGAGCGGCTTCGTCGAGCCGAGCGCCGATGGTGAACGGCTCAGACGGCATCGTCGGTCCAGAGCTCCGCGATGTCCCGTGCGATTCGGGAGGTCGCCTCCCCGCGGAGGATGCCCTCGTGCAAGGCCTCCGCACCGAGGCGCTGGAAGCGCGGGTAGCCCGGGCCGCGGGGGCGGAGGAACGACCGCGCCATGGTCGGAGCGCAGGCTTCGAAGAAGCCGTCCGTCCGGAGGTTCGCCTCCGCATCCTCCCAGCTGCTTCTCCTGGCGGGCTGTCCCCCGGCGACGACGGCCGCGTCGCGCTGCGATCCTCTCGCGGTGGCGAACAGCGCGAAGTCGACGGCCGCGTCGGTCAGCGGACTGTCGCGGACGACACCGAGCCCGACTCCGCCGGTGAGCGTTCCGACCGGGGACGCGGTGAACGAGGGCGCAGCACTGAAGCGCACACGGTGCATCGCCCCGCTGCGGGCATACGTCACGTAGGCGAACACGAGCGGAGACAGCACGATTTCGTCGGTTTGCGACATGCGGTCCAGGACGTCGACGGGGTCCGACCCGAGCGATTCGACGGCGCACAGCTCGACGAGGTCGCGCGCCTGCTGGATCCCCTCCGAGAGAAGATCCGGGGCGATGCCGTCCCGCGTCCACCAGCGCGGCTCGACGGTCGGTGAGCATGCGGTGTGCGAATCGGGTTTCTCGGATGCAGCCAGCGCGTGGCACAGGCTCAACGCCGTACCCCAGAGGTGCGTCGGGTTGGCGGCGAGGAGCACGCGCGATCGACCCAGCTCACGAGCGAGTTCGCGGGTGTCCGACCAGGTCGACGGTGCTGAGGCGCCCAGGAGGTCGGGTCTCGTCGCGGCGACCATGCTGGCGGCGTCGAATGCGAGCGCCCACTGCCGACCTTCGCGGCGGTAGCTCTCGTTGCTGGGGCCCATGACGTCGCTCGCACGGTCCGTCAGCTTCTCGCCGTCGACGAGGCCATCGAGGGGCAGGAGCACGCCGTCGCGCACGGCCGCGCCGATGAAGGGGTGGTCGAAGGCGATCAGATCGTGACCGGCGACGAGCTCGGCGAGCGCGACATCCTCGAACGATCGCAGCGGTCGGGCAGTCCACTCGATCTGGATGTCGGGCTCGATCGTGCGATAGCGGTCCGACAGGAAGCGGAGCGGATCGATGCCCCGGGGGTGGTCCCAGGTGATGCCCCGCAGGATGCGTTGCTCGGTCATCCCTTGGTCGCCCCCGCCGTGAGTCCGGACACGATGTACTTCTGTGTGAGGAGCGCGACGAGCATGACCGGCAGGGTGATGACCGCGCTCGCCGCCATCAGGCCGCCCCAGTCGATGGACGCGTAGCCGAGGAAGTTGAAGATGGCCACGGGGAGCGTCTTGGTCGATTCGCTCGAGAGCACCAGGGCGAAGATGAAGTTGTTCCACGAGAAGATGAACGCCAGGATGCCGGAGGTGGCGATGCCGGGACTCGACAGCGGCAGGCTGATGCGGAGGAAGGCGCCGATCGGTGTGAGACCGTCGATCTGTGCGGACTCCTCGAGCTCGATGGGGAGTCCATCGAAGAATGACATCAGGATCCACACGATCAACGGCAGCGAGACGAACATGTGCGAGAGGATCAGCGCCCCGTATCCGCCGACCAGCCCCATGCCCGCGAAGATGATGTACCACGGCACGAGCAGGCTGATCCCGGGGATGATGCGGGCCAGCAGCACCCAGGCTGCGGAACGGCGCATCAGGAAACGGGACATCGCGTAGGCCGCGGGCAGACCGATGATCATCGAGAGCACGGTGGAGACCGCGGCGACCACGAAGCTGTTCACCATGAACAGCAGGAAGTTCTGCTGCGCGAAGACTCGCGCGTAGTTGTCGAGAGTCGGCGTGAAGTCCAGCACCCGCGCCGGCTGGTAGATATCGACCGTCGTCTTCAGTGACGCCAGCAGCATCCAGACGATCGGCAGCACGAGCACGAGGACGATGAGGACGATCATCACCGTCCGGAAGACGGGGTACGCCAGACGACGGGGACGGCGAGGGGGACGGGTGCCCGAGGCGACGGCGCTCATGCGCTTCCCTTCTTGCGGAGCAGGGTGATCGCGGCGATCGCCACGACGATGAGGAGCAGGAAGAGCATCAGGACGGCGGATGCGGTGCCGTACTCGTTGTAGTTGAACGTGAGGCCGTACGCGTAGACGTTGAGCGTCTCGACCTCGTGGAACGAGCCGCCGCCGGCACCCTTGGTGGCGTACAGGATGTCGAAGGTCTTCACGGCATCGATCCCGCGCAGCAGCAGCGCCGCGATGACCGTGCTGCGCAACATCGGCAGCGTGACGTAGAAGAAACGCTGTACGGCGGAGGCCCCATCGACCTGAGCGGCCTCGTCCGGCTCCTCCGGGAGCGAGGTGAGACCGGCGAGCAGGATGAGCACCATCATCGGCGTCCACTGCCAGGCGTCGACGAAGATCAGCGTGCCCAGCGCGGTGCTCGGGTCGGAGATCCATCCCTGTGCGGGGAGGCCGATCCAGGAGAGCAGCTGGTTGGCGAAGCCGATGTTGGGTTCGAAGATGAGCAGCCACATCATGCCGACCGCGACCGGTGTCGCGACGAGCGGCAGGAGGATGGCGATGCGCACCCACTTCTGCCCACGGAAGCTCCGCCGCAGCAGGAGGGCGATGCCCATGCCCGCGGCGAACTCCACGACGAGTGCGGCGACGGTGAAGATCAGCGTGCGTCCGACGGCGGGCCAGAACCGCTCGGTGTCAGCCAGGACGTCGATGTAGTTGAGCAGGCCGACGAAGTCGAACGACGCGCGCACGGAGCCGGCCGCGTCGGTGAAGCTCAGGAAGATCGTGTACCCCAGGGGGACGACGATCATGGCGGCGATGAAGAGCATCGCCGGTGAGGCGAACACCCATTTGCGATGCCGGTTCGCCCAGCGGGAGAACCGCGAGTCGGTACTCACCCGGCGTGCGGGGACAGAGGTCACGTCAAGTCCTTTCTCAGAGGAGGGCGCCGCGACATCGCGTCGCCCTCCTGGCGCGTCAGCGGTTCGAGTCGTCCAGCAGCTTCTGCAGCTTCGCGTTGGCCTTCTCCGCCGCTTCGCGGACGTCCTTCCCGTCGATCGCCGCGACGATCGGGTCGCCGATGATGTCGCGGGCCTCACCGATCTTGGCGACGGCGGGGAAGTAGTGTCCGATGCCGTTCGCCTGGCCGATGCGCATCGCGTCGACGAGGTCGCTCGGGAATCCGGCGACACCCTGGGGGTCGTCCCATGCCGACTGACGGCTTCCCGCGATCCCGGCCTCCTGGAGGTCGAGGACGCGCTGCTTGCTGGTCATCCACTCGATGAACTTCCAGGCGTTGTCCTTGTTCGTCGAGGCCTCGTTGACGCCGAGCGCCCATGCCGGGACGTTGTACGGCTTGGCGCCGTCGGGGCCCTCGGGGAACGGGGCGAAGCCGACGTTGTCCGCGACCGTGGAGGAGTCGGCGTCGACGGCGTTCGTGTAGAGGGCGGACGACTCCGGGTAGAACGCGGCCATGCCCTGCGTGAACAGCGCCATCGCCTCCGGCCAGCCCATGCTGGTGGCGCCGTCGGGGCCGAAGTCGCGGATCATGGATCCGTAGAATTCGTAGGCCTCGATCGCCTCGTCGCTGTCGACGGTCGCGGTGTCGCCGTCCTGCCAGTCGGCGCCGAAGCTGTACAGGAAGCTGGAGAACTGGCTGACGGCGGCCGAGCGCGCACCGCGGGCTACGAAGCCGTTCACGTCAGGGTTCTGCGCGGCGACGGTCTCGACCGCGCTCGCGAGCTCCTCCATCGTCTGCGGGACCTCGAGCCCGGCCTTCTCGAGCAGGTCCTTGCGGTAGTAGAGCACCTCGGTCTCCGCCGTGAGGGGAACGCCGTATACCGCTTCGTCGAACGTCACCGTCGACCGAGCGGACTCCTGGAAGTCGTCCCAGTCCCACTCCGCGCTGGAGTCGACGTAGTCGGACAGGTCGGCGAGCCACCTGTTGTCGGCGAAGAGCTGTCCGACGACGACGGGCTGGTACATCATCACGTCGATGTCGGTGCTTCCGGCGTTGAGCTTGACGTTGTACTGATCGAGGAGCTGGGTCTCGCTGTAACTGGTGAGCTCGACCTTGAGTCCGCTGTCTTCCTCGAACTCGGAGATCCATTCCTGGGTCGCGTCGTTCCAGGGGTGGTTGGCGAGGGTCACCTTGACCGTGTCGGATGCCTCGCCGGGACTGCTGGCGCATCCGGCGAGGGCGGCGACGGCGAGCGTGGCGACGAGGCCGCCCGACAGTGCGCGTCGGTGGTTGATCTTCATGCGATTCCGATCTTCGAGTGGATAGTGCGACATTGCATTCCGCCCGAACCGCGGATGGGCGGTGCTCGGGCCGTGCTCGGACCATGTGGTCGACATGAGCATTAAAGCGCTTTAACACACGCAATGTCAATTCACGGAAGGCGCGATCGTGCGCGCCGGAGGGCGAGTGGGGTCACGCAGAAGACGCGGCGTCGGGGCGTTGTCGGGCGCGGGGCGCGGGCACTCCGCGGGTCGTGATGCCGGTCACGCCACGATGTTGCAGGAGGGTGTGGACCACCGCGGCGCCGGGCGGCACCGCGGTGGTCGGCGCCTCAGGAGGGGTCGACGATGACGTCGAGCGCGACGCCGGCGCAGGCCATGCGCGGCAGGTCGGCGAGGCCGCTGCCGCGCACAGAGTCGCCGGTCGCCCACCGCGGGTCGGTCGACACGACCACGCGGCCGACGCCGTTCGTCAGGGTCACCTGTCGGCCGAGGGCGGCGAAGCGTCGCGTCAGATCCTGCTCGACCGCCGACACGAGCAGGTCGAGCCCGGCGACGCCGATCCGCACCCCGTCCACGTCGGCCGGGACCGCGATCGTGATGGTGTACTCGTCGCTGCACAGGTAGTCGACGTAGGGGCCGGCGACATGCGGCTCTCCGGTGGACATCGGCACCCGGTACCACTCGAGGGCGCTGTAGTCGATGTTCTCCTTGTTCAGGGACTGCGAGGCGAGCACGAGCTGTCGCCGGTCCTCGCCCTGCCACCAGGCGAGGTGGCTGTGCGCGTCCGAGAGCAGGTCGATCGCCGCGATGAACCCCGCGCCGTACACAGGCACACCTCGGAGGTCGAGCGTCCTGAGGGCATGCGGCTCCACGAGCGCATCGACCTTCGAGCGGGTGAGCGGTCCACCGCTCCTGGCCTCGGAGATCTGGGCGGCGAACGGCTCCACCCAGTCGATCAGGGTGCGCACGGGTGTGGAGAAGTAGTCCTCCACAATCGCGGCCGCGGCCTGGATGGCGGTGTCTGTTGCTGCGTTCATCGCGTCCTCCTGTGCACGTCGATGCGGGTCTTCTGATCTACTCGGTCGCCTGGATCCGGATGAGGGCGTCGATGGTCTCGGCGGCCATGAGCTCGGTGCGCGCCCCTGCGGCATCCGGGTCGCCGGCCTCCACGGCGTCGATGACGGCGGTGAGATGCTCGGCCTGGCGCCGCAGGTTCTCCGTCTCGTGCGCGACGAGGCGCAGGAAGGGCGAGAGCTCGGCCTGCAGCTTCATCTGCTCGCGGGTCAGTCGTGCCGACTGGCTCAGCGCGACGATCTCGATCTGCACGTCGTCCAGCAGCCGCCGCTGCTGCTCCACGTCGAGGTCGTCGATCCGCTCCATCCGGCGACGGACCCGCTGCGTCTCGCTGGGGTCCGCGCGCCTCGCCGCGAGTCGGACGCAGGCGCCGGTGATGGCGGCGTAGTGGGCGCCGAGATCGCGCAGCGCGAGGCGCGAGGTGCGGCGCACGGCCTCCCGGGCGAACGTCAGCGGGTCGGCGTGCGCCGCGACGAAGCTGCCGCCGTTGCGCCCGCGACGGGTGACGACGAGGCCCCGACCGCGCAGCGCGAGGAGGGCTTCCCGAACGGTCACCGGGGCGACGCCGAGGCTCTTGCTGAGGTCGGCTTCGGAGGGGAGGCGCTCGCCGGCGCGGAGGTGTCCTCGGGTGATCGCGTCGACCAGCCGACGCTCGACGAGTTCCGCGCGGCCCTCGTCGCCGATGGGCTGGAACAGCGCGCCCTGCAGGCGGTGCGGCTGCTCGTGCTCGTGCGCAGGAGAGGGCTCGGCGGTGGCGTGCGTGGCGTGCGGCGTCGAGCTCGATCCCATCCTGCGATTCTCCCTTCCGGGATCACGATAACCCAAGAAGTCGGTGTTGACATATTACATCTGGGTTTATATGTTTTGGGAATCTTCCGAGTTCGACGATGACCCGAGGAGCGCGAGATGATCGCCACGGCACCCGCAGCACCCGCAGCCTCAGAGGCCGCCCGGCCCGAAGGGACGGTGACCCTGAGCGGCGTCACCAAGTCCTTCGGCGAGTTCACGGCGGTCCGCGAACTCGACCTCGAAGTCGCGTCGGGGGAGTTCCTGTCGATGCTCGGCCCCTCGGGCTCCGGCAAGACGACGGTGCTCCGGATGATCGCCGGGTTCGAGGACGCGACGAGCGGCAGCATCCAGCTCTCCGGAACGGACGTGACGCGAACGCCGCCGCACGCCCGGCCGGTGAACACCGTCTTCCAGGACTACGCGCTGTTCCCGCACCTGACCATCGCGGACAACGTCGGCTACGGACTCCGGGTGCGCGGCGAGGGCAAGAGCGCTCGGGCGGAGCGGGTGCGCGCATCGCTGGAGCAGGTGCGGCTCGACCACGTCGCCGACCGCCTGCCGCACCAGCTGTCCGGCGGGCAGCGGCAGCGGATCGCCCTGGCACGCGCCCTCATCCTGCGCCCCCAGGTGCTGCTGCTCGACGAGCCCCTCGGCGCCCTCGACAAGCAGCTCCGCGAGCAGATGCAGATCGAGCTCAAGCAGATCCAGCGCGAGGTCGGCATCACCTTCATCTTCGTCACCCACGACCAGGAGGAGGCGCTCACCCTCAGCGACCGGGTCGCGGTGTTCAACGGCGGCCGGATCGAGCAGATCGGCACCGCCCGAGACGTCTACGAGCGCCCGGAGACCGAGTTCGTGGCGCGCTTCCTCGGGCTGTCGAACCTCATCGGCGGGGAACTCGCCGAGACCCTCACCGGGGACCGCCGGACGATGAGCGTACGCCCGGAGCGCATGCGGCTGACCGATCGGGATGCCGCGCTCGCCGTGGGCGAGGTCTCGCTCGACGGCACGATCAGCGAGGTCGTCTACACCGGTCCGGCGACGCGCTACCTGGTCGCGACCGACGCGGGGATCGACCTCATCGCCGAACGCCCCAACGCCCGCCACTCCACCGATGCCGATCTCGGGCGAGGACACCACGTCCGTGCCGTCTGGTCGCCCGACCACGCGGCCCGGCTCCCCTGAAACACCGCACCATCCGAACACCCATGCACACCTGCAGCACCGATCACGAAGGAGCGATCCATGCGTAAGAAGATCCTGGCCACCGCGGCGATGACCGCGGTCGCCGCCCTGGCCCTGTCCGGCTGTTCCACCGGAGACGAGTCGACGCCGGAGGGCTCCGGCGGACTCCAGATCGACGTCCCCGACATCGCGATGCAGGAGGCACTCGGCGACTACGAGGGCGAGGTCAACATCGTCGCGTGGAGCGGGTTCGTGGAGCCGGCCTGGAGCGACGCGTTCACCGCGGAGACCGGCTGTGTCGTGAACCGCCGCGTCGCCGGCACCAGCGACGAGATGGTCCAGCTCATGCGCACCGGCGACTACGACCTGGTCTCCGCGTCGGGCGACGCGAGCCTGCGTCTGATCGCCGGCGGCGACGTGCAGCCGCTCAACCTCGAGCTCATCCCGAACTTCGGCGACGACATCGTCGAGGGCATGAAGGGGCAGATCTACGACACCATCAACGGCAAGTCCTACGGCATCCCGATCGGCCGCGGCGCGAACATCCTCCAGTACAACAGCGAGGTCGTCACCGAGGAGCCCACCAGCTGGGACGTCGCGTGGGAGAAGGGCAGCCCCTACGCGGGCAAGGTCATCGCGTACGACGCCCCGATCTACATCGCCGACGCGGCCGTGTACCTGATGGCGCACGAGCCCGACCTCGGCATCACCAACCCGTACGCGCTCGACGAGAAGCAGCTGAAGGCCGCGGTCGACCTGCTCAAGCAGCAGAACGACATCGTCTCCGAGTACTGGTCCGACCCCGCCGCGCAGATCACCTCGTTCGCCGGTGGCACCACCGTCGTCGGCACCTCCTGGGAGGTGCTGCGCAAGCTCACCGAGGACGACAAGTTCAAGAGCGTCCTGCCCAAGGAGGGCTCGACCGGCTGGTCGGACGCGTGGATGCTGGCGACCGAGTCGAAGAACCCGAACTGCGCGTACGCCTGGATGGACTACTCCTCCTCGCCCGAGGTGAACGGCGCGATCGCCATGAACTTCGGCATGGCTCCCGCGAACGCCGCGTTCTGCGACACGAGCGACGAGGCCAAGGCGCACTGCGACTACTTCAACGCCACGGACGAGGAGTACTTCAAGAAGGTGTGGTTCTGGACGACGCCGATCGAGCAGTGCATCGACGGCCGGACGGATGTCACGTGCACCAACTTCCAGCAGTGGACCGACGCCTGGATGTCGGTCAAGGGCTGACCCGCATCGAGGGGGCGGGTCGCTCGATCCGCCCCCTCACCCCGCAGACCTCCGCCACCACGAACGGGATCGACATGAAGCGCCGCCTCCGGATCGCCGGGCTCCTGGCCCTTCCGATGACCTGGCTCATCGGGATCTACATCTTCTCGCTGGTCATGCTCCTCGTGACCGCCTTCTGGATCACCGACACCTTCACCTCGAAGGTGAAGCCCGGATTCACGCTGCGCAACTTCGAGCAGCTCTTCGTCAATCCGGCATACCTGTCGACGTCGTTGCGCACCCTCGGGATCGCGCTCGCCGTGACCGTTCTGGCCGTCCTCATCTCGGTGCCGCTGGGCATCTTCATGGCGAAGGTCGCCTCGCCGTGGCTGCGTGCCCTTCTCGCGGTGTCGATCACGCTGCCGCTGTGGGCCGGATACCTGGTGAAGGTGCTCGCGATGCGGATCACCTTCACGGAGCAGGGCTTCGCGAACTGGGCGCTGGCGCCGTTCGGGCTCTCGGGGCCGGGCTTCACGGTGGTCACAGTGGTGCTCACGCTGACCTACCTGTGGCTGCCGTACATGGCGGTCCCCGTCTACACCGCGATCCGGCAGCTGCCGCCGAACCTCTTCGACGCCTCGGCCGACCTCGGCGCGGGGTCCTGGCGCACGATCGTGACGGTGGTGCTCCCGCTCATCAAGCCGGCGCTGATCGCGGGCTCCGTGTTCACGTTCTCGCTGAGCCTGGGCGACTACCTGGTCGCCCGGTTCGTCGGTGGGGACACGCAGATGATCGGCAGCGTGATCGCGTCGAACATCAACCTGAACCCACCCCTGGCGGCGGCCTACTCGCTCGTCCCCATCGCGTTCGTCGTCATCTACCTGGTGAGCGTGCAGCGCACCGGTGCCCTGGAAAGGATGTGAGTCGCGCATGCTGAGACTGTCCCGCACCTCCAAGATCGTCCTCGGGATCATCGTCGCGATCGTGCTCGCGTTCATGTACATCCCGCTCGCGCTCGTCGTGCTGAACTCCTTCAACGCCGCCCGCATCGTCAGCTGGCCGGTCACCGGCTTCTCGCTGGAATGGTGGGGCAAGGCGTTCACGAGCGAGCCGGTGCGCGCCGCCCTCCTGAACTCGGTGCTCGTCGCATCGGGCGCGACCGTGATCGCCGTCATCCTCGGCACGCTCGTCGCCTTCGCGCTGCAGAGGTACTCGTTCTTCGGCCAGCGCGCCGTGAACCTCCTCGTGGTGCTGCCGATCGCCCTCCCCGGCATCGTCACCGGCGTCGCCCTGAACAACACCTACAACCAGATCCTCGAGCCGATCGGCATCCAGGTCGGCTTCTACGGCATGATCATCGCGCACGGCACCTTCTGCATCGTGATGGTGTTCAACAACGTGCTCGCCCGTCTCCGTCGGATGAATCCCGGCATCGAGGAGGCCTCGAAGGACCTCGGCGCGAGCCCCTGGCAGACGTTCCTGCTGGTGACGCTCCCGCAGTTCCGCAGCGCCCTGATCGCCGGGGCCATCCTCGCCTTCGCCCTCAGCTTCGACGAGGTGTACGTGACGATCTTCACCGCACCTCCCGGCGTCGACACGCTGCCGCTGTGGATCATGAACCAGATGGCGAGGCCCAACGAGGCCAACGTCGTCAACGTCGTCGCGACGGTCGTCATCGTCGCGTCCTTCATCCCGGTGTGGATCTCGCAGCGGCTGGGGAAGGAGGTCGACGAGCGCGACTGACGCAGGACACGAGGGGGTACGCCGGACACGGCGCTCGTGACATCTGGGGACGGCAGGTGGTTTCCACGATCAAAGGAGTTCGTTGATGGAAAAGCGCATGAGCGGCGTCGTCATCTCGCGGCGTGCATTGCTGGGCGGGATGCTCGGAGCGGGAGCGATCATGCTCGTCGGGTGCGGACCGGACGAGGCATCGCCCTCGCCGTCCGCGGGGAGTGGCGGCGGGTCCTACGACGTCATCGTCATCGGGGCCGGCTCAGCCGGCATGGCGGCCGCGCGGGAGCTGATGGACGCCGGTAAGAAGGTGATCGTGCTCGAGGCGCGCGACCGCGTCGGCGGGCGCATGTGGACCGACCGCACGCTGCTCTCCATCCCGCACGAAAGAGGCGCGTCGCTGTGTCACGGCGGCCCGGACACCGAGACGTGGGCCTGGGCGCAGAAGCTCGGGATCGAAGGGCGGAAGTTCGAGAACACCTTCTCGCGCTACAGTCCGAGCACGCCGTGGGTGGGCTGGGATACGCCCGACTTCTACGCGTTCCCGGAGGGCGCCCCGGCGCTCTCCGTTCCGCTGCCGGAGCCGACGGCCAAGGAGTCCGCGCTGCAGTACCTGGAGCGCCTCGGCATCGCCCCGACGAACTACCCGCTCGCGCTGCTGGGCATCCAGGTCGACACCGAGCAGTTCGCCGTCTACCCGGCCTCCGGCGTGGTCGACACCCTGACCGCGTGCCTCACCGTCTCGAAGACCGGGGTGATCGAGCCCGATGACTACGCGGGTGACTACAAGCTGCTCGCGCCGTACGTCGACATCCTCAACGCCGTGGGCGAGGGCGTGGAGGTGCGGCTGGAGACGCCGATCGAGACGATCGACTACTCCGGATCCGGCGTGAGCGTGCAGGCGGGATCCGAGACCTTCGAGGCCGATGCCTGCGTCGTCACGGTGCCCATCGGAGTGCTGCAGGAGCGGTCGATCACGTTCTCCCCACCCCTCGAGGACGACAGGCTGGCCGCCATCGACGCCGTCAAGCAGACCGTGGCGTACAAGACCATCCTCGAGTTCGATCACCCGGTGCGTCCGGAGAGCTTCGACATGGTCAACCAGCACGATGAGGGACCCTGCCAGTTCTGGGACGAGTCCACGGGCATGCCCGGATACGACGGCCAGCTCATCGTGGCCTGGGACACCGGCGACCGGGCACGGGAGCTGCTCGCGCTGTCGGAGAAGGAGCGGTTCGACGCGGCGCTCGCCGGTGTGCGCAAGCTCGCGGGGGATCAGGGTCTGAACTACGTGAACGCGTCGAACTTCGACTGGCGTGACGACAGGTTCGCCCTCGGGGCGTACGCGACGGGTGAGCGCGATCAGGACACGATCTACCGGCCGTCGAAGGACACGCTGTTCTGGGCGGGTGCGATCAAGAGCTCGGTCGCGAGCGCGCACTCCAGCGGACTCGAGGCAGCGCAGGCGGTGCTCGTCGCGTCCTAGCCGAACGCCTCGACGGCAGGTGAGGGCGGAGGGGGGAGCGACCCGATGGGCTCCCGCCTCCGCGCGCCCTGGTGCGTCAGATTTTGACATAGGCCAAAAATTCGCATACCGTCGAGCCATGGTTCCAGCGGGCGATCTCGACGACGTGTCACACGGCATTGCGGGAGCGACCGCCGCCGAGATCTCCGAGAGCGTGCGCGATCTCGTCGAGCGCGGGGAGTTCGCCCCCGGAGACCACCTTCCGTCCGTCCGGGCGCTCGCCGC
>Ga0160431_100397_pt1 | contig 21144 bp, 21 predicted proteins | sample HID1971K_E0MG_FD_108212 | JGI IMG/M metagenome (GOLD analysis project Ga0160431, IMG submission 108212) | Enriched millipede-associated microbial communities from UW Madison campus, WI, USA - HID1971K_E0 MG | ecosystem: Host-associated > Arthropoda: Insects > Digestive system > Unclassified ...
CCCACCATCAGCGCGCCGGAGCGGCGGTACCCGAGCTCCGGGATGCCGAGCGACTCCAGCTGAGCGAGGAACTCGGGGTAGAACCCCCCGCCGGCGGCGTACGCCTCGTAGAAGCTGCCTTCGGACGCCGAGACCCACGGGGCGATGATCCCCGCGCTCGCCGCCGTGGCCTGTCCGAATCCGCCGTCGTCGACGATGGTGACCCGCGCTCCGCGTCGAGCGAGCTGGAACGCGGTGGTGACGCCGGCGATGCCGCCGCCGATGACGACGATGGATGAGGAGGTGCTCATGCGGGACTCATTTCTTCTCGTGATGTGCAAGGGAGACGTTCGCGGTTCCGTGGAGCTCGAGAGCGAGCGCGTCGGCCGAGGCGGTGAGCCCCTCGAGGACCGTTTCGAGGACGTCGTCGGGAAGGCGCAGGGTCGGAGCGGAGAGCGAGAACCCGAGCAGTTGTCCGGCGAAGGGGATGGCAACGGAGACGCAGCGCATGCCCTCCTCCTGCTCGCCCTCGTTCATCGCATACCCCTGACGGCGCACGGTCGCGATCTCCGCGAGGAAGGCGTCGGGGTCGGTGATCGTGGAGTCGGTGAAGCGCGGCATCTGGGTGTGGGCGAGGACGGTCCGGATCCGCGCGTCGGAGACCTCGCTGAGCAGCATCTTCCCGATCGCCGCGGAGTGCGGATACACCGGGTCGCCGATGCTGTTGAAGATGCGGATGGCGCGGGAGCCGGGCTTCTTCGCCAGGTAGACGATGTAGTCGCCCTGGAGGGTGCCCAGCGCGACGGACTCGCCGAAGCGCTCGGCCAGATCGTCCAGGTACGGCTGGGCGACGGCGGCGATCGTCTCCTGATTGCTCTTGGCGAGCATCAGCAGGCGCGCACCGGGCAGGTATTTGCTGTGCTGGTCCTGCCACACATAGCCGAGCTCGAGCAGCGACTGCGCCATCCGATGGATGGTGCCGATCGGCAGATCGCAGATGCGCGAGAGATCGGAGACGCCCACGGGGCCGTCATGATCGACGACGGCCTCCAGCACGAGGAAGGCCCGACGAATCGACTGGATGGATCCGGCGCTCCTGCGCGGTTGGATCGCGGGTGTCCGATCTGTCATGGTGCCTCTTCCGTCGTGGGTTTCTCGTCTGCGCGGACCCGGAGCGGGCCCTGGCGCAGCGGGGGCGGATCCGAGTGCGTGCACACTCGGATCCGCACCGCGTTCACTCGGCCAGTGTGATCTCGTCGAAGACGAAGCCGTCGTCGGCTCGCGGGGTGAAGTCGACCTTGGTCGAGACGCCGAAAGCCGCGGGCTGGGCGTACATCGCGATGAGGGGGCGATCCTCGTTCGCGATGATCTTCTGGACCTCGTGGTAGTACTGCTCACGCTCGGCGATGTCCATCGTGCGGTTCGCTGCGGCGAGCAGCTCGTCCACCCTGGCGCTGCTGTACCCCATGCGCGGTTGGCCCAGTTCCGTGGAGAAGCCCTGCAGCGCGTACGAGGAGTCGAGCAGACCGTCCGCGAAGGCGACCTGATAGACGTCCTGGTTGCTGTAGTCGCTGCAGATGTCGCCGAAGGATCCGCCCTCGAGGATCTCCAGGTCGACCGTGAAACCCGCATCCGACAGCATCGAGGTGACCATCTCGGCCAGCTCCGCATCCATGGGGTAGGTGCCGCGAGAGGCGCTGTAGTGCAGGCTCACGTCGCCGCCCTCGGCCTTCACCTCGTCGACGAGCTCCTTCGCGCGGTCCATGTCGTACTCGAAGGTGCCGTACAGATCCGGGTCACCGCCGAAGACGACCTCGGGTGCGCGGGTCCGGGTCGGGGTGGCCTGCCCCTTGAACAGCGCTTCGGTGAGCGCCTCGTCGTCGATCGCGAGGTCGATCGCCTCGCGGACGCGGGGGTCCTTGGTGGCGTACTCGTCGTTCAGGCGGAGCACCAGCAGCATGACGCGCGAGGTCTCTCCGTACTCCATGACCGTCGCATCGGAGTCGATGCGGTCCCAGTCGATGACGGGGATGTCGCTGGCGACGTCCACTCCCCCGGTGAGCAGTTCGGAGACACGGGTCGAGTTCTCGGGGATCGTGCGCACCTCGACCTTCTTCCACGTGGGCGTGCCGCCCCAGTAGTCGTCGTTGCGCTCGAGCACGACACGGTCGTCGCGTCGCCACTCGACGAACTTGTACGGGCCGGAGCCGAAAGGCGCCTTGATGAACGCCTCGATGCCGTTCTGCTCGATGAAGTCCGAGGGGACGATGTCCGCACCGCTCTTCGCGAGGGCGGCGAGCATCGTCGGCATCGGACCGTCCGTCGTGACGGTGAACTCGAACTCGCCGGTCTTCTCGACGCCCGTGATCTGCTGGTACCAGCGCGCCTCCAGAAGCGTCTCGTCCTCGGTGAGGCGCTTCAGGGTGAAGACCACGTCGTCGGCGGTCAGGGGCGAGCCGTCGTGGAACGACGCGTCCTCGCGGATCGTGAACGTCCAGGTGGTGTCGTCGACCTGCTCGTAGTCCGTCACCAGCTGGGGGACGATCTTCATGTCCCCGTCGCGGGTGAACAGCCGGTCGTAGATGTTGCGGTTGATGCGATCGGCCGATGTCTGCACCGCGTTCTGCGGGTCGAGGTTGCGGGGGTCGACGGTCTGCGCCATGACGAGCGTGTCCTTCGCGCCGTCCGCGCCGCCGGCGTCTGCATTGCCCGTGCCTGGTACACAGCCGGCCAGTAGGAGAGCAGCGGCGCCGAGCGCCATCGCGCCGAGGAACTTCTTCTTCACGGTGTTTCCTTTCTGAGGTGGGATGCTGCGTGCCGCGCAGCCGGCTCGATCAACCGGAGCGAGACATCAGCTCCGGCGGCTCTTGAAGGGCTGTGCCCTGGACGACTCGATGAGCTGTCGCGTGTAGTCATGGGCGGGGCGCAGGAGGATGTCGTCGGCGGTGCCCTGCTCGACGACCTCGCCCTTGTACATGACGCTGATCCGGTCGCTCATGAAGTAGACGCTCTCCAGTCCGTGACCGATGAAGACGTAGGTGAGCCCCAGCTCCTCCTGCAGGTCCTTCAGCAGGTTGAGGATCTGGCTCTGGATCGAGACGTCGAGGGCCGAGACCGGCTCGTCGCAGATCAGCACCGGCGGCTTCCGCGCGAGAGCACGGGCGATCACCAGCCGCTGACGCTGACCTCCGGAGAACTCGTGCGGGTACTTGTCGAGGGCGGCGGACGACATGCCCACCTGGTCGATCAGCTCGTTCACGCGCCGATCGATCTCGGAGCGGCTCGCCGCGGGGGCGACCGTGAGCGGTTCGGCGAGGATCGCCCGCACGTTCATCCGGGGGTTCAGCGCGGAATACGGGTCCTGGAACACCATCTGCGCAGCGCTTCGTCCCGCCGCGGTCGGACGCCCTTTCGCGTCGAACACCGGTGCCCCGTTGATGGAGATGTGCCCGGAGGTCGGAGCGTGGAGACCGGCGAGCATCCGCGCGACCGTGGTCTTCCCCGAACCGGACTCGCCGATGATGCCCAGTGTCGCCCCCTGCGGCACCGACAGGCTCACGTCGCGCACCGCGTGGAAGTCCCGCTTCCTGCCGAAGAACCCCTCGGCGATCCGGAAGGTCTTGTTCACTCCGACGGCCGAGACGGCCGGCTCGACGGGCGTGGTCATGAGGCCCCCTCCATCGCGACGAGACGGTCGGTGTGCCAGCATTCGGCCGCCTGATCGTCGAACTCGACGACCGGGGGCTTGGTCAGGCAGAGGTCCGTCGCATATTCGCAGCGCTGCGCGAACCGGCATCCGTCCGTCCATTCGCTGGGCGTGGGAACACGACCGGGGATCGCGACGAGACGGTCGCTCTTGGACTCCAGGGACGGGGCCGACCGGAGCAGCGCGTCGGTGTACGGATGCCGCGGATCGCTGAGCACATTCTCCGTCCGCCCGCTCTCGACGATGCGACCGGTGTACATCACCGCCACCTTGTCGGCGATGCGCCGCACGACGCCGAGGTCGTGGCTGACCAGGAGCAGAGCCGTCCCCGTCTCGACCGTGATGTCGTAGATGAGCTTGAGCACCTGGTCCTGCACGGTCACGTCGAGGGCCGTGGTGGGCTCGTCGGCGAGCAGCAGTCGAGGCTTGCCGAGCAAGGCCATGGCGATCATGATGCGCTGACGCATTCCACCGGAGAGCTCGTGCGGTCGCTGTCGGAGCACGCGCTCCGGGTGCTCGAACCCCACGCGATCGAGCATGGTGAGCACGTCGGCACGCGTCGCATGCACGTGGGTCGCCGCCTCGGCGAGCTGCCGCCCGATCGAGAGCACCGGGTTGAGCGAGGTCAGCGGCTCCTGGTAGATCATCGAGATCTCCCGCCCGCGCAGCTGCCGCATCCGTCCGGAGGAGGCGTGCGAGATGTCCTCGCCCTGCCAGCTGATCGATCCGCCGGAGATCTCCAGGCCCTTCGCGAGCAGCCGGATGATCGACATGCAGGTGAGGCTCTTGCCGGATCCGGATTCGCCGACGAGGGCGACGCGCTCTCCGGCGCCGATCTCGAGCGACACCCCGTCGACGAGGGTCAGGTCCCGTTTGGACGCTTTCACACTGAGGTCGCGGATGCTGAGCATCGATGCGCTCTCGTTCATCATCACACCGCCAATCGCGGGTCGAGTGCGTCCCGCAGCCAGTCGCCGAGGAGCAGGATGCCGAGGACGGTTCCGGTGATCGCGAGACCGGGCAGAGTGCTCAGCCACCACGCGTTCGTGATGTAGTCGCGACCGGTGGTGAGCATCAGTCCCCAGGAGACGTTCGGGGGCTGGACGCCGAGTCCGAGGAAGCTCAGCGACGACTCGGTGATGATGATCGTCGCCACGCTGAGCGTGGAGAGCACGATGAAGGTCGGCATGACGTTGGGCGTGATGTGACGGATCAGGATCCGGGTGTGCGACACACCCACGTTCTTCGCCGCCTCGACGAACAGTCGCTCCCGGATCTCGAGCACCTCGGCGCGGATCTGCCGGGCGTAGATCACCCAGTTGGTCAGCCCCAGAACGATCACGAGGGTGCCGAGACCCGGCTTGACCACTCCGAGGATCACCAGAATGAGCAGGATGCCGGGGATCGCGAGCAGCGCGTCCACCAGGCGCATGATGAGCGCGTCGACGATCCCGCCGTAGTAGCCCGCGGCGAGACCCGCCACCAGACCGATCGACCCGGCGAGCACGACGCCGAGAACGCCGACGAGCAGCGAGATGCGCGAGCCCTCGATCAGACGACTGAGCATGTCCCGGCCCAGGTTGTCCGTTCCGAGCGGGTAGGCGGCATCCGCGAACGGTGCGATCAGAGCCTTGGACGGGTCGATCACCGTGGGGTCGTGCGGCATGATCCACGGTGCGAAGATCGCGACGAGCGCCGGGATGATCACGAGGACCAGGCCGATCATCGCCGGCACCGGGATGTTGCGCAGGAGCTTCTTGGCGCGGGCGGGCTTGCGCACCCGCGGCAGCTGGATGAAGTCAGTCAAGGTTGATCCGCCTGTCGACGAGCTTGAAGGAGATGTCGGACAGAATGCTCAGCGCGATGACCATGAGGGCGACGACGAAGACCGCCGCCTGAACGATGGGCATGTCGCGCTGTGTCACCGCTTTGACCAGCAGCTGGCCGAGCCCCGGCCAGGCGAAGACGGCCTCGGTGACGAGTGCCCCACTGAGGAGGGCGGAGAACTGCAGCACCGTGATCGACATCACCGGGATGAACGCGTTGCCCAGTCCGTGCCGGAAGACGACAGCCGAGTTCCGGATGCCCTTGCCGTACGCGGTGCGGATGTAGTCCTGGCCGAGGATCTCGACCATGCTCGACCGCACCAGACGGGTGATCTCCGCCGCCGTCCCCGTCCCGAGGGTGATGACGGGCAGGATCAGGTGGGCCCAGGTGCCGCTTCCCGACACCGGGAGCCACCCGAGCGTCACCGAGAAGAGCAGGATGAGCATGATGCCGAGCCAGAAGCTCGGCATGGCCTTCGCGACCACCGACACCGAGGACACGAGGTGGTCGACTGCGCCGCCGCGGTGGACGGCCGCCCACACTCCGAGCGGGATGGCGATGACGAGGGCGAGGAGGATCGAGCCCAGCGCGAGCGTCAGGGTGAGCGGCAGCCGCTCCAGGACGATCGCGAGCGCCGGCTCGTGGTACTGGTAGGACTCCCCGAAGTTCCCGGTGAGAGCGGAGACGACGTAGTGGCCGTACTGCACGATCAGCGGATCGTTGAGTCCCAGGGAGTTCCGGATGGCCGTGATCTGCTCGGGCGTCGCGTTCTCGCCGAGCATGAGCGCCACCGGATCGCCGACGACGTAGACGAGGAAGAACACGATCGTCACGATCAGGAACAGCGTCGGGATGACTTCGAGCAGCCGTCTTCCGATGTAGTACCCCAAGCGGCTCCTCCTCGTCGACCAGGCTTCAGCGGCAGCGGTCGGCTGCCGGGCACCTGTCTATCAACGCTTTCCACGAGCAGACAAAGAGTTTCCATGATGCGAGAAGTTGATGCGCGGGGAGGAAGGGCAGGGCAGGCGAGAGGACGTGGCGACGAGTCCGGCGGCGCACGCCGGACTCGTCGACACGCGAGCCACGGGGGTAGCGCTCGAAGACCTCAGTGAGCCCGGGACGGGTGAATCCGCGTGGATGACCACCGCAGGAGCCCATCTCGACTACTGTTGACGTTTCCCGGTATGTATTTTATTCGGATCAGGGGGACACTCATGCAAGCGCACGCCATCCCGGACGGGATCGTCGACGATACGGGCCACGGCGAGTGGTTGCATGGAGCCCCCGTGCGCGTGGCGGGAGACGGCCGGTGAGGGTCGCGATGGTCTGCGACTACTCCCTGGAGTACATGGGCGGTGCGCAGTCGGTCTTCGTGGATGAGGCGGAGCTGTTCGGATCGTCCGGCGACGACGTGCTCGTGATCGCTCCTCGGCCGCGGCGTCTTCAGCCTCCGCCGGCGCCCGGCTCGACGGTGTTCATCTCGGCTTCGGGCACGATTCCCGGTGTCGGGCTGCCGATCATCCGGAACACCCGACGGCTGCGCGCACACCTGCGCCGCGTGTTCGAGGAGCGACGGATCGAGGTCGTCCACGTGCATTCCGAGTTCGGCCTGACCGCTGCCGCGACGGTCGTGGCGCACGACCTGGGCATCCCCGTGGTGCATACGGTGCACACGTTCTTCTGGCAGGGCCCCCACCTGGGGCGGCTCGACAGGGCAGCGGCAGCGCTCGTCCGGGGCATGGCGCGCATGCTGCGTGGAGAGGCGCCCGCCGTGCAGGCGTCCGCGTCGCGTGAGCTCGACCGTGCCCTGCGGAGCATCACCTTGGCGGCGGCGATGAGCGCAGACGCCGTGGTCTCCCCCTCGGCGCATCAAGCGGTCGCGCTGCGCGAGGACGGAGCCAAGGGTGTCGTCGTGGTGCCCAATCCGATGCGCACGGCGAGGACGACGGGTGTTCCGCTCCGCTCGGTCGACGGCCCGCTGCGGATCGTCTGGGTGGGTCGCATCGCTCGGGAGAAGCGCGTTCTCGAGTTCCTGGAAGCGGTGGTGCGCGCAGGCGGCGAGCTCTCCCCCCATGCTCTGGACGTGACGGTCGTCGGCGAAGGGCCGGAGCTGGCGGCAGCCCGCGACATCGCACGGGATGCGTCGCCGGATCGCGGATGCGTGATCCGGTTCACGGGTCGCGTCGACCGCGACGAGGTGGAGCGTCTGATCGGCCAGTCGCACCTGGTCGCCCTGACCTCCTTCGGCTTCGACAATCAGCCGGTGGTCGTGGTCGAGGCGTTCGCCGCCGCGCGCAGCGTCTTCTATGTGGATCCTCGGCTGCAGGAGGGCCTGTCGGAAGCAGGCATCCTCAGCGAGAGCCCTGACGTCGAGGGGATGGCCAGGACTCTGATCGACGTCGCCCGCGACCCCCGGATCGTGGTCGAGAGGTCCGCGCTGACGGTTCCCGCGTCCCGACAGTTTCTGCCGGAGGTGCATGTGCAGGCGGTTCGCGACGTGTGGACATCCGCCGCAAGCGCCGCGACCGCGCGCACATGACCATCGCCCTGCGCGGCTACTGCCTGTTCCTGACGTTCTCGGCGTTCGCGTACCCGTTCTGGTTCAACCTGATCGGCGTCGTCGGAGCGATGGCACTGTCCATCGCGACCACGGTGATCTCCGTCGCGATCGGGATCGCCGGGCGCCGGAAGCTCCACGGCGACCGGTGGACCGTGGCACGCCTGACACCCGTTCTGCTCTACCTGGGTGCGGCTGCCGTCTCGCTGGTCTGGTCGGACTGGCCCCTCACGACGCTGCTCACGCTCATCGTGCAGGCGAGCTTCGTCGTGCAGGCCCTCTTCCTCGCGCGCGTCAACACCGACGAGGAACTCCTCCGTCTCGTGGAGATCGCGACGACGGCCGTGGTCGTTCTGTCGGTGGCGATCGAGAGCGCGATCGCCATCGTCGGAACACCGCTTCTCCCCGTGTTCATCGATGGTCCCGTCGTCGACGATCCACACATCTACTGGGTGCGCGGCAACCTGTTCGAGGGGTTCCTCACCGGCGGCCGCATCCAAGGCATCGTCGGGAACTCCAACCTGCTCGCGACTATCTGCGTCGTCGCTCTGGTGGTCTTGACCTTCCGCCTCCTCACGACCAGGCAGATGATCGCTCCCCGCTCCGTCGCCATCCTCTTGGCCCTGTGGCTGCTCATCCGGGCGAGCTCCGCCGCCATGTTCCTCGCCGCACTCGTCCTCGCCGCTCTCACCCTCGTCGTCCTGCTTCGCCGACGTCTGGTGACACCGCAGGAGCGACGACGGTTCGCGATCCTGACCACCGGGGCGACAGCCGTCGTCATCGCCGTGCTCCTCCTCGGACGCGACCTCCTCTTCAGTTCTCTCGGACGAAGCGACAGCCTCACCGGGCGGACGGAGATCTGGGAGGCGGTCTGGGAGCGAGCCGTGGGTTCCCCCCTCATCGGCCACGGGTACGCCAGCCCCTGGATCCCCTGGGACCCCGCCTTCTCGGGCTGGATCATCGACCACGAACTCACCGTCTTCTACGCGCACAACATGTGGCTCGACGTCTTCCTGCAACTGGGCATCCTGGGTGTCGTCCTGATCGCCCTCCTCTATGGCACCGCACTCATCCGCTCCTGGAGGCTCGCCGTCGCCCCGGGGACCACCCTGTCTGCGCTGATCCCCCTCCTTCTCGTCGTCCTCCTCCTGATCCAGGGCCTGACCGAGTCGGTCCCGATCATGTACTGGGGCCTCGGCATGGTCTGCGCCATCGCGACGCGGAAGACCCCCGCACGAACCCTCACGAGGGAAGGGCGATGATGGCCTACGCCGCTGTCGCGAGGGTCTTCCATCTCGCCTTCGGCCTCGTGGCCGTCACCGCCTCCGCCCTGTTGGCCGCATCGCTCGGGCTTCTGCTCCGCACGCGTCGACGATGACCGCCGACGGAAGAACTCGCATCAGGAAACACCACGAAGGAGAGGTCGAACGATGAGAAGAAGCGTGATCCGAGGGGTTGCCATCACACTCTTCACCGCCGGTGCCGCGTGGTTGGCTCGAGCAGCCTGGGACGCCGTGAGCGCATGGAGCGAGACCCGCGCCGTCGGCCGGACGATCACGCTCGGGCCCTATCTCCCGCGGATACTTCTCGGGATCGCGTCGTTCGCGCTGGCGGCTCTCACGCTCGGAGCCACCGTCCGACTGAGCGCTGCTTCCGAAGCCGGGGCCGCCGACGGATCGTGAGCGACGGCTCCGCTCAGAGCCCACCGTCGAGTTCCCTGTTATGCTTTCCGTCACGGAATGCTTATTCCGTGAATCCCGAAAGGCGGATCGATGGCGACCGACACCCCCGAACCCCGAAAAGTCCTTGCCGTTACGGGTGGTGACCCATCTGGAGTAGGACCAGAGCTCCTCGCGAAGGCCATTGCCCGGCGCGCATCCGGCGAAGGGGATGACCTTATTGTTTTTGCCGCAGAAGCCGAGTTGCAGCGCGGTTTCACCCACGCCGGCCTCGCGGACCGCCGCGACGAGCTGTTGTCGTCCGACGGGGTGACCGTACGAGACATCCCCGGCTTCGCCGACACACCGGTCGGCGTCGTCAGCGCGGACTCCGGGCGGTGGGCGCTGACCGCGCTGCGCGCCGCTCTCGATGCGATCCTCGCCGGGGAGGCCGACGGTCTCGTCTTCGCGCCGCTCAACAAGGCGTCGCTCCACGAAGCGGGCATGGAGGAGTACGACGAGATGCGCTGGTTCGAGAACCAGCTGAACGCCACCGAAGAGGTCTCGGAGCTCAACGCCACCGCCGGGCTGTGGACCTCGCGAGTCACGTCGCACGTCCCGCTGCGAGCGGTCGCCGATCTCGTGACGGAGGACCGGATCATCGCGGTCACCCGACTCCTCGTCCAGCAGATGACCGCTGCCGGATTCGAGAATCCGCGGATCGCGGTGTGCGCGCTCAACCCGCATGCCGGCGAGAACGGCAGTTTCGGTCGGGAGGAGATCGACGTCATCGCCCCCGCGGTGCGCGCGGCCGCAGCGCAGGGCATGAACGTCGAGGGCCCCTTCCCGGCCGACACCCTGTTCGTCACGGCGAAGCGCCGTGGCTACCAGGGCGTCGTCACGATGTTCCACGATCAGGGACAGTTGGCCCTCAAGGCCATGGGCTTCGCCGGCGGCGTCACCGTCGAGGCGGGGCTCGGAATCGCGATCGCGACACCGGCGCACGGCACAGCCTTCGACATCGTCGGTCGAGGCGAGGCCGACTCCGCATCGATGTTCAATGCCCTCGACATCGCCGGGCGACTCGCCGCAGCGTCGTGACCCGTCCCACGGTCGTCATCCTCGACGACGATCCCACCGGTACCCAGGCCGTGTCGGGCGTCCCCGTCATCACTCGGGCGACACCCGCGGCGCTCGCCTGGGCCTTCACCACCTCGCCGCGCGGGTTCTTCGTGCTGACGAATTCGCGAAGCCTCGACGAGGAGGCGATGACGGACCTCACCCGCACGGTGGTCGTCGAGGTGCTGCGCGCTGCCGAAGGACGAGCGGTCCGCTTCGTCAGCCGGAGCGATTCGACGTTGCGCGGTCATGTGGTCGCCGAGCCGGAGGCGATCAGAGCCGGCTACCGGATGGCCGGACTGCCCGCGCCGGCGATGACGGTCTTCGTCCCGGCCTTTCCCCGCGCCGGGAGGGTGACCCGCGGCGGTGTGCACCTGCTGCAGGACACCGACGGCGAGATTCCCGCGCACGAATCGCACTATGCGACCGACGCCACGTTCGGATATGCGACCTCCTCCCTTCCCGCGCTCGTCGCTGCGCGCTCCCACGGCGCACTCACCGAGGGCGACGTCGCCGTCGTCACCGCGGAGAGCGTCGCGACCGCGCTGCGAGAAGGCAGCAGCCCCTGGCTGGCATGCGACGCCGAGGATGACGACGACCTCGCCGCGATCGCGACCGCGATCCGCGAGGCCGACCCGCACGGGGAGCAGGCGATCGTGCGCGCGAGCCCCGGCATCCTCCCCGCACTTCTCGGGCTGTCCCCCAGCACCGAACTCCCCCGGGACGGAGAAGCACCCCGTCGGGGCGGACTGGTGATCGTCGGCTCGCATGTCGCCCAGACCACGCGGCAACTCGCCCGCCTGGTCGAAGGGGGCGGCATCACCCTCCTGACGCTCGATGTGGAACGGCTCGTCGACGCAGGCGCGGATCTCGTCGAACGGATCGTGGAGGAGCTCACGGCGGACGCCATCGCCGCCCTCGCCGCCTCGCACGTGGTGATCGCGACCGGCCGGACGGTGCGGAGTTTCACCGACCCGGATCAGAGCCTCGCGTTCGCCCGAGAGGTCTCTGATGCCCTGGTGGCCGTCACGCGCCGAGTCAACGAGCGCTGCGACGTGGCGTTCGTCGTCGCGAAGGGCGGCATCACCTCGAGTGACATCGCCACGCGCGCGCTGGGGATCGAGCGCGCGATCGTCCGCGGTCGAGTGGGAGCGGGGATCGTGTGGGATCCCGTCGACGGGCTCGCCCGCGCCCCGCTGGCCCTCGTACCGGGCAACATCGGCGATGACGACGGGCTCGTCGAGGCGGTCCGCGGGATCGCCTACCAGCGATCGTCGGGAGAATAGCCCTCGATCATCGCCCAGACGGCCACCGACGCGGCGCCGCGCGCCCAGTCGCTCATGCTCGTCGGCACGATCTCGATGTCCAGCGGCGTGCTCCAGCTCGGGCGTGATTCGGCGATCGCTTCACGCATCGCGTCCGCGCCGACCTCGGCGATCGCGATCCCTTCACCGGAGAGGATGAAGCGCGTGACGTACGACATCGTGGCGACGCTCGCGATGAAGCGGCCGAGGTATGCGGCCGACTCCGCCACGACAGGGAACGCCCCGGGATCTCCCGTGCGGGCGAGGGCGATCGCCTCGTCGAAGCTGAGCATCCTTCCACAGGCGGAGGAAGCCGCGATCGCGACGTTCGCCGACGCCAGGTAGGCCAGAGCACTGCCTCGCGGCCCTTCGGGAACGGTGGGACCCGCGGGGTTCAGGATCAGCATGCTCGGCGAGGGCGATGCCGCGTCGAGCTGGCGCACCACGTCGCCGTTGATGACGAGACCGCACCCCACGCCGACGCCCACGGTGACGAGGGCGAAGCGCTCGCTGTCGCGGTCGGGAGAGAAGAGATGCTGCGCGACGGTGAGCGCCGTGACGTCGTTCTCGACGATCACCGGGAGTCCGCACGCCTCGGTCAGCCGCTCGCCCAGAGGCACCGACCGCCAGCCGAGGCTGCGCGAGAGGACGACGGACGAGTGATCGTCGGTGTGCCCGCCGAGCGACACCCCCACGCTGTGCACCGCTTCACCGTCCGCGAGACGGGCGATGACATCGGCGACCACGCGGATGACGTCGTCCGGGGTGGACGAGGCCAACGGCGCGGTGTGGCGGGCGAGGATCGAGGCGCGAGCATCGGTCAGCACACCGTGCACCGCGTCGATCGCGATCTTCACCCCGACGAAGCGCAGGCTCGGAGACACGTCCAAGGGGCGTACGAGACGGCCATGGATCGGATCGGCGACCACATCGTCTTCCACCAGCAGGTTCTGGTCGATGAGCGGCTTCGCGAGCCGTGTCATGCTCGCCGGCGACAGCCCGAGCCGCCGAGCGACCTCGCTGCGGGAGATCGGTCCGTGCAGCACCACGGTGCGCACGACGGCGCGCGCGGAGTCGATGCTCTGGGGGCTGGTCTCGTTCATCGCCATGACGCTCAGCGTACCCCTCCACCATTCCGAGGCGGAACACAAAGCACGAAGGTCGTTACCGATGCAGTAGCAATCGACTCCCATCTCCGAGCAAAGATCACGGAAAAATCAACAAAGAACGGTTCGGGATTGACCGGAGTGTTTTCTGTCGCAATAATGATGTTTACCTACTGAAAGGCAAAGGTGCTGATGGGATCCATGGATTCGCGCGTTTTCGCGCTGAACGGCGCGGACGTGCAGGTGATCGTGGACACGCGATCGGATGAGATCCCTCGCATCGTCCATTGGGGAAGGCCCCTGGGCCTCGATGCCGCCGCGCTCACCGCCTTCGCGGACGCGAGCGTGCCGCAGATCGCCTCGAACAGCGTCGACCACCCCGTCCCGTTCAGCATCGTCCCCGACCCCAGCCGCGGCTGGGTCGGAGCCCCCGGTATCGAGGGTCACCGCGACGGACGGGACTTCGCTCTGCAGCTGTCGCAGCGCAGTGTGCAGATCGTCCCCGCCGACGACGCCCGCGTGGCGACACGGCTGCAGGTGGCGATGGCCGATGACGTGCTCGAGGTCGAGGCGCAGCTCCTGCTCGACGTCCTGACCTCCGGTCTCGTGCGCTCCCGACTGACCGTGCGCAACCTCGGAGCGGAGCCCTACACGGTCGACGCCGTCCGCCTCGGTCTTCCCGTTCCCACGCGCGCCGCAGAGGTGCTCGACTTCGCCGGCCGCCACATGCGCGAGGCTCAGGCCCAGCGCCACGACCTCACCGTCGGCACGCACGCGCGGGAAGGACGCCACGGTCGTACCGGACACGACGCGAGCCTGCTGTACGCGGTCGGCACCGCCGGCTTCGGGTTCCGTCACGGCGAGGTCTGGGCCCTGCAGACGGCGTGGAGCGGCAACCACCGCACGTTCGCCGAACGTCAGACCAACGGACGCACCATCCTCGGCGGCGAAGAGATCCTCCTGCCCGGCGAGGTCGTGCTCGCCCGCGGCGAGGAGTACGAGACCCCGTGGATCTACGGTTCGTACGGGGAGGGCATCGACGGCGTCGGTCGCCGCTTCCACCACCATCTGCGCGCCCGCACACGCAATCGCACGACGCCGCGCCCCGTCGTCCTGAACACCTGGGAGGCGGTCTATTTCGACCACGAGCCCTCCGCCGTGTTCGCGCTCGCGGAGAAGGCCGCGGGTGTGGGCGTCGAGCGGTTCGTGCTCGACGACGGCTGGTTCCTCGGACGCCGCAGCAAGCAGGCGGGCCTGGGGGATTGGACCGTGGACCGCACGATCTGGCCCGACGGACTGCGCCCCCTCGCGGAGCATGTGCAGGGGCTCGGCATGGAGTTCGGCCTCTGGTTCGAGCCGGAGATGATCAACCCCGACAGCGAGGCGGCCCGGGCGAACCCGGACTGGATCCTCTCCCCCGGACACCGGCATCCGCCGACTTCGCGCTACCAGCAGGTGCTCGACCTGCAGAACCCGGCCGCGTACGCGCATGTGCACGACGCCATCGCGGGACTCGTACGGGAACTCGACCTCGCCTTCATCAAGTGGGACCACAACCGCGACCTCATCGACGCGGGGCGCGCCGGCGGACGTGCCGCGGTGCACGGGCAGACGCTGGCGCTCTACCGTCTCCTCGACGAACTCCACGCGGAGTTCCCCGACCTCGAGATCGAATCCTGCTCCTCCGGAGGCGCCCGCGCCGACCTCGAGGTCCTCGAACGCTCCGACCGCATCTGGGCAAGCGACTGCATCGATGCGCACGAACGCCAGCGCATCGACCTGTGGACGAGCGTCACCGTGCCGCCGGAGCTGCTCGGCTCGCACATCGGATCGAGCGTCGCCCACGCGACCCGTCGCCGGCACACGCTGTCCTACCGCGCCATGACCGCTCTGCTGTCGAATCTCGGCATCGAGTGGGATCTGCGGGAGGCGAGCGAGGAGGACCTCGAGGCCCTGAGCGGATGGGTCGCGCTCTACAAGACCCTGCGCCCGCTGCTGCATTCCGGGGAGGTCGTGCGCGGCGACCACCCCGATCCCTCCCTCAGCATCCGTGGTGTCGTCGCGGCGGATCGCACGGACGCGCTGTTCTCGATCGCCGCGGTCGCGACCGGGGTCGGTGCACCTCCCGGTGCGGTGACGCTTCCCGGTCTGGAGCCTGGAACGATCTATGAGGTGCGTGCCGCCGCTCCGGCGGACGGTGTGCTGCAGTACAACGGGCATCCCCTTCCCGCATGGTGGGGAACCGGCATCCGGACCACCGGCGAGGCCCTCGGGCACGCGGGCATCCAGGTGCCGGCGCTCGCACCGGACAATGCACTGCTCATCCGCGTCTCGCGGGTGGAGGAGGAGGGATGATGACCACCGAAACCGTCGCGATCGCGACCGGCGGGCGTACGCGCCGTCGGCCGCATCGGGCACTCGGCAGGGAGAACCTCGCGGGGTGGTTGTTCGCCGCTCCGGCGATCATCGGGTTCGCGGTGTTCTTCGTCTGGCCCGCTCTGCGCGGGGCCTACTTCAGCTTCACGAAGTACAACCTGCTCACCGAACCCGAGTGGATCGGCGTCGACAACTACACCCGCATGTTCGCGGACGGGGTCTTCTGGAACGCCCTGGGTGTGACGGCGTACTACGTGCTGCTCAACATCGGTTTCCAGACGCTGCTCGCCCTCGGCGTCGCCGTGCTGCTGCACCGCCTCACGCAGTCTCTGGTGATCCGCGGTATCGCTCTGCTGCCGTACATGATCGCGAACGTCATCGCCGCGCTCGTGTGGTTCTACCTGTTCGACTACCAGATCGGACCGGTGAACGAGATGATCGCGTGGTTCGGCCTCGATCGCATCGCCTTCCTCGGCGATCAGACGTGGGCGATTCCCACCATCGCGTTCATCAACGTCTGGCGTCACCTCGGCTACACCGCCCTGCTGATCTTCGCCGGGTTGCAGATGATCCCGCGCGACGTCTACGAGGCGGGCGCGATCGACGGCGCGGGCGAAGGACGGATGTTCCGGAGCATCACGCTGCCGCTGCTGCGCCCGGTGCTCGCGATGGTGCTCGTGATCACCGTCACCGGCGCTTTCCAGGTGTTCGACACCGTCGCCGTGACCACGGGCGGCGGCCCGGTGAACTCGACCCGCGTCATCAACTACTACATCTACGACGTGGCGTTCACGCGCGGCGACTTCGGATACGGCTCCGCACTGGCCGTCGCCCTGTTCGCTCTGCTCGCCGTGTTCACGTACATCCAGCTGCGCGCCACCCGCGCCAACCAGACGGACCTGGGGTGACATCATGACGATGACTTCACGCACTCGCACCCGTTCGACGCCGGCCGCGCCGACGTCGAGGCCTCGGGGTTCGGACACCCGCCTTCGCCCGACGCGGAAGAAGCCGTCGATCGGGCGGATCGTGGCCTGGGTCCTCCTGGTCGTCCTGCTCCTCATCACGCTCTTTCCGTTCTATTGGATGCTGCGCACGTCGCTGTCGAACAACCTCTCGCTCTCGAGCGACCCCGGCTCTCCCCTTCCGGTCGACTTCACCCTCGGCGCCTACCGGCGCGTGCTCGGCCTCGCCAGCACGGAGGAGGCCATGGCAGAGGGCGGATCGGGAGCGTCCATCGACTTCTGGCTGTACCTGCGCAACTCCGTGATCGTGTCGACCTTGATCACGGCCGGTCAGGTGGTCTTCTGCTCGATGGCCGCATACGCCTTCGCACGCCTGCGCTGGACCGGACGCGACCTGGTCTTCGGTGTGCTGCTGTGCGCACTGATGGTGCCGGTGATCTTCACGACGATCCCGAACTTCATCACGATCCGCGACCTCGGTCTGCTCAACACCCACCTCGGCATCGCGCTGCCGACGATGCTGATGACGCCGTTCGCGATCTTCTTCCTGCGGCAGTTCTTCCTCGGCATCAGCCGTGAAGTCGAGGAAGCGGCGATCCTCGACGGGGCCGGTCACGTGCGCCGCTTCACGTCGATCGCACTGCCGCTCTCGGCGTCTCCCATCGCCACCCTCGCGATCCTCACGTACATCAACAGCTGGAACGAGTACTTCTGGCCGCTGGTGGTCGGTCGGGCCGAAGAGGTCCGTGTCCTCACCGTCGCCCTCGGAGTCTTCCGGTCCCAGACGCCCCAGGGCGGACCGGACTGGGCCGGCCTCATGGCGGCGACCCTGATCGCCGCGCTTCCCGTGATCGTGCTCTTCCTGCTCCTCGGCAAGCGCATCATCAACTCGATCGGCTACTCCGGCACGAAGTGACCGGCGGCCTCCTGCTGCAAAACCCCCTGCCCCCTCGCACCACCTGAAACGAAAGGCACTCAATGAAGACTGTGCAGAAGCTCGCCATCGCGGCGCTGGCGACCAGCACCCTGTTCGCCGTCACCGCCTGCTCCAGCGGCGACGCCGGAACCGGCAGCGACGGATCGGGATCCGCGTCGCTGCGCTACTGGCTGTGGGACTCGAACCAGCTGCCCGCGTACGAGCAGTGCGTCGCGGACTTCACCGAGGCGAACCCCGAGATCTCGGTCAAGATCGAGCAGGTGGGGTGGAACGACTACTTCGAGACCCTCACCACCAGCCTCGTCGGCGGGGATGCTCCGGACGTCATCGCCAACCACGCATCGTTCTACCCGGAGCTCGCCTCGTCGGGCAAGCTGCTCGATCTGGACGACGTCGACGTCGACGTGAGCACCTTCCGCGATGGGCTCGCGGAGCGCTGGGTCGGCGAGGACGGCAAGCGCTACGGCCTCCCGAAGGACTGGGACACCGTCGCCACCCTCTACAACGCGGGCTTCCTCGCCGAGGCCGGCTACACACCGGAAGACCTCGCGGAGCTCGACTGGAACCCCGACGACGGGGGCACCTGGGAAGAGACGATCGCCCACCTCACGGTGGACGCCAACGGCGTGCGGGGCGATGAGGCCGGGTTCGACAAGAAGAACGTGGCCGTCTACGGACTGGGGCTCAAGGCGAAGTCGGGAATCGGCGCGTTCGGCCAGACGCAGTGGAGCCCCTACGCCCTCGCGAACGACTGGACCTACGCAGACAAGAACCCCTTCGGCACGGAGTTCAACTACGCGGACGACGCCTACATCGAGACCATCGAATGGTGGGCCGGCCTCATCGAGAAGGGCTACATGCCCGGCTACGAAGCGGCCATCTCCGGTACGAGCATCCAAGAAGCCTACGGCGCGGGTCGCTACGCCCTCGTCACCGACGGCAGCTGGAACGCCAAGGCCTACTTCGGCATGACGGGCGTCGAGACCGGGATCGCGCCGTTGCCCGTCGGGCCCAGCGGTTCCCGGGCCGGAGTGATGAACGGCCTCGCCGATTCGGTCATCGCCGGGACCAAGCACCCGGAAGCCTCGAAGAAGCTGGTGGCCTACCTCGCCACCGCGGACTGCCAGGACATCGTCGCCGAGGCCGCCGTGGTCTTCCCCGCCGTGAAGAGCTCGAGCGACAAGGCACGCGACGCGTTCCTCGCCGCGGGCATCGACGTCTCGGTCTACTACGACGCGATCGACGCCGGCGAGTACGTCGATGCTCCGATCGCGAACAACTGGAGCTCGATCCTCGCCATCATGGAGCCCGCCGTCGAGGCCGTGCTCCTGGGGCAGGGAGATGCCGACACGTTGAAGCAGGGCGCCGACGAGGTCAACTCGCTCTTCCGATGAGGCACTCAGAGGGGGTGTTCCGATGCGTCGCACCGGGACACCCCCTCTGTCGCGCGTGGCGCTGCGCGCTCAATGCCCGGCGGCAACGACCAGCGGCGCCGTTCGGTAGGGTGACGGGGACCGACTGAGGGAGACGCATTGTCTGAAGAGTCCACGATTCAGCGGAGAGACTACAACCCTGGCCCGCGAGTGGGCATCACTTTCTCCACATTCGACCTGCTGCACGCCGGGCACATCATGATGCTCGCCGAGGCGAAGCGCCAGTGCGACTACCTCATCGTCGGCCTCCAGATGGACCCGACCCTGGATCGTCCCGAGAAGAACGCTCCGACGCAGACCGTGGTCGAGCGGTACATCCAGCTGCGCGGTTGCCAGTATGTGGACGAGATCGTGCCCTACTCGACGGAGCAGGATCTCGAGGACATCCTTCGCTCGTTCAAACTGGATGTGCGCATCGTCGGCGACGAGTATCGAGACCGCGACTTCACCGGACGTGCATACTGCGAGGCGAGCGGGATCGAGCTCTACTTCAACGGCCGAGACCACCGGTTCTCCAGCTCTGGCCTCAGACGGATCGTCGCAGAGAAGGAAGCCGAGCGAGTCGCGAACGCGTGATGTGAGAAGTTCCCATCGTTGAGAACACACGCCAGCAGGCAACCGCAGCCCCCCAGGCCACAACGTGCGGAAGCTCCCTCGTGTTCTCCCTCTTCGCCTGATCGGGCTTGCCGCCTGTTCGGGCGAGCCCGTCTTCGCGTCCCTCGGTGGGCGGGAACACGGAGTACGCGTGCATCGCCGGACCCGCACCCCGGACATCGTGACTCCGGGGAGCGGCGTCGTCGCAGCCACCGCTCCGCACATGACGAAGGCCCCGACTCCCAGTCTTTCAACGGGAGTCGGGGCCTTCGTGGTGGCGGTGACGGTGGGATTTGAACCCACGGTAGGGGGTTACCCTACACAACTTTTCGAGAGTTGCACCTTCGGCCGCTCGGACACGTCACCGCGGAACAGCTTACGCGACGCGGGCCGAGCGCGCGAATCGGGAACGACGCGTCACCAGGCGGCGGCGACGTCCGCGTGCGTGCGGAGGATGCCCTCGGTCGAGCCGGCCGGCGCGCGGCCGATCCCGCACTCGGTCGCAACCCCGAACGCCGTCACATACGCCGTGGCCGCCGCGATGCGCCGCCGGGCTCCCTCGGCACCGTCTTCACGATGAACGAGGCCGAGGTACAGCTCGCTCACGGGAGCGAGGTCGGCGAGCGGGGCGAAGTACGCCTCGTCGTCGTGGTCGATCGGCACCGGCAGGTGCAGCCACGTGAGCGAACGTCCGGACGCCGCCACCACGGCGTTCGCGTAGCGGACGAGGTTCGCGGCGTCCGTCGGCTCGAAGAAGTGCTTCTCCCCCGCGTCGCCGTAGCAGAGGTGCACGCCCACCTCGACGCCGTTCGGCACCGCGTCGACCAGCGCGGACAGGCGGGAGACGAGACCGTCGAAGGGGTCACCGGGCCACCACGCCTCCATGACGGCGCCGTAGCCCGCCGCACGCTCGATGATCCCCATCTCGCTCGCCACATCCCACTGCACGGCGAGGTCCTCATGCGGGATCTCCGCGAGGATCTCCTCGAGGTCGCGCAGGATCGCCGCGGTGTAGACGGGCTCGATCGCGGCACGGTCGTCGCCGTGGAAGAACGAGGAGATCACGGCGAGCGGCGTCGGCAGCGACACCTGGAACCGGATTCCGTCGGGGATCGCCCCCTCCGTGCGCAGGCGTGTGAACACGGCGTACGACTCCCGCGCGGCCGCGGCATATCCCAGCGCGGGCAGCTCGATGCTCGCGGCATCCACTCCCTCGCCGATGCGCAGACCACGGGCGTCGATGCCGGCGGGGAACGGGATGGGCTCGTCGCCGATGCGCTCGATCCCGCCTGCCCGGCCGATCACGTCGGGCTGGAACATGATCCAGTGGAATCGCTTGCCCACCTCGCCATCCGGGATGCGACGGAGCCGGTCGCCGAGCAGATCGGCCGCGACGCGCATCGTCGTCTCGGCGTCGTCGTAGTTCACACTGCCCACGAGAAGGGCTCCCTGCGGCTGAGTCATGCCCCCAGAATATCGGCGCCCTCCCGCTTATCCCCGGTCGCCGACCCGGCACGGGCCACCTCCCCGGGTTAGGATGGCCTAAGAACCCGCCGCCTGTGGGGGCAGCGATGACGGGAAGG
>Ga0160431_100399_pt1 | contig 20883 bp, 16 predicted proteins | sample HID1971K_E0MG_FD_108212 | JGI IMG/M metagenome (GOLD analysis project Ga0160431, IMG submission 108212) | Enriched millipede-associated microbial communities from UW Madison campus, WI, USA - HID1971K_E0 MG | ecosystem: Host-associated > Arthropoda: Insects > Digestive system > Unclassified ...
CGGCCTGATCGGCGAGCGCCTGCTGACCTTGAAGACCACCGACCAGGTGCGCTACAGCTTCACCCTGTTCGAGCGCACCGCCGACGGCTCGCGGGTGCGGGTGCAGACCGACAGCACCGACCAACCCTTCGACATCAACGAAGGCAGCAAGCTGGAACTGGGCTCGACCGCCAAACTGCGGGTGCTCACCACCTACCTGGAGATCATCGCCGAGCTGCACGACAAGTACGCCGGCAAGACCCCCGCCGAGCTGAAGACGGTCGAAGTCGCCGAGCTCGACCGTATCACCCAGTGGTCGCTGGAATGGCTGTCGCAGAACAGCAAGAACCAGAGCCTGGATGCCATGCTCGACGCCGCGCTGGAGCGCAAGTATTCGGCCAATACCGGCGAAGCCTTCTTCACCGGCGGCGGCATGCATGTGTTCAACAACTTCCGCAAGGAAGACAACAGCCGCAATCCGACCCTCAAGATCGCCCTGCGCGAGTCGATCAACCTGCCGTTCATTCGCCTGATGCGTGACCTGGTGCGTTACGTGACCTACCAGCAACCGTTCAATCGCGTGCCGCTGCTCAAGGACGATTCGGACCCGCGCCGCCAGGAGTACCTGGCGCGCTTTGCCGACAAGGAAGGCACCAACTACCTGATGCGGTTCTGGAAGAAGTACCAGCGCAAGACCTCCCAGCAGCGCCTGGACACCTTCCTCGACAGCATGCGCGTGACCCCGCAGCGCCTGGCGGCGGTGCACCGTTACCTGTTCCCCGAAGCGGGGCAGGAAACCTTCAACGCCTTTGTCCGTGCGCACACCAAGGACGACAAGATCGCCCTGGGCAAGCTCACCGACGGCCGCCTGGCGGAGATGTACGAGGCCTATGGCCCCGGCAAGTACGACCTGCCGGACCAAGGCTATATCGCCAAGGTGCACCCGCTGGACCTGTGGTTGCTCGGCTACTTGCTGAAGAACCCGAGCGCCACGCTGACCGAGATGGTCAATGCCAGCCGTTTCGAGCGTCAGGAAGTCTATGGCTGGCTGTTCAAGAGCCGCCACCAGGGCGCCCGAGACAGCCGCATCCGCACCATGGTCGAGATCGAGGCCTTCACCGATATCCACCAGCGCTGGAAACGCGTGGGCTACCCCTTCGATCACCTGGTGCCGTCGCTGGCCACCGCCATCGGCAGCTCGGGCGACCGCCCGGCGGCGCTGTCCGAACTGGTCGGCATCATCCAGAACGACGGGATACGCCTGCCGACCCTGCGCATCGACACCCTGCACTTCGCCGCCGACACCCCCTATGAAACCAAGCTGGTCAGCGACCCCGACCGCGGCCAGCGGATTCTTCCGGTGGAAGTGGCTCGCGCGCTCAAGGGCGCCATGTCGCAAGTGGTCGATGCCGGTACGGCGCGGCGGATCTCCGGCAGTTTCAAGTTGCATGACGGCACGCCGCTGGTGATGGGCGGCAAGACCGGTACCGGCGACAACCGCATCGAAAGTTTCGGCGCAGGTGGCCGGCTGATCGGTTCGCGCTCGCTGAACCGAACCGCGACCTTCGTGTTCTTCCTCGGTGACAACCACTTCGGCACCCTCACGGCATTCGTGCCGGGGCGCTCCGCCGAAGCGTTCAAGTTCACCTCGGCGCTGCCCGTGCAAGTGCTCAAAGGCATGGCACCGATCCTCATGCCGTACCTGGAGCCGGGCAACCCCAACGCGTGCAATCCGCCACAGGTGGCGATGCAGCCAGCAAACCCATCGAATATTTAGATGATAATCATCCGCATTTAGAGGCTTGTCTTTAGATATATCTTGAGTAATATCTTGCGATATATCTAAACGACGGAGCCTCACTCTCATGCGCGACCCTCACGCCCATGATCCCTTCGAACGCCGGCCCGGCCGCGGTGAGCGCGGCCCGCGGGTATTCGCCCCCGGCGACCTGAAACTGCTGATGCTGTCACTGCTGGCCGAACAGCCTGGCCATGGCTACGACCTGATCCGCCAGATCGAAAACCTGTTCGACGGCAGCTACACGCCAAGCCCCGGGGTGATCTACCCCACCCTCAACTTCCTCGAGGAAGCCGAGCTGATCAGCGGGCAGGTGCAGGGCAGCAAACGCCTGTACGTCATCACCGGAGCCGGCCGCAACGCCCTCGTCGAACAGGCCGTGGCCCTGGACGGTGTGCGCATGCGCATCGAAGTCAGCAAGCGCGCCTTGCGTGGCCACGACCGCCCGCCCGAGATCCATGAAGCGGTCGGCAACCTGCGCCATGCCCTGCACATGCACAGCGGCCGCTGGACCCCCGAGGAAATCCAGCGGGTAGGCAACCTGCTCAACGAAACGGCGAAGGCCATTGCCTCGGGGCCGGCCGACCCCGCCACGGAGAATTCCCATGAGTGACAGCATCCACCGCGTCAACCACGAGATCCGCCAGCGCCGCCTGCAGGTGCTGCGGGTAATCGACCTGACCCCACGCATGCGCCGCATCACCTTGGGTGGCGAACAGCTGCAAGGCTTCACCAGCCTCGGCAGCGACGACCACATCAAGCTGCTGTTCGCCGAGACGGCCGAGCAACAACAGGCCATCGACGCCGGCAACCTGGGGCGCGATGGCGCTGTGCGGCCGACCATGCGTGAATACACGCCTCGGCGTATCGACCTGGTCGCCAACGAACTGGACATCGACTTCGTGCTGCACGGCGATGGCCCTGCCTCGACCTGGGCGGCACAGGCCGCACCCGGGCAGATTCTGAACATTGCCGGGCCGCGCGCCTCGATGGTGGTGCCGGATATCTTCGACAGTTATCTGCTGGTGGGTGACGAGACGGCCATCCCGGCCATCGGTCGGCGCCTTGAGGAACTGCCGGCAGGTCGCCAGGTGTTGGCGGTGATCCAGATCGAGGATGAGCAGGAGCGCCAGCCGCTGCCGAGCCAGGCGCAGGTCGAGGTGATCTGGGTGAAACGCGATGAGGATTTGTTGGCGTTGCTGCAAGGCTTGGGCCTGCCTGAAGGGAGGCTGTACAGCTGGGTAGCCCTGGAGAAATCGCTGACTCGGCAGGCCAAGGCAGTGTTGCTGGAGAAGGGTGTTTCGGAAGATGCGCTCAAGGCTGCGGCCTATTGGCGGGCTGAGGGTAGTGCGGACGACGAGTGATTTATTTCGTCTGTACCGGCCCTATCGCCGCGGTTCGTCGCCACGACAAGCCGGCTCCCACAGGTAAAGCACTGCCCTGGAGGCCTGTGGAGTACCTGTGGGAGCCGGCTTGTCGTGGCGACGAACCGCGGCGATAGGGCCGGTACAGCCTAAGCAAATCCATGCACCCGCCGCCCGCGCCACCGATCCAGCCCCAACAACACCAAGCCGATCCCCCAGAACCCCGCCAACACCCCCAGCGCATTGAGCATCACCTGCCCATACCCCAGGTTCGCCACATCGATGAACGGATACGGATAGACCCCGATCTCGTTACCTCGCCACAGCGCATAGGCGAAATACACCGTCGGGTACAACGCCCACGCGGCCAGGTGCCAAAGCCGCAGGCTGCCCTTGGGCACCACGAACCACCAGTACAGGACATACAGCGCCGGCATCACATCATGCAGCAGTTCGTCCGCCAGCCATTGCCACCCTTCGGGTTGCCACAGATGCCGCAGCAACACGCTGTAGGCCAGCGCCACCAGGATGATGCTGGCGGCCACCGCGGAGCTCACTGCTGGCGACAGGAAGAACCGCTTGGCACCGCACTCCCGCCCAAAAGCCGCGTAGCTCACGACAGTCGCCACCAAGGTGTTGGTCAGCACCGTGAAATAGCCGAACACATTGATCAGCCCGCCAATGAGGCTGGCCTGTTCCTGCCAGCGCGCCAGCAGCACCAGGTAGACCTGCACCGTGAGACCCAGCCAGCCCAGCACGGCCACCAAGGTCAAGCAGGGATGTCGCGGCATATCAGGCCTGGCGCTGCAGCTTCACGTAAAGCTGCTCGACCTTCTCCCGCGCCCAGGGTGTCTTGCGCAGGAAGGTCAGGCTCGACTTGATGGTCGGGTTGCTCTTGAAGCAGCGCACATCCACACGCTCGGCCAAACCCTGCCATTGGTAGTGCGCCACCAGCTCGGTGAGGATCTGTTCGAGGGTCTTGCCGTGCAGCGCGTTGTGTTGGGCCGTGCTCATGCCAGTGCTCCAGCGTTGAAAAAAGATGCGCACCTTACACGAGTGTAGTGGTGGGTGGGATCTGGAGTGCTCCGCGAAAAAGGCTGGCCAGGGGCAAAAGCTCTGTGCTGAAATAGTGATGTTATATTGTAACAACACAAAAGCCTCTGCCAAGGAACGTCACAGCCCCATGCTGCACATCCCGCTACGCCTCTCCCCTCTCTCGGTCGCGCTGTTGTTTGCCGCCTCGCCCAGCCAGGCCGTTGAACTCGAACCCCAGGTCATCACCGCCAATCCCTTGGGCACTCAACAGCTGGCCGCCCCCAGCAGCGTGCTCGCCGGTGACGACCTGCTGCAGCAGCAACACGGCAGCCTCGGTGAAACTTTGAACAAGCAGCCCGGGGTCGCTTCCACCTGGTTCGGTCCAGGCGCCAGTCGCCCGGTCATCCGTGGCCTGGACGGCGATCGCATCCGCATCCTGCGTAACGGCGTTGGCGCGTTGGATGCCTCGTCGCTGTCCTACGATCACGCCGTCCCCCTGGACCCGGTTACCGTAGAGCGCGTGGAAATCGTTCGCGGCCCTGCCGCCCTGCTGTACGGGGGCAATGCCATTGGCGGCGTGGTCAACACCTTCGACAACCGGATCCCCGACGCGCCGGTGGAGGGCATTCACGGTGCGGGCGAATTGCGCTACGGCGGCGCCGACACCACCCGCAGCAGCGCCGGCAAACTCGAGGCCGGCGACGGCACCTTCGCCCTGCACCTGGACGCCAACAGCCGCCAGTTCAACGACCTGCGCATACCCGGTTATGCACGCAGCTCGAGCGCGCGCAGCGCCGACGAACCGGGCAGCAAGCATCGCCTGGAAAACAGCGACGGTCGCCAGGATGGCGGTGCGATCGGCGGCGCCTACCACTGGGACCATGGCTATACCGGCCTGTCCTACAGCCGCTACGACAGCAACTATGGCTCGGTCGCCGAACCCGGCGTGCGCCTGGACATGCAGCAGGACCACTACGGTTTTGCCTCCGAGCTGCGTGACCTGGACGGCCCGTTCAGCTCGGTCAAGGTCGATGCCGGCTACACCGACTACCAGCACCGCGAGATCGAGAGCGGCGAGGTACACACCACCTTCAAGAACAAAGGCTACGAGGCACGCATCGAAGCCCGCCACCAACCGCTCGGCCCACTCGAAGGCGTGCTCGGCGCCCAGGTCAGCCGCAACGAATTCTCGGCCCTCGGTGAGGAAGCCTTCGTTCCGCACACCGACACCGACAGCCTGGCGCTGTTCATGCTGGAGCAATGGCAGGCCAGCCAACGCCTGAACCTGAGCCTTGGCGCCCGGCTGGAACATACCCGCGTGGACCCGGATGCCAAAGGCAACGACAACTTCGCCGATGCCGATAGCGCCAGCAGTTTCAACGCCTACAGCCTGTCTTCGGGGGCCGTGTACCAGCTCGACCCGATCTGGTCGCTGGCTGCCAACCTCGCCTACACCGAACGGGCGCCGACCTTCTACGAGCTGTACGCCAACGGCGCCCACGTCGCCACCGGGGCGTTCGAGGTCGGCGATGCCAACCTGGACAAGGAAAAGGCCATCTCCGCCGACCTGGCCCTGCGCTTCGACAACGCTACGCACAAAGGCAGCGTCGGGGTCTTCTATAGCCACTTTCGCAACTACATCGGGCTGATCGGTACCGGCAATCTGCGCGAAGGGCACGACCATGACCATGTCGACGAGGATCACGACCATGACCACGGTGACTTGCCCGAATACCAGTATCAAGGCGTGCGGGCGCGGTTCTATGGCATCGAGGCCCAGGACCGCTGGCAACTGCTGGAGAACCGTTATGGCAGCTTTGCGCTTGAGCTGTCTGGCGATTACACCCGCGCGAAGAACCTCGACAGCGGCGAACCGTTGCCGCGCATCGCGCCGCTGCGGTTGAACAGTGGCCTGGTCTGGGAGCTGGAACGCTGGCAGGCACGGGTCGATGTGCAGCATGCCGCTTCGCAGCACCGAACGCCGGCCAATGAGACCAGCACCGATGGCTATACCACGCTGGGGGCGAGCGTGGGTTATCGCTTCGACATCGGCCAGAGCCAGTGGCTGGCCTTCGTGCGTGGCGAGAACCTGACGGACCAGACCGTGCGCTACGCCAGTTCGATTTTGCGGGATATTGCGCCCGCGCCTGGGCGTAGTGTTGAAGTTGGGCTGCGTACTGCCTTCTGATTGCCCAGGGAAACTTTGTGGGAGCGGGCTTGCCCCGCGAAGAAGCCGGCCCAGACACCAGAGCAGCCTGGCACGGGCTTTGCCCGTGTTCGCGGGGCAAGCCCGCTCCCACAAGCCCTCGCAAAGCCATTGAATTTTGACTACGGCAGGGGTATTCACTGGACTGTTACTACTTCGGTAATAATCAACTGCGACAATTTGTCTTTTTTTCTTACAATTTCCCCTATATCCTCCCGCCGCAAGCTGAAACGCTTCACTTAGACCCTCTTGTCGCCATATTCATTGAAGGCCCAGCCTTCGATGCGCTTGCCGTTTTTTCAATAATCAGAAGATAGCGCTACCTCATGCTCCAACTGCCCAAACCCTGTTACATCGGCCTTGCCCTCGGTGCCCTGGCGACTCCCGCCAGCGCCAGTGAACCGTTCGCCAGCGATTCCCCCTGGATGCTGGGCGACTGGGGCGGCACCCGCAGCGAACTGCTGGAACAAGGCTACGACTTCACCCTCGGCTACACCGGCGAAATGGGCAGCAACCTGCACGGCGGCTACGACCATGACCGCACCGCGCGCTATAGCGACCAGTTCACCTTCGCCAGCCACCTGGACCTGGAAAAGATCCTCGGCTGGCAAGACACCGAAGTGCAGCTGACGGTCACCGAACGGCACGGCGACAACATCAGCAACGACCGCATCAACGACCCGCGCGTCGGCGGTTTCACCTCCGCCCAGGAAGTCTGGGGCCGGGGCGAAACCTGGCGGCTGACGCAGATGTGGATCAAGCAGAAGTACTTCGACGGCGCCCTGGACGTGAAATTCGGCCGTTTCGGCGAAGGCGAGGACTTCAACAGCTTCCCCTGCGACTTCCAGAACCTGGCCTTCTGCGGCTCGCAGGTGGGCAACTGGGCCGGCAGCGTCTGGTACAACTGGCCGGTCAGCCAGTGGGCCCTGCGGGTACGCTACAACCTCGATGACACGCTTTACGCCCAGGTCGGCGTCTACGAGCAGAACCCCTCCAACCTCGAGTCAGGCAACGGTTTCAAACTCAGCGGCAGCGGCACCCAGGGCGCCGTGATGCCGATCGAACTGGTCTGGAGCCCGACGGTCAATGGCCTGAAAGGGGAATATCGCGCCGGCTACTACTACAGTAATGCCAAGGCTCAGGATGTGCTGAAGGACAGCAACGGCCAGCCGGCCGCCATCAGTGGCGACGCCTACCGCAGCAGTTCGAGCAAGCACGGCCTATGGATCGGGGCCCAGCAGCAGGTCACTTCGCTGGCATCCGACCGATCGCGCGGCCTGAGCCTGTTCGCCAACGCCACGGTGCACGACAAGAAGACCAATGCCATCGACAACTATGTTCAGGCAGGACTGCTATTCAAGGGCCCCTTCGACGCCCGCGCCAAGGACGACATCGGCTTCGCCCTCGCCCGCGTGCACGTCAATCCCGCCTACCGCAAGAACGCCCGCCTGGCCAACCAGGCCGCCGGGCTCGACGACTACGACGATCCGGGTTACCTGCCGGTGCAGGACTCCGAATACAGCGCCGAACTCTATTACGGCATCCACCTGGCCGACTGGCTCACCGTGCGCCCGAACCTGCAGTACATCCGCCATCCGGGCGGGGTGTCGCAGGTCGACGACGCCGTGGTCGGCGGCCTGAAGATCCAGAGCACGTTCTAACAATTTTCAACCTAACGGAGAACATACGATGAGCACTGACGGTGCCAAGAATGGAAGCCGCTGGCTACCGCGCCTGATGGGCGTGCTGCTGTTGCTGATGGGCCTGGCCCTGCTGGCGGGCGGAATCAAGCTGAGCCAGGTCGGCGGGTCGCTTTACTACCTGATCGCCGGCATCGGCTTTGCCCTGTCGGGCATCCTGCTGCTGGCCCAGCGTCGCCTCGCCCTCGGCCTGTATGGCCTGGTACTGCTGGGCAGTACCGTATGGGCATTTCTGGAAGTGGGCCTGGATTGGTGGCAACTGGTGCCGCGCCTGGCTATCTGGTTCGCCATCGGTGTAGTCCTGCTGCTGCCGTGGGCACGTCGTCCGTTGACCGGCCCGGCCAACACGGCCAACACTGCGCTGCTCAGCGTGGCGGTACTGGCCTCCGGCGCCTGCGCGCTGGGCAGCCAGTTCACCCACCCAGGCGAAGTCTTTGGTGAGCTCGGCCGCGACAACAGTGAAATGGGCAGCGCCGCGCCGGCCATGCCTGACGGCGACTGGCAGGCCTATGGCCGCACCGAGCATGGCGACCGTTATTCGCCCCTGCGCCAGATTACCCCGCAGAATGCCTACCGCCTGGAAGAGGCCTGGCGTATTCGCACGGGCGACCTGCCGAACGACAACGACCCGGTCGAACTGACCAACGAGAACACGCCGCTGAAAGCCAACGGCATGCTCTATGCCTGTACCGCCCACAGCAAGGTGCTGGCGCTGGACCCGGATACCGGCGCCGAGCTCTGGCGCTTCGATCCGCAGATCAAGACCCCTGTAGGCACCTTCAAAGGCTTTGCCCACATGACCTGCCGCGGGGTCTCGTACTATGACGAGAATGCCTACGTCAGCCGTGATGGCAGCCCGGCACCGAAAGTCTCCGACGCAGGTCAGGTGGTGGCCCAGGCATGCCCGCGCCGCCTTTACCTGCCAACCGCCGACGCCCGCCTGATCGCCATCAATGCCGACAACGGCAAGGTCTGCGAAGGTTTCGCCAACCAGGGCGCAATCGACCTGACCACAGGCATCGGCCCGTTCACCGCCGGCGGCTACTACTCCACCTCCCCGGTGGCGGTCACCCGCAGCCTGGTGATCATCGGGGGCCACGTCACCGACAACGAGTCGACCAACGAACCGTCCGGCGTGATCCGCGCCTACGACGTGCACGATGGCCGCCTGGTATGGAACTGGGACAGCAACAACCCGGACGACACCAAGCCACTGGCCCCTGGCAAGACCTACAGCCGCAACTCGGCCAACATGTGGTCGCTGGCCAGCGTCGATGAAGACCTCGGCATGGTCTACCTGCCACTGGGCAACCAGACCCCCGACCAGTACGGCGCTGACCGTACCCCAGGTGCCGAGAAGTACAGCGCTGGTGTGGTCGCCCTGGACCTGGCCACCGGCAAGGCGCGCTGGAACTACCAGTTCACCCACCACGACCTGTGGGACATGGACGTCGGCAGCCAGCCAACCCTGGTGCACCTGAAGACCAAGGACGACATCAAGCCGGCGATCATCGTGCCGACCAAGCAGGGCAGCCTGTACGTGCTCGACCGCCGCGACGGCACGCCGATCGTGCCGATTCGCGAGATCCCGGTACCACAGGGCGCCGTCAAAGGTGACCACACCGCACCGACCCAAGCCCGTTCCGACCTCAACCTGCTCGGCCCGGAGCTGACCGAACAGGCCATGTGGGGCGCCACCCCGTTCGACCAGATGCTGTGCCGCATCCAGTTCCGCGAGCTGCGCTATGAAGGCCAGTACACGCCGCCGTCCGAACAAGGTTCGCTGGTCTACCCAGGCAACGTCGGCGTGTTCAACTGGGGCAGCGTCTCGGTCGACCCGGTGCGTCAGTTGCTGTTCACCTCGCCCAACTACATGGCCTTCGTGTCGAAAATGGTACCGCGCGAGCAGGTTGCCGCCGGCAGCAAGCGCGAAAGCGAGACCAGTGGCGTACAGCCGAACACCGGTGCACCTTACGCGGTGACCATGCACCCGTTCATGTCGCCCCTGGGCGTTCCGTGCCAGGCGCCGGCCTGGGGCTACGTAGCGGCCATCGACCTGTTCACCAACAAGGTCGTGTGGAAGCGCAAGAACGGTACCACCCGTGACAGCACCCCGGTGCCGATCGGCCTGCCGGTGGGCGTGCCAAGCATGGGCGGCTCGATCGTCACCGCCGGTGGTGTCGGGTTCCTCAGCGGCACCCTCGACCAGTACCTGCGCGCCTATGACGTGAACAATGGCAAGGAGCTGTGGAAGTCGCGCCTGCCAGCGGGTGGCCAGGCCACGCCGATGACCTATACCGGCAAGGACGGCAAGCAGTATGTGCTGATCGTCGCGGGCGGCCACGGCTCGTTGGGAACCCGGATGGGCGATTACATCATCGCTTACAAATTGGCTGAGTAATCTTCGGCTGCGGCGGTGACCTTACCGCCGCTATCGCCGGCAAGCCGGCTCCCACAGGTACTCCACAAGCCTTGAAAGCAGTGGGCTTGCTGTGGGAGCCGGCTTGCCGGCGATGAGGCCGATACAGGCTCCCCAAGATGAAACCCCTCCCCTGCTCCCTTCGTCTACCATTGAAACCCTTCCCCCCGCGCCCCATCTAAGCACCATAGTCATTCACGCAGGTGCCCCATGAGCAACCAGCAGGATTTCCCGCAACCACCCGACGCCCACAGCGAAGCCGAACACCTCGATACACAGGCCGAACCCGGCCACGCCCTCGCCCTGCCCGGCCAGCAGCTGCCGGACAAGGTCTACGTGATTCCGATCCACAATCGCCCGTTCTTCCCGGCCCAGGTGCTGCCGGTGATCGTCAACGAAGAACCGTGGGCCGAAACCCTCGACCTGGTGGCCAAGACCCCGCACCACTCGCTGGCGCTGTTCTTCATGGACACCCCACCGGAAGACCACCGCCACTTCGACACCTCGGCCCTGCCGCAGTACGGCACCCTGGTCAAGGTTCACCACGCCAGCCGCGAGAATGGCAAGCTGCAGTTCGTCGCCCAGGGCCTGACCCGGGTGCGCATCCGCACCTGGCTCAAACACCATCGCCCGCCGTACCTGGTCGAGGTCGAGTACCCGCACCAGCCGGCCGAGCCGACCGACGAGGTCAAGGCCTATGGCATGGCCCTGATCAATGCGATCAAGGAGCTGCTGCCGCTCAACCCGCTGTACAGCGAAGAGCTGAAGAACTACCTCAACCGCTTCAGCCCCAACGACCCGTCACCGCTGACCGACTTCGCCGCGGCGCTCACCTCGGCGACCGGTAACCAGCTGCAGGAAGTGCTCGATTGCGTGCCCATGCTCAAGCGCATGGAGAAAGTGCTGCCGATGCTGCGCAAGGAAGTCGAGGTTGCACGCCTGCAAAACGAGATCTCCGCCGAGGTCAACCGGCAGATCGGCGAGCACCAGCGTGAATTCTTCCTCAAGGAGCAGCTCAAGGTCATCCAGCAGGAGCTGGGCCTGACCAAGGACGACCGCAGCGCCGACCTCGAACAGTTCGAGCAGCGCCTGCAGGGCAAGACCCTGCCGGACCAGGCCAGGAAACGTATCGACGACGAGATGGGCAAACTGGCCATCCTCGAAACCGGCTCGCCCGAATACGCCGTCACCCGCAACTACCTGGATTGGGCCACCGCCCTGCCTTGGGGCGTGTACGGCAAGGACAAGCTCGACCTCAAGCATGCCCGCAAGGTGCTCGACCAGCACCATGCCGGCCTCGACGACATCAAGGAACGCATCCTCGAATTCCTCGCCGTGGGTGCCTGGAAGGGTGAGATCAGCGGTTCCATCGTTCTGTTGGTAGGCCCGCCCGGGGTGGGCAAGACCAGCATCGGCAAGTCCATCGCCGAATCCCTCGGTCGACCGTTCTACCGCTTCAGTGTCGGCGGCATGCGAGACGAAGCGGAGATCAAGGGCCACCGCCGTACCTACATCGGGGCTCAACCCGGCAAGCTGGTGCAGGCATTGAAAGATGTCGAGGTGATGAACCCGGTGATCATGCTCGATGAAATCGACAAGATGGGCCAGAGCTACCAGGGCGACCCGGCATCGGCGCTGCTGGAAACCCTCGACCCCGAGCAGAACGTCGACTTCCTCGACCACTACCTGGACCTGCGCCTGGACCTGTCCAAGGTCCTGTTCGTGTGCACCGCCAACACCCTGGACTCGATCCCCGGCCCGCTGCTTGACCGTATGGAAGTGATCCGCCTGTCGGGCTACATCACCGAAGAAAAGCTGGCCATCGCCAAGCGCCACCTGTGGCCCAAGCAACTGGACAAGGCCGGTGTGGCCAAGACCAGCCTGAGCATCAGCGACGGCGCTCTGCGCACGGTGATCGAGGGCTATGCCCGCGAGGCCGGTGTGCGGCAACTGGAAAAGCAGCTGGGCAAGCTGGTGCGCAAGGCTGTGGTCAAGCTGCTGGAAAACCCGGATGCCAAGCTCAAGATCGGCAACAAGGATCTCGAATCCGCCTTGGGCATGCCGGTGTTCCGCAGCGAGCAAGTGCTGGCCGGCAAGGGTGTCATCACGGGCCTGGCCTGGACCAGCATGGGTGGCGCTACCCTGCCGATCGAAGCGACGCGCATCCACACCCTGAACCGTGGCTTCAAGCTCACCGGCAAGCTCGGTGACGTGATGAAGGAGTCCGCCGAGATCGCCTACAGCTACGTCAGCTCCAACCTCCAGCAGTTTGGCGGTGACCCAAGCTTCTTCAATGAAGCCTTCATTCACCTGCACGTACCCGAAGGTGCCACGCCCAAGGACGGCCCAAGTGCCGGTATCACCATGGCCAGTGCCCTGTTGTCGCTGGCCCGCGACCAGCCGCCGAAAAAAGGCGTGGCGATGACCGGCGAACTGACGCTCACCGGCCAGGTGCTGCCGATTGGTGGCGTGCGCGAGAAGGTGATTGCGGCGCGACGGCAGAAGATTTTCGAGCTGATCCTGCCCGAGCCTAACCGCGGTGATTTCGAGGAGCTACCCGACTATCTGCGTGAAGGGCTGACCGTACACTTCGCCAAACGCTTTGCCGACGTGGCGAAAGTGCTGTTCTGATCTGCACAGGGCCCCATCGCCGGCAAGCCGGCTCCCACAGGGGGTGGAGAGATCCCGGTGGGAGCCGGCTTGCCGGCGATGGGGCCTCAAGAGTCAGCACAAATTCTCATCTGCTTCGGGTATCCTCAGGCCATCGCCAGCCTCCGGAGCCACCATGACTGCCCCTCGTCTGCTCGTTCCCCTGAGCCTTGCCCTGCTCACCGCCTGCGCCCAACAGCCCAGGCAAACCGTCGAACTGGACGCCGAAAGCGAATGCCCCCAACGCCTGCAAGTTGGCCAGGCCCTGACCCTGACGCTGCCCAGCAATCCCACTACCGGCTACCGCTGGTTGGTGCAGAACCCGGCTTCGAATGTACTGCGCAGCCTCGGTCCCGAGGTTTACAGCGCCCCCGAAGACGCCGGAATCGTTGGCAGTGCGGGCATTTCCAGCTGGCGCTTCGAGGCCCGCGCTGCGGGTGAAGGTCATCTGGTATTGGTCTATCAGCAGCCATGGGCCCCGGAAGTGCGACCGGTGCAGACCTTCGATTGCGCCGTACGGGTTAACTGATCGCACAGCGCTGGTCAGCCAACCATGCATCCTTGTCGCGGTTTGGCTAGAATGCCGGCCCTGCCTATTGTCAGCCGCCTGGATTCACCGTGAGCAAACAACCCGACCGCCTTTTCGCCCAGCCTCTGGAGCAAGTCCCCGACTTCGTGTTCAACGAAGATGTGGTGCGCGTGTTCCCGGACATGATCAAGCGCTCGGTGCCCGGTTACCCGACCATCGTCGAGAACCTCGGCGTGCTCGCGGGGCGCTTCGCCCAGCCGAACACCGCGCTGTATGACCTCGGTGCGTCGCTGGGCGCCGTCACCCAATCGCTGCGCCGCCATGTGCGCGTCGATGGCTGCCGGGTCATCGCCGTGGACAACTCGGCGGCCATGGTCGAGCGATGCCGCCAGTACCTCACCGCGCAAGATTCGATGTTCCAGGAACTGCTACCGGTGCAAGTACTGGAGGCCGACATCCTGACCCTGCCCTTCGAGCCCGCTTCGGTGGTGGCGATGAACTTCACCCTGCAGTTCGTCGCACCCGAACAGCGCCTGGCGCTGCTCGGTCGCATCCGGCAGGCCTTGCTGCCTGGCGGCGCGCTGATCCTGTCGGAGAAACTGCGTTTCGCCGACGACGAGGAACAGACGCTGCTCAATGAACTGCACCTGGACTTCAAACGCGCCAACGGCTACAGCGAACTGGAAATCGCCCAGAAACGCAGTGCCATCGAGAACGTGATGAAGCCCGATACCCTGCAGGCCCATACCGAGCGCTTGCGCGCGGCGGGCTTCAGCAAGGTGGTGCCGTGGTTCCAATGCCTTAACTTTGCCTCGTTGATAGCCCTGCCATGATCGATTTGTCTCCCCTCGTCCGCCGCCTGGCGGGCACGCCGCTGGCTTCCTGGTCGCAAGGCCTGCAAGCGCAACTGGACACCAAGCTGGAAAAAGGCCACGGCGACCTCGACCGTTGGCGCGGTGCGCTAGACGCCTTGCCGGCCCTGAAACCCAGCCAGATCGACCTGGTCGATGGCCTGCGCCTGGACTGCGACTGCGACGACGCCACCCGCGCCCGCATGCGCGATGCGCTGATGGGCCTGTCGCCTTGGCGCAAAGGGCCATTCGATCTGTTCGGGGTGCATGTGGACACCGAATGGCGTTCGGACTGGAAATGGTCGCGGGTCAGCCGGCACCTCGACCTCAAAGGCAAGCGCGTGCTCGATGTGGGCTGTGGCAACGGCTATTACCAGTGGCGCATGCTCGGTGCCGGTGCCGACATGGTCATCGGCGTCGATCCCAACTGGTTGTTCTTCTGCCAGTTCCAGGCCGTTCAGCAGTACCTGCCCGAGCTGCCCGCGTGGCACCTGCCGTTCGCCCTGGAAGAGCTGCCAGCCAATCTCGAAGGCTTCGACACGGTGTTCTCCATGGGCGTGTTCTACCACCGCCGCTCGCCCATCGAACACCTGCTGGCACTCAAGGACTGCCTGGTCAAAGGCGGCGAACTGGTGCTGGAGACCTTGGTCATCGAGGGTGACGAGCAACAGGTGCTGGTACCCGAAGACCGCTACGCGCAGATGCGCAACGTCTGGTACCTGCCCTCGGTGCCTGCGCTGGAGCGCTGGCTGCGGCGCGCTGGCTTCAGCGACGTGCGCTGCGTGGATGTCAGCGTGACCAGCGTCGAGGAGCAGCGCAGTACCGAATGGATGCGCTACCAGTCACTCGGCGACTTCCTCGACCCGAACGACCACAGCAAGACCATCGAGGGCCTGCCGGCCCCCCGCCGCGCGACCCTGGTGGCGCGCAAATAAAAAAGGCGCCGATCACGGCGCCCGAATCACACCTGTGCCGAGGAGCTGTTTCGGCCCAGGTGCTGTTGCCTCAATCCTTCGCCACCTTCTGCGCGTTTTCCTGCGCCTTGCGCTCACGCTCTACAACCGCCTGCTGCTTGTCGCCATGCAGGCGTTGCTGGTCCTGGCGGAAGGCTTCCCAATACTGCCTGGAACGCTCCGCACCGCCTTCGGCGTAAACGCTGGCGCTGCCCAGGGTGAGGGTTGCCAGCAGCAAATATTTGGTCAGGTTCATCGTGCTTGCCTCGTGATAACCGATCAGACAGGGCCATCCTAGCGAGGGGCAGCTAACGCCAAGGTGAGGGGGGGATTACAGTCTTGCAATGTAGGCCTGCGTTGTCTGTTCTGGCCCTTTCGCGGGACAAGCCCGCTCCCACATGAATGGGCGCAGTACCTGTGGGAGCGGGCTTGTCCCGCGAAGAGACCCGTATGAACAGGCAGATAACACCAGGATTACAAATCCGTTATCTACCCCGCTTGGCCTTACGCATGCCGTAACATCCTGCCCGTTGACCCTGAAGCCCCTACAGGGTCGAGAATCGCTCCCTTTTCCCTACCCTGAGCCTCTCATGCGCCTATTGATCATCGAGGACGAACTGCGTACCGCCGACTACCTGCAGCAGGGCCTGCGCGAGAACGGCTACGTGGTCGACTGCGCCCACACCGGCACCGACGGCCTGCACCTGGCACGCCAGCAGCCTTATGACCTGATCATTCTCGACGTCAACTTGCCCGAGCTCGATGGCTGGGCCGTGCTGCAGCGCCTGCGCGCCGAGTCGGCCACACGCATCATGATGCTGACCGCCCACGGCCGCCTGGCCGACCGGGTCAAGGGCCTGGACCTGGGCGCCGATGACTATCTGCTCAAGCCGTTCGAGTTCCCCGAGCTGCTGGCACGCATTCGCAGCCTGCTGCGCCGCAACGACCAACACATGCAGCCCAGTACCCTGCGCGTCGCCGACCTGGAACTGGACCCAGGCCGCCACCGCGCCTACCGGGGCGGACAACGCATCGACCTGACCGCCAAGGAGTTCGCCCTGCTGCACCTGCTGATGCGCCAGAGCGGCGAGGTGCTGTCGCGCACGCAGATCATTTCGCTGGTGTGGGACATGAACTTCGACTGCGACACCAACGTGGTCGAGGTCTCGATCCGCCGCTTGCGCGCCAAGATCGATGACCCGTTCGAAGACAAACTGATCCACACCCTGCGCGGCGTGGGCTACGTCCTGGAAGCGCGTCGATGAGACAAGCCAGCCTGTCGCTGCGCCTTGGCCTGGGCGTGACCCTGATGGGCGCTGCGCTGGTACTGTTGCTCGGCTGCCTGGCCGTGTTCGCCCTCGAGCATGAACTCGACAGCCGCGCGCGCAAGGACCTGGCGCGCAAGATGCTGCAGGTCGAGCACAACCTGCGGGTCGACTTGCGCAGTGAAGACCTGGGCAACCGTGCCCATCCGCTGCTCGACCTGGTGATGGGGCACGACAACCTGAGCCTGAGCGTGCTGACCCTGGATGGCCGCCACCCGCATTTGCTCATCCTGGGCCCTGCCCTGGAGTCGCAGGTGGGCGCGCTGTACACCGACGCCCGACTGCGCTTCCATGAATGGCGCGACAGCACCGGCCAACAGCTGCTCACGGTGACCCGGCAAATGCGCCTGCGGGACGATACCCCGGTGCGCGTGATGATGTCGCTCAACCGCGCTGACGACAACGACCTGCTGCAAGCGTACCTGCACTCGACCCTGCTGGCCCTGCCGCTGCTGTTGCTGCTGATCGGTGCCGGTGCCTGGTGGTTGGTGCAGCGCGGCTTGAAACCGCTGCGCCACTTTCGACGCATCGCTGGCAAGGTGTCCGCCCAGGACCTGCAGCACCGCCTGCCCGATCATGGCTTGCCTGTGGAGTTGGCCGAGCTGGCGACCGGCATCAACGTGATGCTCGACCGCCTGGACCACGGCGTGCGCCAGTTGTCGCAATTTTCCGATGACCTGGCCCACGAGCTGCGCACGCCCTTGAGCAACCTGATGGGCAAGGCCCAGGTGACCCTGGCCCGCGAACGGGACAGTGAGAACTACCGCGAAGTGCTGGCCGACAGCATCGACGAACTGACCCGCCTGAACCGCATCATCAACGACATGCTGTTTCTCGCCCAGGTCAGCCAACCCCAGGTGCAGCTGGCGCTCAAGCCGCTGTCCCTGACTGACGAGACGCAACAGGTGCTGGAGCTGTTTGCCTACAGCGCCGAACACAAGGCGTTGACGCTACAGCTCAAAGGCTGGGGAACGGCCTTGGCTGATCGGCTGATGTTCCAGCGGGCGCTGTCGAACCTGTTGAGCAATGCGATTCGCCACAGCCCGGAGGGTCGCGAGGTGAACCTGGGCATCGAGCGCCGTGGCAACGAGGTCTGGCTCTGGGTGGCGAATGAGGGGCCAGGGATCCTTGATGAGCATCTGCCGCAGCTGTTCGAGCGGTTCTACCGGGCAGGGTCGGGGCGTTCGCGGCTGGAAGGTGGGACGGGGCTGGGGTTGGCGATCGTGAAATCGATCATGCAGCTGCTTGGAGGGCGGGTCGAGGTGAGCAGCAGTTGCGCAGGGCCCACGCGTTTTTCCCTGGTGTTCAGAGCCGAATAGGTAGTTGTCTGGACTGGCCCTATCGCCGGCAAGCCGGCTCCCACAGGGATCAGCACAGTTCTCGGGTGTTGTGCAGTACCTGTGGGAGCCGGCTTGCCGGCGATGGGGCCACAACTGATCAGCGCGAAGCCGCGACGATCAGCGCCTTCATTTCCGCCACCGCCGCCTTGAAGCCGACGAACAGCGCATGGGCGACCAGCGCATGGCCAATGTTCAGTTCATTGATGCCCTTGATCGCCGCTACCGCTTCGACGTTGTGGTAATGCAGGCCGTGGCCGGCATTGACGATCAGACCCTGGCCAACCCCGAACGCCACGCCATCGACGATGCGCTTGAGCTCTTCAGCCACTTCAGTGGGGGTTTCGGCATCGGCATAGCGGCCGGTATGCAGCTCGATGGCCGGCGCCCCGACACGGCGCGAGGCTTCGATCTGCCGCTCGTCCGCATCGATGAACAACGACACTTCGGCACCCGTACGCGAGAGGCGCTCCACCGCAGCCTTGATCCGTGCCTCCTGGCCGGCCACATCCAGGCCACCCTCGGTGGTCAACTCCTGGCGGGTCTCAGGCACCAGGCAGATATGCGCCGGGCGGATCTTCTCGGCGAAGAGCATCATCTCTTCGGTCACGCCCATTTCGAAGTTCATCCGCGTCTGCAGCACGTCCTTGAGCACCAGCACGTCGCGCTCCTGGATGTGCCGGCGGTCTTCGCGCAGGTGTACGGTGATGCCGTCGGCACCGGCTTCTTCGGCGTCCAGCGCGGCTTTTACCGGGTCGGGATAGCGAGTGCCGCGGGCTTGGCGCAGGGTCGCCACGTGGTCGATGTTGACGCCGAGAAGCATGCGGTTGCTGTGAGTCACGAAAGGCTCTCCTGAGGATTTAGCCCCACAGCATACGACGTGCTCAGCGCTTGCGAAACAGTTCCCGGCTGACCAGTGGCTTTGACCCCAGATGCACCGCCAATGCCTGGCGCATCAGGCGCTTGGCCGCAAGCAAGGCGCCCGGTGCCTGCCAGTCGACTTGGGCCAGGGCGATCAGCTCGGTGCCGTTGAACAGGCCAGGTTGCACCAGGTACACCCGCTCAAGGCCGGCATCGACCCGCAAACGGTAGAGGCCATCGGGCGCGATAGGGTCGTCATTGATGTCGTGGCTGAGCGAGAAGGCATAACCGAGGTCGTCCAGCAGGCGCCATTCGAAGGCGCGCAGCAGCGGCTCCAGCGGCCGCCCGGCCGCCAGCGCCTGCAAGGTCAGGGCGTAGTGCTCGAACAGCTCGGGCTGGGGCGCCTCGGCAGGCAGCAGGCGCATCAGCAGCTCATTGAGGTACAAACCACTGAACAGTGCATCGCCGTGCAGCCAGGCGGCGATGCCGACGCTGTCCAGCCGACCGACATTCTTCAGCTCACCGCGCCCGCGCAGTTCCACTTCCAGCGGCACGAACGGCCTTACCAGGCTGCCGCCCTTGCCCCGCGCCCGCCGCAACACCGCGCGCATGCGACCCTGCGGCGTGAAGAAGTCCACCAGCGCACTGGTTTCCTTGTAGGCACGGCTATGCAGCACGTAGGCCGGCTGGCCGACAGGTTGTTCCATGAGCGGTCACTCGGTCGCAGGTCGGACGCACATCCTGTGGGAGCGGGCTTGCCCCGCGAAGAGGCCAGCCCGGATACCGGGTGCGCATGGCACGGGCTTCGCCCGTGTTCGCGGGGCAAGCCCGCTCCCACAAGGAGGAATTCGGGCCGCTGGAGAGGTTACAGGTCGCCGTAGCCAAGCGAACGCAAGGCGCGCTCGTCATCGGACCAGCCGCCCTTGACCTTGACCCACAGGTTGAGCATGACCTTGGCGTCGAACAGTACTTCCATGTCCTTGCGCGCGTCGGAGCCGATACGCTTGATACGCTCGCCCTTGTCGCCAATGATGATCTTCTTCTGGCCGTCACGCTCGACCAGGATCAGGGCATGGATATGCAGCACATGGCCTTGCTGCTTGAACTCTTCGATTTCCACGGTGATCTGGTAGGGAAGCTCCGCACCGAGCTGGCGCATGATCTTTTCGCGTACCAGTTCGGCGGCCAGGAAACGGCTGCTGCGGTCGGTGATCTGGTCTTCCGGGAAGAAGTGGTCGTTCTCCGGCAGGTGCTTGGCGATCAGCGCTTCCAGCGATTCGAGGTTGTGCCCCTGCTGGGCCGAGATCGGCACGATCTCGGCATTTGGCAGTTGCTCCTGCAGCCACTGCAGGTGCGGGATCAGCTCGGCCTTCTCGTCCATGCGGTCGGTCTTGTTCACCGCCAGGATCACCGGGCCGGTCACGTACTGGATGCGCTCGAGCACCAGCTGGTCCTCGTCGGTCCAACGGGTGCGGTCGACCACGAAAATCACCACGTCGACGTCCTTCAGGGCCGCCGAGGCATTACGGTTCATGTAGCGGTTCAAGGCCTTGTCGTTGGCCTTGTGCATGCCGGGGGTGTCGACGTAGATCGCCTGCACGTCACCCTCGGTCTTGATGCCGAGCATGTTGTGGCGGGTGGTCTGTGGCTTGCGCGAGGTGATCGCCAGCTTCTGGCCGAGGATGTGGTTGAGCAGGGTCGATTTGCCCACGTTGGGGCGGCCGACAATGGCCACATAGCCGCAGCGGGTCGGGTTGTTCTCAGTCATTGCCATTCTCCACGCCCAGGGCGATCAATGCGGCGGCGGCAGCGACTTGCTCGGCGATACGCCGGCTAACGCCCTGGCCACGGCTCTTGTTGTTCAGCAGCACCACTTC
>Ga0160431_100400_pt1 | contig 20868 bp, 23 predicted proteins | sample HID1971K_E0MG_FD_108212 | JGI IMG/M metagenome (GOLD analysis project Ga0160431, IMG submission 108212) | Enriched millipede-associated microbial communities from UW Madison campus, WI, USA - HID1971K_E0 MG | ecosystem: Host-associated > Arthropoda: Insects > Digestive system > Unclassified ...
AGCATGCTGGGCAATGCCATGCATGCCAGCGAGATCGCTTATGCGTTGGTGGAGCATGTGCACGCTCGACTTTATGGCCAACAGGCTCAGAGGTGACGAGATGGCGGATGACCCCAAAGTCCTTACCACCGCCGGCGTGGAGACCTTCCTCGATGTCGGCAACCCGCCGATTGATCTGCTGCGGGTACAGCCGGGCATACCTATCGAGGATGCCTACGAGCAGGTTTCGATACTGCTGGGCTATATCAAGCACCTGGTGCGCGAGGGCGATATGGAGGATGACCACAAGTTGCTCGGCGCAGCGGACTACCTGAGTGCCTTGGCCAAGGCGTTGATGAACGATATCGAGATGGCCAGGAACCGGTTGCATTGACCTCAAGGGCCCTATCGCTGGCAAGCCAGCTCCCACAGGTTCACCCCAGTGCTTGAAACCGGTGGCGTACCTGTGGGAGCCGGCTTGCCGGCGATGAGGCCGGTATCGACAAAATTCCTTTGGACAGCTGGCAGCTTTTTGTCGATAGCAGCCCAATCAGCTGATTCCCTCGCCGCGCATCCCTGTTCGGATGCGACAGGATGTTGGAATGGGAATTGCTGTGATTCAGAAACATTGATCACAGTGCAGAGGCAACAATGACTCAGGATGACTGTTTTTACATGATCTTCGTTGTAGCTGCTGTGCTGATCCTGGATCTGGTAGCGACTTTAGTGTTTCTGAAGCTCCTCGTTTGACCCACTCGCGGGCTCAGCCACACCCCGAACCGGGGTATCGTGGCAATTGGGTTCGAGAAGGCGTATTACAAACGTCCAGCGCTCGGTGTTCTGCGCAGCAGGGTAGATACCTACTGCGGACACCTCTTCATTGTGATCACTTCTTGACTCCGATCACGGGTGGCACAACAGGATTTGGCATGATGCCAATGCCGCTGGAGGATGAATCATGCAGATTCTCGATGCACGTAAGGCCATGCGCGTACCACCGCTGTTTCGGCTCGGCTTCAGACCTTTCTTCCTGCTGGGCAGCCTGCTTGCGCTTCTAGCGATTCCTCTCTGGATCACCGCATTGCTGGGCATGCAGGCTCTGCCACAGCCCATGGGCGGATGGCTGGCCTGGCATCGCCATGAACTGGTGTTCGGCTTTGCCGGTGCCATCATCGTCGGCTTCCTGCTCACCGCAGTGCAAACCTGGACGGGTCAGCCCAGCCTGTCCGGCAAGCCTCTGGCCGCTTTGGTGGCCATCTGGATGTTGTCCCGGCTGGCCTGGTGGCTGGGTTCGCCTGCGTTGCTGATCCTGGCCAACGTAGCCTTCCTAGTCGCGGCGACAGGGGTCATGGCTCGCCTGCTCTGGGCGGTGCGCCAACGCCGCAACTACCCGGTTGTCGCCGTGCTGGCCCTGTTCACGTTGGCCGACCTGCTGGCGCTCGTCGGGGTCGCTCAGGGGCAGGATAGCTGGCAGCGGCAGGGCGTCTGGGCCTCCGTCTGGCTGGTGGCGGCAATGATGGGGTTGATCGGTGGCCGAGTGATTCCCTTCTTCACCCAGCGCGGATTGGGGCGGGCGGCCATGGTCCAGCCCTGGCCTTGGCTGGACTGGGCGCTGCTGGGGCTCACCGCGTTGCTGGCTGTCCTGTATGCCGCCGGTGCAGGACTGGCGCCGCAGCCATGGCTGGCGTTGCCATTCGCCGCGCTGGCGCTCGGTCATGGCATCCGCCTGGTGCGCTGGTTCGATGCCGGTCTGTTGCGCGTGCCGCTGCTGTGGTCGCTGCATCTGGCCTATGCGTGGATTGTCGTCGCCTGCATGGGCATGGCGCTCTGGCATGGCGGGCTGATCGCCGGCGCCAGCCAGGCGCTGCATGCGCTGACGGTCGGTGCCACGGGCGGCATGATTCTGGCGATGTTGGCGCGGGTGTCGCTGGGGCATACCGGCAGGCCGCTGGAATTGCCGCCCGGGCTGGCCCTGGCCTTCTTGCTCCTCAACCTGGGCGGTCTGTTCCGCGTCTTCGCCGTCGGATTTCTGTATGTGCCGTCGCTGTGGCTGTCGGCCACCTGCTGGGCCTGCGCCTTCGGCCTGTACCTCTATCGCTACGCCCCCATGCTATGTCGCACCCGCGCCGACGGTCATCCCGGATGAGGAGCTGAAATGGTCTACCTGCTGCTGAAGTTCGCTCACCTGGCCGCTGCCGCCTTCTTCATCGGTGGCGTGTTCTTCGAAGTGATGATCCTCAGCCGGGCTGCGCGCAGCCTGGAGCCCGGGCCGCGCGAGCAGCTGTCCACGGCGCTGGGGCAACGGGCGCGCAAGGTCATGCACTGGGTGGTGCTGGTGCTGTTTGGGGCCGGCCTGGGGTTGGCCTGGCATTATCGCGCCGCGCTGGCCGAACCCTTCGCCAGCAGCTTCGGTACGCTACTGACGGTGAAGATCTGCCTGGCCTTGAGCATCCTCGGGCATTTCCTCGGGGTGGTCTTCCTGATGCGCACAGGCCGCATGACCCCGGCACGTTCACGGCTGATCCACCTCAGCGTGCTGGTGCAGATGCTGGGCATCCTGTTCCTGGCCAAGGCGATGTTTCTGCTGAGCTGGTAGGTGTGTCAGCGAGGGCCCCGGCCCTGAGCGAGGATTCGCTCCCTGAGTGAACTTGGCCTTTACTGTAACGGTCGAACACCGTCAAAACCGCGGTACGTAGCGATGTTTCGAGCATCGTCTACAGTGCGGCTACTTCCCTATACGCAAGGAAACACACATGGCGACGCGTCGATTTGCCGTTGCAGCAGTCACTTCAATTGCATTGGCACTGGGCCCTTGCCTGGCATTCGCGGACCCCGGTAAAGGCAAGGGACAAGGCCACGGGAACTCAGGTGGCAACAAGAGCAGCGCTGCCTACGATGATAAACACGGAGCGCCTTCAATAGATCGAGGTGATGTACTTGGCATCCTGAGCGGATACCGCAGCTACTGGACGCCGGGAAAAGCGTTGCCCCCAGGTATCAAGAAAAACCTGGCTCGCGGAAAACCGCTACCGCCCGGTATCGCCAAGAAGCTCGATGGCAGATTGATAAGCCAGCTTCCCTATTATGAGGGCTACGAGTGGATGCAAGCGGGCGCCGATCTGATCCTCGTTGCCGTTGCCACCGGGATCATCTATGAGGTGCTGGATCGCGCGCTGGATTGAGTGAGCCAGGCGCTGCCGTCTTCCGGGGATGCTCCCTGACAGATATAGCGAACAAGCATATTGCCCATACAGGTTGAGGGGTAATATGGATGATCACAAAACTAAAACAAGGGTTACACGCATTCGCTACTTGTTCGACCTGTTTGATGGGGGGCAGGAGTGTGTCGCGTGAAGCGCTCAACGCCGCTAGCAAGCGCAATATTGATGTCGGCCTTTGCAACGATCTTCATGACGGGATGTGCACAAAACCCTGATGTTCGGGCGGGCCACGATTACACCTCAGGCACCACCCAAAGAAGCGCACCTGATTACCTGGGGTGCGTAAAAGGCGAATTGCAGAGCGATGCAACTACGTTCGAAGTCGGAACGGGTGATTCGGTCAAGCTTTTCGTCGATAGCAAGGATCCCAATAAGGCCAACGGCCTTATAGAGTTGCAGGGGTCTGGTGCGCATCGGCAATTCACAGCCTATCAACGGGATGCCTGGTATGACCATGGGCGACTGCTCGATGCTGCGCTGATGTGCTCGAAAGCGTAGCGGCTGTTGCTGTAGCAAGGTAGAACAAAAAGCCCGCCCTCTGGAGTGCGGGCTTTTTGTGATGGGTGCTGATCCATCAGCGCCGTGGATTCTACGGGAGTTGCCGGCGTTTTGAATTCGACGGAAGTCTTGCGTGTGCACTACCTTGGTTGATTAGTACTTTGCCAAGAGCGTGGTTAAAATGCGTCAGGTCCTTATCGGTCAATTGCAAATGCTCAATTTTCGTATTCTTTTCTGTGCCGCTCTGGGTGTCAGCCTGGTGGGTTGTGCCAATCCCGGAAAGCCGACGGCCAGCAAGCTTACTCACAAGACGCCCAGCGAATATGCGGCCTGTGTGTTGCCAAAATGGCAGGCAGTGGCGCCGCTCACCACGCAGAAGTCCATCGCCCATGGCTACCGGCTGATTGCGCCCAGCGCGGTCACCTCGGACGAGGTGCTGGAAGTTGTCGAGTACCGCGAAGGTAGCCGTGCCACCTTCTACAAAGGGAGCTTCCTGTCGGGCGACAAACTGCGCCAGGCCGCAAGGGATTGTCTGGAGTGATCCCTGGCGACCCGCGCGGTCGCTCGCTAGTAACCAGAACCTCCCACACCGCCCATGCTTGGCAGCGGCTGCCTGGCCCTGTATTGCGCATTGCTCCATTCGGCACAGGTCATGAAATCGGTCTTGTCGACCTTGCCGTTGGCGTCGAAGCTGACGTTGAAGGGTTGTTTCTGGCCTGACTTGGCCAGCATGTAGTCGAAACACGTACCCGGTACGACTGTGCGGTCGGACACTGCATCGGGCTTGCCACCGATTTGCATGACCTGATCTTTGCTCATCCCGGTATTCACTTTCGACACCAGCGGATTGTCCTGGTAGAGCGAGGCGTTGGTCGAGCACCCGGCCAACGCTGACAAGGCGAACATCAATGCGTATGTCGATTTGTTCATGACAGTGCTCCCGTATTGAGAACGCCGGCAAGGCACTTCATCGATCCAGTCGGCTCTTCATCATACGCTTGTACTGCCGCACCCGGCGTAACGGCTAGCCGCAGTTACCCGGCGGTTGATCAGCGGGGGCAGGAACAGGCCCGGACACGGGCTGATCTATCAGCCGGTTCAATGCCCCCGCAGTGTTTACTCGATAGTTTTGTTCAAGCGCTGGCATTGCAGTTCTGCAGCGGTCTTGCTGGGGTAACTGGGCTTCAGGCGCTCCTTCGCGTGGTTGTCATAGATGTCGAAGCCACCGCATACGGTCGCCGCGTAATACCTGCTACCGACGCGAAAAGACTCCTTTTCGATCGGCACAGCCGGAACGATAACGAATCTTGGTTGCATGTTTCGTGCCTCCCCAGGCAGAGACCTAAGTATTAGTTCGTGCGTGGGTAACCATCAAGGTTGCTCATGAATATTTGGACTTGCGAAACAAGACTCATTGGTCGAATCCTGCAGGCGTTTTCCAAAAGAGTTCTCCGAAGGCTCTGGGGCGCGTATCCTGTTGAAATAATTCAGACCTGATGATGTACCCGATGAACACACTTCCGTCGCAGCGCAATGCGGAACGCGGGGCGTTCTGCAGTTTCGAGGCGTGCCGCAATACCCAGAAAGGCCCCGTGATCATTCTTGCCTCGGGCGCTTCTGCCAAACAGTTCCCGCTGGCAGAGTTCGCTCACCTGCCCGTGATTGCCATGAATGGATCAGTCTCACTTACCGCGGCGTGTGGCGTGAAACCGTTCTTTTATGTCTGCACCGACAAGAGCTTTCGCAAGCAACAACCGGCACTGTTTGCCCAGGCCTTGCGCGACAGCCAACGCCTGGCGCTGTGGCCGGAACAGTTCGTCGATGCCGACGTGCCTCCCGACACACAGTGCTATCCCTTGCACAAGGCCGAGAACCCAGGTGTGCTGGACGGCTTGCGCGGGCATGGCGACAGGCATGTCTGCAACCGTTCGATCTGGAGCAAACGGGCGCGTTCGATCGCCTTCAGCAAAGACATGTCGAACGGCTACTACGATGCGCGCACGGTGGCTTTCGTTGCCCTGCAGCTGGCCTATCACCTGGGTTTCGAGCAGGTGCTGCTGGTGGGCGTGGATCTCGACCAGAACGCGGGTCGCTTTTATGAGAACGGCGCGGGGGAGCGCTCGCCCTGTGGGCTCGATCAGCACTGGGAGAGCCGCATCCTGCCGTCGCTGACCTTGATGGCCCAGCAGGTGGTAAACGCGCATTTCCGTGTCTACAACTTGTCTGCGACCTCGCGCATTCCCCCCTCGTTGATCCCCAGGATCGACCTGGCTGAAGCACGTCGCATCGCTCTTTGAGGATTTGCCGCACAAGAAACGGGGTGCGCCAGCCAGCGTGCGGCGTTAGAGTGCGCAGAACGTGTTTTGCCATGGAAAACCGCTCTATGTCTTGTGCCTTCACCCTTTTGCAATCCCCGGTCGGCACCTTGACGCTGGTGGCTCGCGGCGAACGGCTTGCTGCCGTGCTGTGGGAAGAAGAGCGTGAAAACCGCGTGCGCCTGGGTGAACTGCACCGGGATGACCAGCACCCGATCTTGCGCGAGACGGCGCGACAGCTGGGCGAGTACTTCGCCGGCACCCGCCAGCGCTTCGAACTTGCGCTGGATTTTGCCGGCACCGAGTTCCAGCGCCAGGTGTGGGCCGCGTTGTTGACCATACCTTTTGGCCAGACCCGCAGTTACAGCGATATCGCCCGGCAGATCGGCAACCCCAGCGCCGTGCGTGCGGTGGGCGCGGCCAACGGGCGCAACCCGATTTCGATCATCGCGCCCTGCCACCGGGTGATCGGTGCCTCCGGTAGCCTGACCGGGTTTGCCGGTGGTTTGCCGGCCAAGCAGTACCTGCTGGCACTGGAAGGGCGCCAGAGCCTGGCCCTGGACTTCTGATCGACGCCCCACGTGCCATTCACGTGGCCGGGTGCGGGGCGAAGCGCTGGCGGAACCAGTCGTTCAACATGGCCTTCTCGGCGTACAGGCGGTCATTGCTGCTGGCCATGCGGCCTGGGCGGCTGAGGTACATCTTGTCGCTGACCCGCTCCTGGGCTTGCTGGTCCGGTTTGCCGGGCTGGCTGAGCGTGTAGCTGAGGTCGATGGTCGGCCAGGTGATATCGCGCATGAAGCGCACATCGTAGGCGCGGCTGTGCCACGGCTCGAAACGGCCGGCCAGGTCTATGTCACGGATGTCGATCACCAGCTGCTGGCCTGGCTGCAGGTAGCGCTGGCCAAGCGTCTGCAGATACTGGGTGAGGGTCTTCATCACGTAGTCGTCGGCGCCGCGTTCGTAGCCGGCGCTGTCCAGGCTGGCGTCGCGAAATTTTTCCGGATGATCGAAACGCACCTCGACCTGCGCAGGTGAGGTGCCTTGTGCCATGCTGTTCAGAGAGAGCGCCATGAGCACGGCACACACAAGGGTGTTACGCATGATGCACCTCCGGGGCGTACTGCGTTTCGCTCCATTTTACGCCTGCCCGGATGCGGCAGCTGAGGAAGATTGTAATGAGCCGGTTTCGGCGCATAGCCGCCAACAGCAAGGGACGCGACCTGGCCGTGGGCGACATCCACGGCCATTTTCAGCGCCTGCAACAGTGCCTGGATCGAGCGAATTTCGACCCTGAAACGGACCGCCTGATCAGTGTCGGCGACCTGGTCGACCGTGGCCCGCACAGCGCCGAAGCGTTGGCGTGGCTGGCCAAACCCTGGTTCCACGCGGTGCAGGGCAATCACGAGTCGTTGGCGATAACCTACCTGTACGGAGGGCGCCTTGACCTGGAGATGTACCGTGCGGCCGGAGGCGGCTGGTTCCTCGACCTGCCCAGGCATGAGCAGGAAGTGTTCGTCGAACAGTTCCTGCAACTGCCCATTGCCCTGGAGGTACAGACGACAGCCGGGTTGGTCGGCGTGCTGCATGCAGACAGCCCGTTCAACGACTGGGCCGCCTTGCGCGAGAGCCTGCTGTTCGATGACGACGCCCGTGTTCGGGAGGTTTGCCAATGGTCTCGCCAGCGTCTCAAGGACGGTGATACCGAGCCCGTCGCCGGGCTGCGCGCCTTGCTGGTCGGGCACACGCCGGTGATGCAGGCCAAGCGGTTGGGTAATGTCTGGCACCTGGATACCGGCGGCTGGGCCAGCGGTCATTTCACCTTGCTGGACCTGGCAAGCCTGACGGTGGTCACTCCCGCAGCGTGACCTCGGACTCCGCTTCCATTGCGCAGGACTCCTTGCACCTAGGTACGTGTTTCGTGCCAAGAGCAGGTATAGATCGACCACGGCGGGTAGCTGATATTGTTTGGCTATCGGTGTTCGCGGCGCTTCAAGCGAACCGCGATAGGTGCCTTGCCAGGCCGTGTGGCACCGGGGCTGGGGCCCGTACAGTTTTTGCGGCTGGCTGTATCTTGACCCTGCAGCCGCTAGTCGTCTGAATGTGAGCCTGAACATCAGGAATACCCAAATGGATCTCTCGAGCCTGTTGCTTTTCATCCCTGCCTGCTTCGCCCTGAACATGGCGCCGGGGCCGAACAACCTGCTGTCGCTGCATAACGCCAGCCGTTACGGGCTGCGCGTGGCCTGTGTGGCCGGTGGTGGGCGCCTCGTCGCCTTCAGCGGCATGATCGCCCTGGCGGCCATGGGCCTTGCCGTGGTGTTGCACACCAGCGAATACCTGTTCCTGGCAATCAAGGTGGTTGGCGCGGCCTACCTGTTCTACATCGCCTGGCAACTGTGGCGCGCCCCGGTGGGCGAGGCGGTGGTGGCCAGCGACCATCCCCGCGGGACCTGGCGCTTGGCGCGCCAGGAATTCTGGGTGGCAGCCGGCAACCCGAAGGCCATTTTGATCTTCACCGCCTTCCTGCCGCAGTTCGTTTCGGTGGGCAGCGCCACGCCGGTGAGTGAGCAATTCCTCTGGCTGGGCGTGCTGTTCCTGCTGCTGGAATGGGCCGCCATCGCTATTTATGCCGGCCTCGGGGCGTATATGCAGCGCTGGTTCAGCCAACCAGGGCCGCGCCGGCTGTTCAACCGGGTCAGCGCCTCGCTGTTGGGGTGTGCCGGCCTCGGGCTGCTGGCCGCACGCCGCTAGAACTGCCAGCGCACCCCCAGGTTCACGCCGCTGGCTTCCTGCTGGCGGCTGTCCAGGTTGCTGCTGTACTGCACGCCGCCGTGCAGGCTCAGCGCCGGATTGACCTGGGCGACCAGGCCCCCTTCGAGCTGCACCGAGGTGTAGCGGTAATCGGTCTTGATCTTGTCCACGTCATCGAACGTCAGCGTGTCGCGGCCCCCGTCGCCGTGCCACAGGTCGAGCTGCGCATAAGGCTGCAGCAAATGCCCACCGCGGCCTGTGAAGGCGCCCTCCAGACGCATACCCAGCCGACCGGTCAGTTCGACCTGGGCGTCATGGCTGACATGCGAAACGCTGTCGTTGGCACTGTCCAGCGAGACTTTCTGGGCAATCAACTGCGCTTGTGGCTCCAGGCTCCAGCGTTCGGACAGGTGGATCGGGTAACCGGATTCCAGCGAGGCGCTCCAGGCGTCGCCGTCGATGCCCAGCTGGTCGCCGCGGTCGGAGCGGGCACGGCCGTCCAGGCGCGTGTACTGCACGACCGCATCCACGTAGCCGTGCGCTGGCCCAACCAGCGTCCAGTACCCGCCGACGCTGTCGCCATCGAGCCTCAGGTCACCGACACTGCGGTCCTCCCTCGCCAGGGCAAACCCTTTGATGTCGCCTTCCAGGCGGCTGTGGCTGACATACACGCCAACATGATGGCGATAACCCCCGTCACTGACCTTGGCATACAGGTCCTGACCGACCTTGAAGCCATACAGGTCGCCATCCAGGCTCGGGGCGACCGTGCCACTCCATTGCTGGCGCAGGTTGCCGCCATACGCCTGGCCCCAGCTGGCAGGCACGCCGCCCTGGCCTTTGAGCAGTTGTTGGTCGCCCTGGCGCTGGTGGAAGGTGCCGAGGGCCTGGCGGGCGATGATCGCGGCGCCGCGTGGCGCGGCGGCGTAAACCGGTACTTCGGGCCGGTACAGCGGCAAGCTGGCAGCGGCCACCGGAGGCGGCAGATCGGGCTGGCCCGGCGCGGGGGCCGCCACGGGCGGTGTTGCTGCGGGCTGCTCGGTCGGCGTCTGCGGGTCCTCGGGCGGAATGCCAGGCTCCTCGATCGGCGTGCCAGGCTCAGGAGGTGTCGGTGTCGGTGTCGGTGTCGGTGTCGGCGTCGGTGTCGGTGCCGGCGTTGCTGCGGGTGCGGGTGGCGCTACCAGCGTCGAACGCAGATACCAGCTGTTCTCCGAGCCTGCGGTGACACCGCCCTTGAACAGCCGGTAATCATAGGCGCCTGCCGACAGCGTCTGGGTCTGGACGAAGGCGGTGTTGCTGCTGGTGGCGCCGTCCCGCGCCTCGACCACCTGGATGCCGTTTTGCGGCGTCGCAGCACCCGCGCCCCCGAGGTTGTTGACCAGCAGGCGGGTGCTGCCACCGATGGCGCCCTGGCTGACCACCAGACGGTCGGACGGTGCGCCATCACCGGCCAGCACGCTATTGACCCGCAGCACGCCATCGTTGCCCTGGTAATCGCCATTGATGGTGAGCCGGCCCTGGGCGTCATTACCGCCGCCGAGGTCGATCGTACCGGCGTTGACTACCGCCGCACGTTGCCCCTGGGTGAATGCTGTCACGGTGCCCTGACGAGAGAACAAGGTGCTGCTGGCATCGAGGCTCAACGACCCTCTGCCACTGCTGGCGTCCCCCAAGACAAGGCTGTCATCGAGGGTGAGGCGACTGTTTTCGCCTACGTTGACTGTTTCCCAATTGGGGTACAGGGCGCCGCCGACGATTTCGCTGTTGGCAAAGCGCAGGCTGTCATTGCCATCGCCACCGTCAAGGGTGGCGGTCAAGGTACTGGCGTCGAGGTTGCTGATCGTCGCCTGATCATCCCCCAGGCCCATGTCGACGCGGCCACCGATGCTGCCGCCGGACCAGCTGAAGACGTCATTCCCGGCGCTGGCAAGGACATTGCCGCTCAACGTCCCACCCGTGATAGAAATGTTGTCCACGCCACCACTGGTGCTGATGTTGCCGCCGATGGTGCCACCGCGCAGGATGATGGTGTCGTTGCCGAACCCGCTCACCAGGTTGCCATCGATCGCCGTGGCGACGGCCGTGTCCTGGGACATCTCGAAGAAGTTGTCGGCGAGCTTGAGGTCCACGCGGCCGATGCGCCCGCCGCTGAAAATGGCCCGGTCGCCATCTTCGAAAGCACCGACGATGCGCCCATCGGACATGTTGAACGTGTCAAAGCTTTCACCCTGGTTCAGCGACTGGACCGTCCCGCCGGTCATGGTGAAGTCATCGATGGCCTGGGTCTGCACCACAGGCCCCAAGGTATCGCCAGCGGAAACTCGCAGGTCCTGGGCATGGCCAAGCAGGGGCAGGGTGAGCAGAGGAAGAGCGGCAGGGGCAAGCAGGCGTGAATAACGCATCGGCAGGTCTCCGAGTCCATGTAGGATGGACCACCGCTGGAACCGCGCCATCGGGCGCAGTTCCGGCCCTGCCGGAGTTGTAGGTAATTACCGGATAATCGGCAACTGGCAAAAATGCTAGGTAGCCAATGGCTATCAGTCGCGATAGAACGTTTGCACCAGGTGATAACCGAACTTGCTCTTGATCGGCCCATGCACCACACGCAAGGGTTTCTTGAAGATCACCTGGTCGATGGCACCCACCAATTGCCCAGGGCGTACTTCGCCCAGGTCGCCGCCGCGCTTGCCCGACGGGCAGGTGGAGAATTTCTTGGCCAGCACGTCGAAGGCCTCGCCGTTGGCGATGCGCTGCTTGAGCTTTTCGGCTTCGTCAGCGGTCTTGACCAGGATGTGGCGGGCTTGAGCTTTCATGGGACACCTGTGCTTCGGGGCAAAAAAAAGGCCGCCATTATGCCTGATCACGCAGCTCCGTGCGGTCGCGAAACTGCTCCAGCGCCTCGGGATTGGCCAGCGCGTCGGTATTCTTCACGGGCAGGCCGTGCACCACGTTGCGGATGGCCAGCTCCACCAGCTTGCCACTGACGGTGCGCGGCATGTCGTCGACCTGGACGATCACGGCCGGCACATGGCGCGGGGTGGTGTATTGGCGGATCACCTGGCGAATGCGCTGGCGCAGCGGCTCGTCGAGCTGCAGGCCCTCACGCAGGCGCACGAACAGCACCACGCGGACATCGCCTTGCCAATCCTGGCCGATGGCTACGCTTTCCAGTACCTGCTCGACCTTTTCCACCTGGCGGTAGATTTCCGCCGTGCCAATGCGCACCCCGCCAGGGTTGAGCACGGCATCGGAGCGGCCATGGATGACCATGCCGCCGCTGGGGCGAAGTTCGGCATAGTCGCCTTGCGCCCAGACCCCGGGGAACTGGCTGAAGTAGGCCTCGAAGTAACGGCTGCCATCTTCGTCATGCCAGAACCCAAGGGGCATCGACGGGAAGCTGCGGGTACACACCAGCTCGCCTTTTTCGCCGATCACCGGCTGGCCGTGCTCGTTCCAGACCTCCACGGCCATGCCCAGGCCCTTGCAGGCGATCTCGCCACGGCGCACCGGCAGGGTCGGGTTGCCCAGCACGAAGCAAGACACGATGTCGGTGCCGCCTGACATCGACGCCAGGCACAGGTCGCCCTTGATCTTGCCGTACACGTAGTCGTAGGTGTGGGGCGACAGCGGCGAGCCCGTGGAGAGCAACAGCCTCAAGCTGTCCAGGCGATGGCTGTGCCTTGGGTGCAAGCCTTGCTGTTCCAGGGTGGCCAGGTACTTGGCGCTGGTGCCGAAGGCGTGGATGCCTTCGGCGTCGATCAGGTCCATCAGCCGTTCGGCGCCTGGGTGCAATGGCGAGCCGTCATACAGCACCATCGTGGCGCCGACGGCCAGGCCGCTGGCCAGCCAGTTCCACATCATCCAGCCACAGGTGGTGTAGTAGAACAGCACCTCGTCGGCCTTGAGGTCGTTGTGCAGGCCGTGTTCCTTGAGGTGCTGCAACAGTACACCGCCAGCCCGGTGGACGATGCACTTGGGCACGCCGGTGGTGCCGCTGGAGTAGAGGATGTACAGCGGGTGGTCGAACGGCAGCGGGGTGAAGACGGGGACTCCGCCTGGCTGGTAGACGTCATCCCACAGGCTGACCTGGGCTGCATTGAAGTCCTCGGCACGGGTGTGCTCGCGGGTGTAGGGCACCACGATCAGCTGTGCAAGCCCCGGTAGCTGTTCGCAGACCTGATTGATCTTGTCGACCTGGTCGATCGTCTTGCCGGCGTATTGGTAGCCCGCGCAGACGATCAGCAGCTTCGGCTCGATCTGGCCGAAACGGTCAATGATGCCGTGCACGCCGAACTCCGGCGAGCAGCCCGACCAGACCGCGCCGAGGCTTGTGCAGGCCAGCATCGCGACCAGGGTTTCCCAGGTATTGGGCATGACCGCGGCAATGCGGTCCCCCGGCACGACGCCCATGGCCTTGAAGGCCTGCTGCAACCCGGCGACCTCGGCGGCCAGCTGTGCATGGCTGAAGGACCGGCGCCGACCGTCCTCGCGTACCGCAATCACGGCTGGGCGGTCGTCACGGCGGCGCAACAGGTGTTCGGCGAAGTTCAGCGTGGCATCGGCGAACCAGCGGGCATCGGCCATCTGCGCGCCTTCGCTGAGCACCTGGGTGGGCGGGGTATGCCAAAGGACCTGGAAATAGTCGGCAAGGGTCTGCCAGAAGGCTGCACGCTGCTCGATGCTCCAGCGGTGCAGGTCAGCGTAATCATCGAGCTGCAGGTTGTAGCGCAGGTTGACCCGGCGGCGGAAGGCATCCATCCGGCTGGCTTTGATTTGCGCCGGGGAGGGGCGCCAGAGCACATCGTTCATGCCGAACCTCCAGACGTGGGGCCGGGCCCTGTAGGGGCGGGGCTGGCGGATAGCGACACCCGCGAAGTGGGCGGTGAATTCACGGCCTCTTCGCGGATCAATCCGCTCCTACAGGATAGCGGGGATGCTTACTCCGCCTTGGCCTTTTGCACGTCCTCGGAGGCCGACCATACGCGGTAGCGTACTTCGACGCCGTCCGGCACATAGACCACGACGGGCAGCTTGCTGTTGTAGCGCAGCATGAAACCTTCGCCGACCACAGGCACGAATGCCTCGGTCTTCTTGCCATCCGGGCAGGCCATCAGGGTGCTGGCCGGGCCACCGACCTTGTCCAGGCGGTAGTAGGTGTAGCCCCAGCCTTCCAGGGTACGTTCCTCCAGGCTGCCTGCCAGGCGTTGACGGTTGCAGTCGACCTGCAAGGTCTTGCCCGCCAGGATTTCAAGCTTGTGGGTCGACTCATCGGCCTGTGCCGGCAGGTGGATCACCTGCCGGGTAAAGCCTTTTTCGGCCTCAGGGTAGGGCGCGACGTCTTTCAGGCTGGCAGCCATCACCGGGGCGGCGGCCGCCAGGGCCAGGGCGAACATCGCGGACATTTGGGTTGGGCGCATAGGGCCTCCTTGCAATTGAACAGGTGCAAGACCGCCGCCAGGCCCAGGCTGCCCGTCATTGGGCCAACCAGCCGCCATCGACGTTCCAGGCGGCGCCGCGGACCTGGCTTGCGGCCTCGCTGCACAGGAATAGTACCAGCTCGCCCAGGTGCTCGGGGGTGACGAAGGACAACGACGGTTGCTTCTCTGCCAGCAGATCCGCTTGCGCTTGCTGCGCGTCGACGCCCTTGGCGGCGCGATCGTCGATCTGTTTCTGCACCAGCGGGGTCAGCACCCAACCGGGGCAGATGGCGTTGCACGTGACGTTGCTGGTAGCGGTTTCCAGGCCCACCACCTTGGTCAGGCCAACCACCCCATGCTTGGCCGCCACATACGCCGCCTTGCCGGTGGAACCGACCAACCCGTGCACCGAGGCAATGTTGACGATCCGCCCCCAGTTGCGCGCACGCATGCCGGGCAGGGCCAGGCGCGTGCCATGGAACACGGCCGACAGGTTCAGGGCGATGATCTTGTCCCAGCTTTCCACCGGGAACTGCTCGACCGGCGCCACATGCTGGATGCCGGCGTTGTTGACGAGGATGTCGACCCCGCCGAATTCCCGCTCGGCCAGGGCGAACAGCGCCTCGATCTGGGCCACGTCGGACAGGTCGGCCGGGTGGTGCGCAACCTTCACCCCGTGCTCGGCAATGGCGGCCAAGGCCGGTGTCGGGTCGCCGAACCCGTTGAGCAGGATGTTCGCGCCAGCGCGCGCCAGTGCCTGGGCAATCCCCAGACCGATGCCGCTGGTGGAGCCGGTAACCAGTGCAGTCTTGCCTTTGAGTGTCATGCAAACATCTCCTTGGACTTAGCTTTTGGGACCTAGCTTTTTGGACAATCAGCTTCTAGGGTCGAACGCCTCGCGCAGGGCGTCGCCGATGAACACCAGCAGCGACAGGATCACCGCCAGTGCAAAGAACGCGGTGAAGCCCAGCCATGGCGCCTCCAGGTGCTGCTTGCCCTGGGTCACCAGTTCGCCCAGCGACGCACTCCCGGCCGGCATGCCGAAACCGAGGAAGTCCAGCGCCGTCAGCGTGGTGATCGCGCCGGTGAGCATGAACGGTACATAGGTCAGGGTGGCATTCATCGCATTGGGCAGGATATGCCGCAGCATCACCTGGCTGTCTGGCAGCCCCAGCGCGCGCGCGGCCTTGACGTATTCCAGGTTGCGTCCACGCAGGAACTCGGCGCGCACCACATCGACCAGGGTCAACCAGGAGAACAGCGCCATGATCCCCAGCAGCCACCAGAAGTCCGGCTCGACGAAGCCGCTGAGGATGATCAGCAGGTACAGTACCGGCAACCCCGACCACACCTCCAGAAGGCGCTGGCCGAGCAAGTCGACCCAGCCTCCGTGATAGCCCTGCAGGGCGCCGGCGACCACGCCCACCAGCACGCTGACCACGGTCAGGGCGAAGGCGAACAGCAGTGATATCCGCGTGCCATAAAGCACCCGCGCCAGCACGTCGCGGCCCTGGTCATCGGTACCCAGCCAATTGCGGGTGCTCGGCGGGCTCGGGGTGGGGACCTGCAGATCGTAGTTGGGCGTGTCGGCGCTGAACGGGATCGGCGCGAACAGCATCCAGCCGCCCTGGCCCTCGATCAGCTGGCGGACATAAGCACTTCGGTAGTCCGGCTGGAACGGCAACTGGCCGCCGAACTGCTGCTCGGTGTAGCGCTTGAGTGCCGGGACGTACAGTTCGCCCTTGTAGCCAAGCAACAGCGGTTTGTCGTTGGCCACCAGTTCCGCGCCCAGGCTCAGCAGCAACAGGCCGGCGAACAGCCAGAGCGATATCCAGCCACGGCGGTTGCGGCGAAAGCGTTGCAGGCGGCGTCGGGAAACCGGCGAGAGCATCAGTGCGTCCTCGCGTCGAAGTCGATGCGTGGGTCGAGCAGGGTATAGGACAGGTCGCCGATCAGGCGGATCAACAAGCCCGCCAGGGTGAAGATGAACAAGGTGCCGAACACGATCGGATAATCACGCGATACCGCCGCCTCATAGCTCAGACGGCCCAGGCCATCGAGCGAGAAGATCACCTCGATCAGCAGCGAGCCGGCAAAGAACACGGTAATCAGCGCCTGCGGCAACCCGGCCAGCACCAGCAGCATGGCGTTGCGCAGCACATGGCCGTAGAGCACGCGCCGTTCGCTCAGGCCCTTGGCCTTGGCGGTGACCACGTACTGGCGGGAAATTTCGTCGAGAAAGGCGTTCTTGGTCAGCAGGGTGAGGGTGGCGAAGCCGCCGATCACCAGCGCCCCGACGGGCAGCACCAGGTGCCAGAAATAGTCGGCGAGCTTGCCCAGCAGGCTCAGTTGGTCGAAGTCCTCCGACACCAGCCCGCGCACCGGGAACCAGTTCAACGAGGTGCCGCCGGCGAACAGCACGATCAGCAACAGGGCGAACAGGAACGAGGGCAGGGCATAGCCGATCACGATCAGCGCACTGCTCCAGGCATCGAAGCGGCTGCCGTGGCGTACCGCCTTGCGGATGCCCAGCGGGATCGACACCAGGTAAGTGATCAGCGTGGCCCAGAAGCCCAGCGACAAGGTCACCGGCAGTTTGTCGAGGATCAGGTCGGTGACCTTGGCACCGCGAAAGAAACTCTGGCCGAAATCCAGCCGGGCGTACTGGCCGAGCATCAGCCACAGGCGCTCGCCAGCGGACTTGTCGAAGCCGTACTGGCGCTTGATCTCCTCGATCAGCTTCGGGTCCAGGCCCCGGGTGGCGCGAGACTCGCTGTGCACCACCTCCGCGCGGGCACCCGGTGCGCCGCCACCCAGGCCTTGCAAACGTGCGACAGCCTGCTCCACCGGACCACCCGGTGCGGCCTGGACGATGGCGAAATTGACCAGCAGGATCGCCAACAACGTGGGAATGATCAGCAGCAGGCGGCGCAGAATGTAGGCGGTCATGGCGTGGCCTTCTGGCGTTCGGCCATTTGCTCGTTGGTCAGCGCGTCCGGGCTGATCTCCCACCAGCTGTCCAGCCCCTCGTCATAGGCGGGCTGGACCTTGGGCAGGCCGAAGCGGTTCCACCACACGGTCGAGCTGCCGGGCGGGTAGTAGTTGGGCACCCAGTAGTAGTTCCACTGCAGCACCCGGTCCAGGGCATGGGCGTGGCGCAGCATGTCGGCCTGGGTGCTGGCGCGGACCAGGCCGTCGACCAGGCGGTCCACCGCCGGGTCCTGCAGCACCATCAGGTTGTTCGAGCCGGGGTCGTGGGCCGCGGCGGAGCCGAAGTAGTTGTACATCTCGGCGCCCGGCGACAGGGTGACCGGGTAGCCGGTGACGATCATGTCGTAGTCCCGTGCCATCACCCGGTTGATGTACTGGGCCGAGTCGACATTGCGGATGTTCAGGGTGATGCCGATCTGCGCCAGGTTGCGCTTCCAGGGCAGCAGCAGGCGCTCCATGCCGGACTGGCCGTTGAGGAAGGTGAATGCCAGTGGCTGGCCCTCGGCGTTCACCAGGCGATCACCGTCGGGGTTCCAGCCCGCCTGCTGCAACAGGGCGAGCGCCTGCAGCTGTTGCGGGCGGATGATGCCCGAGCCGTCGGTGACCGGGGCGCTGAACACCTGCGTGAACACCTCGTCAGGCACCTTGCCGCGCAAGGGTTCGAGCAGTTTCAGCTCCTCGGTGTCCGGCAGCGCGCGGGCGGCCAGGGGGGTATTGGCGAACACGCTCTGCTGGCGGATGTACATATTGCGCATCATCTGCCGGTTGCTCCATTCGAAGTCCCAGAGCATGGCCAGCGCCTGGCGCACGCGGCGGTCCTTGAACTGAGGCTGGTCGAGGTTGAACACGAAGCCCTGGGCGGTCTGCGGCTTGGCCGGGCCCAGGTGGGCACGCTGCAGGCGGCCGTCGTCCAGTTGCGCGCCGTTGTAACCGAGCGTGTAGGCGGTGGCGGAGAACTCGCGGTTGTAGTCGTAGCCGCCGCCCTTGAGCACCTGGCGGGCGACTTCGGTGTCGCCGAAGTACTCGATGCGAATCCGTTCGAAATTGTAGCGGCCACGGCTGACCGGCAGGTCCCGGGCCCACCAGTTCGGGTCGCGCTCGAAGGTGATGCTGCGGCCGTTGTCGATGCGGCCGATACGGTAGGGGCCACTGCCGATGGGCTTTGCGAAACCGGCGCCGTTGGCGAAGTCGCGGTCGGGCCAGTCGTGCTCGGGCAGCACCGGCAGGCTCGCCAGGTCCAGGGCCAGGGTACGGCCGTGGGGTTGCTTGAGGTCGAAGCGAACCCGGTGGGCACTCTCCACCGTGACGCCGGCGACATCGGCGAACTGGGTGCGGTACTTGAGGCTGCCCTGGGCCATCAGCTTGTCGAAGGTGAAGCGCACGTCTTCGGCGCGCACCGGCTTGCCATCGGCGAACGTGGCCCGTGGGTCGATCTCGAAGCGCAGCCAGGCGTCATCGGGGCCTCGTTCCATGCGCCGGGCAATCAGGCCATAGACGGTGTAGGGCTCATCGAACGAACGCACGGCCAGCGGTGCATACAGCCAGCCATCGACCTCGCTGACGCCGGTGCCTTTGTCGATATACGGCAGGATGTGGTCGAACTGGCCAATCTCGATGGCCGAACGGCGCATCAAACCGCCCTTGGGGGCGTCGGGGTTGACGTAGTCGAAGTGGCGGAAGCTTGCAGAGTAGCGGGGGGCTTCACCGTAGACGGTGAGGGCGTGGGTAGGGGCGGCGTTGGCAGGTAGCGCAAGGCTGACCAATAAAGGCAGCAGGGTTGTACACAAAAGGTGCAAACCCAGTAGGCCACTGTGGGAGCGGGCTTGTCCCGCGAAAGCGCCAGCAGCAACGGCATCGTTGACCTTGCTGGCGCATTCGCGGGACAAGCCCGCTCCCACAGTAGACAGCGTCAAGGGTCGGACTCAGTCCTGACGGCTGGTCACTTCCAGCAGGTGGTAGCCGAACTGGGTCTTGACCGGGCCTTGCACGGTGTTCAGCGGCGCGCTGAAGACCACGGTGTCGAACTCCTTGACCATCTGGCCTGGACCGAACGAGCCCAGGTCACCGCCTTGACGGCTGGACGGGCAGGTGGAGTTGGCTTTGGCGATTTCAGCGAAGTCGGCACCGGCTTCGATCTGGGCTTTCAGTTCGTTGCACTTTTCTTCAGAGCTAACGAGGATGTGGCGGGCAGTGGCGCGTGCCATGGGTACTACTCCTTGGGGTGAAAAGGGCAAGCCTAGCGCACTTGCTTGGGAAATGTCTCGCAAGGCTTGCCGCGTGTTTCCTACAAGCTCTCGGCCGCGCCGCGAAGCAGGGTTTCGGTCGCCGTCCAGCCCAGGCAACCGTCGGTGATCGACACGCCGTACTTCAACGGGCCCTTGCCCAGCGCCTGGCAGCCATCGAACAGGTGCCCTTCGAGCATCATCCCGACGATCGAAGTGTCACCGGCCAGACGCTGGGCCAGCACCTCTTCGAACACGGCCGGTTGCCGCGCCGGGTCCTTGCCGCTGTTGGCGTGGCTGCAGTCGACCATGATCCGCGCCTGCAAACCCGCCTTGGCCAGCCCCTGGCGGGCTTGGGCAAGGCTGTTGGCATCGTAGTTCGGGCCTTTGTGGCCACCGCGCAGCACCAGGTGGGTGTCCGGGTTGCCCAGGGTCTCGATGATCGCCGGGTGACCCTGCGCATCCATGCCGAAGTGGCGGTGCGGGGCTGCTGCGCTGCGCATGGCATCGCAGGCAATCGCCACGCCACCGTCGGTGCCGTTCTTGAAGCCGACCGGCAACTGCAGGCCACTGACCATTTCCCGGTGGATTTGCGATTCGGTGGTGCGCGCGCCAATCGCGGCCCAGCCCAGCAGGTCATCGAAGTAGCCGGCCGCCATGGGCTGCAGCAGTTCGGTGGCAATCGGCAGGCCGCGTTCGATCATGTTCAGCATCAAGCCACGGGACAGGGCGATGCCGGCATGCATGTCGTCGCTGCCGTCCAGGTGCGGGTCGTAGGCCAGGCCCTTCCAGCCCACCGTGGTACGGGGCTTTTCCACGTAGGCGCGCATCACCAGCAGCAGCTTGTCGTCGACTTCGCGGCTGAGGGCGGCCAGGCGGTCGGCGTATTCCAGGGCCGAACGTGGGTCGTGGATCGAGCACGGGCCGACGATCACCAGCAAGCGTTCATCTCGGCCTTCGAGAATGTCACGGATAGCCTGGCGGTGGCTGTGTACTTGCTGGGCGAGCTCGGTGGGCAGCGGCATCTGCTGCTTGAGCAGGAGCGGGCTGGGCAGGCGCTGGCTGACGGTGGTGTTGGCAGCCTGCGGTTGGGTCAGGGGCAGAGCGAGGTTCGAAGCGTGCATGGCGTAGGTTCCCTGGGCGGACGGCGGGTTCTGGCCCGCGTGGTCGGCCCTATCGAGGTGTTCGACTAGTCGTTGATTGATTGTCTGCAGCATTGCCACCCGTGATGGACCGATCGGAGGCGGCAGGCTGGCCCGAACGGGATTGGCTAAATCGCCAGGCGTAGGTGCTTGCGTAGTAATAAGTGGCGTAGTTCATGAATCTGTCCTCAAGATGAATCGGTAATTGTCAAAGGCCTGAAAAGCAAAACCCCCGGTCGGGGAGCCGACCGGGGGTTTGAGTATTCTCATGTTCGGCGGCCCCTCGAAGGTGGGCGCCGTGTGGGTATCGGCGCCTAGTGGCTAAACCA
>Ga0160431_100405_pt1 | contig 20602 bp, 26 predicted proteins | sample HID1971K_E0MG_FD_108212 | JGI IMG/M metagenome (GOLD analysis project Ga0160431, IMG submission 108212) | Enriched millipede-associated microbial communities from UW Madison campus, WI, USA - HID1971K_E0 MG | ecosystem: Host-associated > Arthropoda: Insects > Digestive system > Unclassified ...
CCACGGCACCGGTGCAGGACGGCTTTCCCACCACCGCCGGGGCGCAGTAGTTGAACCGGTCCCTGATGCCGATCTCGGTGGCGTCGAGCACGTGCCCGTCCGGAGCCACGGCATGGATGCGCACACTGTCGGCGTCGATGTCGCCGAGCGCGAAGGCCCAGCCCGATGTCGGGGTCGGCGCCGAGAACGAGTAGGTCGTCGTCGACGGGCTGGTCGCGTTGTCGGCCTTGGGCCGCAGGTTCAGGTAAGGCTGGTCCCTGCTGGAGCCGTACTTGGCTCCGATCGGCGTCCCCTCGGACAGCCACGTCGAGGCACCCGAGATCACCCCGACCTGCCCGGCGCGCGAGTCGCTCGTCATCGTCGCGGTGAGTTCGGGCTGTGCCGCGACCTGGACCGTCGTCGTGTACGCGCCGCCGGTTCCGGTGAGCGCCTGCCAGGTGCCCCAGGAGGTCGTCGTGGCGGCGGCAGCGGGAATCGTGCCCACCATCACGGCGACGAGGGCGAGGCTTCCGACGATGATTCCGTTGCGGCGCAGACGCATGCGGTCAGCGTACTGGTATACCGGAGGTTCGTGAAGGGAACGTTCCCCTCGGCTACTCGTCGACGATGAGCCTCTTGCCCATCACGATCGTGTCATCGACCTCGTACCCGAGCCGCCGATAGAAGTCGACGACCTGCGCGTTGCCGGCTCGCACCTGAAGCGACACCTTCGGGCAACCGCGCTCGTGCAGTTCCTTCTCGACGTACGCCACGAGATCGCGACCGATCCCGAGTCCGCGGGCGTCCGGCTGCGTGGCGAGGAAGTTCATCCAGCCCCGGTGCCCGTCGTAGCCCGCCATGACGGAACCGAGGATGCGTCCGGACTCGTCCTCCGCGACCACGAAGAGTTCCGGCTGCACCGTCGCCTTCCGCGCGATGTCCTGCACCGGATCGTTCCAGGGGCGGGTGAGGCCGGCAGCTTCCCAGAGCGCGATGATCGCATCGGAGTCGGCGGGCTGGAAGGGTCGGATGCGCACCCCTCCAGCTTTCCAGACCACCACTCGACCCCGGAGCGCATCAGGGGCCTTCGCTCAGACCGCGTCGCCCTGGACCGGGCCCTCGGTGTTCGGCTTCCATCCGAGTGCCGGCGCCACGTGTGTGGCGAAGGCCTCCAGCACGTGCAGGTTGTACTCCGGCCCGAGCTGGTTCGGGATTCCTTGTGATGTACAATCGCGAATCATGGCGACACAGCGCAGGATTCCAGTCACAGCAGCGGCGATCTATACGAGGATCAGCCGGGATACTGAGGGAGACAAGGTCGGAGTCCAGCGCCAGGAGAAGGATTGCCGCGACCTCGCAGACAGGCTAGGTCTCAATGTTGTTGGGGTCTATACCGACAACGACATCGGAGCGTCTACCCGTACCGGAAACAAGCCTCGCCCTCGCTATCAGGAGATGCTGTCGGCTATCCGAGATGGTCTCATCGGGACTGTCATTGCCTACTCGAACTCTCGGCTCACAAGGCGCCCGCTCGAATGGATCGAGCTGATCAGCCTTGCCGAAGCCGGGGCACTCCAAATCAAGACCGTAGTATCTGGCAGCCACGACCTCACCACTGCAGACGGTCGAGCAGTTGCCCTCACGGTTGCTGCTTGGGATGCAGCCGAAGCGGATCGAATCTCGGAGCGCCAGAAAGCCTCCTTCCACCATCGAGCACTCAAGGGAGAGCCGAAGCTCCAGCGACAGCGGCCCTTCGGCTGGAAGGCGGACGGAGTGACACTCGAACCCACAGAGGCCGCACGAATCCGGAGCGCGGTGGAAGAGCTGATTCAAGGAGCCACGATCACCGCCGTAGCCCGGCGCTGGGAAGAAGAAGGAGTCCTCACCGCCGCCGGAGGTTCGAAGTGGGAGCACTCAGTGCTCAAGAAGGTACTCGTCGGCTGGAGGACGGCGGGGGTCAGAACTTACCACCGGGAACCGCTCTTCGACTTGGAGGGGCAGCCGGTTAGGGGCACCTGGGAGCCGATCATCACCCTGGAGGAAAGACGACAAGCGCTCCGGGCTCTCCAAGTCCACGCGCGTGTGAAAAAGCGTCAGGGCACTTGGCCCCTCGCAGGGCTGCTCCGGTGTGGAGTCTGCGCAAAGCCGCTCTATGGGCAGACTCCGAGTGGTACCCGCGCTAGGGCGATCTATGCCTGCAAGAGGGGCCATGTCGGGATTTCCGCGGGGCTTCTGGAGCAACACTCCATCGAGCGAATGTTCACGGAGGTCTACAAGCGGGAGAGCGAGGGGTATTTCTCCAAGCAAAGCGATCGGTCCCCCGAACCGAACCCGGAAGACCTTAAGCGGATTGACGAGATCACGGATCAGATCAGTGAGCTCATGGAGGGCTACCGGACAAAGACCCTGCCCGCAGCCATCGCCTTTGCGGAGGTGGATCGGCTCTACGACGAGCGAGACAAGCTCCAGCGGCAGGTCGATGCAGACAGCACGCGACCAACGAAGCCCATCATGGGCTTTTCCGAGACTGAGCCAGCTGAAGAGTTGATCAAGTATTACCAAGACAGCACCCGGCGTCCTCCCGCTGACCCGGCCAGCTCAGATCAGCAAGAACAGCCCATCCCCCTCCAACAGGGAACCATCGATCAGATGAATCATCTGCTCGGGCTGATGATCGACACGGTGGTCGTATACAAGGCAGCGCCAGGCCGACGGAAGATTGAGGATAGGACTCATTTCATCTGGGTGGACTGACCTGCAGGGCCGCGGTTCTCAGCCCGTCGATCCTTGATCGGTGAGCATGTGCGCAGCGACTGAGAGACAGCCCGAGATCGCAGCCTGTGGACGCTCAGGACATCAGCTGTCGAGGTTATGCCAGTCATCTCCGAGCACCCAGCGCACAGCAGAGATTCTGCCTGAGAGGTAGGCCCAGGCCCAGTCCGTATCGACATCTTCGGCCAGCGACTCGACCCCGTACTGTTCTTCAACCCGGCGCTTCTCGGCGAGCATCCCGGCCTTGATCTCTTCGGGCCAGTCCTTCATGGCGGCCTCATCATCATCGGCAGGCTTCCGCCCGTACCAGAGCCGATCCATCAGCTCCGACTCCACCGCCAGGATCTCAGACACTCGCCTGAGCGTGCTCGTGCCCACATCGTGCTTGAAGGCGAGGTCGAGGTTCTTCTCGACTAGCCGCAGGAGTTGGGGCTTTTCCCAGACCCGGATTCGGAACGGCGGACGGTTGGTGCGCTCGTACTCGGCGATCCAGTCCTTGGCTCCGTTGGTGAGGTAGCCGGAAGCGATGAAGAGCACAACAGCGGGCCGGTCAGCGTTAGCCCAGGCAAGAGTGCCCTGGAGGGCATCGGGCGGAACTCCGCGCTTGTAGTGCTTGCAGTCGATGAACCAGCGCTCCTCGTACTCGTGGCCGTCGATGTCCTTGAGGGTCTTGCGAGCCACGATGTCCCGGCCACGATCCGAGGGAGAGGCAGCGAGCGGCGTACCTTTCCGCCAGTCCACATTGGAGAACCCGCTCTCTGAGACGAGGTCGAAGCAGAACTCTTCGAAGGCTGTGGGCGTCAGTCCCTCGAAATCCAGTGAACCGAGAGCGAAGTCGTCGTCCGACTCTTCGGCGTCCGGCTCGGCCGCGTCGGTCTGCTCCGAGCTGTCATTCTCCATGAGCCGAGTATATGAACTCGGCCGGTCGCGGCGGGGATGCCGGACGCCGATGGCACGAAGAAGGCCGGGGATCAAGATTCGATCCCCGGCCTTCTCTCGTGGTCAATGGAACAGAAGCAGAAAGAGCCAGCTCATTCCCTCCCGCAGGCGGTTGAACCATCGCCAATCGTTCCGCGTGTAGTCCCGCTCCCGCCTAGGCACCGGAATCCTCCTTGGTCAGGTAGCGGTAGACGGATGAGCGCAGCACCGTCGAAGCCTTCAGCGCCTTGGGGTAGGCCTCCTCATCGTCAGCGATCTCCTCCGGGATCTCAGCGACACGAGCGGCGGTGAGATCCTTGGCGATGGCCTCGCAGTCGTCGCCGTGCTGTTCTTTGAGCACATCGATCAGCATGAAGTCAGATCCCGTAAGCCCGGTGAGAGCAAGGTACCTGTAGATGATCGTCCGGGAGACAGCGGCGCGGCTCTCCGCCTTCTCGCGCTCTGGATCGTCCAGGCCTTCGGGGATTGCTGCCAACCGTTGTGCGGTGATCTCCTCAGCGATGAGCCGGGGATTGTTGTAGTCCTCAAGCTGTGCGAGTCGATTGATCTCGGCGCAGTCCTCCAGCGACAACTTCTCAGGCCTGCCGAGCCTGACGCCGATGCTCTTCAGATAGTCCAGCTTCGCCTTCGTGGCCTTCGAGATCCGTTCCCGAAAGTCCTGAGCGCCGAAAGCCTCCATCGCGAGCTGGAACGATTCCATTGCGTCTTTCGGAGCATACTTCTGGTAGCGGGAATCCCCGAGGATGGTGAAGACGCATCCGTTGCTGGTGTACAGATTGACCGCGGCCAGGAAGTCGTAGAAGTCCCGACTGAGCCGCGACCAGCTCACAAGAACGATCTCTACCTGCTGCTTGGGATCAAGCGCCCGATCCCTGAGCGCCGCCCATTGCTCGCTCTTCTTGAGGGTAATAGAACCGCTGATCCTGTCCGAGTAGATGTTTCCAGACAGCACGCCGTATGCCTGAATCGCCTCGATCTGCTGATCCAGCGTCTGCTCTTTCCTGTCCTCCGTCTTCTTGGTCGAGACTCGCGCCCAGCCGAGCGAGGTTAGGTGAGATGACTTCGCCATGGTCAGCCCCTCCTCTCAGCATCGCGCTTCAGGTATTTATGGTTGTCCCTCGGTACATAGGGCTTGGCTCCCTTTCTGAGGCCGAGGACTCGCAGGACGGTCCACTTGCTGACAGCGATGTTTCGATCTCTCTTCAGTCCACTGACGATTCGATCCGGACCCCAGTTGTCTTGCTCCCGTCTCGCCCAGATCCAGTCCACATCCGCCTGGCTGAGCTTCGGCGTTGGGCCGATTGGCACTTTCCGCTCGCGGGCCGCTGCCGCAGCGTTCTTCTTCTTCTCAGCGATGTCTTCGAGGAACATGTCAGCGATGTTCATTACTGTGACCCGCCATTCCTGGATCGATTGAGTCTGGTACTCGGGCCTAAGCACGGTGAGGTTCGCCTCCCCGAAGTTGATCGCATTCAACATCTGGAGCAGATCGCTAATCTTCGGCCCTAGCCCGGCAAGCGAGCCGACCACGATCTCAATCTCCCCGCCGAGCGCTGCCTCGTCATCCAAACTGAGCAGCATCTCAGTGAGCACCCCTTCGACAGACTGGTGGATGTTGTCAGCGGCTACGCCATAGCCGAGAAGCATCTGAGTCTGCTCGTCGGGGGTGGATTCCCTCTTTCGGGCACTCGGCCTCGTGAGTCCGATCTTGGTCATGATTTCTCCTTCGCGGTGAGGTTCTTTCGCACCGACAAAAAGGCATATCGGAGCGCCCTCGAACCGTGCCGCTCCTGAGCTGTGCGCAACCGTTCGTTTGCGAACAGCAAGCGAGGACTCGGCAGTGACAGGCTCGGAACAGCGCTCTCAGTAAACTCGTAGCCATGTCAGAAGCTGTTCCCACCGCCGATCTCGCCACTCTCACTCAGAACCTTCGGCTCCTTCGGCCACGGCAGCTCCTCCGTGTTCAGCAGCTCGTCGACGCGCTCGTGGAGGGCGCCGGACATTGGCGCAGCCCCGACTCTGACTTCGCTGACGAGGCTTGGGTCTCGGAGTTCGGCGATCAGCTCCGGCTCCACCACGGCGGATCTGCCATCCCGCTCACCAAGGACAAGTTCGAGTACGCCATGGTGAGCACCTTCCGAGACACTGGCCACACGAGCCGAAAGCTCGGCAACGGCAACCCTGGAGCAGACCTCGAAGTCGATGGAGCCTTCTGGTCGCTCAAGACTGAAGCAGCGGCAGCAATCAAGGCCGACCGGCTCCATGTCTCCAAGGCCATGGAACTCGGCAAGGGCAGTTGGGAGAACGAGGACGACATCGCAGTGCTACGCGAGAAGTTCCTCGGACACCTGACCAAGTACACCAGGGTCTTTACCCTGCGCTGCCTTGAGCGCATCCCGCAGGAAGACGGATCAGTGGCCTATGTCTACGAGCTGGTGGAGATCCCGCACGCAATGCTTGAGAGAGCACGGAACGGCCGCATCGAGATGCGACACAACTCCAAGCAGAGCCCGAAGCCTGCATATTGCTATGTCGATGCAGAGGACGGCACGCCGGCCTTCGAACTGTACTTCGACGGTGGGACCGAGCGGAAGCTTCAGATCAAGAACCTCTGGAAGCGCCACTGCCTCGTTCACGCAACCTGGACATTCAGCGTCTGGTCCTGAGCCGGGCCGATGCGCCTGCGCGGCATGTCGCGTGTGCTGACATCGATCAACAGGCAGTGTCGCTGGCTCGCAATACAATGGAGATCATGCTTGATCGACGCCACGCGAGTACCCTCTTCGACCTGACGGAATCTGCTGATGACCAGGTCGAAACTCGGCTCGGTAGTGGCATCCTCTACAACGGTGGCGCCCTCGCCATGCTCCGGTCGATGGAAGACGAGTCGGTCCAGAGCATCATTACTTCGCCGCCCTACTGGGGCCTGCGCGACTACGGAGTCGAGGGGCAGATCGGAGCTGAGCCGACGCTCCCTGAGTACATCGCCGCCCTCGTGGAAGTCTTCGAAGAGGCCAAGCGAGTGCTTCGCAAGGATGGCGTCTTCTGGCTCAATGTCGGAGACGGCTACACGAGCGGTGGTCGCACCTGGCGGCAGTCCGACAAGAAGCTTGCCGCTCGCGGGATGACTTATCGGCCCGATACCCCCGAGGGCATGAAGCCGAAGGATCTGATCGGCGTGCCTTGGATGCTCGCTTTCGCCCTTCGGGATGCTGGCTGGTATCTGCGCACTGACATCGTTTGGAACAAGCCGAACGCTAACCCCGAGAGCGTGCGGGACCGTCCGACTCGAAGCCATGAGTTCATCTTCATGTTCACCAAGTCGGAGAAGTACTTCTACGATGTGCAGGCCACCATCGAACCTGCGGACGATGGAAAGAAGACTCGCCGGAAGCGCTCTGTCTGGAGCATCAACACCGAGCCGTTCCCGGAAGCACACTTCGCTTGTTTCCCCACCAAGCTCGTTGAACCCTGCATCCTGGCTTCCTCGCGGCCTGGGGATGTGGTGCTTGATCCCTTCTTCGGCTCCGGCACCGTCGGTGAGGTTGCTCGCAACAGCGGGCGCAACTTCGTCGGGATCGAACTCTCGGAGGAGTACACCGAGATCGCCAAGCGGCGGCTCTTCTCCCGATCGGGCGGCTACGAGCTGCCTGTCTCAGGCGGGGACGCTGAAGCTCCAGGTGCCGTGGACGATGCAGCTGGACTTAAGGATGCCGCGAATCTGTAGCTTCCGCTCGGTTCCGCCGTCGAAGTAGAGTTCCATCTCGACATTCCCGAAGCGGTCCAGCACATAGCAGGACGCGGGCACCGGAGTCTGCCTGCTGTTGGTCTTGAAGACGACGGGGAACTCAGCGGAGCGCTCGAAGAGCGACTTTGGGATCTCGACCAGTTCGTAGGTGTAGGTGCGAACACCGCTGCCGAGCACGGACTCGTTGAAGCAGCGAAGAGTGATGATCCGGTCATACTTCGTGAGGTGGTCGAACATGCGCTCGCGCAGAGCGATCAGATCATCTTCGGTGAACCAGGCTCCCTTGCCCAGCTCCATGAACTTGGAGATGTGGATCTTGTCCCGGCGAATGTTGCGCGCAGCCTCGGACTTCAGGCTCCACGGAATCCCGTTCACGGTGATGTCCTGGCCGGGGTAGGTGCCGCCATCCGTCTTGGATGCCGGGATTCCGACTTCCCGGAAAGCCCGCACGGTTGCCCATTCGAACTTGTCCTTGGACAACGGCTGGTCGCTGCCGAGATGGTGGAAGCGAAGAATGTCGCCGAACTCCTGCGCGAAATGCTCGCTGACGAAGTCAGTGTCTCGGCCGATCTCGTATTCAGCGCCCTCGAGCATCGCGTCCGTAAGCTCTTCGACCCGGCGAAGCTGAGAGGGTCGAAGTCGGCTAATCCGGTCGCTGATGCTGTCGCTCATGGCTCCCATATTGGCAGAAGCCGCCGACAGTGAGCTTTCAGCGGTCGCCGTCGAACGGATCAACCACCGTGTGGATGCCGTGGACCTCGCAGGCGAAGGCAATCCGCACTCCCTCCCGCGCCGTGAATGGCTCCGGATCGAGGTCGCAGCCGCACTGAGGACAGGTCCGGTAGGACTCATCCAGGTCGAACTCGCTCACGCCACCAAGGATACGCTCGGCCCTATTCCGCAGCGGGGACACGATAGCTCTGCCGCTGTCTGTGCCACCCGCTATCCTTTCAGCGATGCCGCAGAAGGGGACATGATGAGCGACGCCACGCAGGATAATGACCAGCCGGAGCAGGCTGAGCCGCAGGAGGAACGGGACACTTCCACAGGTCAGGCAGACATCTCGGACGAACAAGAAGAGGAAATCGTCGAGGAAGTTGAAGAGCTGATCAGCGATCCAGCACCTCTGCTACGGAAGATTCGCTTCGATCCCAGCGCGCTCTCCCACATCGGTGAGGGATTCCGAGCCATGCGGGAGGGACTGAGCGACTTCTTCGTTTCCAGCGACCGCAGTGCTGGCCGAACCAAGGACACCGCAGATCGGGTGGTCGGACTCATCGAGGCAGAGCTGAACCGCGAGGGCTTGTCTCCACAGGAGCGCTTGGAGTTCATCAAGGCGGGCGAGCGCATGGCTAGCACGGTTGGCGATAGCGAAGCGAGCGTGCGAGAGGCCAACGAGCGCACCCTCGGGAAGATCGTGGGCATCGCAGCGGGGGCGACTGCAGGAGTGTTGCTCCTCGGCTACCTCGCCAAGGAGGGAAAGCTCCCTACGATCGACCCCACTGCCTGAGGCACCAGAACAGGAAGGGCCACGATCCAGAGGCGGATCGTGGCCCTGTGTTGTCACACACCAGTGCGGATGTGTCGCACACCTATCGACTGTTGATTGCCCTCAGCTCTTCCGCTGTGACCTCCAGCCCCACTGCAGCCATCCTGTCCATCGCCTCCTTCGAATCTCCGGCAGTCTTGAAGTAGACGGCGAACATGCGGGGATTGGTGAGCTTCCGTCCCGGCTCCCGGTCCGACTTCACCCACTTGGAGAGCCAGACCTTATCGACTGGCCCTCCTGCCGAAGCCTCAGCGATGAGCGCGGCTCGTTCCATGACTTCCTTCATCAGTGCCCCCTCATGAAGCGGCGAGCCTTTCGCACGCCGCGAAGGTAGTACTCCAGATCGAAGTAGTGGCCGGTGTACTCCAGCTTGAAGGTGCTGTCATTCAGGAGGTCAACCGCGGCCTGGGGGTGCTCATTGGCGAACTCTTGGAGATCCATGCCCGCGAAGTAGCCCATGGGGACGGTGGTGTCTGTAGCATTCACGATTCTCATTTCTCATGTGTTCCTTGCTTCCTCCCGCCTCAGCGGGGTCGGGTGATTGTTGGGTAGGTCTTAGGCGCTGGCTACGGAGATACCATCCAGATCATCAGCTGAGGCATCTGCTGGAACCAGTACGCGGAGATCGGTCGCAGCAGCCTCAGCAAGATCAGCAGCAGAGACGCCCATCTGTTCCGCTAGCTTCAGGAGGTCGAGCACCGCGAACTTCTTCGCCTCGTCAGCCGTGAGGTTGGAATCCACGCGAGCAATGTCGTGCGCCTCCAGCACTGTTCTGAAGCGGAGGCCTTTGACATGGTTTGGTGTAGCGCCAGCAGGCTTCTGGGTACCGTCGGCCATCTCGAAGGCCGATCGAGTGAGCTTTCCAACTCGACCTCTCATCGATTCCAGACTGTGGCGCTGTACGAGCCGGTTCTGTCCGAACCGATCCAGGAAAGTGCTGAGCTTCACGCCGAAGGCGTGGCCGTTGGCTTTCATCCAGGCGGAGTACGAGTCGAAAAGATCCGTGGTGAGGCAGTAGTGCGTAGGCGGTACCCGCGCCCCGTCATCGTCCTGGGTCGGATCGAAAATGATGGAGTCTTCAATCCAGCCAGCGATTGTGTCCTCACGCTTGATCCACTTGTCGGTGGCGCGTTCCACACTCGGGGGAAAAGTTCGCTCGAGTCGCGCCCTGTCTTCGTCCGGTGTCGCACACCAGCGGATAGCGCCCTCCATCCTGTAAGCGAGGAATGCTTGCTGGAGCGCCCGATCCGTCTTGGCCATGGTCTTCAGGCTCGCGTCCATCGGGAAAGCGGTACCGGCCGGATAGAGCGCGAGCTCTCTCTCGGTGGCCACATACTTCTTCTCGAAGGGAAGCACGGCGATGCGGCGGACCACGCCCTGATCGGAGCTGTCGAAGGATGGTAGTCCGTTGAGAGTGATCCAGATTGTTGAGGTGTTGCTGATGGTCTCCGGGCGCCCGTAGATCTGTCGGCCCTTGAAACTGTCTGTGCCTACGAGCCGCTTGAACGGGGAGGCGTGGATATGCTTGTCGGCCATCTCCTCAAGACCGGCCTGAGAGAGTCCCTGGTAGCCGACGAGATCGTAGTTGTCGCCAGCGAGCAGCGTTGCCTGATCTGGACGCCCGAAGTAGCCCGTGTGAAGCTCATGCCCATCGACATACTTGCCGATGCTGGTTTCCATGATGTCGAAGAGCAGAGACTTGCCGTTGCCGGCGGTCGGGCCAAACATGAAGACGGCGAACTCGCCCGCTGGCTGAAGGCCGATCATCGACTGCCCTGCCATGAGTTGGAACCACTCGTGAGCATCGTCCGGCAGGGGGTGTAAGAGATCCTTCAGCCGGGGATGTGTGGCCTTGGGGTCGTAATCGAGAGGGACGCTCCGAGTCGAGTACAGTTCGGGGTCGAACGGGGCCATTCCCTTCTCAGGGTGGCGAGGATCGAAGACGCCGTTGGCGAAAACGCGGCGATAGGGGTCAGCGTCGAGCTGGTGCTGCTTGATGTGCCGCTTAGCCTTGATCTTCTTCGCGACGGCCTCTTGCGTCCTCTGATCGCCAAGGCGCTTGCCTGCTGCAAAGTCGTCCTTGCCGAAGGCTTCTTCACCGTCGCGCTGTACCTTCTTCAGGAAACGATCGATGATGCTGTTGGTCTCTTGCTCATCGAAGAATCGCCAGATGCCGACCTTGTTGTCGTAGCGCATCCACTGTCGCTTCGTGATGTTCCAGACCAGGTCGGGGTGAGCTATTACGAAAGCATCACCAAGCCCGGATTCGTCGTAGCGCTCTGGGATCAGCCCATCGCCGTCAGCAGCCTTCTTCACGGGTGCCTTCATACGATCAGCGCCGGTTGTGTCTGTGGGTGCAGCAGCTTCATCGATCTCTTCGCCTGACAGCGAAGCCAGATAAGCATCCTTGAGTGCGTCGCTATCCCAGCCGCCAAAGGGCTTGTAGAGGTCATGGAAGATTTCCATGCGGTCGCCTTCCTCAGCACGAAGCTTCGCGAGCTGAGCGGCAAGGTCTTTCTTGGACATGAGTCCTCCGTGTAGTTCGAGGTGTTTCTGTTCCTGGTTTGGGGGAACAAGAACCCATATCAAAGCGGCTCAGCCACGAAAAACGGCCCGGAGCGATGAAGAGGAAACACAGGCCACACGGAAGCCAACTCAATCCACCGCTCCGAGCCGTAAGCTTTTGGGAACCACCCCGAAAGCCCCAGCGGCAAGCTGCACAACTGTCATATCAAAGCGCTGAGAGTCTGTTGGTGTGCGACACAATCGCAGGTGTGTAGCCAAAAAATGAGTGTGTAGGCACCGACAGACGCCGGAACCGTGACGAGATCGGGCTTCTAGCCTGCTGTGCAGGTGTGTAGCCTACTTCCGAGGACTTTCTCCTACATCAACTATCAATGCCCGAGAAGAAAGTGAACTCCTTTCCGGGAGATACCTCCAGAACTGACTACACGGCTACACATACAGCCCAGAGCATCGATGAGATCGCGCTTCCGACCGTGTAGGCGCGGCTACACACCGACTACATGGCTACACACCAACCGTGATGTCGCACACAAGCAGGAAGAAACCACTCCGGATACAGTGCTGCCCGCCTCAGCCTGGAGTTAGGTGAGGCGGGCAGGTTGTGTGAATCATTGTGGGGAGGGTCTTAGATCGTAGGATCTGGCGAGTCAGAGCGGGATCTTGGTCAACCCCAGCTCTTCGATTGCTGGATCGAGCTTGCCCGTATCCTTGAGCCTCTCCCGGTCAGGCACCTTGCCATTGATCTCCCAGTTCTCCAGCCTCGTATGGCAGACCATCCAGCCCCGGCCCTTCGAGCGCTTGTCCATACATAGAGCAATCGCATCCCGCCTGCTCATCGCGAAGAGCGCTCTAGGCTTCCTGGTAGATATTGGACCGTAGGCCAGGTAGATCACGGAGAGCCGTCCGCCGTCTTCCAGCCATTCCTCGTAAGCGGCATCCTCTTCTGGAGTGTTCTCTCTTCCCCACATCATGCCCAGCTCACCTCCGCCGTGTACTTGCCAGCGTCGAGCTGAAATGCGAGATCGTAGAGGGCTTCAGCCACAGCATCAGCAATCCTCGCACTGCTGGCAGTGATCCGCCCTTCGCCGTCATGGGGGCCATGACTCTCGAAGGAGAAGCCGAACCCCCAGCTCTTGAATGTGTAGCCGGGATTGTTTCGCTCGTAGATTCGGCGGACACGCGCGTTGAAGCCCTTGAGGCTGAGTTGCCCCTGGGCCAGGAGCAGAAGCGTGTCATTCTCCCAGAGCTGGTAGCCGTCGAGGACTCGCCGCTGGTGGAAGGTTGCTCCAACCGAAGTCAGTCTTTCAGTGATGCCATAGAAGACATCGTTCCTACAGATTCGGTGAACAGATGCCTCCTCGATCTCGTCCTCGCAGAGCGAGCATCTGAGCACTGGCACCTTCTCGGTGTAGGTGCCTTCCTCATCCTCGATCTCTCTCGGTTCTTGCTGCGTGTAGGTGGTGTAGCTCCCACTCATCTCGATCTCCTTTGTCGAAGAACCCGCTCGGGCTGAGCGGTTCTGCTGTTCTTCTACCGAGATTTCGAGCAGATGTGCGACACCACGAAAGAGAAGGCGGGACAGTGCCGAAGCACCATCCCGCCTTCCGCGGAATCACCCGCTTGTCAGCGAGTGAGGAAGTTCTGAGCGTAGGTAGTCTCAGTCAGATCAACGGCGTTGATCTTCTTGGCGACATCCTTTCCAGCCTTCGAGATGTTGCCGTTCTTCCCGAAGAGGTCGCCACCGAAGAAGACGAAGAGAGCGGCGAGGACAGCCATTGCCGCGAAGGTCAGGAAGCCAGCGAACTGGCGCTTCCAGAGTAGGACGACACCGACAATAGCGATGATGCCGACGAGCACGGGGCCGATCCAGTCGGCAATGGCAGTGTTGACGAGATCGCCGAGAGCAAGTGTAGGTAGATACATGGTGATTTCCTCCAGATGAGATCAGTCCCTGGTGGGACATGGCTCATATCGAGGGCATCGCTACCTGCCCGTCTCAGCGTCGATGATCGTCAGTCGGTCAGCGTGTGCGCAGGATCTGCGTCGGCGTCTGAGATCGCAGTCTCGGGCGAGTCAACATCGGTTGCTGCCTGTGCAGCCCTGTGCTCAGCCAGCAGTGCGTAGAAGGTGTCAGCGCCTTGCAGCGCCTTGTTGAACTCGCGATTCATCTGCCGCCGCCGATCCGTCATGTGCTCTTCCGGCTCAGTCCAGCCAGGAATCCTGCCTCTTCGAGCTGCGGCGATTTCTGATGAGCGTCGAGCTGCAGCCCGTGCCTGGTCGAGTCTGTCCATGATTTCCTCCTGTGTTGTAGATGGCTGTTCTAACAAGAGGCGCCCGTGGGGTTGTGTCACACACCTCTCGCGCGAGGCCGGCGACATTCGCCAGAGATCGATGATCCATGTATGTTCATGCGCGCGGACGGTATACAGCCCGAGGTCGCAGGCTACGGGCTGGAGCACAGGCCACAGCATCGAGGGGATCGATGCTCCAGGCTGCGCGCTGAGACTGCGATTTCAGCATCTGTCAGCATGCTCGAAAGTAGGCACCTGGGCCGCTCCCTTTCGAGTACACAAAGAACCGCCCGACACCTTGGGAGTGTCGGGCGGTTCCTCTCTGTGGTGGACTTAGTTGGTGTAGGAGCACTGGGCGTTCATGCCCATCGCGCCCCAGGTAGATGTAGCCGTTCCGCCTAGGCCGATGGTGTCGACCCGGACATTGAGCTTGTTCCCGGCGAGTGAGCCGACGGCGGTAGCTACATCGGCCGCCTTCACATCGGCGGTGTAGCGCGTTTCCTTCTCCCGCGCCTCAGCCTTCGGAGTGACGGTCTTGAGCGGAGTTCCGTTGATGCTGAGCTTCATCGTCTCAGGCTTCTGGTTGCTGTCCCAGATGATACGAACATTTGTGAGGCCCACCGGGCTTGTGCTCGTGACACAGCTCACCATCTTGAAGGTGACGACTGCGGCCTTCGAGCCACAGTTTCGCACCATCTTCTCGCCCTTGAACTCACCGTCGTAGCCGTGAGCCATGACACAGAACTGGCCAGGCTTCTCGGCGAGCGAAGCGTCTGCGTCCTGCGCAAGTATCGGGCTGGCTGCACCGGCGAGCACTGCTGCTGCTGTGATTCCGATGAGCAGGTTTCGGATGTCTCGAAGCTTACGCTTTCCACGCTGAACGGCGGCGAGAGTGTTGGTGTTCTTGTTCATGATCTGCCTCCAAGTTGTTGAGATCGAAGAGCCATATCAAAACGACCCCTGCGGCGCAGATTTGCAGACGCTGAGAACAAGAAGAGGGGCCGCAATCCAGTTTCCCGGATTGCGGCCCCTCTGATCTTGGAGGAGATCAGACACACATTTACTTAACCCTGAGGGGAGAAGAATCCCTCAGCGCTCCATATCGGAACGGCGGTCAAGCGAATCCGAAGGAGCGAGCGAGCTTCCTTCGAACTCGGGCCTGTGCCTTAGCATCTCCCTCCAGACTGCCGAAGAAGTCCAGCATCCAACCTGTGACCTCTCGGATGTGCAGCTCTCTCGCCAGGCGTCCTGGAAGCTGGACAAGCCACACACCCTGCGGGCCGATGACCTTCCTGAGCATCTTGTTCTTGGTCCATCCAGTAATCCGAGCGCCCGTGCCGAGCATCCTTGCGAGCTGGTTCATTGCTCGCTGGATCAGGGATCTCCGCACCTTCACTGTCTTTCTCGTCCAAACTCGCTGTGGCATAGTCGCTACCACTGCGGCGGCGGGTGCTTCCTGCACGAGCTTCGGCAGCACTCCGTCTCGCTCCATTCGAGCGCAGGCTTCCAGTTCGGCGGCATCCCTCTCGTCTTGGTAGCGAGCACTCAGTTCCTCATGGGCGGCGAGCCGGTAGACCTTCCAGCCCTTGTCTTCACTCAATGCGAGCTGCTCGAGGGTGTTGGTCGCTGTTGCAGGGTTCCGAATCACTACGAGTCTGACCGCTGGATCGTTTGAGCCAGCGAGCATAGCCAGCACTCCAGGATCAGTGCTGTTGGCCGCGAGTTCGAAGGGTTTGATCCCAGTCGGAACCGGGATGGGGCGAGGCGACCCATCCGCTTCCGGTGCTGTCTCGCTCGCCTTCTTGGCCTCTTCCTCTGCCCGTGCCCGCTCGGCACGCCACCGCTCAGAGTCGGCACGCGAGGCACGGTTTCCGTCTTCGTCGTAGACCTGAACCCAGTTGGGAGTACCGATGGAGTACCTGCCATCGTGGAGCGCGCTGACAGTAATGATCTGGCTGTGGCCGTGGGTGGAGAGTTCAGCTCCACCGGCCTTCGCCATGCCAACCGGGTTGGTGTGCGCGCTACCGTAGGGGCACTGATACTCAGCTACACAGCGCATGTACCGTTGTGTCGCATCACTCCAGTGGTACGAGGCCTTGAGTGCCTTACTCATCGTCCAGCCTCCTTTGTGAGCGCCGGGGGCAGAAGCAGATCCCGCATGCCCTCTTCGTAGGCCTCCTGAGCGTCAGCAACAGTCAGGTAGTGCCACTCCCTTTTACATGTGTGAGGACTACGGCAGACACTGACCGCGCCCGAGTCCTCATCGAGATGGTGGAACTTCATCTTCTCCTCCTTGTTGAGTCAGGAGGAGATATCAGAGGCGACACCATCGGCGCAGATTCGAGACCACTTCTTCACCAGAGCGAGCGCCTTCTCAGCCACGGCTTCATCTTCGTAGCGGTACTGACCCTCGGCGCAGTAGGAGCATTCCCCCCAGCATGGGTCTGGTCTGTCCCACCACGGATCGACATGGAAGCCGACCTTCTCACCCATGAGCTGCTGCTGTTCCATACGCCCTCACCCCGGCATCTACTATCAGCCGACGACTTGCCACCATCGGCGCAGATTCGAGTTCGGTGAGCGTCATCCTCCTAGTCCCGAACTGAAGGATTCCAGCAACCGCTGTTTGCCACGGACTAAGGACGAAGCAGGAGACGCAACCTAAGCCGTGCTCGAAAAAAAGAAAAAACGAAAAACAAGACTGGAACCATCGCCGCCGCTGCGCTGCTGCTCCTGCTCCCGCCTTGGGAGATCTGAGATTCTTGTTAGCCGGCCTCATCGTTTGGAGGTCAGTAGGGGTCTTGAGTAAAGGTGCTTCTCCTTGGAGGCAGCTTTCAGCATTCATCGTGCTGTGGCAGATGGTCTCGTTCAGGGAGACGGGTTAGCAGTGATGCGACACCATCACGCAGTGGGATGGCGTATGGCTTCCTGGGCGGGTTCGCAGGGAGACAGTGAGTGTAGGAATGCTGTCGCATTCCTCGGCGGGGTCTCGGAGGCCTACGGCCTGAGAACAGGTTGGAAGGGTGTTAACACCTTCCAGCGGGATGCCGAAGAGCGCTTGCGGCCTTGGGCTGGGAGCATCGCTCCTAGGACACTGGCCACGCCAGGGTCGCGGGATACCGAAGAGCGCATGAGCGGCTTTCGGATGGGAGCATCGCTCCCATGGCACCGGCCACGCCGGGGCCTACGACGAGCGAAGCTCGGCGTCTGCTTTCCCCCCTGGAGGTCAGCGGAGCTGTCCTCCTCAACTGCCGTCTTGAGGGCGAGTGGGTCGAAATATGGCCTCTCACGAGAAGTTTGCAGCCATGTTTGCAGTTCGTTTGTGGCCGCTTCGATATGAGGCGTGTGCAGTTCGTGATTTCCATGTGATCAGTTGCAGGAGCGCGATCCTAAGGCACATTTCATCAGGAGGAGCACGAGCAATGACCACCACAGACACCCAGATCGATCCGAACGCTGATCCCGAGGTTTCCTCAAGCGTCCCAAACTTCCTTCTCGACGAGGAGGACGACGCCATCACCCAGATCATGCCGGGGACTGTCCGACAGCCTGAGAACAGCGCTGAGCCAGAGTCGAAGACTGTCGAAAGTGCCACCATCGGCGCAGATTTGCAGACGGAAGCAGTCGAGTTCAACCTGATTATTGCTGGAGATCAGAACGAGTTCGACGATGAAGAGCCACCGAAGCCAGCTCCGAAAGCACCTGCCGCACCCAGCGGGAAAGAGTGGAAAGAGCGCGTGGCTTCCGGTGAAGTGAAGGGCCACGAGCACCCGAACAAGGGCAGGAACCCAGACAGCCCGACCAAGAAGAAGCGAAAGGAAGGCTCGACCTACCATCGGAAGCGGCTCGGAGAAAAGGACTTCACGGTGCTCGCAACGCTACTCATCCACGAGTTCCTTACTACGAAGATGGTCGGGATCATCCGAGGCATCTCCGATCCGAGCGCTCGGCGGCTGATGCTCGGACTCCAGGAGCTTGGTGTGGTCGGTCAGGAAAGGTTCCCCTACGGCCCGCAGCTCTGGTACCTGACGGGCCGGGGACTGACCTATCTCAAGGGCACCATGGAGATCCCCGAGTACGCTCAACCACTCCATCGCAAGGGCCATTTCGACATCTCGAAGATTAGACCAAACCTGCTCGCATCCCATGTGAGTGCCCAACTCATCGCTGGAACGGACACGATCCGACAGTACATCGACATCCCGCTCAGCACGGGAATCGATCTGATTCCGCATCTCATTCCTGAGTCATACATTCGTAGCGAGTTCACGAGTGCGATTCAGAAGTCGGCTGGGAAAGGCGTCTTCGGAAACAAGGATCGGCGAGCGAAGGCGATCCGAGATCACTGGAACGACCTGCGGCGCGAGCAGTACAGCGACAAGGAATCACAGCTGAGAGCTCATCCCGAGATTTGGATGACCGTGGGGCAGCTTGCGATTCACAACAGTGCAGTGAAGCAGTTTCATCCTGCTGATCTCATCGTGAACTTGCTTCCGGCTGGCCATCTGCCTGTGCGTGTGGAGATCGAAACGAGCATGAAGAATGAGGATGAGATCAGGAAGATTATCACCACCTACATGGATGCCAATACTCCGCTGGTGCAGGGGATTGTGGTGTATCTCACTCATGAGAAGGCCATCGCGAAGCGCGTACTGGAGATCGCTCAGGAGGTCTACGAGAAGCTCACCGAAATGAAAAGCAAGCCGAAGGAAGAGTGGACGAAGCAAGCGAACATCAAGGTAGCGCTGCTCCAGGATGCTAACGGCAACAAGTTCTCGGGCAATGTCTGGGATCTCTGAGAGCAAACGAACTGCACACAAGTAGCACCCAGGCAGGTGCGCGCATACCAACGGCGGCGAGGATCTACCACCCTCGCCGCCGTTCTTTCTGTCTGCTCGGAGTCACCATGTTCCTCCAGGAATCGATGCTCCTCGAATCGTCATCCAGGATGGCCACTCTCAGCCCATGGTTGCCCATCTAAGGCTGGAGCACAGCCCACACGATCGATGCCATCGGGGCTGTAGCGGGCGCGCTCAGAACAGGATTTCAGCATCCTGCCGATGGTCAGTCCCGGCGTGGTTTGAAGGCGTTCCCCCGGTAGAGATCGCCCTCCACATAGGAGATCTGCTCTCCCGTCTTCGAGGTTCCCAACCAGAGGTAATCACCCTCCCGCCACTCAATATGCCAGCCAGCCTTGGAGAGAGAATCGCCGAGAGTCTCATCAGCGCCTCCAGGGAAGAAGGCCTCCCCGGAGGAGGGAGGTTCGAACTCGTCAAGGATTGCTTTCAATCCATCGAAGGTCTGCGGCTTCTCCTCTTCGATCCGGTCGAGCGTGAGCTGATACTGCTTCCAGTAGTTGTCCATGCGGCGACGATACGCGGATGCCGACAGGAAGGAAAATAGCTGATCAGAAGAGATTTAGCCTAGGTATTGCTTTCCTAGTAGGTCTCAATATTGTTGGCCATGTCAACACCACAACCACCGCTCGAAAGGCAGACATCATGGCAAACGCAACCGCTCCCCAGACCACCACCGCTCCCAAGGCTGAGGCCTTCGACCGCTCCGAGATCACTCGCATGTTCGCCCGTCTGAAGCACGAGGTCGGCGGCTTGGTCCAGGATGCCGATCGGACCCGTCCGTTCTACGCCAAGAGCAAGGAGGAAGCAGCCGCCAAGCGCGATGCCGCCGTCAAGGTGCTCACCGAGCTGGCCGACCGGATCGACACTCTGAAGAAGCAGGACTGATTCGGACTCAGGGCCGGGGATGATTCCCCGGCCCTTCCTTCTACCCACAGCGACCCCAGAAAGCAGATCATGGCCACGCAGGTTCTCCTCAACATCAGCGACAACCAGGGCTACGCCCCCGACCAGATCAACACCAGCTTCACGCTGGGCCGACTTCTCGAAGAAGTTGAGCAGGCCATCGAGATCCACGGCGCTGATTCCGTCATCGTGCTCTCCAACGGTCAGCGCTACGGAGCTGGCTACGGCTCGATCCTCGATTCCCCGTCGACGGATCTGTTCTACACTCCCGAGGACGAGGAGAACTGAGGTGGCGACCTTCGATGCCGCCGAGGCCCACAAGCACATCAGTCCCGAGCTGATGCCAGAGTTCAAGAAGGCCCTGGCCGACGCAGACGCGCAGGGCCAAGAGGTCTACTCCGTGATCGTCGGCAACGGGGTTCCGCTCATGTACTCCGTGCGGGACAAGCAGCCATGACCTTCTTCGAGCTGATGGAGCTGCTTCGGCAGGCTGTCGAGATCATGCTCCAGGCGATCCAGGACGGCTGGGAGATCAGCCGGCCTTGGCTCCACGATGGCGCGCAGTGGATCGCGGACAGGCTCGCTGACTGAATCCCGCCCCGATCCTTCGCCCCCGGCCAGTGGCCGGGGGCTTTTTCGTGGCCGTCGATAGGCTGACCGCATGGACTCGATCTACATGCCTTCGCTCGGCCGTTCAGAGATCATGTCAACCCACAAGCATTTCCAGCGCTACGGGATGGATCGCTGGTTCTATGTGGTGGAGCCTCACGACTACGCCAACTATGTGAAGGCCCTGGCTGGCGAGGGGATCGAGGATCCCGAGCGGCATGTGCTCATGTTCGATGTGGACACCTACAAGGCGCCCTACCACGAGTTCAACAACCCCAAGGGGTTCAAGTACGAGGACGGAGAGGACTGGAAGCAGGGGCTGACAACCGGCCCTGGTCCAGGCAGGAATGCTCTCATCGACTTCGCCCGGGAGCGCGGGGAGTCTCACTGCTGGATGCTCGATGATGATGTGAAGGGGTTCGGCGTC
>Ga0160431_100407_pt1 | contig 20317 bp, 13 predicted proteins | sample HID1971K_E0MG_FD_108212 | JGI IMG/M metagenome (GOLD analysis project Ga0160431, IMG submission 108212) | Enriched millipede-associated microbial communities from UW Madison campus, WI, USA - HID1971K_E0 MG | ecosystem: Host-associated > Arthropoda: Insects > Digestive system > Unclassified ...
CAAGCTCAACGACCTGGTCGACACCCGCGTGGCGCAGAAGCTCGCGCAGATCAGCGGCGTGGGCATGGTCAGCATCGCCGGCGGCCAACGCCAGGCGGTGCGGGTCAAGGTCAACGTCGATGCGCTGGCCGCCAACGGCCTCAACCTGGATGACGTGCGCACCCTGATCGGCGCCTCCAACGTCAACCAGCCCAAGGGCAACTTCGATGGCCCGACCCGGGTGTCGATGCTCGACGCCAATGACCAGCTGCGCTCCCCCGAGGAATACGCCAACCTGATCCTGACGTACAACAACGGCGCGCCGCTGCGCCTGAAGGACGTCGCCGAAATCGTCGATGGCGCCGAGAACGAGCGCCTGGCCGCGTGGGCCAACCAGAACCAGGCGGTCCTGGTGAACATCCAGCGCCAGCCGGGTGCCAACGTCATCGAGGTGGTCGACAGCATCAAGGAACTGTTGCCGTCGATCACCGACAACCTGCCGGCCGGCCTCGACGTCTCGGTACTGACCGACCGTACCCAGACCATCCGTGCCGCGGTCAAGGACGTGCAGCACGAACTGCTGATCGCCATCGTCCTGGTGGTCATGGTCACCTTCGTCTTCCTGCGCCGCTTCAGCGCCACCCTGATCCCGTCGATCGCCGTGCCGCTGTCGCTGATCGGCACCTTCGGCGTGATGTACCTGGCCGGGTTCTCGATCAACAACCTGACGCTGATGGCCCTGACCATCGCCACCGGTTTCGTGGTCGACGATGCCATCGTCATGCTGGAGAACATTTCCCGTCATATCGAAGAAGGCGAGACGCCACTGCAGGCGGCACTCAAAGGGGCCCGCCAGATCGGCTTCACCCTGATCTCGCTGACCTTCTCGCTGATCGCGGTACTGATCCCGCTGTTGTTCATGGCCGATGTGGTCGGCCGGCTGTTCCGCGAATTCGCCATCACCCTGGCGGTGGCCATCCTGATTTCCCTGGTGGTGTCGCTGACCCTGACCCCGATGATGTGCGCACGCTTGCTCAAGCGCGAACCCAAGCTCGAGGAGCAGGGCCGTTTCTACCGCGCCAGCGGTGCCTGGATCGACTGGCTGATCGCGCACTACGGCCGGGGCCTGCAGTGGGTGCTCAGGCACCAGCCGCTGACCCTGCTGGTGGCCGTGGCCAGCCTGGCACTGACCGTGGTGCTTTACCTGGCGGTGCCCAAGGGCTTCTTCCCGGTCCAGGACACCGGGGTGATCCAGGGCATTTCCGAAGCGCCGCAGTCGACCTCGTTCGCCGCCATGAGCGAACGCCAGCAGGCCCTGAGCAAGGTGATCCTGCAAGACCCGGCGGTGCAGAGCCTGTCGTCCTACATCGGCGTGGACGGCGACAACGCCACGCTCAACAGTGGCCGCCTGCTGATCAACCTCAAGCCCCATGGCGAACGTGACGTGACCGCAGGCGAGGTCATCAGCCGCCTGCAACCGCAACTCGACAAGCTGGTCGGTATCCGCCTGTTCATGCAGCCGGTGCAGGACCTGAGCATCGAAGACCGGGTCAGCCGTACCCAGTACCAGTTCAGCCTGTCCTCGCCCGACGCCGACCTGCTTGCGCAGTGGAGCGGCAAGCTGGTGGAGGCGCTGCAGCAGCGCCCGGAGCTGCAGGACGTGGCCAGCGACCTGCAGGACAAGGGCCTGCAGGTGTACCTGGTGATCGACCGGGACATGGCTAGCCGCCTGGGCATCAACGTGGCGCAGATTACCAACGCCCTGTACGACGCGTTCGGCCAGCGGCAGATCTCGACCATCTACACCCAGGCCAGCCAGTACCGCGTGGTGCTCCAGGCGCGTGACGCAGCGACCCTCGGGCCGCAGGCACTGGAGTCGATCCACGTCAAGGCCAGCGATGGCGGCCAGGTGCGTCTGTCGGCGCTGGCGCGCATCGAACAGCGCCAGGCACAGCTGGCGATCTCGCACATCGGCCAGTTCCCGGCGGTGATGATGTCGTTCAACCTGGCCCACGGTGCGTCCCTGGGCGAAGCGGTCAAGGTGATCGAGCAGGTGCAGCAGGAGATCGGCATGCCGGTCGGCGTGCAGACCCGCTTCCAGGGCGCCGCCGAGGCCTTCCAGGCGTCGCTGTCGAGCACCTTGCTGCTGATTCTCGCGGCCGTGGTAACCATGTACATCGTGCTTGGCGTGCTGTACGAAAGCTACATCCACCCGGTGACCATCCTCTCGACCCTGCCGTCGGCGGCGGTCGGTGCCTTGCTGGCGCTGATCCTCAGTGGCAATGACCTGGGCATGATCGCGATCATCGGCATCATCCTGCTGATCGGTATCGTCAAGAAGAACGCGATCATGATGATCGACTTTGCCCTTGAAGCCGAGCGCAACCAGGGCATGAGCCCGTTTGACGCCATCTACCAGGCCGCGCTGCTGCGCTTCCGGCCGATCCTGATGACCACGCTGGCGGCATTGTTCGGTGCCGTGCCACTGATGCTGGCCACCGGCTCCGGCGCCGAGTTGCGTCAACCGCTGGGCCTGGTAATGGTCGGCGGGTTGCTGGTAAGTCAGGTGCTGACCCTGTTCACCACGCCGGTCATCTACCTGTACTTCGACCGCCTGGCACGCCGCTGGCGCCCGGCCACCGACGTCCAGCAGGCCCAGGCATGAACCTGTCCGGACCCTTCATTCGCCGGCCCGTGGCGACCATGCTGCTGAGCCTGGCGATCATGCTGCTCGGTGGCGTCAGCTTCGGCCTGTTGCCGGTGGCACCGCTGCCGCAGATGGACTTCCCGGTGATCGTGGTGCAGGCCAACCTGCCCGGCGCCAGCCCCGAGGTGATGGCGGCCACGGTGGCCACGCCGCTGGAGCGCAAGCTGGGTACCATTGCGGGTGTCAGCACCTTGACCAGCAGCTCCAACCAGGGCTCTACCCGGGTGATCATCGGTTTCGAGCAGGGGCGTGACATCGACGGTGCGGCGCGCGAGGTGCAGGCGGCCATCAATGCCACTCGCAACCTGCTGCCCAGCGGCATGCGCAGCATGCCTACCTACAAGAAGTACAACCCGTCCCAGGCGCCGATCATGGTGTTGTCGCTGACCTCGGACGTGCTGCAGAAGGGCCAGCTGTACGACCTGGCCGATACCATCCTGGCGCAAAGCCTGGCCCAGGTCATCGGGGTAGGGGAGGTGCAGATCGGTGGCAGTTCGTTGCCGGCGGTGCGTATCGCGGTGGAGCCGCAGCTGCTCAACCAGTACACCCTGTCGCTGGACGAAGTGCGCACGGCCGTGGCCAACGCCAACCAGCGTAGGCCCATGGGCTTCGTCGAGGACGCCGAGCGCAACTGGCAGGTGCGTGCCAACGACCAGCTGGAAACCGCCAAGGACTACGAGCCGATCGTGATTCGCCAGCAGAATGGCGCAATCCTGCGCCTGTCCGACGTGGCGACCATCACCGACAGCGTCGAGAACCGCTACAACAGCGGCTTTTTCAACGACCAGAGCGCGGTATTGCTGGTGGTCAACCGCCAGAACGGCGCCAACATCATCGAGACGGTCGAGCAGATCAAGGCCCAGTTGCCGGCCCTGCAGTCGCTGCTGCCGGCCAATGTCCAGCTGAACGTGGCCATGGACCGCTCGCCGGTGATCAAGGCCACCCTCGCGGAGGCCGAGCACACCTTGCTGATCGCGGTGGTGCTGGTGATCCTGGTGGTCTACCTGTTCCTGGGCAGCCTGCGCGCCTCGTTGATCCCAAGCCTCGCGGTGCCGGTATCGCTGGTGGGTACGTTCGCGGTGATGTACCTGTGCGGCTTCTCGCTCAACAACCTGTCGCTGATGGCGCTGATCCTCGCCACTGGCCTGGTGGTGGACGACGCCATCGTGGTGCTGGAGAACATCTCCCGGCATATCGAGGACGGCGAGCCGCCCATGCGCGCGGCGTTTCTCGGCGCCAAGGAAGTGGGCTTCACCTTGCTGTCGATGAACGTCTCGCTGGTGGCGGTGTTCGTCTCGATCCTGTTCATGGGCGGCATCGTGCGCAACCTCTTCCAGGAGTTCTCGATCACCCTGGCGGCGGCGATCATCGTCTCCCTGATCGTGTCGTTGACCCTCACCCCCATGCTCTGCGCCCGCTGGCTCAAGCCGCACCGCGCCGAGCCGACCCGCTTGCAGCGCTGGAGCGACGCGCTGCACCAGCGCATGGTCGGCGCCTACGACATCAGCCTGGGCTGGGCCTTGCGGCACAAGCGGCTGACCCTGGTGAGCCTGCTGGCGACCATCGCCCTGAACATCGCCTTGTACGTGGTGGTGCCGAAAACCCTCATGCCGCAACAGGACACCGGCCAGTTGATAGGCTTCATCCGCGGCGACGACGGCCTGTCGTTCAGCGTGATGCAGCCGAAGATGGAGATCTATCGTCGCGCCTTGCTCGCCGACCCTGCGGTGCAGAGCGTGGCCGGATTCATCGGCGGCAACAGCGGGACCAACAATGCCTTTGTCCTGGTGCGCCTGAAGCCGATCAGCGAGCGCAAGCTCAACGCGCAGAAGGTCATCGAACGGTTGCGCAAGGAACTGCCCAAGGTGCCGGGTGGGCGGCTGTTCCTGATGGCCGACCAGGACCTGCAGCTCGGTGGCGGTGGTCGCGACCAGACCTCTTCGCAGTACCTCTATACCCTACAGAGCGGTGACCTGGCGGCGCTGCGCGAGTGGTTCCCGAAAGTGGTCGCGGCGATGCGCGCGTTGCCTGAGCTGACCGCCATCGATGCCCACGACGGCGCCGGCACCCAGCAGGTGACGCTGGTGGTCGACCGCGATCAGGCCAAGCGCCTGGGCATCGACATGGCGATGGTCACCACGGTACTGAACAACGCTTACAGCCAGCGGCAGATCTCGACCATCTACGACAGCCTCAACCAGTACCAGGTGGTGCTGGAGATCAACCCCAAGTTCGCCTGGGACCCGAGCACCCTGGAACAGGTCCAGGTCATCACCCGCGACGGTGTACGGGTGCCGCTGTCGACCATCGCCCACTACGAGAACAGCCTGGCCAACGACCGGGTCAGCCACGAGGGCCAGTTCGCCTCGGAAGACATCGCTTTCGACGTTGCCGAGGGCTACAGCACCGACCAGGCCATGGCTGCAGTGGAGCGGGCGGTGGCCAAGGTGGGCCTGCCCGAGGAAGTGATCGCCAAGCTTGGGGGGACCGCCAATGCCTTCGCCAAGACCCAGGAAGGGCAGCCGTTGATGATCCTCGGCGCGCTGGTGCTGGTGTATCTGGTGCTGGGTATTCTCTACGAAAGCTACATTCACCCGCTGACCATTCTCTCGACCTTGCCCTCGGCCGGCGTTGGCGCCTTGCTGGCGCTTTACGTCACCGGCGGCGAGTTCAGTCTGATCTCGTTGCTGGGCCTGTTCCTGCTGATCGGCGTGGTGAAGAAGAACGCCATCCTGATGATCGACCTGGCGCTGCAGTTCGAGCGCAACCAGGGCATGACACCGGAGGAGTCGATCCGCCGGGCCTGCCTGTTGCGCCTGCGGCCGATCCTGATGACCACCCTGGCGGCTATCCTCGGCGCCTTGCCACTGCTTCTGAGCCGCGCCGAGGGCGCGGAGATGCGCCAGCCGCTGGGCCTGACGATCATTGGCGGGCTGGTCTTCAGCCAGGTCCTGACCCTTTATACGACGCCGGTGGTGTACCTGTACCTCGACCGCCTGCGCCATCGATTCAACCGTTGGCGCGGCGTGCGCACCGACGCCGCTCTGGAAACTCCGCTATGACTTTTGCCCAGACTCCCCTTCACCGTGCCTTGCAGCTGCTGACCCGGGGGCGAGGTTCGCGCCTGGTCGGCGCCGGCCTGTGCGTGGCGTTGCTCAGCGCCTGTACCTTGAGCCCGGACTATCATCGCCCCGAGCTGAGCACGCCCGCGCAGTTCAAGCAGGCCGAAGGCTGGACCCAGGCCAGCCCGGCCGATGCCATCGCCCGTGGCGCCTGGTGGGAGCTTTACGGTGATGCCAGGCTCAATGCGCTGGTGGATGAGCTCAACCGCAGCAACCAGACCGTCGCCCAGTCCGAGGCCCAGTACCGTCAGGCCCAAGCCCTGGTGCGCAGCAGCCGTGCCTCGCTGTTCCCAAGCCTGGACATGAGCGCCGGCAAGACCCGTTCGGCACAAGGCACCGGCAGCTCCAGTTCGAGCCTGTCGAACAACAGCAGCGGCATTCGAAATACCTACAATGCGCAACTCGGCGTGAGCTGGGAGATCGACCTGTGGGGCAAGCTGCGCGAGACCCTGAACGCCGACGAGGCCAGCGCCGAAGCCAGCTTCGCCGACCTCGCGGCGATCCGCCTCAGCCAGCAGTCGGAGCTGGTGCAGAACTACCTGCAGCTGCGTGTGATCGATGAGCAGAAGCGCCTGCTGGAAGCCACCGTGGCGGCTTACGAACGCTCGCTGCGCATGAACGAAAACCAGTACCGCGCCGGTGTAGCCGGCCCGGATGCAGTGGCGCAGGCGCGCACCCAGCTCAAGAGCACCCAGGCCGACCTGATCGACCTGATCTGGCAGCGCGCCCAGTTCGAGAACGCCATCGCCGTGCTGCTGGGCCGGGCGCCGGCGAATTTCGCCCTGGCCGATAGCAAGGACATCCCGGCATTGCCGCAGATTCCGGTCAGCCTGCCGTCGCAGCTGCTTGAGCGCCGGCCTGACATTGCCTCGGCCGAGCGCAATGTCATGGCGGCCAACGCCAACATCGGCGTGGCCCGTGCCGCCTATTTTCCGGACTTGAGCCTGAGCATGAGCGGCGGTTACTCCAGCAGCAGCTTCAGCAACTGGATCGAGCTGCCCAACCGTTACTGGTCGGTGGGGCCGCAACTGGCCTTGACCCTGTTCGATGCCGGCAAGCGCAGCGCCGAGGTGGACCGTACCGTCGCGGTGTATGACCAGACCGTGGCGCAGTACCGTCAGACCGTGCTCGATGGCTTCAAGGAGGTGGAGAACTTCCTGGTGCAGCTGAAGGTGTATGCCGACGAAGCCGTGGTGCGCCAGGAAGCGCTGGATGCTGCGCGCGAGTCGTTGCGCCTGACCGAGAACCAGTACCGCGCCGGGTTGATCGGTTATCTGGATGTAGTGAACGTGCAGACCACGGCATTGAGCAACGAGCGTAGCGTGCTGGATTTGCTCCAGGGGCGGCTGGTGGCCAGCGTGCAGTTGATCGCCGCGCTGGGCGGCGGCTGGGATACCGAGCAGGCGTACGCCGAACAGGAGTGATTGGCTTCAACGGCCATTCGCGGGACAAGCCCGCTCCCACAGGCTACCCATTCATCAGGTAATGGCGGGACTCTGTGGGAGCGGGCTTGTCCCGCGAATGGGCCGGTACTGACACACCATTCCATCGGTCTATCAGACCCATTCCCATTCGCAAAAACCCCGTGCGTTTCGCCAAAGCTTGAGTACAATCGTCAGCTTTTCTGGGCCCCCCTGTCCCTCCGCTGGAACTCCCAATGCTTACCGGTAGCTACTCCTTTTCGCTGGTGTTGATCTCGCTGTGCGTGGCCATCCTGGCGTCCTATACCGCCCTGGACCTGACCGGTCGCATCGCCACCGCCAAGGGAAGGGCGGTCTATCTATGGATGGGAGGTGGCGCCTTGGCCATGGGCATCGGCGTCTGGTCGATGCACTTCATCGGCATGCTCGCCTTCAGCCTGCCCATCGACCTGGGGTATGACATTGGCCTGACCGCGCTGTCGCTGTTGATCGCGGTGTTGTCGTCGGGCTTTGCCTTGTGGCTGGTGAGCCAACCGAGCCTGCCGTTCCTGCAACTGGCCTTCGGCGCGTTGTTCATGGGCGCGGGCATCAGCTGCATGCATTACACCGGCATGGCGGCAATGCGCATGCTGCCGGGCATCGACTACGACCCGACGCTGTTCGGTGCCTCGCTGGCCATCGCCGTGGGCGCCTCGGCAGCGGCCTTGTGGATCGCCTTCCGCCTGCGCCAGCACACCCCTTACGTGCGCCAGATCCGAGGCCTGGCGGCCATGCTGATGGGCCTTGCCATTGTCGGCATGCACTACACGGGCATGGCTGCGGCGAACTTCCCGGCAGGCAGCTTCTGCGGGGCCCTGGTCGGTGGGCTGCAAGGGGACGGCCTGGTCTATCTGGTGCTGATCACCACCCTGGCGGTACTCGCGGTGGCCTTGCTCACCTCGGTGCTGGACGCCCGGCTGGAGGCCCGCACCGCTGAGCTGGCCCGGTCGTTGACACTGGCCAACCAGGAACTGACCCAACTGGCCCTGCACGACACCCTGACCGGCCTGCCCAACCGCACGCTGCTGTCGGACCGAATCGAACAGGCCATCGGCAAGGTCGCGGAGCAGGGGGGCTGTTTTGCCCTGATGTTCATCGACCTGGATGGGTTCAAGCCGGTCAACGATGCCTTCGGCCACCATGTCGGCGACCTGTTGCTCAAGGCCGTCGCCGCACGCTTGCGCGGGCACCTGCACAGTCAGGACACCCTGGCGCGCATTGGCGGAGACGAATTCGTGCTGTTGGTGGAACTGCAGGAACCGGACGATGCCATGGACGTGGCGGTCAAGCAGGTCAACCTGGTCTCGCGGCCGTACCGGGTGGCCGAACATGACCTGCAGCTCACGGCCAGCCTGGGTATCGTGCTGTACCCCGGCAACGGCGAGGACCAGCTCGAACTGCTGCGCAACGCCGACGCCGCCATGTACCACGCCAAGAGCGCCGGCAAGAATGGCTACAGCTTCTTCGACGTGTCGATGAACAGCAACGCACGCCAGCAGTTGCAGCTGCTGCAGGACTTGCGCATGGCCCTGGAGCAGCGTCAGTTCCGCCTGCATTACCAGCCAAAGTTCGACGCCCAGGCCTGCCAGCCCATCGGCGCCGAAGCCTTGCTGCGCTGGGAGCATCCGCAGCATGGCCTGCTGCTGCCGGACCGTTTCATTGGCCTGGCGGAAAAGACCGGGCTGATCATCCCCATCGGCGAGTGGGTGCTCGATGAAGCCTGCCGGCAGATGCGCCAATGGCTGGAGCAAGGCCATGGCGACTGGCGTATGGCGGTCAACCTGTCGGCCCTGCAGTTCTGCCATGCCGGCCTGGTCGACAGCGTCGCCCGTGCCCTGCGCGAAAACGGCCTGCCGGCCAACCACCTGACCCTGGAAATCACCGAAACCACGGCCATGCACGATGCCGATGCCAGCCTGACCGTGCTGCAGCGCTTGTCCGACATGGGCGTGGATCTGTCGATCGATGACTTTGGCACGGGTTATTCGAGCCTGATGTACCTGAAGCGGCTACCGGCCAACGAGCTGAAGATCGACCGCGGATTCGTCCGCGACCTGGAACAGGACAGCGACGATGCTGCGATTGTTTCGGCGATCGTCGCACTGGGGCAGGCGTTGGGGCTGCGGATCGTCGCAGAGGGTGTGGAGACCGACGGGCAACAGGATTTCCTGACCCGCTTGGGCTGCGATTCGCTGCAAGGCTATCTGCTCGGGCAGCCGGTGCCGGCCGAGCAGTTCATGAATAACTTGCAGGTGTTGCGCGAGAGCAGCCCGGCGCTGTGCTAGCCGGCGTCGCGCAGTACCTGCGCTGGTACGAACGCCTCCATCTCGGCTTCCACGGCCTCGATGATACGTTCGACATCCGCAGCCGCCATGATCGCGCTGCACGGGATACCGGCGATGGCCAGCAAGGTTTCACCCGTGGCCCTGTCGAACAGGCGGGCGATCATGCTGCGGGGCGCATCCATGCTGGCTTCGAAACCCAGCGGGTGGAAATGCCAGCGCATCACCTGGCAGGCGTTGGGGAACGTCATCTTGTTCATGCCAGCCTCCTTGTCCGTACCTGGAAGCGGTGAGCAGTTGGCCACGCCCGTGGCCGCCGGGAACCTAACCATAGCACCTGGTACGCCGGATACTCCTGAGAAAACATGACGAAATTGTCATTGCATGATCCCTGTCACACAGGGTTCATGTTTGCCGTTTGGCGGCAAATGGCCAGGCAAACGTTTTGCGCGTGCCGAGGCGCAAGAACTACAGGCCAGTTCTGCTATTTTTATCGAGATTCGGCGCACAGCGTTTTCGGACAAGCGGTGCGAGCTGGGCAGACAGGGAGACAGTCATGCGCTTTTCCACGCTCACCCAACGCATCGCCGGCGACGCCGCCGCGGCGTGGGATATCCATTATCAAGCCCAGGCCTTGCGCCGTGAGGGGCGGGAGATTTTTCTGCTGTCGGTGGGCGACCCCGATTTCGACACACCGGCGGCCATCGTCGACGCCGCAGTCAACAGCTTGCGCCGGGGCGAAACCCATTACAGCGATGTGCGCGGCAGCCTGGCGCTGCGCCAGGCCATCGCACGGCGTAGCGGCCCGCAGGTCAGCGTTGATCAGGTCATGGTGCTGGCTGGCGCGCAATGTGCGCTGTATGCCGTTTGCCAATGCCTGTTCGAAGCGGGCGACGAAGTGATCGTCGCGGAGCCCATGTATGTCACCTACCACGGCGTGCTCGGTGCCTGCGCCGCTCGGCCGGTGCCGGTAGCGGTCAGCCCGGAGCACGGGTTTCGCCTTGACCCGCTGGTGGTGGCGCGGGCCATCACCCCACGCACCCGCGGCCTGCTGCTCAACACCCCGCATAACCCCACCGGCGCCGCGATTTCGCCGCAGGACATGGCGCAGCTGGCGCACCTGTGCCGTGAGCATGACCTGTGGCTGGTGTGCGACCAGGTCTACAGCGGCCTGCTCTACGAGGGCGCAGCGGTTGACCCGGGCAGCCTGCCGGGCATGGCCGAGCGCTGCGTGATCATCGACAGCGTGTCCAAATCCCATGCCATGAGCGGCTGGCGGGTCGGCTGGGTGGTCGCACCTGAGGCGCTGGTCGCGCACCTGGCCAATCTGGCCATGGCCATGCTGTTCGGCTTGCCAGAGTTCGTCATGCAGGCGACTTGTGTCGCCCTGGAGCAGGATCTGCCGGCGGTGCGCGGCATGCGCGAGGCCTATCGGCAGCGGCGCGACCGGGTTTGTGCGGCCCTTGCCGACTGCCCTGGTGTGCGTGCCCATCGGCCGGCGGGCGGAATGTTCGTGATGCTCGACATCCGAGCCACCGGGCTCAGCGCTCAGGCATTCGCCCAGCGGCTGCTGATGGAGGAGGGGGTTTCACTGTTGCCCGGGGACGCCTTCGGGCCCAGCGCGGCCGGCCATGTGCGTATGGGGTTGGTGCTCGATGCCGAGCAATTGCAGGTGGTTTGCCGGCGCATCCGCGCCTGTGCCCTGCGCCTACTTGCCGAGCAGGCCGGCGGCGATATTGATGGTGAAACCCAGAATCGCCGTGTTGAACACGAAACCTACCAGTGAATGGGCCAGCACCACCCGGCGCATGCCGCGATCGCCCACACCGACGTCCGAGGTTTGCACGGCGACATTGAGGGTGAAAGAGAAGTAGTGGAAGTCCCAGTAATCCGGGTTGCGTTCGCCATCGGCGAAGCGCAGTAGGGGTTCGTGGCGGTCACCGGTGTAGAACAGCCGGGCATAGTGCAGGCTGAAAATACAACCGATCAACAGCCACGAGCCCGCTACGGTCAAGCCGGTGTACAGGTAGTGCATGGCCAGGTCGCCGCCCTGCAGGCCACGGCTGGACACCAGTTGCAGGGTCACGGCGGCGAGGCTGGCAATCGCGGCGATACAGACGGTGAACAGCACCAGGCCGGCGTTTTCGTCCTCCACGCGGGCGACGTTGCGGACTTTTTCCGGGCTGGCCCGCCAGGTCAGCCACAGCACCAGCAGCAGGTAGAGCCAGACACCGAGGTTCCAGCCGGCAAGGATGCGCTGCACGAAGTCGTCGGCAGGGATGAGCCAGGCGCTGATGATACCGACCAGTGCCGCGAGGCTCAGGCGGGGGTGGGTGCGGGTCAGGCGGTGCAGTGCCATGGAGCCTCGGCGACAGGGAGTCATGGCTACCACGATAGCCTATGGGATAACATTTCCGCTCATGTCCATGCCGAAGCCCCTGATATTCAAGGGAATGGCATGGCCGCTTCACGCCTGGCGCCGGCGACTTCGCGCCAGGCATCGCTACAGGATTCACGTTTTGTCCGACCTTTCGCAAAATCCCCTGCTGCAGTACCTGGCCCGGCTTGCCCCGTCCAGCCAGCAGACGATGCGCTACATCCTGCAGGACGCTGCAGACCGCCTTGGCTTCGTCGATTGCAACCTGGCCGAGGTGCCGTGGCACCGGCTCGAGCCTGGCCATGTGATCGGCCTGGTGGCGGCGCTGCGTGCCGATGGCTATGCGCCCAACAGCTCGTCGCTGTACGTCAACGCCGTGCGCGGGGTCATGAATGAAGCCTGGCGCCAGGGCCTGATCGACCATGAGCAGCTGCTGCGCATTCGCGAGGTGAAGCCGGCTACCGGCAGCCGCCTGCCACCTGGGCGCAACCTGCGGCGTAGCCTGATTCGCGAGTTGATGGAACTGTGCGCTGCCGACCCACGCCCCCAGGGCGTGCGCGATGCCGCCATCATTGCGCTGCTGTACGGCACAGGCATGCGCAAGTCGGAGTCGGTGGACATCGACCTCGACCAGGTCGATTTCGAGGCGCGCAGCCTGCAGGTGCTGGGCAAGGGCAATCGGCAGCTGATCAAGTACGCGCCGGCCTGGGCATTCGAAAAGCTGCAGGCGTGGCTCGACCTGCGACGTCAGGCGTTGCCCGAAGGCGCGGCAGACGACCCGTTCCTGTTCAACCGTATCCGCCGTGGCAACCACATTACCCGGGCGCGCATCACCAAGCATGCGATCTACTACATTGCCCGCCAGCGCGGCGCGCAGGTGGGGGTGAAGATCATGCCCCATGATTTTCGCCGGGCGTTCATTACCCGGGTGATCGAAGAGCACGACTTGTCGATTGCCCAGAAGCTTGCCCATCACGCCAATATCCAGACCACCGCCAGTTATGACCGGCGCGACGACAACGAACGGCGCCGGGCGGTGGACCGGTTCGATTATTGAAGCGAACGGGACGGGCTAGTGGATACTTGAGGCCAGTTCGAAGATCGGCATGTACATCAAGATCACGATCAGGCCGATCAGCAGGCCGATGAAGGTCATCAGCAATGGCTCGAACAGCTTCACGAACCATTCGACCCAGCGGCCGATCTCCTGGTCATGAAAATCCGCGCAGCGTTCGAGCATCTCCCCGAGGTTGCCCGATTGCTCCCCAGCCCGCAGCAAGCGCAGCGACACAGGCGTTACCAGCTGCCCGACTTCCAGCGCATCGGACAACGGCAGGCCTTCGCCCACTCGCCCGGTGGCCTGTTCCAGGCCCTGCGCTGCGGCACTGCCCAGCAGCCCGCGGGCCATGGCCATGGCCGTCAGGATGGGGATGCCACCTTGCAGCAGAATGCCCAGGGATCGATAGAAGCGCGCCAGCTCGTACATCAGCAGCCGCGAATGCAAGGCCGGCAGGCGCCGCAACTGGCGTGAACCCCAGCGCCGCACCAGCGGGTTGCGTCGCAGCGCCACCAGCGTGCCGATCACGGCCACGGTAGCCAGCGCCAGGGGCAGCTGCTGGGCGTGCAGGAACAGGCCGATCTGCATCAGCACCCGCGACAACCAGGGCAGCTCGCTGCCCATGCCCTCGAACACCAGGCTGAAGCGCGGCACCACATAGCCGAGCAGAAACAGCACCACCCCACCCCCTACCAACAGCAGCAACAGCGGGTAGACCGAGGCGCCCACCAGCTTTTGCCGAACCAGGTCCAGGCGCTGGCGATAGCCGATGTAGCGGTGCAGGGCATCGCCCAGGGCGCCGGTACGTTCGCTGGATTGCACCAGGGCCACGTACAAAGGCGGGAACACCCGTGGTTGCAGGGCCAGTGCCTGGGACAACGAACGCCCTTCGTAGAGTTGGCGCACCAGCGCCTCCAGGACCTTGCGCGCCCCTCCGGTCGGGGCTTTTTCGGCCAGGCTCTCCAGTGCATCGATCAAGGGCAGGCCGGCGTGCAGCAGCGTGGTCAGCTCCTGGCTGAACAGCACCAGGTCGAAGGCTGCTTCGCGGCGCCAGGGCAGGCCAGGCATGACGCTCCCCCGGCCGCGCACGCTGACCACCCGCAGGCCCTGGTCTTCGGCCTGGCGGCGGGCCTGGTCGGCGTCATCGGCGTCGACCTGCAGTTGCACCACGCCCTGTCTGCCCAGGGCCTTGAGGCTGTAGCGCATGGTCGTGCTCCTTACTGCCAGCTGGTGATTTCGGCGTTTTCCCCATCCCCGCCCGGCTGGCCATCCTTGCCCATCGACAGCAGGTCGTATTCCCCGCCGTTCTCACCGGGTTGGCGGTAGATGTAGGGGCGGCCCCAGGGGTCCTGCGGCACGGCTTTCTGCAGGTAAGGGCCCGACCAGCGCGATTCGCCGCTGGGGGCGGCGGTCAGCGCCTGGAGCCCTTGCTCACTGTTGGGGTAATGGCCTACCTCCAGGCGATACAGGTCCAGGGCCTTGCCCAAACCTTCGATCTGCGCCCGAGCCACCTTGGCCTCCGAGCGCCCGAGCTGACTGAAGTACTTAGGCGCGACGATGCCGGCCAACAGGCCGAGCACCACCAGCACCACCAGCAGTTCGAGCAGGGTGAAGCCACGTTGGCGATTGGGTTTGCGCTGCATGGTGAAGCCCTCCTGCATGGGGACATGCTTTTTCAGGGTTTTGCTGGCGCATGCAACTGTCGTGCACGTCTGCCTCGGGCCCTTGCGCCATGCGCCATGGCAACCGGCACAGTGCTTGCGTCGTAACAGAAAAGCCCGGTTTTTCCGGGGCATTTCCCCCACATCGGGGGCACGGCGGGGAGGCGACCGACATGCGTGGAATTATCCTGGGATTGCTATGGCTGGCGGCAGGTGCCGCCCAGGCCGATGTGTATATCTCCATCGATGCCAAGGGCGGCTATGTGCTGAGTAACGTCCATCGACCCGGGCGCCACTATGACCGGGTGATCAGCGAACCGATTGCCCAGGCCGGCCCGGCCAATGCCCAGTTGATCACTGGGCGGCCCTATGCCGAACTGGTGGCGGCCGCCGCACGGGCGCACAACGTACCGCAGGCCTTGCTGCATGCGTTGATCAAGGCGGAGTCCGGCTACAACCCCAAGGCCCGATCGGCGGCTGGAGCGGTCGGCTTGATGCAACTGATGCCGGATACCGCGCGGGAAATGGGGGTGGAAAACGCGCTCGACCCCGAGGACAACGTGCAGGGCGGCGCCCGCTACCTCAAGCGCATGCTGAAGTTGTTCGACAATGACATCACGTTGGCCGTGGCCGCCTACAACGCCGGACCCGATGCGGTGCTGCGCCGTGGCGCGGTGCCGCCGTTCGCCGAGACCCGGCGCTACGTGCCCAACGTGCTGCGTGAGTACCGCAAGCTGCAGGGGCTGGCAGCCGACGCCCCACTTTGACTGAACACCAATAGATGCGCCAGTTACCCAACTCTGGGCTATAACCTCTCAACAGGTGCCCTGCAGTGGAGCTCGACATGGACATCGTCCGCGGTTCCGATACACCCGAAATGCACGACCACGGCGAGGCGGCAACCGCGCGCAAGCCCTTCAACCTGCTGCGTTGGTATGCCTGGGTCAGCCTGGCCATCATCCTCTCGGTGGCGGCGGGGCTGGGGCTGATTTCCAGCCGGTTCATCATTAACGAAAGCGTCGAGCGCGATGCCTTGTTGACGGCCCAGTTCATCACCTCGATCGCCGACGCCGAGGTGCGCCACGTGGCGATTGCCAACGTGCGCACCATGGGCGAGCTGCTCGATCCACGGACCGACCGGGCGGCCTTGCCAGACGTCGACCCCGAAGCGCGGCGCAAGGCGCGGGGTGAGTTTCTCGACCACATCGCCCATTTGCCTGACATGTTGCTGGCCAATATCTATGCCCCGGACGGCACGGTGATCTGGTCGACCAACCCGGCCCTGATAGGCAAGCTCATCCAGGGTGACGACGACCTGGACCGGGCCTTCGAATACAAGATGCGCGTCTCGGCCAGCTACCACAATTTCGAGCAAGCCCGTGCCGAGCAGAAGTTCGTGACACCGCCCGAGCAGCTGTTCATCGAAAACTACATTCCCTTGTTCGATGCCGACGGCGAACGCGTCACGGCGATGGTGGAAATCTACAAGGAGCCCCATGACCTGATCGTGCGCATCGAACATGGGCTGATGCTCATCTGGTTGGCCATCACCGTCGGGGCCGGGCTGGTGTACGTCGGGCTGTACGGCATCATGCGCCGCGCCGCGCGGGTCATGGAAGTGCAGCAGAAACGACTGATCAACAACGAAACCTATGTGGCCCTGGGCGAAGTGTCCTCGGCGGTGGCCCACAGCCTGCGCAACCCCTTGGCGAGCATTCGTTCAAGTGCCGAACTGGCCCAGGCATTCGACGAGGGCCCGGTACAGCGCAACGTCAACGACATCATCAGCCAGGTCGACCGCATGTCACACTGGATTCGCCAGTTGTTGCAGTCGTTGCGACCGCTCAATGACGACCCCGTGTCGGTTGACCTGCCGCAAGCCTTGCAGGAAAGCCTGCAGGCGTTTGCCGTGCCGCTGTCACGCAGTGGGGTAACCCTGGACCTTCAACCACTGCCGGCAGTGGAGGTGTTGAGCCAGCCGGCACTGCTCAGGCAGGTCTTCAACAGTTTGATCGCCAATGCTCTCGAAGCCATGGAGCAAGGTGGCCGCTTGCGGGTAGAGGTGGTCAAGCAGGATCGACGCAGCCTGACCCTACGCCTTTCCGACAGCGGCAAGGGCATGAACGAACAGCAGCAACGCATGGCATTCAGGCCGTTCTTTACCACCAAGCAAGGTGGGTTGGGTGTGGGCTTGGTGCTGGTCAAGCGCATCATGGAGCGTTACGGCGGCTCGGTCAGGCTGAGCAGCAGCGAAGGCCATGGCACCCGCGTTTCGCTCAATTTCCGATTGGCAGATACTTAATAAAGTTTTTATAAAAATCACATAATTAATTGATTTATAACTTTTACATTTAAAGTGGGTAAAAAATCCCCAATAGTGGGGGCTGACATCCGGACTCGATTGATAACCGTTTTGTAAGGTATTGAAATATAGATATATAAAGTTGTGCCGTTTCACTGGCTGGCTTCTTGCAACGAATTACGCGCATCAACTGGCAGCTGCGGTTGCCTTGGTGAGCGCCATCAAATTGCTACTTGGCGTAGCAGGTCGTTGATGGCGTTCTGAACGGAATCCCGCGCGGGAACAAAGCAATGCAGCAGACGCTGGAAAACGATGTTCCCGACAAGGCTGGGGTACCACCCGGTGGCGGCATCGCCACACCGCTCAAACAGTTCAACTTGCTGCGTTGGTTCTCCCTGATCAGCCTGCTCATCATTGCCTCGGTGGCCGGGGGCCTGGGTTATGTGTCCACGCGCTTCGTGGTCCGTGACAGTGTCGAGCGCGATGCCATGCTCACCTCGCAGTTCATCCAGGCCATGGCCCAGGCCGAAGTACGCCACTCGCAGCTGCCGCCGGGTACTACCATGGGTGAGCTGCTCGACTCGCGCCTGGACCAACAGCACCTTCAGTTCAGCCCCGCGCTGGCGGAGTCGACCCGCGTCGAGTTCCTCGACCATGTGGAGCACCTGCCCGACACCTTGCTGGCCAATGTCTATGCCCGCGACCGCACGATCGTGTGGTCGACCAATCCCGTACTGATCGGCAAGCGCATTGACGCCGACAGCGATCTGGACCATGCCTTCCGCTCGCGCAAGGCAGTCTCGGCCAGTTACCACCAGGCCGAGGATGACCGCGAGGAGCAGAAGTTCCTGCGTGATCCGCAGTACCTGTTCATCGAGAACTACATTCCCTTGTTCGACAGCCAGGGCGAGCAGGTGCTGGCCATGGTCGAGATCTACAAGGAGCCCCAGGACCTGATCCGGCGTATCCAGCGGGGTTATGTGGTGATCTGGGCGTCGACCCTGGTGGGCGGGGCGTTGATCTACTTCGGCCTGTTCTGGATCGTGCGCCGCGCCGCGCAGATGCTGCAGCATCAGCAGGAGCGGCTGGTGGCCAGCGAAACCTACGTGGCCCTGGGCGAGATGTCTTCGGCAGTGGCCCACAGCCTGCGCAACCCCTTGGCCAATATCCGCTCCAGTGCCGAGCTGGCCCAGGAGATCGCCAACCCGCAGGCGCGCAAGAACATCAATGACATCATCAGCCAGGTCGACCGCATGTCGCGCTGGGTTCGCGAATTGCTGGTGTCACTGCGCCCGACCAGCGACCAGGCCGAGGCGGTGGACCTGGTGGCGGCCATCGAAGACACCCACCTGGCCTTTGCCCAGCAGATCGAGCGCAACGGCGTGCGCTTCAGCTTCGAGGGGCCCCAGAGTCAGTGGGTGGCAAGCCAGCCCCTGCAGTTGACGCAGATCCTCAACAGCCTGTTTTCCAATGCCCTGGAAGCCATGCCCAAGGGCGGGGAATTGCGCGCCCAGGTCAGTGTGCAGGATGGCCAGCGCGTACAGCTGCTGCTCAGCGACACCGGCAAGGGCATGAACGAGCAACAGGAACGGATGGTGTTCAAACCGTTCTTCACCACCAAGCAGGGCGGGCTCGGGGTTGGCCTGGCCCTGGCGAAGCGCATCATGGAACGGTTTGGCGGCTCAGTCAGCCTGAGCAGCCGCGAAGAGGAAGGAACCCGCGTCAGCCTCACTTTCAATATCGCAGCGGGAGGGGACCATGGAGCAGAGCATCCTGGTAGTCGAGGATGATGACATCCTCGGCGATAACATTCGCACCTATCTGAGCCTCAAGGGCTACGAGGTGACGTTGTGCAACAGCGCAGAGCTTGCGCTCGAGCAGATCAAGCGGGCCCAGCCCGATGCGGTACTGACCGACAACTCGCTGCCCGGTATGAGCGGGCACGACCTGTTGCGCAAACTGGTCGCCCAGGCGCCGGACCTCAAGGTGATCATGATGACCGGTTACGGCAACGTCGAGGATGCCGTGCAGGCCATGAAGGAGGGCGCTTTCCACTACCTGACCAAACCGGTGGTGCTGGCCGAGCTCAAGTTGACCCTGGACAAGGCCCTGGCCGCCGACCGGATGGAGCGTACCCTGTCGTTCTATCAGGACAGGGAGGCGCAGAAGTCCGGACTGCAAGCGTTGATCGGCGAGTCGCCGGTCATGCAGACGCTCAAGCACACCCTGCGCCAGGTGCTCGATGCGGAGCGTCGCATGGCCAGTGAAGAGCTCCCTCCGGTGCTGGTCGAAGGCGAAACCGGTACCGGCAAGGAACTGGTCGCCCGTGCCTTGCACTTCGATGGTTCGCGCAGCAAGGGGCCGTTCATCGAGTTCAACTGCGCCTCGATCCCTGCCAACCTGCTTGAGGCTGAGTTGTTCGGCCACGAGAAGGGTGCGTTCACCGACGCCAAGGAGCGGCGCATGGGGCTGGTCGAGGCAGCCGACGGTGGCACGTTGTTCCTCGACGAGATCGGCGAGATGGACCTGGTGCTGCAGGCCAAGTTGCTCAAGCTGCTGGAAGACCGCAGCATCCGGCGCATTGGTGCGGTCAAGGAGCGCAAGGTCGACTTGCGCGTGATCAGCGCCACCAACTGCAACCTCGAGCAGATGGTGCAGCAAGGCAAGTTCCGCCGCGACCTGTTCTTCCGCCTGCGCATCATTGCCCTGAAGGTGCCGCGGCTGCACGCCCGCGGGCAGGACGTGCTGCTGTTGGCGCGGCACTTCCTGGCCCATCACGGTCGCCGTTATGGCAAGCCGAACCTGCGCTTCAGCGCCGAGGCCGAGAACCTGATGTTGGGCTACAGCTGGCCGGGCAATGTCCGCGAGTTGCGCAACATGCTGGAGCAGACTGTGTTGTTGGCACCCAATGAAGTGGTCCAGGCGCACCAGCTCAACCTGTGCATGACCTTGATCGACGAGCCTATGACCGCGCCGGCGCCGATGCTTTACGAGGTGCCGCGGCATGAGCCGGAGGCGGGCACCAGCCTGCCGGACATGGAGCGCGACCTGGTGTGCAAGACCCTCGACCGCACCGATTGGAACGTGACCAAGTCGGCGCGGATGCTCGGGTTGTCGCGGGACATGTTGCGTTACCGGATCGAGAAGCTGGGGCTGACCAGGCCTGACAAGCGGCAGTGGTGAGGCTGGGGGCGCTTTGCGTCCCAATCGCCGGCAAGCCGGCTCCCACAGGTACGGTGGTGCCTCTTCTGTGGGAGCAACTGTCTTGCTCAATTTCTAAAAGCTGGCGCGATTCCTGTGGGAGCGGGCTTGTCCCGCGAACACCGGCGAAGCCGGTGCCATGCTCCGCGCTGCCTGTTTCGCGGGGCAA
>Ga0160431_100410_pt1 | contig 20137 bp, 15 predicted proteins | sample HID1971K_E0MG_FD_108212 | JGI IMG/M metagenome (GOLD analysis project Ga0160431, IMG submission 108212) | Enriched millipede-associated microbial communities from UW Madison campus, WI, USA - HID1971K_E0 MG | ecosystem: Host-associated > Arthropoda: Insects > Digestive system > Unclassified ...
ATGGCGCACCGTGACGCGGTTGTCGAAGACGAAGCAGTCGCCGTCCCAGAGGCTTTCTTCCTGAGGCACTTCCTCGAAGTATTTCAGGATGCCGCCCTTAAGATGATAGACCGCCTCGAAGCCTTCACCGAGCATGTAGCTGGAGGCTTTTTCGCAACGAATGCCGCCGGTGCAGAACATGGCAACCTTCTTGTGCTTGCTCGGGTCGAAGTTGGCCTTGATGTACTCGGGGAACTCGCGGAAGGTCTCGGTCTTCGGGTCGATGGCGCCCTTGAAGGTGCCAATGGCCACTTCGTAGTCGTTGCGGGTGTCGATCAGCAGCACTTCAGGGTCACTGATCAGGGCGTTCCAGTCCTTGGGGTCGACATAGGTGCCGACCGCCTGGTTCGGGTCCACGCCGGGCACGCCGAGGGTGACGATCTCTTTCTTGAGCTTGACCTTGGTGCGGTAGAACGGCTGCTCGTCGCAGTAGGATTCCTTGTGGTCGACATCCACCAGGCGCGGGTCGCTGCGCAGCCAGGCGAGCAGGCCGTCGATGCCTTCGCGGGTGGCAGAGACCGTGCCGTTGATGCCTTCATGGGCGATCAGCAGGGTGCCTTTGACGCCGTTGTCGAGCATGGCCTTGAGCAGTGGCTCGCGCAGTTCGACGTAGTCTTCCAGGGTGACGAACTTGTACAGCGCCGCCACGACGATCGGTTGGGACATTTGCGGTGTATCTCCAGGTAGGTGCCCTCGTAAGGGGCGGACCGGGTTTGACATGAAACAGGGGGCTGCTCTGCAGCCCATCGCCGGCAAGCCGGCTCCCACAGGTGCGGCGTGCGCTGTACCTGTGGGAGCTGGCTTGCCAGCGATGGGCCGCACAGCGGCCCCCTTTGGGATGTTGCGGATTGTACCAGAACGACGAAACGGATTCAGTGCCCGCCGCCAGCACACACCGGCGAGGCCGGCGCAGCGCCCACCTGGGCCCACTCCTCGGCGGTGTAGGTGTGGATCGCCAGGGCGTGAATTTCGCCCATCAGCTCACCCATGGTGGCGTACACCTTCTGGTGACGCTTGACGCTGTTGAGGCCCGCGAACTGCTCGCTGACGATCACCGCCTTGTAGTGGGTCTCCTGGCCACGGCTGTGCATGTGGCTTTCGTTGAGCACTTCAAGGTGCTGCGGGGCCAGCGCGGCCAGCTGCTGCTCGATGCGTTGCTGCATGCTCATCGGTCGCTACTCACTTCTTGGCCGGGGCGGCCTTGCCAGCGTTGGGGTCGAGTTCCTTGGTCATGTCTTCGAGCAGCTTGTTCACCACCGGCACCGCAGGCTCCAGGCTCTGCTGGGTCAGCTGGGCCGACTGCTGGGTGACCTTGGGCATCTCGCGCAGGACTTTCTTGCCCAGCGGCGACTCGTAGAACTTGACCAGGTCCTTGAGCTCCTGCTCGGTGAAGGTCTGGGTGTACAGGTCGACCATCTTCGGCTTCAGCTTGTTCCAGCCGATGGCACTGTCCAGCGCAGCGTTGGCCTTGGCCTGGTAGCTCTGCAGCACCGGCTGCTTGGAGGACGGCGCCTTGGTCTGGGCGAAACGCTGGGCGAACATCTGCTGGACCTGCATGTACACCGGGGTACCCAGCTTGTCGGCATTGGCCAGGGTCAGGAATTTCTCGGCGGCAGCGTTGTGGCTGGCGGTGGCAGCGAGCACCTGGCCGCTGGCACAGGCCAGGGCGACGGCGGCACAGAGGACACGGAGACGGGTCATTGCATTTCCTTCAAGGAGGGGAGGCGAAACCTCAGAGTAGAGCATTCTGCTCCCGCAAGGGCGCAGCGCTCAAGTAGCACGACGAGCGATTGAACCGCTTGTTCGCATGAGGGCCTAAACTGCTGATTCTGACTGACAAAGGAGTGAACGCAGCATGAGCCGTATCGAGACAGACAGCCTGGGCCCGGTCGAAGTTCCGGAGGACGCCTACTGGGGGGCGCAGACCCAGCGCTCGCTGATCAACTTTGCCATTGGCAAGGAACGCATGCCGCTCGCGGTGCTGCACGCCCTGGCATTGATCAAGAAAGCCGCGGCGCGGGTCAACGACCGCAACGGCGACCTGCCGGCCGACATCGCCCGGTTGATCGAACAGGCCGCCGACGAAGTGCTCGGCGGTGAACACGACGACCAGTTCCCGTTGGTGGTCTGGCAGACCGGCAGCGGCACCCAAAGCAACATGAACGTCAACGAGGTGATTGCCGGGCGCGCCAACGAGCTGGCCGGCAAGGGCCGCGGTGGCAAGGCCCCGGTACACCCGAACGACCACGTCAACCGCTCGCAGAGCTCGAACGACTGCTTCCCTACCGCCATGCACATCGCCGCGGTACAAGCGGTGCACGACAATCTGCTGCCCGCGATAGCCGAGCTGTCTTCCGGGCTGGCCGAGCTGTCGGCACGCCACCACAAGCTGGTCAAGACCGGCCGCACGCACATGATGGACGCCACGCCGATCACCTTCGGCCAGGAAGTTTCCGCCTACGTCGCCCAGCTCGACTATGCCCAGCGCGCTATCCGCGCCACGTTGCCGGCGGTGTGCGAACTGGCACAGGGTGGCACGGCGGTGGGTACCGGGCTGAACGCGCCGCACGGTTTCGCCGAAGCCATCGCCGCCGAGCTGGCCGCCCTCTCCGGCTTGCCGTTCGTCACCGCGCCGAACAAGTTCGCCGCCCTTGCCGGCCATGAGCCGCTGACCAGCCTGGCCGGCGCCCTGAAGACCCTGGCAGTGGCCTTGATGAAAATCGCCAACGACCTGCGCCTGCTCGGCTCCGGCCCACGCGCAGGGCTGGCCGAAGTGCGCCTGCCGGCCAACGAGCCGGGGAGCTCGATCATGCCCGGCAAGGTCAACCCGACCCAGTGCGAGGCGCTGTCGATGCTGGCCTGTCAGGTGCTGGGCAACGACGCGGCAATCGGCTTTGCCGCCAGCCAAGGGCACCTGCAGCTGAATGTGTTCAAGCCGGTGATCATCCATAACCTGCTGCAGTCGATCGAACTGCTGGCCGATGGCGCTCGCAATTTCCAGCTGCATTGCGTGGCCGGGATCGAGCCGGATGCCGAGCAGATGGCGGCGCACCTGGAGCGCGGGTTGATGCTGGTGACGGCGCTGAACCCGCATATCGGCTATGACAAGGCGGCGGAGATTGCCAAGAAGGCCTACGGCGAAGGCAAGACCTTGCGCGAGGCGGCGCTGGAGTTGAAGTACCTGACCAATGAGCAATTCGATCAGTGGGTACGGCCGGAGAACATGCTGGCTCCCGGAGGCAAGGGCTAGATTTACTTGTTGTCTGGGCCGGCCCTTTCGCGGGGCAAGCCCGCTCCCACAAGTTCACTACAAGACTCCAGTGCTGTGATGAACTTGTGGGAGCGGGCTTGTCCCGCGAAAGGGCCATCAAAGGCAATCAGGCAACCCTGGCCATTCGCGCCCGCCACCCCGCCACCAGCGAAGGCCCCACCGCCACCAGGGTCGACCCCAGCACCACCGTCACCGCCCCCACATACCCCAGGGCATTGATGTCCTCGGCATGCACATAGTCAGGCCACACCCAGGCCGCCAGCGCTACCGCAACGAACGTCACCAGCGGCGTCATCGCCAGCGTGGCACTCACCCGCGAGGCCTCCCAGTGCGCCAATGCTTCGGCAAAGGCGCCATAGGCCACCAGGGTATTGAGGCAGCAAGCGAGCAGCAGCCAACCCTGCAGCGGCGTCAACTGCAGCGCCTGCAGCGGATGTACCCAGGGCGTCAGCAACGCGGCGCAGCCCAGGTAGATCACCACCATCACCTGCTGCGAATGCCACACCGTCAGCAGCTGCTTCTGGCTCAGCGCGTAGAACACCCAGATGCTGGTCGCCAGCAAAATGGTCAGCACACCCGTGGTATAGGTGCCCAGTGAGGTCAGCAACTCTTCCAGACGCTGGTTGAAGAACAGGCCGAAACCGCCCAGCAGAATCAACAGACCGATCCCCTGCCCCAGGCTGAAGCGCTCCTTGAACACGAACACGCTGGCCACCAGCAGCAGCACCGGGCCGATCTGCACCACCAGTTGCGCGGTGCCCGGACTCAGCAGGTTCAGGCCGATCAGGTACAGCACGTAGTTGCCCAGCAGGCCGAACACGGCGACCACCAACAGGCCCTTGCCCTTGGCCGGCAATTTGCCCACGGCCGGCAAGCGCCGCTTTACCCCCAACCAGCAGAACAGCAGGCCGCCGGACACCAGCAGGCGGTACCAGGTGACGGTCACCGGGTCCATCACCTGCAATACCTGCTTGAGCTTGATGGGCAAAATGCCCCACAGCAGCGCGGTGAGCAGTGCCAGGAACAGGCCATAGACCCAGCGGCCGGAAGTCTTGTGCATAACGTCCTCGATCGAACCCGGGGTGGGGGTGCCTGGATTCTAAGGACTTCAGGGAAAAATGCCGGGAAAAGAATTCATCTGTTCATTCCCCGACGGCATGTCAGGGCTATTTCTTGTGCTTGGCGAACGCCGCTTCCAGTGCATCGTTGATGGTGCGCAACACCTTCACCCGGGCCCAGCGCTTGTCATTGGCTTCCACCAGGGTCCACGGCGCGATCTCGCTGCTGGTACGGTCGACCATGTCGCCCACCGCATCGACATACAGGCCCCACTTGTCGCGATTGCGCCAGTCGTCCTCGGTGATCTTGTAGCGCTTGAACGGGATCTGCTCACGCTCCTCGAAACGCTGCAGCTGGGTCTGCTGATCGATCGCCAGCCAGAACTTGACCAGCACCACACCGGCGTTGACCAACTGCTCCTCGAAGTCGTTGATCTCGCTGTAGGCGCGCATCCAGTCACTGGGCGTACAGAAGCCTTCGACCCGCTCCACCAGCACCCGCCCGTACCACGAGCGGTCGAAGATGGTGAACTTGCCGCGTGCCGGGATATGCCGCCAGAAACGCCACAGATAGGGCTGCGCGCGCTCCTCTTCAGTGGGCGCGGCAATCGGCACGATGCGGTATTGGCGCGGATCGAGCGCCGCCGCCACGCGGCGGATCGCCCCGCCCTTGCCGGCGGCATCGTTGCCCTCGAAGGCTGCCACCAGGGCATGTCGGCGCATGTGCTTGTGCCGCAGCAGGCCAGCCAGGCGGGCCTGCTCGGTCACCAGTTGCTCCTGGTAGTCCTGCTTGTCCAGGCGCAAGGTCATGTCCAGCGCGCCCAGCAGGTTGCGCTCGTCGATGCTGCGGCCCAGCGGCGCGATATTGCCCTGGTGCTTGCCCTTGGGGTTGACGGCCAGCGCCGCCTGCAGGCTGTCCAGCAGGATGCGACCGACCGCCAGGCTGCGGTAGTGCGGGTCGACCCCTTCGACGATGTGCCACGGCGCATAGTCGCGGCTGGTACGGCGCAGCACGCGCTCGCCGAAACGCACGACGCGGTCGTAGGTTTGCGATTGCTGCCAGTCCAGCGGGCTGATCCGCCAGCTGTGCAACGGGTCGTCCTTGAGCGACTTGAGGCGATCCTTCATCTGCCGCTTGGACAGGTGGAACCAGAACTTGATGATCAACGCGCCTTCATCGCAGAGCATCTGTTCCAGGCGCTCGGCACCGGCGATGGCCTGGTCGAGCACGGCATCCTTGAACACTCCGTGCACCCGCCCCTGGATCATCTGGCTGTACCAGTTGCCGAAGAACACGCCCATCCGCCCCTTCGGCGGCAATGCCCGCCAGTAGCGCCAGGCCGGTGGCCGGGCCAGCTCCTCGTCGGTTTGCTGGTCGAAGGTGAGCACATCGATCATGCGCGGGTCCATCCACTCGTTCAGCAGCTTGACCGTCTCACCCTTGCCAGCGCCTTCGATGCCGTTGATCAGCACGATCACCGGGAAACGTGCCTGCTGCTTGAGTTCGTACTGGGCTTCGAGCAGCGCCTCGCGCAGGGCGGGCACTTCGGCCTCGTAGGTGTCCTTGTCGATGCTGTGACCGATTTCCGCGGATTCGAACATGCTGGGCTCCTTCATTGGATTAGCAAGACTAGCGGATTTTTGTGCGGGTCTGTAATGGCCCTATCGCCGGCAAGCCGGCTCCCACAAGGTTCAGCGCCCCCCCTGTGGGAGCCGGCTTGCCGGCGATAGGGCCGCCATGACCAGCGCAAATCCACCAGATGACATAAAATCCGCACATCCGCTGCAACCGAGCCAACCATGTCCACCCTCCTCCAGCACGCCCAGATCGACTGGGATGACCAGGGCCGCCCTCATTCGCGGCATTACGACGACGTCTACTTCTCGAAAAACGAAGGCACCGAGGAAACCCGCTACGTGTTCCTCGAACAGACCCGCCTGCGCCAGCGCTGCAGCGAACTCGCGCCGCACGCCTGCCTGGTGATCGGCGAAACCGGCTTCGGCACCGGCATGAACTTCTTCTGTGCCTGGCAGCTGTTCGCCGAACACGCCCCAGGCGACGCCCGCCTGCATTTCGTCAGTGTCGAGAAGTACCCACTGGGTGCCGATGACATGGCCCGCGCCGTGCGCCTGTGGCCGGAACTGGCCGCCTTCACCGAGCCCTTCCTCAAGCAGTACGTGGCGGTGCACGCAGGCTTTCAGCAGTTCACCTTCGACCACGGCCGGGTCACCCTGACCTTGCTGATCGGCGATGTGCTGGAACAGTTGCCGCAACTCGACGCTTGCATCGACGTGTGGTTTCTCGACGGCTTCGCCCCGGCGAAGAACCCCGACATGTGGACACCCGCCCTGTTCGCGCAACTGGCGCGGCTGTCCCGTGCCGGGACCGCGCTGGGCACCTTCACCACAACAGGCTGGGTTCGACGTGGGCTGATCGAGGCCGGTTTCACCATGAAGAAGGTGCCTGGCCTGGGCAAGAAATGGGAGGTGATGAGCGGGGAGTACACCGGTCAGCCTTCAGCCGCCATGGCCGCGCCATGGTATGCCCGGCCAGCCCCGATCGAAGGGCCGCGCCAGGCGCTGGTGATAGGCGCCGGGCTGGCCGGCAGCGCCAGCGCCGCCAGCCTGGCCGCGCGCGGCTGGCAGGTATTGGTGCTGGAACGGCACGACGCACCCGCACAGGAAGCCTCGGGCAACCCGCAGGGTGTGCTCTACCTGAAACTTTCCGCCCATGGCACGGCCCTGTCGCAGATGATCCTGTCCGGCTTCGGCTACACCCGGCGCCAGCTCGAACGGTTGCAAAAAGGCCGCGACTGGGATGCCTGCGGGGTGCTGCAGCTGGCCTTCGACAGCAAGGAGGCCGAACGGCAGGCCAAGCTCGCCGAGGCCTTCGACAGCGGCCTGCTGCGTGTGCTGGAGCAGGCTGAAGCCGAGACGATTGCCGGCGTGACACTGCCTGCGGGCGGCCTGTTCTATCCCGAAGGGGGTTGGGTGCACCCGCCCGCTTTGTGCCAGGCACAGCTGCAGCACCCGAATATTCAGGTGCAGGTCCATCGCAACGTGGTGGAACTGCGTCGAGCCGACGGCCTCTGGCAGGCCTGGGATGGCGAACAGTTGCTGGCCAGCGCACCGCTGGTGGTACTGGCCGGCGCCGCCGATGTGCGCCGTTTCGAGCCGTGCGCGCAATTGCCACTCAAGCGTATCCGCGGGCAGATCACCCGTCTGCCGGCCACCGAGACAAGCCGCGAACTGCGTACCGTGGTCTGCGCCGAGGGTTATGTGGCGCCACCACGGGGTGACGAACATACGCTGGGGGCCAGTTTCGATTTCCATAGCGATGACCTGGCGCCCACCGTGGCCGAGCACCAGGGCAACCTGACGTTGCTGGACGAAATCTCCACCGACCTGGCCCAGCGCCTGGGCACGGCAGAGCTCGATCCTGCGCTACTGCAGGGGCGCGCGGCGTTTCGCTGCACCAGCCCGGATTACTTGCCGATCGTCGGGCCGGTTGCCGATCCAGGGGCGTTCGTCGAAGCCTATGCCGTGCTGGGCAAGGATGCGCGGCAGGTGCCCGAGGTGTCCTGCCCTTGGCTGCAAGGGCTGTATGTGAACAGTGGGCATGGTTCGCGAGGGTTGATCACGGCGCCGCTTTCAGGCGAGTTGATTGCGGCGTGGGCCAGTGGTGAGCCATTGCCGTTGCCGCGGGCGGTGGCCGAGGCCTGTCATCCGAACCGGTTTGGGCTGCGCAGACTTATTCGCGGCAAGTGATGTGTTCAGAGCGTAACTGCGCCGCGCAAGCGGCGCTCAATCGCTGGCCCAATCAAACCCAGACTGCATCCCAGTGCGGATAATCGCCTACACGTTTTGCCAACCCGGCTCTTATCGGATTGGCGATGATGTATCTGGAGACTTTGACGATGTCTTCCTCCCGCCTCAGGGCGCGATCATGAAAGCCGGCTTGCCAAACTGGCACACTCTTGACGCCGGCCTTGCGCAAGGCCAGTCCAGATCTCGATTTGAAACGCTGCATTAAAGTCCCAAGCGTCACGCTCTTCAACTCAATCAACCAATGCACATGGTCGGGCATGACTACCCAGGCCAACGACTGACAGCTGTTTTCATGATCGGCTTGACGCAGATGCTTGATTACTAATCGTGCTCGGCGGAAATCGGCAAACAGAGGATGGCGTCGATACGTGACTGAGGTCAGCAGATAAAGCCTGCCGGGCTCAGAACACCTACCGTGGCGGAGTAAACAACCTTTGTGAGTAGTCATGTGATCATCCTTGGTAGTGACAGGGCACTTAGCAGGGTAATCACGTGCCGACTTGATTAGAGGGTGATTAGGGTTTCGAGATGTGAAGCTAGTGGGGCACGGCGAGGGATCGGGTCGGGGCAGACAGGGTTCGTCACCATCTCTCTAGCGTCCTTGAGATCGAGCGCCGCCCGCGCGGCGCATCGCGAGCAAGCTCGCTCCTACATTTGTTGCAACGTACCTATGCCTGATAGGTCATGGTTGCCAGCCTTGTTGGTACGACGCGATATCTCGGCGGGCGCCAAAAAGCGAACAACCATGGCCTGACAGACCGTGGCACGCTGCAACAAATGTAGGAGCGAGCGTGCTCGCGATGCGCCGCGCGGGCGGCGCTCGATCTCAAAACCCCCACCAACCAAACGCCATGGCCACCGGCATATAACAGATCGATCTAAAACTCTCACAAATCACCTAGGTCAGTTCCTTACAGGTGCCCTAATCCGGGGCACTGATTCCCCAACGGAAAAACCGGTAAGGACCTATGTGCGGATTAGCAGGAGAGTTGCGTTTCACCCCTATCGACCAAGCCCCTCGCCCGGCGGACCTCGCCGCGGTAGAGCGCATGACCCATCACCTGGCACCACGCGGGCCAGACGCCTGGGGCTTCCATAGCCACGGCCCGATCGCCCTCGGCCACCGACGGCTGAAGATCATGGACCTGTCCGACGGCTCGGCCCAGCCGATGGTCGACAACCCCCTGGGCCTGTCACTGGCCTTCAACGGCGCCATCTACAACTTCCCCGAACTGCGCCAGGAGCTGCAGGCGCTGGGCTACACCTTCTGCTCCGACGGCGACACCGAGGTGCTGCTCAAGGGCTACCACGCCTGGGGGGCGGCCTTGCTGCCCAAGCTCAACGGCATGTTCGCCCTGGCCATCTGGGAGCGCGACAACCAGCGCCTGTTCCTGGCCCGCGACCGCCTTGGCGTCAAACCCCTGTACCTGTCGCGCAACGGCGAACGGCTGCGCTTTGCCTCGACCCTGCCCGCGTTGCTCAAGGGCGGCGACATCGACCCGATGATCGACCCGGTGGCACTCAACCACTACCTCAACTTCCACGCCGTGGTGCCCGCCCCGCGCACCCTGCTGGCCAACGTGCAGAAGCTCGAACCCGGCACCTGGATGCGCATCGACCGCCACGGTGAAGTCGAGCGTCAGACCTGGTGGCAACTGCACTACGGCCCCAACCCGGACGAGCGCGACCTCGACCTGGAAGGCTGGACCACCCGCGTGCTGGACGCTACCCGCGATGCCGTGGCCATCCGCCAGCGTGCGGCCGTGGACGTCGGCGTGCTGCTGTCCGGTGGCGTCGATTCGAGCCTGCTGGTCGGCCTGCTGCGGGAAGCAGGGATGGATGACCTGTCGACCTTCTCCATCGGTTTCGAAGATGCCGGCGGCGAGCGTGGCGACGAGTTCCAGTACTCCGACCTGATCGCCCGTCACTACGGCACGCGCCACCACCAGTTGCGCATTGCCGAAAGCGAAATCATCGAACAGCTACCGGCGGCCTTCCGCGCCATGAGCGAACCGATGGTCAGCCACGACTGCATCGCCTTCTACCTGCTCTCGCGGGAAGTGGCCAAGCACTGCAAGGGCGTACAGAGCGGCCAGGGCGCCGACGAGCTGTTCGCCGGCTACCACTGGTACCCGCAGGTGGACGGCGCCGAGGATGCCTTTGGCGCCTACCGCGACGCCTTCTTCGACCGCAGCCATGCCGAGTACCGCGACACGGTGCAGGCGCCGTGGCTCTTGGAAACCGACGTGGCCGGCGATTTTGTCCGCGAACACTTCGCCCGCCCCGGCGCCCCGGATGCGGTGGACAAGGCGCTGCGCCTGGACAGCACGGTGATGCTGGTCGACGACCCGGTCAAACGGGTCGACAACATGACCATGGCCTGGGGCCTGGAGGCGCGCACGCCGTTCCTCGACTACCGCCTGGTCGAGCTGTCGGCGCGCATCCCGGCCCGCTTCAAGCTGCCGGACGGCGGCAAGCAGGTGCTCAAGCAGGCCGCACGGCGGGTGATCCCCCACGAGGTGATCGACCGCAAGAAAGGCTACTTCCCGGTGCCCGGCCTCAAGCACTTGCAAGGCGCCACGCTGGACTGGGTGCGCGAGCTGCTGACCGACCCCAGCCAGGACCGTGGGCTGTTCAACCCCGCCATGCTCGACCGCCTGCTGAGCAACCCGCATGGCCAGCTCACCCCCCTGCGCGGTTCCAAGCTGTGGCAGTTGGCGGCGCTGAACCTGTGGCTCAGCGAACAAGGAATCTGACCGATGAAAGCCCACGAAATCGCTTACGGCCAGCGCCTGCTGCGAGGCCAGGTGCCGTCCTACGAGCGCCTGCAAGCCCAGCTGGCTGGCGACGGCAGCGAGCCCCACGACCAGCCGCGTGCCCTGCACTGCGGCTGGGGCCGCCTGCTGATCGGCCACACGTACCCGGATGCAGCGAGCCTGGCCGAGGCGCTGCAGCAAGAGCAACCGGGCGAGCGCGACATTGCCTTGTACGTGGCCGCGCCCCAGCAAGTGTTGGCCCAGGCGCCCCACCAGCTGTTCCTCGACCCGTCCGACACCCTGCGCCTGTGGTTCACCGATTACCGCCAGGCGCAACGGGTGTTCCGCGGGTTTCGTATCCGCCGCGCGCAAACCGACGCCGACTGGCAAGCGATCAACGGCCTGTACCAGGCCCGCGGCATGCTGCCGGTGCAGCCCGAGCGGATCACCCCGCGCCACCTCGGTGGCCCGGTGTACTGGCTGGCCGAGGACGAAGACAGCGGGACGGTGATCGGCAGCGTCATGGGCCTGAACCACAGCAAGGCGTTCGACGATCCGGAACACGGCAGCAGCCTGTGGTGCCTGGCCGTGGACCCGCAGTGCACCCGCCCCGGTGTCGGCGAAGTGCTGGTGCGCCACCTGATCGAGCACTGCATGAGCCGGGGCCTGGCCTACCTCGACCTGTCGGTGCTGCACGACAACCGCCAGGCCAAGCGCCTGTACAAGAAGCTGGGTTTTCGCAACCTGCCGACCTTCGCGGTCAAGCGCAAGAACGGTATCAACCAGCAGCTGTTCCTTGGCCCCGGCCCGCAAGCCGGGCTCAACCCCTATGCCCGGATCATCGTCGACGAAGCCTACCGACGCGGCATCGAGGTGCAGGTCGACGACGCCGCTGGCGGGCTGTTCACCCTCAGCATTGGAGGGCGCCGGGTGCGTTGCCGCGAATCGCTCAGCGACCTCACCAGCGCCGTCAGCATGACCCTCTGCCAGGACAAGCGCCTGACCCAGCAGGCCCTGCACAACGCCGGCCTGCGGGTACCGGTGCAGCAGCTGGCTGGCAATGCCGACGATAACCTGGCCTTTCTCGACGACCACGGCGCGGTAGTGGTCAAGCCGGTGGACGGCGAGCAAGGTCAGGGCGTGGCGGTGAACCTGACGACCTACGAAGCAGTCAGCCAGGCCATCGACCAGGCCCGGCGCTTCGACAGCCGGGTGTTGCTGGAGAGCTTCCACCCCGGCCAGGACCTGCGCATCGTGGTGATCGGCTTTGAGGTGGTGGCTGCCGCCATTCGCCACCCGGCCCAGGTGGTAGGCGACGGCAAGCACAACGTCAAGGCGCTGATCGAAGCCCAGAGCCGACGTCGCCGGGCCGCGACCGGGGGCGAAAGCCGCATTCCGCTGGACGAGGAGACCGAGCGCACCTTGCGTGATGCCGGCCTCGACTACGCCAGCGTACTGCCCGCCGGCCAGCGCCTGGCCGTGCGCCGTACCGCCAACCTGCATACCGGCGGCACCCTGGAAGACGTGACCGAGCGTTTGCATCCGGTGCTGGCCGACGCTGCCGTGCGCGCGGCACGGGCGCTGGATATTCCGGTGGTGGGGCTGGATTTGATGGTGCGCGATGCCGAAAGCCCGGAATACGTGATCATCGAGGCCAACGAACGGGTTGGGCTGGCCAACCATGAACCGCAGCCAACCGCCGAGCGCTTTGTCGACTTGCTGTTTCCCCATAGCCGGGCGTTGGCGTGAATCAATCACGGCCTCTTCCCCGCGAAGAGGCCGGCAAGGAGTAACCATGTCTGCACAACACCCAGAACCCGATCTCGACTACCTCAAGCGCGTGCTCCTGGAGATGCTCGCGATCCCCAGCCCGACCGGCTTCACCGACACCATCGTGCGCTACGTCGCCGAACGCCTGGACGAACTGGGCATCCCCTTCGAGTTGACCCGCCGCGGCACCATTCGCGCCACCCTCAAGGGCCGGCAAAGCTCCCCCGACCGCGCCGTCTCGGCCCACCTCGACACCATTGGCGCCAGCGTGCGCCAGCTGCAGGACAATGGCCGCCTGGCCCTGGCGGCGGTCGGCTGCTGGTCGAGCCGCTTCGCCGAAGGCAGCCGGGTCAGTGTGTTCACCGACACCGGCGTGTACCGCGGCAGCGTGCTGCCACTCATGGCCAGCGGACATGCCTTCAACACGGCCATCGACCAGATGCCGGTCAGCTGGGAGCACGTGGAGGTGCGCCTGGATGCCTACTGCACCACCCGCGCCGACTGCGAAGCCTTAGGCATAGCCGTCGGCGACTTCGTCGCCTTCGACCCGCTGCCGGAGTTCACCGAAAGCGGCCACATCAGCGCCCGCCACCTGGACGACAAGGCCGGTGTCGCGGCGTTGCTGGCCGCACTCAAGGCCGTGGTGGAGAGCGGCCGACAGCCGCTGATCGATTGCCACCCACTGTTCACCATCACCGAGGAAACCGGCTCCGGCGCTGCTGCCGCCCTGCCCTGGGACGTCAGCGAGTTCGTCGGCATCGATATCGCCCCGGTGGCGCCCGGCCAGGCCTCCAGCGAACACGCCGTCAGCGTGGCCATGCAAGACTCCTCGGGGCCGTACGATTACCACCTGTCGCGCCACCTGCTCAAACTGGCCGGCGACCAGGACCTGCCGGTGCGCCGGGATGTGTTCCGTTATTACTTCAGCGATGCCCATTCGGCCGTCACTGCCGGGCACGACATCCGCACCGCGCTGGTGGCGTTCGGCTGCGATGCCACCCATGGCTACGAGCGCACCCACATCGACAGCCTGGCCGCGCTCAGCCGCCTGCTGTCGGGTTATCTGCTCAGCCCGCCGGTATTCGCCAGCGACTCGAACCCGGCCAATGCGTCGCTTGAGCGCTTCAGCCACCAGCTGGAGCACGATGCGCAGATGGAGAGTGACACCCGGGTGCCGGCGGTGGACAGCCTGGTGGGGAACAAGGGGTGAGCAAGGGGGGGCGGGTTTCGCGTAGCATTGACGGATTCTTCTACCAAGCCGAACGCTGCCATGTTGATTCCTTACGACCAATTGCAAGCTGAAACCCTGACCCGCCTGATCGAGGACTTCGTGACCCGCGACGGCACCGACAATGGCGACGACACACCGCTGGAAACCCGTGTGCTGCGGGTGCGCCAGGCGTTGGCCAAGGGCCAGGCGTTCATTCTGTTCGACCTGGAGAGTCAGCAGTGCCAGTTGCTGGCCAAGCATGATGTGCCGCGCGAGTTGCTCGACTGATCTCACGGGCCCTATCGCCGGCAAGCCGGCTCCCACAGGTACCCCACTGAACTTGAGAGCAGTGGGGTACCTGTGGGAGCCGGCTTGCCGGCGATAGGGCCATTACAGACAAACTCAGGCCAATTTGGCCTTACTCGCCTCCCCCGCCTTGATCCGCTTGTACACCTCGGCCCGATGCACCGTCACCTCGCGCGGCGCACTCACACCAAAACGCACCGTGCCCTCTCGCGTCTCCACGACCTTGATCTGGATGTCGTCACCAATGGTGATGACTTCGCCCACTTCGCGCCCTATGACCAGCATGCTTCACTCTCCGACAACAGGAAAAAACCGGAGATTGCATGTGGATATTCAGCAACTCAATGCTTCCACTAAAAATCAGAACCGTCCTACGTAGGCAGGTAAAATTCCCTACAGATTCTTCCCACAATCAACGTGTCTGCGCCTTGGCACGCATCTTCACGGCCATGTCCGCCATCTCGTCATACAGCCGCTCCGGCGCCTGCCGTTTGAGCTGCCAAGCCTGGCGCCCGGCCTCGTGCGGGAGAATCAGGAACTCGCCTGCGGCCACCTGCTGGTGGATGTAATCGGCGATATCGGTCGCACTGATCGGCGAGCCCTCCAGCAATTTCCCCACCTGGGCCTTCATCGCCGGGTTCGGGCCCCGGAATGAATCGAGCAGGTTGGTCTGGAAGAACGACGGGCACACCACATGCACGGCCACTTCCACCTGGCGCAGCTCGACCAGCAGGCTTTCCGACAGCGCCAGCACCCCCGCTTTGGCGACGTTGTAGTTGCTCATGCCGGGCCCCTGCATCAGCGCGGCCATGGACGCCACGTTGACGATGCGCCCCTTGCTGCGTTCGAGCAGCGGCAGGAAGGCCTTGCAGCCCTTGACCACGCCCATCAGGTTGATCGCGATCTGCCAATCCCAGTCCTCCAGCGACAGCTCGGCGAAGAATCCGCCCGAGGCGACCCCCGCGTTGTTGACGATCACATCGATGCCGCCGAACTTCTCCTCGCAGGCCTGGGCCAAGGCGGTGAGCTGGCTGTAGTCGCGCACGTCGCAGCGCTGCACGAAGCCCTCGCCGCCCGCTGCACGCACCAGGTCGAGGGTTTCCCGCAGGCCGGCTTCGTTGACATCGGCCAGCGCCAGGCGCCAGCCCTCGCGCGCCCAACGCAGGGCGATCTCGCGGCCGAGGCCGGATCCGGCGCCGGTGATCATGATGCGATTGTGCATGGTGGCAAGCCTTGTTCTGGTGAGATTGAGCGAAGTCTAAACAAGGCCACGGGGGCTGGCAGGGTCGATCAGGTTAGTGAATGGGGGAGCATGACTCTGTCCTGGCCCTATCGCCGGCAAGCCGGCTCCCACAGGCACCCCACTGAACTTGAGAGCAGTGAGATACCTGTGGGAGCCGGCTTGCCGGCGATAAGGCCGGGACAGGCCACAAACGTATGGAATTTTTCACAAGCGGCACCGGTCCCATTTAACAAGAGGCCAGCAGTCCGAGGCCCTTGACCCTCAACCACGCAAGGACTCCGCCATGACCACGATCCTCATCATCATCCTGATCCTGCTGTTGATTGGTGGCTTACCGGTCTTCCCTCACTCGCGCAGCTGGGGCTATGGCCCTTCCGGCATCGTCGGCGTGGTGCTGGTGATTCTGTTGGTGCTGTTGTTGCTCGGCATGATATGACCCCACCGCGTTGTGCCCGGCCTGGCGTTCCAGCTGCCGCTCCAGGCGACTCATGCCGTCGCCCATGGCACGGACAGCCAGGCTGAGCGCCAGCCGCTCCAGCGGCACGGCCTGGCAGCAGCGCTCGACTTGCTCGCACAGTGCAACCAGCGCCCCGGCGCGGGAAATGCGTGCGCCGCCTTTGACCCGGTGCGCCAGCTCGGCGATGGCGTCGGGGGCATCCCCCAGGTTTTCCAGGCGCTGCAGGTCTTCACGGTTGCTCGCGCGCAGGTCTGCGAGCAGTGCCTTCAATGCGGCCTCGTCGTTGCCCACCAGGTGCCTGAGGTGCTGCAGGCAAATCATGGCGCCCTCCTCGTCCTGCGACCCTGGGGGCTGGGCGTCGATCAGGGCTTGGGTCAAGCTGTCGAGGTCCAGCGGCTTGAACAGGCAGTCGTCCATCCCCGCCTGGCGGCTGCGCTGGCGCTCGACTTCCTGGGCACTGGCGGTAAGGCCGATCAGCCGGCAGCGCGGGCGCCCGCTGCGGCGTTCGTGCTCGCGGATGGCGCGTGCCAGGCCGTGGCCATCGAGGCGCGGCATGTTGCAATCGCTGATGACCACATCGAAATGCTCCTTGAGCCACAGGCGCAAGGCCTGGGCACCATCCTCCGCTACCCGCGCCTGATGCCCCAGGTAGTCCAGCTGCTGCGCCAGCAACAGCCGGTTCGCCGGGTAATCATCGACCACCAGTACCCGCAGCCGCGCCTCGCCTTGCACCGGCAAGGGTGACGTTTCAGGCGTCGGTGCCTCGATCGGCAGCAAGGGCAGCGTGAGCTGCACGTGCGCTTCGGTGCCTTGCCCGAGCGTGCTGCGCAGGCGCAGCTGGCCGCCCATCAGCTGGCACAGGCTGCGGCTGATGCTCAGGCCCAGCCCCGCGCTGGCACGGGGTGACTGCTTCTGGTTGCTGGCCTGGCGAAAACGTTGCCCGAGGCCGGCCAGTTCACCGGCGGCGATGCCCATGCCGGTGTCCTGGACCAGCAGCCCCACGCTCAGCTGACCGTCGACCGCCAAGGCCTGCAGGCTGACTTTGATACGACCGTGCTCGGTGAACTTGATGGCGTTGCTCAACAGGTTGGCCAGCACCTGCTTGAAGCGCAGCGGATCGAGCATCACCTCGGTGTCCACCGCACCGCTCATCTGCATCTGCAGATCGAGCCCCTTGCCACGGGCCTGCTGCTCGAACAACTGGACCACCCGCGCCACCAGTTCGCGCAAGCGCACGTGCTGCGGCGCCAGCTGCAGGTGGCCGGTCTCGATGCGCGTGATGTCGAGGATGTCGCCGATCAGCTCTTTCAGCCCGCGCGCGGCATCGGTGGCCACCTCGATGGCCAGCCGGTCGAGGATGCCCTGGGCGGCCTTGCGCTGGGCCAGTTCCAGCATGCCCAGCACCGCATGCAATGGCGTGCGGATCTCGTGGCTGATGGTGGCGAGGAACTCGGTCTTGGCCTGGTTGGCCGCATCCGCCGCGCGCTTGGCCCTTCGCAACTGCACCTGCAGCCGGCGCAGGTAGCGGATCCACAGCAGGGCAACCACGAGCAGGCCCAACGCGGTGCCGAAACCGAACAGGATCTTGCCGCGGTAGCGTGGCCAGACACCGTCGGGGACGATCATCGGGTTACGCCAGCGGCGCACCAGCATGCCGGTCTCGCGGGGAGTGAGGCTGAGCAGCGCGCTGTCGATGATGCCCAGCAGTTCGCTGGCGCCCCGGGCGCCGGCCAGGGCGAAGTGCGCGGGCGGCAGGGCCAGACTGGCGCTGATCTGCAACTGCCCGGGGTACCAGCGCGCGACCAGCGGGCGGGCGTCGTCCAGGGTCAGCAAGGCGGCATCCACCTTGCCCTCGGCGACCGCCCGCAAGGCGTGCAGCGGGCCCGGCAGCAGGCGCTGATGCACCTGCGGGTAGCGATGCTGCAGCAGCTCGACCATGGCGCTGCCCCAGACCAGCGCGACACGCCGCCCGAGCAGTTGCTCAAGGCTCTGCGGTGCATCGACGCCCGTGCGACTGACCAGAACCCGCGAGGCGCTCAGGTAGGCCCGGCTGAAGCCCAGGCGCCGCTCCAGGCTGGCGCTGTAGGGCAAGCCGGCGATCAATTGCGCCTTGCCCTGGTTCACCTGCTCGATCATCTGCTCGACGCCCGCCCCGGCCTGCACCTCGAACTTCAGGCCCGTGCGCCGGGTGATCAGCTGCAGCATATCCAGGGTCAGGCCCCGCAACTGCCCCTTGCTGTCGCGGTAGCTGAGCGGCAGCAACTGGTCATCCACCAGCACCCGCACACTGGGGTTGTCGTGCAGCCAGCGCTGCTGGGCCTCGCTCAACTGCACGGCCTGGGTCGCCCGGGCGTTGCCTGCCAACGGGCTCCAACGCTCGGTGATACGGGCATGCTGGGCCGGGCTGATGCTGTCGAGGGCAATGTCCACCAGCCGCGGCAAGGGCGAGTCGTTGTCGAGCATGGCAAAGCCGATCCCTTGGCGCGGCACGGCGGCGTGGCCGATCTCCTCCACCGCACCGAGCTGGCTGCGCCCTTGCACGTAGCGCGCGATCAGGGCATTGCCCAGGTACAGGTCGGCCTGGCCGAGGGCCAGCGTGGCCAGGGCACTGAACGCCGTCGGGTGCACCTGCAGCTGGGCCTGGGGGTAGAACTGAGCCACCTGCGCGGGCGTGCGGTAGCCGTCCACCATCACCAGGCGCAACGGCTGGTCCTGCTCGATCCGCTCTTTCTGCTCGTGGTCGAGCAGCAGCGGGTGGTCCTCGGCGTAGGGCGGCGACAACCGCAGGCCCGCCTGCAGCGCCTGCTGCGTGCTGACCGAACCGAGCAGGTCCACCGTTCCATCGCGCAGCGCCGCCAGCGCCGCCTCGAACGAGTCGAACACCTGCACTTGCATGCCCAGGTTCAGGTGTTCGGCCACAAGCCCCGCATAGTCGGCGGTGATGCCTTCGTAGGCGCGGCCGGTGCCGAGGATATCCAACGGCGGCTGGTCGCTGCCCAGCACCCCCAGACGCAGCACGCGGTGGCGCCACAGCCAGCGCAGGTCACCGCTGTCGGGCTCGACACGCGGCCCGTCGAAGGCAGCGCGGCCATGGAACACCGGCGCCGCCAGGCCCGGCAAGGGAAACAGACAGCACAGCAGCATCAGCCAGAACGCACGCACGGTTCAGATCAGTTGGTTGCGACGAGCGAAATCCGCCATGTCGATGAGCGAGTTGAGGCGCAGCTTTTCAAGCAGGCGACCTTTGTAGGTGCTGACGGTCTTGTTGCTCAGCAGCATGGCTTCGCCGATGGCCTTGTTGCTCAGTCCGCGGGCCAGGTGCTGGAGGATCATCAGCTCACGGTCGCTGAGGCAGGCGATGCGCTGGGCGTCGGTGGCGTGCAGTTCCTGGCTGTGCACCGAGCTCAGCGTCACCTCGGGGAAATAGGTGAACCCCGACAACACCGCGCGCACCGCCTTGTTCAGTTCGCCCAGGTCGTTGGTCTTGGAGACGAAGCCCGCCGCCCCGGCCTGCATGCAGCGCAGGGAATAGGCTTCGGCCATGTGCGACGTCAGCACCAGGGTCCTGGGCGGATGCTCCTGGCGCTTGACCCGGTCGATCACCTCCATGCCGTCGAGCCCGGGCAGGCTGATGTCGAGGATGATGATGTCAGGCGCCAGTTCACGCGCCATGCGCACCGCTTCGATGCCGTTGTCGGTCTGGCCGACGATCTGCAGACGCTCCTGGCGCAGCAGCATGCACACCGTGGAACGGATGAAAGGGTGGTCGTCGACCACCAGTGCCCTGTGCATGATCCACCTCGCTGATAGCCCACCCATATGATCCTGGTGATGATGGTCTTTTGCGCGCTCACAAAAAGCAGGAAATTTCCCTATGGCTTGAGGAAATTTCCTAAAGACAACTTTTTGTGATTGCTGCTTGGCACTTGTTGAGGTTTCTGTGGCCCCATCGCCGGCAAGCCAGCGCCTGCAGGTTCAGTGGGGTACCTGTGGGAGCTGGCTTGCCAGCGATGGGGCCCGCAGAAACGACAACGCCCCGACAGACGGGGCGTTGTGTTCAAGCTACCGATGCAGGTTTAGTGCGACACCGCCCCGCTGGCACCCAGGCCAGTCTGCGAACGGACGAACTGCGGGTAGAACAGCGCACGCTCGTCATCGGCCGCCTTGGACTTGTCGGTGACCGAGAAGAACCAGATACC
>Ga0160431_100411_pt1 | contig 20133 bp, 18 predicted proteins | sample HID1971K_E0MG_FD_108212 | JGI IMG/M metagenome (GOLD analysis project Ga0160431, IMG submission 108212) | Enriched millipede-associated microbial communities from UW Madison campus, WI, USA - HID1971K_E0 MG | ecosystem: Host-associated > Arthropoda: Insects > Digestive system > Unclassified ...
ACTCAGCAGTGAAACGATGCATCGCCGATGGTAGTGTGGGGTTTCCCCATGTGAGAGTAGGTCATCGTCAAGATTCATTTCGCAAAACCCCTATCTGCGCGAGCAGGTAGGGGTTTTGTCTTTCTTGCACCTTACATCCGCAAGCCACCATATTTGTCCGCCTGCTACCTCTCCAAGCGCGCTCATCAGTGCGACAATCAATCCTGTTCGTTTACGTGACTTTTCCCTGCCTGACCTGCGTCAAGGCTTAGGTTCGGGGCATCCTCGCGCCCGGACAGAGCGATGCCAGCGTACCGTGCTGCGCATTTCTGGACCTCCACCGTCCTATACAACTGAGGTAAGAAGCAAGATGGCCAAGGCCGCCGATGTCGTTGTGCAATGCCTGGAAAACGAAGGTGTCGAGTATGTATTCGGCATTCCCGGCGAGGAGAACCTCGACCTGCTGGAATCCCTGCGCAAGTCGAAGATCAAGCTGGTTCTGACCCGTCATGAGCAGTCCGCTGGCTTCATGGCTGCGACCTACGGCCGCCTGACCGGCAAGACCGGCGTCAGCCTGTCGACCCTCGGCCCTGGTGCGACCAACTTGGTAACCGCCAGTGCATACGCCTACCTGGGCGGCATGCCAATGATGATGATCACCGGCCAGAAGCCGATCAAGAAGTCCAAGCAGGGCCGCTTCCAGATCATTGATGTGTGCGGCATGATGGACCCCATCACCAAGTACACCCACCAGTTCGCCTCGGCCGACAACATCCCGTCGCGCATGCGTGAAGCCTTCCGTCTGGCCGAAGAAGAGAAACCGGGCGCGGTGCATCTGGAGCTGCCGGAAGACATCGCCGCCGAACAGACCGACGCCATGCCGATTCCACCGAGCCTGCACCGTCGTCCGCTGGCCGAGCATGTCGCCATCGAAGCGGCCATCGAGAAGCTGCGCAACGCCCGCAGCCCGATCCTGGTGATCGGTGCCGGTGCCAACCGCAAGATGACCGCCAAGGTCCTCAAGCAGCTGATCGACCAGACCGGTATCCCGTTCGTCACCACTCAGCTCGGCAAGGGCGTGGTCGATGAGCGCAGCCCGCGTTTCCTGGGCAACGCTGCCCTGTCCTCCGGTGACTTCGTTCACCGTGCCGTCGAGGCTGCCGACCTGATCGTCAACATCGGCCACGACGTGATCGAGAAACCACCCTTCTTCATGGTCCGTGGCGGCACCGAAGTCATCCACATCAACTTCCGCTCCGCCGAAGTCGATGCCGTGTACTTCCCGCAGATCGAAGTGATCGGCGACATCGCCAACGCTGTCTGGCAGATCGGTGAAGGCCTGGGTGACACCTCGCACTGGGACTTCACTCGTCTGATGGCCATCCGTGAAGCCAACGAAGCGCAGATCGCCGAAGGCAAGGACGACGACCGCTTCCCGGTCTACCCGCAGCGCCTGGTCGCCGACGTGCGTCGTGCCCTGCCATCCGAAGGCATCGTGGCCCTGGACAACGGCATCTACAAGATCTGGTTTGCCCGCAACTACAAGGCGCACAAGCCCAACACCGTGCTGCTCGACAACGCCCTGGCGACCATGGGCGCCGGCCTGCCTTCGGCAATGGCTGCGCACCTGGTGTACCCGGATCGTCCGGTCATCTCGGTATGTGGCGACGGTGGCTTCATGATGAACAGCCAGGAGCTGGAAACCGCGGTACGCCTGAACATGCACATCACCGTGGTGATCCTGCGTGACGATGGCTACGGCATGATCCGCTGGAAGCAGGCCAACATGGGCTTCACCGATTTCGGCCTGGACTACGGCAACCCTGACTTCGTCAAATATGCCGAAGCCTACGGTGCCAATGGCCATCGCGTGGAAAGCGCCGAAGGTTTGCTGCCGCTGCTCGAGCACTGCATCAAGACCCCGGGGGTGCATGTGATCGACTGCCCGGTGGACTACAGCGAGAACGACCGTATCCTCAACAGCGAGTTGCGTGAGCGCGCGCTGGCGGTCTGATAGCTGAAGGCCCTATCGCCGGCGAGCCGGCTCCCACAGGGAAACCACTGGTTCTGAATACAGTGGGGTACATGTGGGAGCCAGCTCGCCGGCGATTGCATTTGTGCGCAAGACAATCCCTCCCCACCGATCCCCATGTGCTAGGGTGCAGGCAAATCTCCACCTCAGGACACCCCGCATGCTCCCTTCGCTCAGCGAAAAAGAACTCGACCGCCTCGAAGACCTGCTGATTACCTACGGCAACGACTATTCGGTGCTCAATCTGGCCGAACTCAATGGTTTCTTCACTGCCTTGGCCAGTTCTCCGACTCAGGTCATCCCCGAGCAGTGGCTGCCGACAGTTGCAGGTGGCAAGGTGCCGAAATTCAAGAAACCCGCCCATGAAGAAGCCTACACGGCGCTGATGCTGCGCTACGCACACCAGGTGGCGGAGCAATTGGCGGAAAACCTCGAAGGCTTCGAGCCGCTGTTCGAGGAAAGCGAAGCCGAGGAAGGTCCGGCGATCATCATGGAAGAGTGGTGCTTCGGTTACATGCGTGGTACCCAGGTCGCCGCTTGGGACGAGCTGCCAGCAGAGCAGGATGCATTGCTCAGGGCCATCTCGCTGCATGGCCTGGAAGACAATTTCGAAGTGCTCGATGCCATGAGCTTCAGTGAGCTGCAGGCTTGCGTACCGCAGGTGGTCGAGGCCGCGAAGGGGCTCTATCGGTACCAGCGTCAGCAACGCAATTGAGGTGAAAGGTCGGTGTGGTGGCCCGTGATTATTTCGCCAGGCGAAATTATGGTTTCCCCACAGCACTGATTCTACAGTCAGACGATTCGGCGCAGCATGTGCTCCAGCCGCACCGCACCGGTGCCGACCTGGAGCCCAGACCGTGATCAAACTCTACAACTTCCCCAAATCCGGCCACGCTCACCGCATCGAGCTGATGCTGTCGCTGCTGAAGCTGCCTACCGAGCTTGTCTTCGTCGACCTGGCCAAGGGCGCCCACAAGCAGCCGGAGTTCCTCGCGCTCAACCCTTTCGGCCAGGTGCCGGTGATCGATGACAACGGCACCGTCATCGCCGATTCCAACGCCATCCTGGTGTACCTTGCCAGCACCTATGACAAGCAGGGCCGCTGGCTGCCTCATGACCCTATCGGCGCCGCCCGTGTGCAACGCTGGTTGTCGGTCGCCGCAGGGCCGCTTGCCTTCGGCCCTGCGGCCGCACGCCTGGTCACGGTATTCGGTGCCGCGTTCAACACCGACGAAGTGATTGGTCGCGCCCACACCCTGCTCAAAGTCATGGATGCCGAACTGGCCAGGACGCCGTTCCTGGTGGGCAACGAAGCGACAATCGCCGATGTCGCCAACTACTCGTATATCGCCCACGCCCCAGAGGGCAACGTTTCGCTCGAGCCGTACCCACATGTACGTGCCTGGCTGGCTCGGGTCGAAGCGCTGCCCGGTTTCGTCGCCATGCCGCGCACGGTCGTGGGCCTGCAAACCACAGAGTGAGTTACGGACGACGCGAGGAATGCCGCCATGTCGCAATCCCCTGACCATCGCTCACCCTGGCACGCCGGTGAGAAACGCCTGCAGGAGCAGGTGGGAGTGGCACAGCGCATGGAGGCGTTCGGGCAGAAGGTCATTCGTGACCACATGCCCGACCAGCACCGAACCTTCTATCATCAACTGCCGTTCATCATCGCCGGCGCCGTGGATTCATCAGGCAGACCGTGGGCGACGCTGCTCGAAGGCCCAGAAGGCTTCATAAGCTCGCCTGACCCACGGCAGTTGCTGATCGATACCCAGCTTGCCAGCGATGACCCTGCAACCCCGGGGCTGGCTGCAGGCGAGGCCATCGGCCTTCTTGGTATCGAGTTGCACACCCGCCGGCGCAACCGTATGAACGGCGTGATTCACCCGACTGCCAGTGGGGCGCTTGCGGTAGGGGTGGAACAGTCATTCGGCAACTGCCCGCAGTATATCCAGCTGCGTACCTATCGCCGCGTCGATGAGCCGGCGCAAGGGCGGTCGGACTCAGCCGTACTGGATGACCAGGCGGTTGCAATGATCGAGAACGCCGACACCTTCTTCGTGGCCAGTTACATAGACCATCCCGACGGCCATCGCTCGGTGGACGTTTCCCACCGCGGTGGTCGCGCGGGTTTCATAAAGGTCGAAGGCAATTGCCTGAGCATCCCTGACTATGCCGGCAACCTGCACTTCAACACCTTGGGCAACCTGGTGGAAAACCCGCAGGCGGGGCTGTTGTTCGTCGACTTCAGCAACGGCAACGTGCTGCAACTGACCGGGCGCACCGAGGTCATCCTCGATAGCCCAGCGATCAAGGCCTTCGAAGGTGCCGAGCGGCTGTGGACGCTTGCGGTCGAACAGGTCGTGCTGCGCCGCGCCGCCATCAGCTTGAGGTGGGCGTTCGAGGCATACGCGCCCACCAGTCTGACGACCGGCACCTGGGATGAAGCCGAGCAACGCCTGCAGCAGCACGAGCGGCAGGGCCAATGGTTGACATGGCGAGTGCAACGGGTGGAGCAGGAAAGCCGCGATATCCGTTCGTTCTATTTTGCTGCCGACGCATCGGTGACCTTCGCGCCGGGCCAACATATCCCGGTGCGTATCCCCGTGGGCGGCAATACACCACAGATCCGCACCTACAGCTTGTCCAGCGCGCCCTCCGATGGCCACCTGCGTATCAGCGTCAAGGTACAGGGCCCGGCATCCCGTTACCTGCACGAGCAAGTCAGTATCGGTGACCTGCTGCAGGTACGTCTGCCCATGGGCAGCTTTACCCTGGATAGCGACAGCGACAGACCCTTGGTGCTGATCGGTGCGGGTGTGGGCATGACGCCGCTTGTCTCCATGCTGCGTGAACAGCTGGCCAGGCGGCAGGGCCGACGTATCTACCTGTTCCAGGGCGCACGCAACCTCGCCGAACTGCCGTTCCAGCGAGAAGTCGCCGAGTTGCGGCAGCAGGCCGGTGCCCTGTTGAGTGTGCACCGCGCCTTGAGCCAGCCGGAGGGCGAAGCGATATCCGGGCGTGACTACGAGCATGCCGGTCGCCTGGCGATCGAACAGGTCAAGGCAGCACTGCCGCTGGGCGATTACGATTTCTACTTGTGTGGCCCTTCCAGTTTTACCCAGGACCTGTACGAGGGCTTGCGTACGGTGCACGTGCCGGATGCGCGTATCCACGCTGAAGCCTTTGGGCCCTCGACCCTCAGGCGCCATACCGACGACAATCAACCGGTATTGCGCCAACCGCCCGCTGCCGATGAGCCGGTGCCGGTGTACTTCACCCGTTCGGCCAAGGAGGCACGCTGGACGCCAGGCAGTGGCACTTTGCTGGAACTGGCCGAAGCGCGCGGGCTGTCGCCGGATTTCAGTTGCCGGGGAGGGTCATGCGGCACCTGCAAGACCAAGCTGGCGGGCGGGCAAGTGCATTACCCCAACCCGCCTGCCGAGCTGCCGGAAAGCGGCACCGTACTGATTTGCTGCGCCGTGCCTGCCAAGCTGGAGGAGGGCGCTCAGGCGCTGGTGCTGGAGCTCTGATGGTGGCTGTACCGGCGATAGGGCCGGTACAGCCAGCACAAAACCCGCAGATCACCGATAATCCCCGTCACCCAAGATGCCCAGGAGCCGGCATGGACCAGATCCACCTGATGAAGGTCTTCGTCGCCGTCGGCGAGCTCGAAAGCTTCGCCGCCGCCGCCCGCCGCCTGGACATCTCGCCCGCCGCTGTCACCCGGGCCGTCAGCGCCCTCGAAGACCAGCTCGGGGTCAAGCTGCTGCTGCGCACTACCCGCAGCGTACGCGTGACCGAGGCCGGCAGCCGCTACCTGGAAGACACCCGGCACATCCTCGCCAGCATCAACGAGGCCAACGAAGCCGCCGCCGGCATCAACGCCACACCCAAGGGCGAGCTGGCAGTGACCGCGCCGATCCTGTTCGGCAAGAAGTTCGTCATGCCCTGCATCGTGCGTTATCTGCAGCAGTTTCCCGAGGTGGACGTGTCGGCCTACTTCCTCGACCGTATCGTCAACATGGTGGAGGAGGGCATGGATGTGGCCGTGCGCATCGGCCCGCTGCCCGATTCAGGCCTCAAGGCCCTGCGCGTGGGCAGGGTACGGCGCATGCTTTGCGCCTCACCCGATTACCTGGCGCGGTATGGCACACCGCAGCACCCGTCGGACTTGCCGGAGCATGCAGTGATCGCCACCACCAACCTGTCGCCACGGGCTGGCTGGCGCTTCGGCGTGACCGACGAAGCCACCCTGGTACGCATGAAACCGAGGCTTACCGTGACCAGCAATGACGGTGCGATCGCGGCGGCGGTGGGCGGGTTGGGGATTGCCCGGCTGTTGTCCTATCAAGTGGTCGACGAGATCGCCTGCGGGCAGCTGCAGGTGATCCTCGCCGAATACGAAGAGGCACCCTGGCCTATTCATGTGCTGCACCGCGAGAGCAAGTACGGCTCTGCCAAGGTGCGATCGTTTGTCGATCTGCTGGTCGCCACCCTTCGGGCTCAAGGATTGGATTGATGTCGTACTACAACAACATTGGCTGATCCTAGTGTTTTCGGTCGATTAGCCAGCGTTACTGAACAAAAACAATTTTGTTGTACGACGACCTATGACATGGCACTCTTTCGCCTGAAATAATTTGTCTCAATTCGCCCTGCCGGCGTCGAGGCAATCACCCGCACCTCTAAAAACAATATTCAGGTGAACCATGAAGATGAAAGGCATCCGTTGGTGGATGGTCAGCCTTGTCACGGCTGGGCTGGTCGTCAACTACCTCGCCCGCAACACCCTCTCGGTGGCTGCCCCCACCTTGATGACCGACCTGTCCATCAGCACCGAGCAATACGCCAAGATCGTCGCGGCCTGGCAGGTGTGCTACGCCCTCATGCAGCCGATCGCCGGTTGGTTCATCGACTTCATCGGCACCAAGCTGGGTTTTGCCGTCTTCGCCATGGCCTGGTCGGTGGCCTGCGCGGGTGCGGCTCTGGCTACCGGCTGGCAGAGCATGGCGTTCATGCGCGGCCTGCTGGGCATGACCGAGGCGGCTGGCTTGCCGGCTGGGGTCAAGGCCACCACCGAGTGGTTCCCGGCCAAGGAACGCTCGGTGGCCATTGGCTGGTTCAACATCGGCTCTTCGCTGGGTGCCTTGCTGGCGCCGCCGCTGGTGGTCTGGGCAATCCTGCACAGCGGCTGGCAACTGGCCTTTGTGATTGTCGGGGTTTCCGGCATCGTCTGGACGCTGCTCTGGATGCTGTTCTACAAGCACCCGCGTGACCAGAAACACCTCAGTGCCGAAGAGCGCGACTACATCCTTGGTGGCCAGGAAGCGCACTTCAAGCAAGAGAAACGCGAGAAAGGTGCCTGGAAGCGTATCTTCAAGACCCGCAACTTCTACGCCATCGCTTCGGCACGCATCTTGTCAGAGCCTGCCTGGCAGACCTTCAACGCCTGGATCCCGCTGTACCTGATGACCGAACGGCACATGAACATCAAGGAAGTGGCGATGTTCGCCTGGCTGCCGTTTCTCGCGGCCGACATCGGTTGCGTGCTCGGCGGTTACTTGAGCCCGCTGTTCCACCGTTACTTCAAGGTGTCGTTGTTCACCTCGCGCAAGATGGTGCTGGTGTTCGGCGCCAGTTGCATGATCGGGCCGGCCTGCATCGGCCTTGTGGAAAGCCCGTATACCGCGATCCTGTTGCTGTGCATCGGCGGCTTCGCGCACCAGACACTGTCGGGGGCGCTGTACTCGATCACCTCGGACTCGTTCAGCAAGGATCAGGTGGCGACGGCTACCGGCATGGGTGGCATGTGCGGGTACCTGGGTGCGGCGGTGTTTACCCTGGTGTTCGGGATCCTGGTGACGCAGGTCGGCTACAGCCCTTTGTTCGTGGTGCTGGCGGCGTTCGATATCGTTGCGGCAGTGCTGGTGTGGAAGGTGGCGCGAGAGGTGCGCGGGGCGCCGCAGCAGCGCCAGGCCGAGGCCACCGGTGGCGTGCTGGTTTGACCCATGGGACGGTGGGGCCGCGCAGCGGCCCCCTACCGGCAAACCCTTACAGCGCGTGATACGCCATGCTGAAACCCAGGCTCATCTCCTGACCCTGCTGCAGCAAACGCAAACCCGGCCGCCCAGGCAGATGATGGGCATTGATCGGGTGGCTCACAGGCTCAAAGCAGAAGAACGGCTTGTCCTGCGGGCAGAACAACAGGAAATGGTCAGTGCCGCTGGCGCTGCATTTCAGTTGATAACCCGCACTGGGCTGCTCGATCACACAGTCCCCAGGCCACCCGCCGAACGCATGGTCGACCACGTGCGCCGGCAAAGGGCCTGGCGCCTCGAAGCACCAGTCTTGGGGAACGTCTGCCGAGTACGATGGCAACTGTCCCTCTTCGGCCAGCCACACATGCCGCGCCGCCGCTCGCAGCAGCGTGTCGGGATAACGCGGGAAATAAGGATGAAAGCCCAGCCCGTACCAGGTAGCGGCTTCATCCAGGTGCGTCACATGCAGGTCCAGTTGCAGGCACCCTTCGTGCAAGTGCACATCCAGTACTGCCCGATAGGCAAACGGCGCCGTACTGTCCAGCGTCAGCCGGGCACGTCGTTCGCTGTGGTGATCCACCTTCCATGCCTGCTGCCAGGCGGTGCCATGAATAGGGTAGGGGTCGTGTGCAGTGTTCGGCGCCAAGGGCAGCCACCCTTCGGGCCGGGCGAAACCTCCCTCGGCAATGCGGTTGGACCAGGGCGCCAAGGGGTAGCACCCCAGCTGCCGCGGTGTACCGCTGGCCAGGGCGGCCTGATCGGCATGGCGCAGCAGCGGTTGACCGGTCGCTTTCACCACCCAGTTGACCAGGCTGGCGCCCAGTTCAGGGGCGATGCTCAGGTGGGTCAGGCGGTCTTGCAAGTGCAGTTCGGTGACAGCCATCAACGGCTCCTCGGAGAATGGAATCAGCTCGCCCTGCGATAGGTGAGCAACACGATGCCGCATACCACCACGGCGCCACCGACCAGCTGCCAGGTCGACAGGCGCTGGTCCAGCAACGCCCAGCCCAGCAGCAGGGTGGCGATCGGTTCGACGTTCATCACCGGTGCATTCTGTGCCATGTTCAGTCGCGGCACGCAGACGAACAGCAACGTGAAGGCCACGCCGTACAGCACCACCAGGCTGGCCAAAGCTATCCAGCCAATGCCGCTGGCAGGCAGCGCCAGGCCGGCCGGCATCACCCCGCTGGCCCCAGCCACCAGCATGCTGGCGAACACGATCAGCAAGGTCAGCAAGCTGCGCACCGGGCCGCGCACGGTGGCCAGTTTATGGTCGGTGATCCACAGCGCGCAGGCGAACACGCAGGCGGCGCAGAACGCCAGGCTCACGCCCAGCAGCCAGTGCGGGTTGGCCTCGCCGGCCAGGTGTGCCGGCACGTCCAGCGCCAGTACCAGGCCACACAGGATCAGGCCCATGAACAGCACGGTACGGCCATTCGGGCGGGGGCCACCGAGCACCCAGGTCAGCAGGGCCAGCAGCATCGGGAAGGTATTGCCCACCAGCAGCGCCAGCGCTACCGGGATGCGCGCCACCGCCGAATAGAGGCACAGGCTCTGGGTGGCGATCAGCAGCCCGAGCAGCAACTGCCAGCGCCGCGTGCCGGCCGGCAGGCTCAGCGGCTGACGCTGCCACAGCACCAGGCTGGCCAGCACCAAAAAGGTGATGCCGGAGCGGCAGAGGATGGCCAGCAGCACGCCGGTGTCGTCATCGAAGGCAATGCGCGCGGCAATGTGGTTGCCGGCGAACGAGCACGCCAGCAGCGCCAGCAGCGCGACGGCCAGCCTGCGCGGAAAGAGAGAGTCAGAAGCAGCGACAGCCATGTGCAGCGTCCATTTTGCAGGGAATGGCGGACCGCCAGGGCCCGCCGGATGGGGGGTCTACAGCACGACGCTCGGCAGCCACAGCGAAATCGCCGGGATGTAAGTCACGGCCATCAGGACCAGGAGCAGCGCCAAATAAAACGGCAGCAGTGCCTTTACCGTGGCCTCGATACTCACCTTGCCGATTGCCGCCCCCACGAACAGCACTGCACCTACCGGCGGCGTGACCAGCCCGATACCCAGGTTGACCAGCATGATCATGCCGAAGTGCACCGGGTCCACGCCGATGTCGGTGATCACCGGCAGCAGGATCGGCGTGAGGATCAGAATCAGCGGCGCCATGTCCATCACCGTGCCCAGCAGCAGGAGCATGAAGTTGATGCACATGAGGATCACGTAGCGGTTGTCCGACAGGGTCAGGAACGCCGTGGTGATCTTCGACGGGATCTGCATCAGGGTCATCACGTAGCCGAAGCTGGCGGCGAAGGCGATCAGGATCATCACGATCGAGATGGTGCGCACCGTGCGGTGCATCAGCTTGGGCAGGTCGCGCCATTTGTAGTCGCGGTAGATGAACATGGTCACGAAGAACGACCACACGACCGCCACTGCCGCCGACTCGGTGGCCGTGAACACGCCCGACAGGATGCCGCCGAGGATGATCACCATGGCCATCAGCCCCCACAGTGCCTCACCGGCAATCTTCAGCGCCTGGCGCAGCGGGATTACTTCGCCCTTGGGGTAGTTGCGCCGTTTGGCGAAGATCAGGCACAGCCCCATCATCACCGCGCTCAGCAGCAGACCGGGCATCACCCCGGCCATGAACAGCGAAGCGATCGATACCGTGCCTCCGGCCGCCAGCGAGTACAGCACCGAGTTGTGGCTGGGCGGGGTCAACAGTGCCTGTACCGAGCCGCTGACGGTCACGGCGGTGGAGAACTCGCGCGGGTAGCCCTTGCGCTCCATCTCCGGGATCAGCACCGAACCGACCGATGCGGTGTCGGCCACCGACGAGCCGGAAATGGCGCCGAAAAAGGTCGAGGCGGTGATATTGACCAGCGACAGGCCGCCCCGCACGAAGCCCACCAGCACGCCGGCGAACGCCACCAGCCGGCGCGACATGCCGCCCTCGGCCATGATCGCCCCGGCCAGCACGAAGAACGGTATCGCCAGCAGCGAAAACTTGTTAACCCCGCTGGCCACCTGGATCATCATCGCCTGCAGCGGGATGTCGATCCACCAGGCGCCGATCAACGCTGCCAGGCCCAGGGCGTAGGCCACCGGCATGCCGATCAGGATGAGCAGGATGAAACTGCCCAGAAGAATCACAGCATCCATTTATGCAGCTCCTTCGTTTTCTTCGACCAGGTCGAAGCGCACCACCGGGCGATTGCTCTGGTCACCCAGGACGAGTTTCTCGATCACGAAAATCAGTGTCAGTACGCCACCGAGGGGGATCGGTGCGTAGCTCATGCCCACCCGCACACTGGGCAGCGAGGCCATGAACTGGTTCCAGGTGGTGATGCACAGCTTGGCGCCGTACCAGGTCATGAACACGCACACCAGGATCATCAGCAGCTGGACCAGCAGCCCGATCAGTCGGCGCAGGGGCGCAGGCAGGCGGTCGGTGAGCATTGCGACGGCCATGTGCGCGCCTGCACGGTAGCTGGCGGCGGCGCCGACGAAGGTGAACAGCACCATCAGCAGGATCGCTACCGGCTCCGGCCAGCTGGAGCCGGTGCCAAGCACATAACGGGCAAAGATGCCCCAGGGGATGATCAGCGACATGGCCAGCACCGCCAGGCCGGCGACCCAGATGCAGGCGCTGTACAGCCTGTCGTTCGCGCGCAGGAAAAGTGTTTTCATAGGCATCACCAAAGCGGCAGGGCGACGGTCGCCGCGCTGCCGAGGTCTTTTTGGAAGGGGGCTGGTGTTACTGGACCGCGTCGATCCGCTTCATCAGGTCGGCGTACGGCGCGCCGTACTTCTCGCGTACCGAGGCGGTGGCGTCATAGAACGGCTTCTTGTCGACAGTGATGAACTCCACGCCAGCTGCCTTGAGCTTTTCTTCGCTGGCGGCGGACTTGGCGTCCCACAGTGCACGCTCTTCCATCTGTGCTTCACGGGCGACCTTTTTCACCAACGCCTGCTGCTCAGGGGTGAGCGTGTTCCAGGTGGTCTTGGACATCACCACCGGCTCAGGCAGGATCAGGTGGCCGGTGAGGGTGTAGTACTTGGCGCTCTGGAAGTGGTTGTGTTCGAGCAGGGTCGGCGGGTTGTTCTCGGCGCCGTCGATCACGCCGGTCTGCAGTGCGCTGAAGATTTCGCCGGTGTCCATGGCGATGCCGTTGCCCCCCATCGCGTTCATCATGTCGATGAACAACGGGTTGCCCTGCACGCGAATCTTCATGCCCTTGAGGTCTTCCAGGCTGCGCACCGGCTTCTTGGTGTAGATGCTGCGCGAGCCGCCGTCCATCCAGGCCAGCGCCACCAGGTTGAATTCGGAGTGGGTGATCTTGTCGAGGATCTCCTGGCCGATGTCGCCGTCGATGATCTTGCGCATGTGCTCATGGTCGCGGAACACGAACGGCATGTTGAACACGTTGACGTCAGGCACCACCGGGCCGACGATGCCGAGGCTGACGCGGGTCATCTGCACGGCGCCGATCTGCGCCTGCTCGATCACTTCCTTCTCCGAGCCCAGCACGCCACCGGCGAACATCTTGAAGGTGATTTCGCCATTGCTGGCGGCTTCGAGCTTTTTGCCCATGTTCTGTTCGGCGACTACCGTGGGGTAGCCGGCCGGGTGGATCTCGGCGAACTTGATGTCCAGCGCGTGAGCTGGCAGGGCGAGGCTGAAGGCGAACGGGAGTGCGGCAAGAAGCAGCTTGCGTTTGAACGTCATGATGAAACTCCGTGGTTTTTATTATCTGGTTTCGGTCGTGTCGGTACAGGTGCGGCAGTGTGGTGTTCAGCCCCGGCAGGCAGGCTCCTCCAGGCCCTTGACGCCTGGCTCCAAGGCAAATACTCCGCCGGCCAGGGGTTGGTCGGAGAGGTCGATCCCGCCAGGGCGGATCGAGGTGACGAACAGGATGTCCAGGTTGGCGCCGCCAAAGGCGCACATGGCAGGCTTTTTCACCGGCACTTCCAGGGAGCGGTCGAGACGCCCGTCCGGGGTGAAGCGGTGGATTTGCCCGGCGTCATTGCCGCAGATCCAGTAGCAGCCATCCTGGTCGATCGCGGCACCGTCCGGGCGGCCCGGGAAGGCGCGCATGTCGACGAACAGGCGCTTGTCGTGCGGTGTACCGCTGTCGATGTCGTAGTCGAACACCCAGATCTTCTGCACGTTCGGGTGCGAGTCGGACAGGTACATGCGCGTGCCATCGGGGCTGAAGGCCAGGCCATTGGGTACGATCATGCCGTCCTGCTGCAGGTGAAGTTGCCCTTCGCCGTCATGCCGGTACAGCGCACCGACATGTGCGCCTTGGGACATGTCCATCAACATGCTGCCGGCCCAGAAGCGGCCCTGGCGGTCACAGCGCCCGTCGTTGAAGCGCATGCCGCCCTGGGCGTGCTCGGCGGCAGTCAGCAGACGGCTGTCGAGGCGGCCATCGGGCTTGGCTTCGAGGCGGAAAATGCCGCTTTCCATGCCGGCGACCCAGCCCCCTTCGGTACGGGCAATGCAGGCGAGCATCTGGTCGCCTTGCCAGCTCTGGTGGACGCCATCCTGCCAGCGGTGCAACTGGCGAGCGGGAATGTCGACCCAGTACAAAGCCTGTTCGATGGGGTGCCAGACGGGGCTTTCGCCGGTGCCGTTGCGGGCGTCGACGATCAGTTCGCAGTTCATGGCGTTGCCTCCTGGCGCTCTACGGGTCAGTTGAACGGTCCGGCCACGGCGAAGGCGCCGCCCTGATAGACCATGCTCGGGTCATCGGCAGCAGGTGCCGGCTGGGTCTGCACCGCTTCGCGGAACACCTCGGAAGTGTCCTTGGGCACATAACCCAGGTGTTCGGCATGGCGGTTGTCCCACCACACGGTGCGGTTGGCGGAGGCGCCGTAGACGATGGTGTGGCCGACGTCGGGCGTGAACAGCCCGCGTTCGATCAGTTGCACCAGGTCGTCGTAGCTCAGCCAGGTGCAGAGCATCCGCGGGTTCTGCGGCTGCGGGAAGGACGAGCCGATGCGGATGCTGACGGTTTCTATGCCATAGCGGTCGAAGTAGAAGCTGGCGACATCTTCGCCGTAGCATTTGGACAGGCCGTAGTAGCTGTCGGGCCGGCGCGGCGAGTGGGCGTCGATACGCTCGTCCTGGCGGTAGAAGCCAATGGTGTGGTTGGAGCTGGCGAAGATGATGCGCTTGACCCCATGCTTGCGCGCCGCCTCGTAGACGTGAAACACGCCGCAGATGTTGGGGCCGAGGATGTCTTCGAAGGCATGCTCGGTCGACACGCCGCCGAAGTGGATGATGGCGTCGACACCTTCGACCAGTGCATGCACGGCGGCCTTGTCGGCGAGGTCGCAGGTCACCACCTCTTCATGCGGGCCTGCGGCAGGCGCCATCGGGCTGATATCGGAAAGGCGCAATACCTCGGCGAAACCTTGCAGGCGTTCGCGAAGGACCTTGCCCAGGCCGCCTGCGGCTCCGGTGAGCAGCAGGCGATTGAGGGGGGTAGTGGTCATGGCCGGCTCTATTTGTTAATTGTTGTAGGTTGTCGTATGACTGCGGTCGATTATCGACAGCGTATTCCGCGGTTGTCAATGGTATTTCTGTGACCTTGCCGGCCACGTCGGGGCGCCCGTCACAGCAACGACAACGGATAGTTGAAGATCAACCGGTTCTCATCGAACTCGTTGTTGCTGTAGTCCCGCCGAATCGACGAGTTGCGCCACTTCACGCTCAGGTCCTTGAAGGGACCGCTTTGAATCACGTAGGCCAGCTCCGACTCACGCACCCACTCCTTGCCATCGGTCACCGCCCCGGTATGGACGTCGCGGCCGCTGATGTAGCGGTTCATCAGGGTCAGCCCCGGCACGCCGAGGGTGACGAAGTTGAAGTCATGGCGCACCTGCCAAGAGCGTTCGTTGGCATTGTCGAAGCTGGAGTTGTAGCTGTCGTTGGCCAAGGTTCCGCCGCTGGTGCCGTTGACCCGCATCCAGGTGTCGCCATCGACTTTCTGCAGCCCGACCCAGAAGGTGTTGCCGCCATACTTGGCCGAGAACATGCCCGAGTACGTATCGTTGTCCAGCTTGCCGGCCTTTTCCGAGCCGTCTTCGCCACCGTGGAAGTAACCCAGGTTGGCGCCCAAGGTCCAGTTGCCCACCGGCTGGCTGTGGCTCAGTTGCAGGTACTGCTGCTCGTAGACGTCCTTGAGCTCTGCGTTCCACAGCCCGACCAGGGTACGGTCCTGGTTGAACTTGTACTCGCCACCGACGAAATTGAACCGGTCGGAGATTCCACCGCCGTAGCTCATGTCCTCCATGCTGGCATCGTTGCGCGGGCTGTTACCGCGGAACTGGCCGCCATACAGGGTCAGCCCGGCGATTTCGTTGGAGGTCACCTGGCCGCCGCGGAAAGTCTGCGGCAGCGAGCGGCCATCGTCCGAGCGCAGAATCGGCAGCACCGGCATCCACTCGCCGATCTTCAGTTCGGTCTTCGAGATCCGCGCCTTGCCCGCCACTGCCAGGCGCCCGTAATCATCCGCCGGTCGCCCATCGTCATGCCGCGGCAACAGCGCCGTGCCGTAGGTACCGCCACCGCCATCGAGCTTCACCGACCACAGCCCCAGCACATCCACGCCAAACCCGATCGGCCCTTGGGTGAAGCCCGAGCGCGCATCGAGGATGAAGCTTTGCGTCCATTCCTCGGCCTTGCTCTGCGGGTTGCTCGGGTTGGTGAAGTTGCGGTTGATGTAGAAGTTGCGCAGGCCCAGGGTGGCCTTGCTGTCTTCGACGAAGCCTGCGGCCACGCTGGTGCCTGGCAGGCCGGCAATCACGCCGGCACCGAGCAGGGCGAAGGGAAGGGTTTGGCAGATTTTCATTATTGTTGTGCTCCACAAAAGGGTGTGGCAGCCCGTCCACCGGGCACGCGCAAGCGGCCTGCGGCAGGGGCGGGTAGGTAATGGGCCGGTCAAGGCCGGAAAAGGTGAAACAGGGTTACGGCGCTAGGTGACCGTGGGTAACGAGAGGAGGGGAGGCGAGAGCATTGGGTGTGGCGTGATGGTGATGGATGTCGACATGGGGTCGTCCGCTGATTGTTGTTTTTGTTATGTGTTGTCGTACAACGTCAGCGATTTTTATCAAGCACTGGCAGCGCTGTCAACGCTTACGAAGGGAGTGAATTCCTCAATTTTCGTTGGTTCATCATTTATTTCTGGCTGTAGAAGCTCTAGCGCGGGCAGCGCGCCATTATCGTAGACATACTATGACCTAGGCACGCCTGGAACGATCAGGTACTGCGCTGTTCCAGCAGCGCGTGGGGATTTTCAGTACAGCCTGGTTAGAGCGGGGTTTCTTGCGCAGCGCCTACCAAGCTGGTCCTGTCCACCTATACCATTCGTAACAATGCGCTTGCGAAGTCGCGGCAAACGGTTCACTGTAATGACATTTGTCATTACCTGGAGTCTTAGCCCATGGCTTCCATCAATGTTCGTGTCGACGATGAGCTGAAGGCTCGCGCCTATCAAGAGTTGGAGCGCTTGGGCGTCACCCCCTCCGAGCTCATGCGGCAAGCCCTGCAATATGTGGCCGAGCGGGGCAAGCTGCCTTTTCGACCAGTGCTGATGACTGAGGAAGACGAAGACCTGATCGCGACGGTGAGCGAGCGGCTAGCCGCCCCGCAACGCGTGAAGGTGAAGTTGGATGACCTATAACCTCGAATTCGATTCACGCGCACTGAAAGAGTGGAAAAAGCTGGGTGATACCGTTCGCCAGCAGTTCAAGAAAAAGCTGGCTGAAATACTGCTCAATCCTCGTATCGAGGCAAACAGGCTTCATGCCTTGCCAGACTGCTACAAGTTCAAGCTGCGAAGCAGCGGCTACCGTTTGGTTTACCAAGTAATCGACAAAGAGATTGTCGTATTCGTCGTGGCAGTTGATCGTCGCGAACGCGATCAGGTTTACCGCAAGGCGGGAGAGCGTCTGGACTGAACACGCATGGCATGCGGGGCGAATTTCCTGCGAAAGCGACAGCCTTGCTCAAATCCAAAGGCCTCGAACAACCCCTGTGGGAGCCGGCTTGCCGGCAATGAGGCCCCAGCAGGCAAAAGACGCTCGCCTTGAATAGCCTGTTCGAGCCCTATCGCCGGCAAGCCGGCTCCCACAAGTCCCCTGCTAAATTCAGGTTCAATGCACTACATCTGCGTGCTGTTTTACCCGTACCGACGTCGGTGCGGTTAGCACCATTTATTACATCCCATGCATCCGGATCGCTCGCTGCGCACATTCTCGCCAGCTCATCTTGCGCTTAACCATCGGCCCAGGCTCTGCCGCTTCCCCGGCCATTACCACAGGCATATCCCGCATCCTCACCCAAGGTTCGCTCTGCCAATAAAGCAATGTCGCCGTCCTGCCGCCAGGCCAGCACATCTGCCCCAGCCTCGGCACGTCATCTTCACTGGCAGCCTGTCGATCTCGTAGCACCGCAACCACCTCATGGGTCAGCCACCAGCGTAGATGGCGGTTCTCCGGAATATGGTGATGTGCCAGCAACGTATAGGCCCCAGATTCGCTGATCATCGTGGTCATCTGGTAATGACCGTAGCGCAGCAACTGCACTGTGCGGTGCTGGTCCGGGTCAAGCTTGCGGATGCAGTGTGCGTCGAAGAAGCGACCCGTCATCCGGCCGAGTTCGTGGGCGCAGAGCCAAGCCTGAGATTCAAGCCAGAGGGTGTGGAGTGGACGGTTGTGGCGGGTGAAGAGGGAGGGGGTGTGAAGGTCAGTCATAGCTGGCCTCCGGTGATCCTTGAGGATTTGAGCGGGCGGGGCGCATGTGCGGAAGGTATGCGAATGATCGCTTTTATGGGCATTTCCTTTACCTCGGTCTGTTGTCAGCTTTCTTAGGGCTGGGTGTCGGGAGCTAAGAAACCTCACACAGCAGGCCGGACATATTTCCCTTGCGGGTTTTGTATTAGCCCACTCCCGACGTAACAGAGTGTTTCACGCAGGCAGCAGTAGACCACATGCATGAAAAAGCCGCATCTGTCGGGAGCGGGCGAGCCGCTGTGTGGAAGCGTTTCTTAGGCGCCGACCATAAGCTAACGGTCCTGTGTGGAAAAACGCAAAATCTTCTTTGTAGGAAATGTCTGAAACTTTAATGAAGGAGCCGGCTATCCGCTTGCAGAGAGCCTAGTGTTGGCCTGTCAGCCGCATTCTGGCAATATGCCGCGAACGTCTGGGTAGGCTGGTTTGTCTATACTGCTGGGGTAAGATTCTTCAAAATTGTTATGAGTAGGTAGCTAGGAGGGTGTATGAGACTTAATGAAATACTGTCACGTGAACTGCCTGGTATAGATGAGTTCATCAAAGAATGCGTTAATGAAGGTCAGTGGCTGCTATTTAAATCCGATTCTATTGAAAGTGCTCAGCATGCTGCAAGTTATTATCTGAAAGCTGGTGATCATGTATATGCATTGGCGGGAGATGGGCGCGTTGTTGAAGAATTAGATACTTTGGTGGAAGATTTCAAGATTGACGAGCTTTATTATTTTTCGGATCTGCCAAGGCCTCAGTCGCTAAGCAACTCATTATCTCTAAAGCATGGCTAATGTTATTCGAGGTTTGAATGGCGCTCGTAAATGGAAGTACAAGGTGGGTCCTTTTTTTAGCCTCGAGTCAAGAGCCGGAACAGCGGCATGTTCTCGATTTGGCTTTTGGTCTGATGTGCCTCGAGTCTGCAGGTGTGGATAGGCGTAATATTTCTATCTATATAGACGGTAAAGATAGGACGTTAATACAGCAATGGCTCTCTCTCGGTTCTTCTAATTCTTTTACTATACAAACGTCACCTGAGTTCTTTAAGGATTGCTCAGCTAATACCCATGAAAATATGGTTATGTTTGTGTCGGGTCACGGGAGCTCTAATGGAATTGATGCGCCGGTGCCAATCACGCCTTACGCACTCCTTCAATCAATAAAAAGGTCACCTGGCTTGAAAAATGCCGTGGTCTATTTGGGGCAGTGTTTTGCTGGGATATTCAATTATATGCCGGCTGGGAGTAAGAAGGATGATGAGGTAAATGCGATATTTATTGGCGCTACAAACCTTTACGAAAGCTTGAGCTCGGCAACCACTGAGAAGTTGGTGGGAGGAGATGCCTCATGGAGTGCCAATCTGTTTTTGTTGAGTGTTTTCAAATGGTTAACAAATAAGGTCGATGTTGATGGTGATGGTAAGCTTACCGTCATGGACTCCTATAAGTATGCGGGCGTTCATTCTAATGCGATCAACAAAGAAATAAAGAGAGCGCTATTCATCCATTCGTTTGAGTTGCATGGGAAATGGGATGCAGCAAAGCAGGATTTAAAGAATAATCCGAGCCTAGCTGCCATGCTTGCATTTCAGGCGATTGATCAAAAGTACTTGTCAATCTTGGACATCCGCTATGTCCATCAAGAATGCTGGATTTTGAATTCAGTACCTGCTCAGGTAATAGAGTTTTAATCCAAAAAAGGCTGCCATTTGGCAGCCTTTTCGATACCCCTCGGACCATCAGTCCCAGCTCAGAGCCCCACCCGTCTGGTACTCGATAACCCGCGTCTCGAAGAAGTTCTTCTCCTTCTTCAAGTCCATGATCTCGCTCATCCATGGGAACGGGTTGGTAGTCCCCGGATACTCTTCCTTCAGACCAATCTGGGTCAGGCGACGGTTGGCGATGAACTTGAGGTAGTCCTCCATCATCGCTGCGTTCATGCCCAGTACGCCGCGTGGCATGGTGTCACGTGCGTATTCGATCTCCAGCTGGGTCCCTTGCAGGATCATCTGGGTCGCTTCTTCCTTCATCGCGGCGTCCCACAGGTGTGGGTTCTCGATCTTGATCTGGTTGATCACGTCGATACCGAAGTTCAGGTGCATCGACTCGTCACGCAGGATGTACTGGAACTGCTCGGCGACGCCGGTCATCTTGTTGCGACGGCCCATGGACAGGATCTGGGTGAAGCCGCAGTAGAAGAAGATGCCTTCCAGTACGCAGTAGTAGGCAATCAGGTTGCGCAGCAGTTCTTTGTCGGTCTCGACGGTGCCGGTGTTGAATTCCGGGTCGG
>Ga0160431_100413_pt1 | contig 20067 bp, 21 predicted proteins | sample HID1971K_E0MG_FD_108212 | JGI IMG/M metagenome (GOLD analysis project Ga0160431, IMG submission 108212) | Enriched millipede-associated microbial communities from UW Madison campus, WI, USA - HID1971K_E0 MG | ecosystem: Host-associated > Arthropoda: Insects > Digestive system > Unclassified ...
ACCGTCTCCTCCGACCCCAGGTCCCCGAAGTTGTAGAGCCCTCGCGACGCGAAGCCCACGCAGAAGTGGAACGCCGCCTGCAGGAACCCCTGTGCCGACAGGAAGACGGGCAGTGCGACGAGCAGGCGCCACGGCGCGGCCCAGCCGAGCGCGAACGCGACGACCAGGAAGACGACCGCCACCGCGAGCCCCGCGTACCCCGACATCCGCCGCCGGCGGATCTCGGCCGGCCCGATGTTGCACACGCCCGGCTGGTAGACGGCTGCCTTGGTCATGCCGACATTCTCGCGCACGCGAGCGGATGTCGGACGCGGCGTCCTGCTCCCGCGACGAACGCCGCCCGCAGGTGCGATATCGCGCGCGGTCGCCTGCCCTAGTCTCGTCACCATGGTCGCGACGGCGAACGCCTATCTCACCGGTTTCGGGCGATACCTGCCGGGTGCGCCGGTCGACAACGACGGCATCGCCGCCCGCCTCGGCGGAGACGATGCGGTCACCGAACGCATCCGCCGCCGCATCCTGGATGCCAACGGCATCCGTCAACGGCACTACGCGCTCGACGAGCACGGCGAGGCGACGGAGCTCAACGAGGAACTCGCCGTCAAGGCGCTCCGCGCGGCATTCGCCGACCGGGGCATCGACGCGTCCGACATCCGCATGCTGGCGTGTGCGACCACGATGGGCGACGTGCTCGTGCCCGGCTTCGCGTCGATGGTGCACGGCCGCCTGGGCGGCGGTCCCATGCAGCTCCTCTCCGCTGCGGGCGTCTGCGCGTCCAGCCTCGCCGCGCTGGATGCGGCGGTGAGCAAGATCCGGCTCGGCGACCATCCGCGTGCGGCGGTCGTCGGCTCGGAGCTCGCGAGCCGCAGCCTGCGGCAGCGTCGCTATGACGGCATCCGTGCCGGTATGGACTCCCACTTCCTCCGCTGGATGCTGTCGGACGGGGCCGGCGCCGTCGTCGTCGAGTTCCAGCCGCACCCCGCCAAGCCGTCGCTGCGGGTCGACTGGGTGAGGCACGTGTCGCTCGCCCACGAGCACGACGTCTGCATGCGAGCCGGCATGACCGGCGCCGAGCCGGCCGTCGGCGGCACCTGGCAGGACGTCGGCATCGCCGAGGCCGATGCCGCCGGCATGTTCCTGCTGCGACAGGACGTGAGCATGCTCGACGACCTCGCCGATGCCGGCATCGAGCAATTCGAGGAGCTCGTCGACATCGGACTCGTCGACGTGCGGCACCTGGACCACGTCGTGTGCCACTACAGCACGAACATGTTCCGCGACGTCGCGTTCGAGGCGCTGCGGCGCCGCATCCCGACGCTCGACACCGACCGATGGTTCTCGAATCTCGAGACGCGCGGCAACACCGGGGCGGCCAGCATCTTCATCGCCCTCGAAGAGGCGTGGCACGCGGGTCGCTTCGCCCCCGGCGAGACGGTGCTGCTGGCGGTTCCCGAATCGGGACGCTTCTCGTTCGCCTTCGCCCACCTCACCGTGGTGGCCCCACCTGATCAGCAAGGAGCAACGACATGAGCACGACCTCGACCTCGACCGCCTCCGCCGACGCGACGCCGACGGGCGCCGAGACACTGTTCGAACGGCTCGCCGACGTCTGGGTCGAGCTCGAGGAGCGCCTCGACGAGGTCCCGATCCTGCGGCGACTCGCCGACGGCACCGTGACCATCGACGACTACCGGCGCCTGCTCTTCAACCTCCGCCAGCAGGTCGTCGACGGGTCGCCATGGATCTCGCGCGCGGCGTCGAGCTTCGACATCGACCACTTCGAGCTGCGCGCCGCCGCGATCCGTCACGCCGAGGAGGAGCACCGCGACTACCTCATGCTCGAGCGCGACTACGTCGCGATCGGCGGCTCTCTCGACGAGCTGCGCAGCGGCCGCAAGAACATCGGCTCGGAGGCGCTGTCGGGGTACATGTTCCACTACGCCGACCAGGCGAACCCGGTCGGGCTGCTCGGTGCCATGTTCATCATCGAGGGCCTGGGAGCCAAGCGCGCGGCCGGCTGGGCGGCGCGGTTCCAGGAGGTGCTGGGCCTCGCCGACAGCCAGGTGCACTTCATGCGGTACCACCAGGATGCCGACGCCCAGCACACCGGAAACCTCGAGGCGATCCTGACGTCGGGCATGATCGACGACGCGGCGGCCGGCGAGATCGTCCGCTGCGCGCAGGTGGTGGCCCGGCTCTACGCACTGCAGCTCGAAGAACTGGATCGCTGACATGGCGGCGCCGCGGCCGACGATGCCCGAATACGTGCGCTCCGACCCGAGCATGTGGGAAGCGGTGTACGCCGACCCGTCCGTGCCCCTCGACCGGGCGCTGGTGCGGCAGATCATCAACGACCAGCGCCGGCTGTCACGGCGCTGGCTCTATCCGCTCGCGCGCATCGTCTCGCGGGTGCTCGTCGCGCTCATCTCCGTCGTCAAGCGGGTGCTTCCGTTCCGATGGATGCCGCTGCGCACGATGGACACGCTGTGCGTGTGGTTCCTGCGGCGGTTCGTCTCGCCCGGCGCGGTCGAACTGCTGATCCGCCACTTCGTGGTCGAGACGAACCTGGTCAACTTCATCATCCGCAACACGGCGGTCGATATGGCGCCGGTGACGCTCCGGCCGGAGACTCTCGCAGGACTCGGCGACTCGGCCGTCGTGGAGCACGACGTCAACGTGTACGACGTGCTCATCGCGCTCGACGGCGTCCCGCTCCTCCGGCCGGAGACGCTCGACTTCGCGCAGCTCGACATCCCGCAGCTCGATGCCGAGCGGGGCCGCAGGCGCTACCTGCGCCTCGACATCCAGACGGCGCTCTGCTTCATGAACATCCCGTTCTCGATGGCGCTGACGGTCGAGGAGTACCGCCGCGCGGTGCACTCCATCCGGTTCGACGACTCGTTCCTCGAGATCCTCGCCCTCGTCACCGGCGACGACACGTTCCGGCACTGGAAGCTCGCGGGAATGAGCCTCTGGATGGACTCGAACGTCGACGTGCCGCGGATGGTCTACCGTCACGCGCTGGTGTGCGAGTACGCGCACGCGCACCTCGTGAAGCTCGCCGGCGGCGACTACCCGCGCGACACCCCGACCGACTTCGACTGACGGGCAGTGCGGCCCGGCCTGGCCTACGCCTCCCGATGCCCGGCGACCATGCGCTGCAGGTGCTCGTACTCCTCGTGCATCCCCGGGTTCGCGAGGCGCGGGTCGCGCGCCCCGCGCCCGGCGACGACATCGTCCAGGTAGCGGCGGTCCGCGGCGAGCCGCGCCGCGGCGTCCGGGCCGGGTGTCCCGTGCCCGGGGATCACCAGCGCCGCCTGTGCGACGAACGGCGCGAGCTGGTCGAGCGCGGCGAGGTACGCAGGCAGATCATCCGGGTCGAAGGGGAGGGGCAGCTCGAGGTCGCTGAGCATGTCGCCGGCGATCAGCACCCTCTGCTCGGGCAGCCACACGGCGGTGTGGCCAGGGGCATGGCCGTCGTGCACCACCAGCTGGGGCGCGAAGCCCCGAGGGACCGCCGTGCGCGGGAGGGCGGCATCCGTGCCGTCGACTCGACCCATCAGGTCGACCAGGTGCTCCGGGAACCCATCGCCGAGCTGCTCCACCAGCGTCGCGCGCTGGTCGCGGGCGAGGGCCGCCGTCGCGGGCGACGCCCAGCGAGGCGCGGATCCGAAGCGGGGGTGCCACAGCAGATGGTCGTGGTGGGCGTGAGTGGCGAAGCCGGCGATGACCCGGAGCCCACGCGCATCCAGCTCGTCGGCCAGCGCGTCGAGCTCGTCGGGCAGCCACGCCGGGTCGACCAGCAGGGCTTCGCCGTCCCGGTGCAGCACCGTCGACGTCGTCGACATGATGCGGCTCGTGGCGACGAGCACACCCTCCGCGACCTCGAGCATCGCTGGCCACTCTAACGGCCCCGCCTCCGTCTCAGCGGGCTAGCATCGCACCGACGGAACGCGTGCGACGAGAGGCGGGCGGATGAGCCTGAGCGACATCGACCCCACCCTGCCGCCGTCTGGCGAGGGCTGCGCCGATTGCGACGACGTCGGCGGGTGGTGGGTGCACCTGCGGCGCTGCGCGGTGTGCGGCGATGTCCGGTGCTGCGACACCTCGCCCGCACAGCACGCGACCGCGCACTTCCGTGCGACCGGCCACCGGTACGTCCGCAGCTTCGAGCCGGGCGAGGAGTGGTTCTGGGACTACGTCGCCGAGGACTACGTCGACGGTCCGCGGCTCTCGCCACCCGAGTCGCGTCCCGAGGCGCAGCCGTCCCCCGGGCCGGAGGGCAGGGTTCCCGCCGACTGGCGCGAGCTGATCCACCGCTGAGGGAAGGTACGCGATGGGCAACGCGAAGATGAGGCAGCGCGAGTTCGAGCGCATGATGAAGCCCGCGCTCACCGACGCGCAGTGGGGTCGGCTGCTGTCGTTCGGCGAACCGCACGACGTCGCGCAGGGCGAGTACCTGTTCGAGGCCGGCGACCTCGACTACGACCTGATCCTGGTCGACACCGGCGAGATCGAGATCGTCCGCGTCGCCTTCGGCTGGGTGGGGGAGACCCACGTGGGCACGATGGGGCCGCGCAGCTTCGTCGGCGAGCTCGGCCTGCTCAACGGACAGGGGGCGTTCCTGTCGGCACGGGCGACGAAGGCGGGACGGATGCTGCGGGTGAGCCGTTCGCGCCTGCGCCTGCTGATGACCGAAGACGACGAGCTGTGCGACATCATCCTGCACGCGCTGTGGGCGCGCCGCGAGATCCTCCGCACCGGACCCGCCGCGCTGACCCTCAAGCTCGTCGGACCGCGATCGTCGCGCGACTTCCTCGCACTGCGACGCTTCGCCGAGCGGGTCGACCTCGTGCACACGGCGATCGAGCTGGAGCAGGGAGACCTCTGGACGCTCGGCGAGCACGGCATCGGCCTCGACGATCTGCCCGTCGCCTTCATCCAGGGCGAACCGATGAAGAATGCGACGCCGGGGATGGTCGCCGAGCGCCTCGGGCTCAGCTATCAGGCCCGCGCCGACGAAGTCGTCGACCTCGTCGTCGTCGGCGGCGGCCCGGCAGGGCTCGCGGCGGCCATCTACGGCGCCTCCGAAGGGCTGAGCACGGTGCTGCTGGATGCCGTCGCCCCCGGTGGGCAGGCCGCGGCCACCTCGCGGATAGAGAACTTCCTGGGCTTCCCTTTCGGTGTGAGCGGGGGAGACCTGATCGGGCAGGCGTCGCTGCAGGCGCTGAAATTCGGAGTCCGCGTCTACGCGCCGTGCGAGGCGGTGGACCTCCGCCCCACCGCCGAGGGCATCGACATCGCCCTCACGGATGGGCGCCTCATCCGCACGCGCACCGTGATCGTCACGTCGGGGGCGGCCTACCGCACTCTCGACCTCGAGCGGTGGAACGAGTTCGAGGGCGCGGGCATCTACTACGCCGCGACACCTCTGGAGCTCCGTCAGGTGCTGGAGTCGCCCGTCGTGGTCGTCGGCGGTGCGAACTCCGCCGGTCAGGCGTCGCTGTATCTCGCCGCGAACGGCTGCCCCGTGCACCTCGTGGTGCGCGGGTCCGACCTCGGCACCCGGATGTCGTCCTACCTCGTCGACCGGCTCCTCGAGGATCCGCGCATCGACGTGCACACCGAATCCCGTGTCGTCGGGCTGGGCGGCGCGTCGGCGCTGGAGCGCGTGAGCATCGACTCGGTCGGGGACGTCGCGGCCCGCGGGCTGTTCTGCTTCATCGGCGCGGAGCCCGCGACGTCCTGGCTGCGCGAACTGGATCGCGATGCGGACGGGTTCCTGCGCACCGGCACGGACGTGTCGGTGCAGTCCCTCGAACGCTGGCAGGGCCTGGGCCGGGAGCCGCTGCCCTTCGAGACGTCCGTCCCGCGGATCTTCGCCGCGGGCGACGTGCGGCGCGGATCCATGAAGCGCGTCGCCGCCGCGGTCGGCGAAGGATCGAGCGCGGTCGCGTCGGTCCATCGCGCACTCGCCGACTTCCGCTGACCGCGCCCCGAGGGGTTCTCCCGGTACCTGTCACACCGGGGTCTCCCGCGCGCACGCCGACGGGAGTGGAATGGGGGATGCCCCGGGCGAGCGCCCTGCGGCACGAGGAGGAGCCATGCACACCAGAAAGCTCGGTCAGGGTCTCGAGGTCTCCGCGGTCGGAATCGGCGCCATGGGCATGTCGATGAGCTACGGCCCGAATCCCGGCGATCGCGACGACATGATCGGCGTGCTCCGCTACGCGGTGGAGCAGGGCGTGACGTTCATCGACACCGCCGAGGTGTACGGACCGTACGACAACGAGGTGCTCGTCGGCGAGGCGATCGCCCCGATCCGCGACCGCGTCGTGGTCGCGACCAAGTTCGGGTGGGACATCGTCGACGGCAGGATGGTCGGGACGGACTCCCGCCCCGAGCAGATCCGGCGCGTCGCGGACGCCTCGCTGCAGCGGCTGGGCGTCGACGCGATCGACCTGTTCTACCAGCACCGCGTCGACCCGGGCGTTCCGATCGAGGACGTCGCGGGCGCCGTCGGCGAGCTGGTCGCCGCCGGCAAAGTGAAGCACTTCGGACTCTCCGAGGCGGGCGCGGCGACCATCCGCCGGGCGCACGCGGTGTTCCCGGTCACGGCCGTGCAGAGCGAGTACTCGCTGTGGACCCGCGACCCCGAAGCCGAGGTGCTGCCGGTGTGCGCCGAGCTCGGCATCGGCTTCGTGCCGTTCAGCCCGCTCGGCAAGGGGTTCCTCACGGGCACGGTCTCGGCCGACGCCACGTTCGACGCCGGCGAGATCCGCGGCCGCGTACCCCGCTTCGAGCCCGAGAACCTCCGAGCGAATCAGGCGGTCGTCGACGGCGTGCGCGAGGTCGCGGCCGCGCGGGGTGGCACGCCGGGCCAGGTGGCCCTCGCATGGCTGCTGTCGCGGCATCCGTCCATCGTTCCGATCCCGGGAACCCGCCGCCGTGAGCGCGTGGACGAGAACGCCGGCGCGACCGCCGTGGCGCTGTCGGCGGATGACATCGCGACGCTCGACGCGCTCGCCGCGGTGGTGGCGGGCAACCGCTACGACGACGCCGGCATGGCGATGGTCGGACTCTGAGGATCACGAGGGGAAGCAGAGCATGAGCACGCGCAGGCAGTCGAAGACGCCCACCAGGAAGGGCCCGGCCGAGTGGTTCACCGGCGACGTCGAATATCCCGAGACGAGCACATCGTGACCGCGTGGGACGACGCCGAGCTGCGCCGCATCGGCGCGGCCACCGAACTGCGCGTCTCGTCGCGGCGCACGGACGGATCCCTGCGGCCCGCCGTGACCATCTGGCACGCAGCCGTGGGCGACGCCCTCTACATCCGGTCGGCGCACGGCCCCGAGAACGGCTGGTTCCGTCGCGCGCTGCGCTCCGGCGCCGGGCGGGTCACCTCTGGCGGCGTCGAGAAGGACGTGTCGTTCCAGCCAGCCGATCCGGCACTCGGCGCCGAGGTCGATGCGGCTCTCCACGCGAAGTACGACCGCTACGGTCCGGGCCCGGTCGGGGCGATCACCGGGACGGATGCCGCAGACACGACGCTGCTGGTCATGCCGCTCTGACGGCGACCCTCCGTTGCGAGAAGGGGTGCGCCCTGCTCATCGCCCGGCGCACCCCTTCGCGTTGCGCTGCGTGCGCCGGTGCTCAGCGCGGAGTCGGGGCGGCGGCATCCGTCCCTGCGGCGACCGCGTCGCTCGCGGCGAACTCCGCCGCCTGCGTGGCGGCCCACGACGCCAGCAGCTTCAGCGCATCGGCCGAGGCCGAGTTCGCGGGGGCGGTGTACACGTTCAGCACGAGCTCGGGCTCGCTCGGCAGGTCCATGGACTCGTAGTTGAGCTCGAGGTCGCCCACCACCGGATGGTGCAGGCGCTTGAGACCGCTGCGGTGGAACTTCACGTCGCGCGATGCCCAGCGCTCGCGGAACAGCTCGCTCTGCGTCGACAGCTCGCCGACGAGGCGGATGAGGTCGGGGTCGTGCGGATTGCGCCCCGCCTCCATGCGCAGCATCGCCGCCGAGTCGTGGGTGATCTGGTCGTAGTCGCGCCAGAAGTCGCGGGCGGCCGGGTTGAGGTACGCGAAGCGTGTGGTGTTGACGGGCCGCCGGGGGTCGTCGAAGACAGGGGAGTAGAGCGCTCGGGCAAGCAGATTTGCCGCGAGGATGTCGTGGCGGCCGTTGCGCACCCAGGCTGGGGCATCCGTGATCGCATCGAGCACCTGCAGCACGGCAGGGCGGACGGTCGAGGCGGCGCGGCGCGCGGGCTTGCGTGCGGGACCCGCGGCGCGCGCGAGGTCGAAGAGGTGCTCGCGCTCCGCCTCATCGAGTTGGAGCGTGCGGGCCACGGCGTCGAGCACTCCTTCGGACGCCCCCGCGAGGTTGCCGCGCTCGAGCCGCACGTAGTAGTCCACCGAGACGCCCGCGAGCATCGCCACCTCTTCGCGGCGGAGGCCCGCCACGCGCCGGTTGCCGCCGTAGGCGGGCAGGCCCGCCTGCTCGGGCGTGAGCCGGGCACGCCGGGAGCTGAGGAACTCCTTCACCTCTGCGCGGATGTCAGCCATGACTCCACGCTACGTCGCGGTCGGCCGCGGTGGCAGGCTCTGCGAGTGCCCGTCAGCGGCGACCGCGTCGGGTGCTCCGCTCAGCCCGTCCGGACCGCGGCGGCTCCTGCGCCGACCAGCAGGAGCCCGAGGACGACGAGAACCGTCGCGACGATGGCGGCATCGTGGCGCGTCAACCACCCGCGCAGCGCGCCGAGCGGTCGGCGCAGCCGGTCTTCGGCGACAGAGTAGGCGACGACGGGGACGAGCACGGTGGATGCGGCCACCACCGTGTACGCCGCGACCGCGAGCACGGCCTCGGTGAGGGTCGGCCCGGCGCTCGAGATGGCGATTCCTCCGGCGAGCGACAGGAGGAGATTCGGGGGATTGACCGCCATCGCCACGCCCACGGCGAAGGTGACGGGGAAGGTCGACCGATCGATGGCGCGCAGCCAGCCGTGCCGGCCCATCCCTCCGTCCTCCCCGTGTCGGCCACGACGAAGGACGACCGCCGCGAGGATCAGCAGGATCACCCCGACGACGAGCTCGGCGATCCCCAGCACGCTGAGCGGCCGACCCGGCGGTGCGATCGGCACGACCGAGGGGACGAGGGTGAACACGGTCACCGCTGCGGCGATCCCGGCGCTCCATCCGAGCAGGAACCCCAGGCTCGCGCCCCGTGCGCGGGTCGAGAGGAGAAGCAGGATGACCGTGGCGATGGCGACGGGACTGGCCGCGATGCCCAGTGCGGCCGCGATCGACTGACCGAGTGCGGCCGGCGTCACCGTCGCCCCAGCGCGACAGGAAGCGCGTCGACGCCGAACACGATGGACAGCTCGCGGAACACGGGATCCTCGACGGCGACGGCGAGGTCGGGGAAGCGGCGGAAGAGCGCGGGAAGCGCGATCCGCAGCTCGAGCCGGGCGAGTTCGGCGCCGACGCAGCGATGCACGCCATGCCCGAAGGCGAGGTGGGATGCCTCCGTGCGCGTGAGCCTCAGCCCTTCCAGCCCCGACCCGAGGCGCGGGTCGCGGTTGGCTCCGCTGAGCGAGCACACGACGACGTCCCCCTTCTCGATGCTCACGCCGTCCAGTTCGACCCGGGCGCGCGCGAAGCGGGGGAAAGCGACCTGCACGACGCTGAGGCAGCGCAGCAGTTCCTCGACCAGCGCGCCCACGGCGGCGGCCTCCCCTTCCCGGATGATGCGGCGGGCATCCTCGTCGCGGGAGAGGACGATGGCGCTGAGCGCGAGTGTGCTCGCGGTCGACTCGAATCCGCCGGTGAGCACGCCGTCGGCGAGGCCGGCGAGCTCGGCATCCGTGACGTCGTCGCCGTGCTCGAGGAGGATCCGCCCGAGAAGCCCGTCGCCCGGTGCCGTGCGCTGTGCAGCCACGATCCCCTGCAGGTAGGCGAGCGACCCGGAGATCGCGCCGAGGGACTCGTCGAGGCCTCCCGTGACATCGAAACGCACACCGCAATGCGCCATGAACTCGTCGCGGTCCTCGGGGGCGATTCCCAGCACGGCGCTGATCGTCAGCGCCGGAACCGGCACCGCGAATGCCGCGACGAGATCCACCGGATCCGCCGGCCGCCGCGCTGCGGCATCCTCCATCGCGTCGAGCCGCTCCGCGACGACCCGGTCGACGAAGGGCGCGAGGCGCGTCAGGCGATGGGCGGTGAACTCGGGGCCGACGAGGCGGCGCAGCCGCGTGTGATCGGGGGGATCGATCATCCCGAGGCCGCCGGGATCCTGCGCGGCGGTGAAGCCCCCCGGCCCGACGAGATTGCGGAAGTCGCTGCTGAAGGACTCGGCGTCGGCGAGCACGGCACGCACCTCGGGATACCCCGTCACCAGCCAGCCGCGCAGTCCGAGGGGCAGGGGCAGACGGCTCACCGGCGACCGTTCTCGCAGGGCTCCCAGGTCGGCGACCGGGTCGAGCCCGACCCGCAGGAGGGGCAGTCGCGATGCGGGCGGAAGCCGGTCGAGGAGCGCGGTGCCGGCGCCGCCGCGCGTGAGCCGCATCGCCCAGCCGAGGATGCGGCGATGCGCACCCCGCAAGGCCGTCGTCACGGGAGACGGTCCGCGTGTCATCGGCCGCTCCCTCGCCCATTGTCGACGCCATAGCGCGGTGCTAGCTTGTCTGGCACCAGAGTAGGTGCACGCGCCGACTGGGGGAATCGCCTGACTGGGGAGGCGCGAATGCCGTCGGCCGAGCTCGCCGTGGAGGACCTGACCGTCGAGTACCGCGATGCGGGCCAGACGGTGCGACCGCTCGACGGGCTCACCTTCTCCGCGCACGACGGTGAACTCGTCGTCGTGAAGGCTCCGAGTGGCGGTGGGAAGACCACGCTGCTGTGCGTGCTCGCGGGATTGCTGTCGCCGGCGGCGGGAAGGGTCGCGTTCGGCTCGACCGAGGTCACCTCGCTCTCCCGGCGTGAGCTGCTCGAGCACCGTCGCCGCACGGCGGGCATGGTGTTCCAGTCCTTCAACCTCGTGGCGAGCCTGACGGCCGCCGAGAACGTCTCTGCGCCGCTGGTGCTCACCGGGATGCGCACCCGGACGGCACGGGCGCGCGCGCTCGCCGCGCTCGCGCGGGTCGGGCTCGCCGATCGCGCCGGATTCCGCCCCGGGCGCCTGTCGGGCGGTCAGCAGCAGCGAGTCGCCTTCGCCCGGGCGCTGGTTCGCGAGCCGGCACTCCTGCTGGCGGACGAGCCGACCGCCCACCTCGACGCCCCTAACGCACACACCGTCGTCCACCTGCTGCGCGAGTTCGTGCAGCCGGGGCGACTCGTGGTCGTCGCCACGCACGATGACCGATTCCTCGAGGTGGCCGATCGCATCGTGGATCCCGCACCTGCCCGGGTGGCCTGATGTCGCTGCTGCCGGCGCGAGGAACGCCCGCGTGGGTGCTCGCGCTGTGGATCCTCCCTCTCGTCGCGCCGACCCGAGGCCTGCGGCTGGTCGCGGCCGTCACAGCCGCCGCGGCGCTCTCCTTCTTCCGCGACCCCGAGCGCGGGCCCGACGGACCAGGCATCCTCGCGGCGGCGGACGGACTCGTCCGCGACGTGTCGCGACACGACGACGGGCGCTGGGTCGTGTCGACGTACCTCAGTCTTCGCGACATCCACGTCACGCGCGCGCCCGACGACGCGACGGTCGTCGCGCAGGACTACCGTCGCGGTGCCCATCGGGCCGCGTTCGGGAACGAGGCGCATCGCAACGAGCGCCTGGCCTGGCACCTGCAGACGGCCCACGGGCCGATGGTGCTCGTGCAGTACTCCGGCGCCGTCGCGCGTCGGATCGTCCCCTACGAGCGCGTCGGCGCCGAGGTGGGGCGAGGTGCGCGCATCGGTCTCATCCGGTTCGGCTCACGAGTCGACGTCGCCCTGCCGACGGGTGCCGTGCCACTGGTGACGGTCGGCATGCGCGTGCGCGCCGGGAAGACCCCGATCGCGGGGGTCGCGGCATCATGAAGGCATTCGGGATGCCGCGCCCCGGGGTGGCCGACGCCCTCACGATCGGCAATGCCCTGTGCGGCGTGGCGGCCATCGGCGTCGTCATCCTGACGCCGTGGGCCGGCGATGCCGAGGATGAGGGCGCCACCCTGCGGATCGTCGCCCTGCTCGTGCTCGTGGGCGTGGTGCTCGACGTCTGCGACGGCGCGGTCGCCCGTGCGCGCGGCGGGACGCCACTGGGACAGCATCTCGATTCGCTCGCCGATGTCGTCACCTTCGGCGTGGCGTCGGCGCTCGCGGTGGCGGGTCTCGCCATCCGTCATTCCTCCAGCTGGGAGGCCGTGGCTCTCGGCATCGCGGCGCTGGCCTATGTGGGCGCGATGCTCGTTCGCCTCGCCGACTTCGAGGCGGGTCGCAACCTCGACCGGTTCTTCACGGGGATGCCGTCGCCCCTGGCCGCCGTGACGGCGCTCAGCTTGGGGCTGCTCGCGCTCGCGCCGTGGCTCACGGCGGTGGGGATCCTCCTGGTCGCCTGGCTGATGGTGAGCGGCATCCGCTATCCGCGCAGTCGCGGCCTCGGGCTGATGGCCGAGGCCGCCGGGCTCGCGGTGGCCGTCGTCGGTCTGGTCGGCGTCATCGATGTCCGCATCCCCGCCGGGCTCACGATCGTGGGCTGCGTCCTCGTCGCCCCGGTGGCGTTCGCCGTCGTCGCCCGGCGACAGGGCCGCGCGGCGGCGGGTGCCCGGATCACGGTCGACCGGGCCGAGCCCTGATGCTGCTGCTCCTCGCGCGGGACATGCAATGGCGCTGGCGACGGCTGGCTGCGGGAGTGCTGGCCACGGCCCTCGTGCTCGCGATGACGCTCCTGCTGGGCGCACTGCGCGAGAGCTTCCTCGCCGAGACGGAGCGCACCGTCGCCTTCTTCGGCGCAGACGAATGGATCGTGCCGGATGACACTGCCGGCCCGTTCACGTCGAACTCGCCGATCTCGGCGTCCGTTGCGGACGACATCCGCTCCCAGGACGGCGTGCGCGGCGCGACTCCCGTTGCGATCTTCCGGCACGCCGTCGAGGGGATCCGCGACGGTTTCACCGATGTGAGCGTGATCGCATACGGGGCGGGCGACGTCGTGGATCCGGTCGTCGCCGACGGACGCGCGCCGGCCGCAACGGGCGAGACCGCCGTCGACGAGCGCACCGGCGCACGGCTCGGGGAGGAGATCACCCTCTCCGGTGAGCCGTTCACAGTCGTCGGCATCATGCGGGGCTTCACGATGTACGGCGGGACGCCCGGCATCCTGCTGACGCTCGAAGATGCGCAGCGCATCGCCTACCGCGGAGAACCGCTCGCCAGCGCGATCGTCGTGGTCGGGGGGCCCGTCGACGCGCCGACGGGACTCGCCACGCAGACTCCGCAGCAGATCGGCGACGACCTGCGACGACCACTCGCCGTCGTCACAGGCTCCCTCGGCGTGCTTCAGCTGCTGCTGTGGGTCGTCGCTGCGGCGATCGTCGGGCTGCTCGCGTATCTGTCGAGCCTGGATCGCCAGCGCGACGTGACGGTCTTCAAGGCGCTCGGCGTATCGAGCGGGCGTCTGGTCGCCGGCGTGCTGGCAGAGGGGGCCGTCACCGCGGTGCTCGGGGCGACCGTCGGCCTGGTGATCGGAATCGTGCTCGTGCCGCTGTTCCCCATCGACGTGGCGGTCAGCCCGGCCCAGGCCGTCGCGCTGCTCGCCCTCGCCCTCGTCGTGGGCATGCTCGCCGGGTCGCTCGGCATCCGTCGCGTGCTGCGTGCGGATCCGGCGCGCGCGTTCGCGGCGCTGGACTGACGCAGCGCGGGCGACCTCGGCCCCGTCGGGGGCGTCATGAACGACGGGCGACGCGCTGCCTTCACCAGCCGCCGCGCGTCGGCGTGTGGCCCTCCCGGGCGTCGTCGGGCATCGCCATCTCCGCCCGCACGCCGAGGAGTCGGATCGGGCGGCCGGGCTCGATCTTCGCGACGAGCTCCATGGTCTTGGCGAGGACGACCGAGCGGTCGGACGTGGACGGGATCTTCTTCGTGAACGTCTTGGTGAAGAACGGGACGTAACGCACCTTGAGCCCGAGACCGACGACCGGGCGGCCGTCTGCGGCGACCTCGTCGAGCACCTGGTCGAGCAGGCGGCGCGCCGCGGACTCGATCTCGGGCGGGTCGACGATGTCGGTCTGGAACGTCGTCTCCTTGCTGTGCCCGCGGGCCACCCACGGGGTGTCGTCGACGACCGCCGAGCCGTCGCCGCGCCCGAGCTGCCGGTACCAGAGGCCCATGTTCGGACCGAACTCGCCGGTGAGGGCATCGGGATCGGCCACGGCGAGCTCCGAGACCGTCTCGATGCCGAGCATCGCGAGACGCTTCGAGATCTTCGAGCCGACGCCCCACAGCGCGATCGTGGGCCGGTGGCCCATCACCTCGATCCAGTTCTCCGCGGTGAGGCGGAAGGTGCCGCGAGGCTTGCCGAAGTCGGTGGCGTTCTTGGCGCGGACGAGGTTGTCTCCGATGCCGACGCTGCAGTGCAGCCGGGTGCGAGCGAGCACGTCCTGCTGCAGGCTGCGCGCGTAGGCCTCCGGGTCGTCCGTCTCGACCCCCACGAACGCCTCGTCCCATCCGAGCACCTGCACGACGGCGCCCGGCTGGGCCCGCAGGGTCGCCATGACCTCTTCGGATGCCGCCAGATACGCGGGCGCGTCGACCGGCAGGATGACGGCATCCGGGATCTTGCGAGCGGCGATCCGCAGCGGCATCCCGGAGCCGACCCCGAATTCGCGCGCCTCGTACGAGGCGGTCGACACGACCGCGCGCTCCGTGGGATCGCCGCGGCCGCCCACGATCACGGGCTTGCCGGCCAGCTCGGGGTTGCGCAGGATCTCGACGGCGGCGATGAACTGGTCGAGGTCGACGTGCAGCACCCAGGGGTGTGCTGCGGGTGCGCGCCGCAGGGCGCCCTCGTTCACGATCCCGCCCCTCGCGACCGGCGCATGACACGAGACTAGGCCGCGCCACCGACACCCCGCACGCGCGGGCGGCTCAGTCCAGGGTGGCGATGAGCCGCTCGGCCGCGGCGCGCGCGGTCGCGGTGCCGGTCGTCGCGGAGGCGATGTCGCTCAGGAAGACGTTGTGCAGGGCGATGGCCACGACGCCGTAGGCGACCGAGGCGCACGCATCGGCCCGGGCCTCGGGGTGCTCTGCGGCCAGCAGGTCCTCGAGCGCGCCGTGCGTGCCCTGGTAGGCGGAGACGAGAAGGCCCGCGAGCACCGGGTCGGTGCGGGCGGCCTCCACGAACGCGAGGACGACGGCGTTCTCGTTGCCGGGGGAGGCGAACTCGACCCCGAAGAGGTAGTCCAGCGCACCGGCGACATCCCCGGTGCCCCGGGGGAGGATCGACTCGCCCTCGGTGCCCTCGTAGTAGAAGCGGCGCGCGCTCTCGCGGAGGAGCTCCTCGCGGTTGCCGACGAAGTGCCGCACGTGGCCGCGCGACATCCCGGCCTCCTCGGCGATGCGCTCGAGGCTGGCCCCGGTGATGCCGTGCGCGGCGATCGTGCGGATCGTCGCTTCGACGATCTGCCGGGTCCGCTCTTCGGCGACGGACGGTCGGGCCATCGGTACCTCCCTCTCGCACCCTAAGGCACGTTCACTCACAGTTTATTGTCTAGTCAGACTTGACTAACAACAGGAAGATGCCTACCGTTGCATCCACCCACTCGAAGAGGAGGCATCCGTGCCGGAGATCGTGCATGTCGGGCCGGCGCCCGTCAGCCCCACCGCCCGCGGAGTGCGCGTGCGCATGCGCGACGGCGTGCGGCTCGCGACCGACGTGTACCTTCCCGGCGCTCCGGATGCCCCCGACGCCGAGCCGGGCGACGCGATCCTCATCCGCTTGCCGTACGACAAGAGCGGTGAATACACCTTCATCCCGCTCGTCGCGGAGTACTTCACCGCCCGCGGCTACCGCGTCGTCGCGCAGGACGTGCGCGGCAAGTTCCGATCCGAGGGCGACGCCCTGCTGTTCGTCAACGAGGTCGACGACGGCTACGACACGATCGACTGGATCGTGCAGCAGGAGTGGTCGAACGGCCGCGTCGCGATGTGGGGCGACAGCTACTACGGCTACACCCAGTGGGCGGCCGTCGCGTCGCAGCATCCGGCGTTGAAGGCGATCGCCCCGCGGGTCACGGGCACGATGCTCGGCGAGCCGGTGCGCGCGACGGCGGGGGAGCGCACGCGGCCGGTGGAGTCGGCGATCACCTATCTCTACCCGCTGACGTACTTCCATTCGCGGGACGCCTACTTCTGGGACCTCGATCCGGCCGGCCGGCCCTTCAGCGCGCAGGCCGAGGAGATCGTCGCCGAACTCGGCGCGCGCTCGCTCTCGTACGACCAGTGGTACCCCCGTGCCGTGCACCTCCCGCGCTTCCCGCTGGCGAGCCCCTTCGACGCGCGCCCCGTCCCGACGCTGCACACCATCGGCTGGTGGGACAATTGCGCACCCCTGTCGTGGGCAGACGTCGCCGAGATCGAGCAGCGCCCGGCGTGGGCGCTCAACCACTTCCTGCGCATCGAGTCCATGGACCACGAGTCGTACCACCTCGACGATCCGGCCGCGGCGCGTGTCGAGGAGCGCAGCGACGCGCAGATCCGTGCGGAGCTGCCACGGATGCTGCAGCCCGCCGTCGACTTCTTCGAGGTGTTCGTGCGGGGGCACGGCCGGGTGTCCGACATCCCCCGCGTGAGCTGGAGTCTCGCGGGGACCGCGGAGACGCATCACGCCGCGGCGTGGCCGCCCCGCTCGGCGACGACTCGCACGCTCTACGCGCACGCGAGCGGCGGGCTGTCGCCGGAGGCGCCGGAGGCCGCCGCGGAGGTCGAATGGCTGCACGACCCGGCCGATCTCGTGCCCTCGAGCGTCCCGAACGCTTTCGCGTACCTGCTGTACGCGCCCGACGAGGCCCCGCTCGGCGCGCGGCAGGACGTGCTGTCGTTCACGACCGACGTGTTCCAGCGCGACGTCGACCTGACCGGACCCGTGCGGGTCGCGGCTTCCGTCTCGTCCGACGGCCCGGCGATGGACGTCTTCGCGCGGCTGCTGGACGTCTCTCCCGACGGCACCGCGCTGCGCATCGCGCGCGGTCAGGTGCACGTGACGGATGCCGCGCTGCCTGCGGTCGTCGACATCGACCTCGGCCAGCTCGGCTACCGCGTCCGCAAGGGGCATCGCCTCCGCCTGCACGTGCACAGCAGCGACTTCCCCGAGTTCCTGCCGCAGCCGGGCACGGGCGAAGAGCCGTGGGGCGCCGTCGAGACGGCGGTCAACCGGCAGCGCATCTCGCTCGGCGGCGACGAGCCGCTGCGCGTCAGCCTCTCCGTTCTGTCCGACACCGATGCCGAGGAGTCCCACCCATGAACGAGCCCGTCCTGGAGTTCGCGTTCGAGATCCGCGTCGATATCGCGCCCCACCTGCGCATCGGCCGCGGCGTCGACGAGGAGCTGACCTTCACTCCGATCGCCGGCGGCTCGGTCGCCGGCCCGCTGCTCAACGGCGAGGTGCTGCCGGGCGGCGGCGACTGGGCCGTCGAGCGCTCCGGCACGGCTCAGCTCGAGGCGCGCTATCTGCTGCGCGCGGACGACGGCGCGGTCATCGACATCCTCAACCGCGGCTATTACCGCGCGTCGGATGACGTGACGGCCCGGGTCGAGGCGGGCGAGAACGTGCCGGAGGACCAGTACTACTTCCGCACCGCACCGGTCTTCCAGACGGATGCCGCGCCCCACCGCTGGCTCGCCGAGCATCAGTTCATCGGGCTCGCGCGCGACGAGGACGGCCAGGTGTGCGTCCGGGTCTACGTGGTGCGCTGATGCCGCTCCGGCGCGGCTTCCGCACGTGCGCGGGGCTGCGCGGCCAGGGTCGCGTGGATGACCCGGCGCAGCTGGGCCTCGTCCCAGCGGGCGGGGTCCTCGGCGCTCGCGACGTACGACCCGCGCACGAGCAGGTAGGCGAGACCGGCCACGTGGTCGGGGTCGGCGTACCCGGCGGTGCGGGCCTCGTCGAGCAGCAGCGCCTGGAACGCGGAGGTCTCGCGGTGCAGGGCCGTGCGAAGGTCGGGCTCGCGGTCGGCGTTCGCGACGATCTCGAGGATGAGCGCCCGCAGCACCGGCTCGTCCGGGCCGGTGCTCAGGGACCACTCGATGACGGCCGCGAACCGGTCCGACGGCGCGGTCTCGGTCAGCGACACATCCAGCGCGGCCTGCCAGCGGTCCCTGCCCTGATCGAGCGCGTTCAGGATGAGCGCCGCGCGGGAGGGCAGGTAGTTCGTCACGAGCGTGGTCGAGCCGCCGAGCTCCCTGGCGACAGAGCGGATCGTGACCGCATGCGAACCGGCCGAACGCGCGACGCGGATGGTCGCGGCGGCGATGTCGGCGAGCCGCTGACCGGCGTCTACCTCACGGGGCATGAGACCCACTTTATTCACGCTCGTAACACAAATGCAACATTGATGTACAACAGTGTTGTACTACCCTGAGGGTGATCGCGGCGATGGTGCCGCGATCGACGATCTCCCTCGACCGACCCGAAAGGAACCGAGATGAGAATCCGAGGCAAGGCCGCCACGGTCGTCGCAGCCGGAGCAGTCCTGATGCTGCTGGCGGGATGCACGGCCCGTGACACCGAGACAGCGCCCACCGGCGACGCGACGTCCGCCCCGATCGAACTGGTCGACGCGCTGCCCGCGGGCACGAGCGAGGTCGACGAGGTGACGTGGGCGCTCGTCGAGGGGGAGCCCCGCTCGCTCGTTCCGGGCATGGACTACAACTTCGTCCAGCCCAATCTGTGCGACAGCCTGCTGCGCGTGCAGCCCGACTTCACGATCGAGGCCGGCATCGCCGAGAACGCGGACTGGGTCGACCCGGTGACCTTCGTCATCGACATCCGTCCCGGCGTCTCGTTCTGGGACGGCACCCCGGTCACCCCCGAGGACGTCGTCTACAGCCTCGAGCGGCACCACTCCGACGTGACGTCCGCCTTCTACGGAGCGTTCGTGCTCGTCGCGCCGGAGGGCGGCATCGAGGTCACCGGCGAGAACCAGGTGACGGTCCACTTCGTCGCCCCCGACTCCACCTTCCGCGACGCGCTGTCGGCCGGCGCAGGAGCGGTGCTCAGCAAGTCCGTGAGCGAGGCCGAGGGCGCTGCGCTCGGAACCTCGGGCGGCGAGCTGATGTGCGCGGGACCCTACAAGCTCGACAACTGGACCCCGGGAAGCGAGATCGTCACCGTCGCCAACGAGGACTACTGGGACGGCGCTCCGCTGGTGAAGAAGATCACCTACAAGTTCATCCCCGACGGCACCACCCTCACCAACGCCCTCCTCGAGGGGGAGGTCGACGGCGCCTTCAACGTGGCTCCCGCCAGCCGCGACGCCTTCGAAGCGTCCGACACGGGCCGGCTCGTCGTCGGACCGTCGACGGCGTCGTTCTCGTTCGGACCCACCCGCGACAGCGGCGCCGGCGCGAACCCGATGATCCGCCAGGCGCTGAGCCTCGCGATCGACCGGGAGCAGTACATCGGAACCGTGCTGCACGGCCTCGGTCAGCCGCAGAGCACCTTCGTCGCACCGTTCTCGTGGTCGGGCTCGTCGGCGGCCGACGTCTACCAGGCGGGCTACGACGCCCTCGAGGCTCCCCACGTCGACCTCGACGCGGCGAAGAAGCTCGTCGAGGAATCCGGTGAAGACACCGCGGTGCCGCTGCGCGTCGCGATCCCGGCTGGCAACAAGGAGCTGTCGCAGACGGCCGCCATCATCCAGAGCGCCGCGGAGCAGATCGGGCTGACCGTGGAGATCGACGAGCGCCAGGCGGCCGACTTCGCGGCGATCTTCCTGCCCGACCCCGGGCCGCGCGAGAACATCGACTTCGTCGCGACCACGGGGTACACCGAGACCCCCGGGGTGCTCACGTATCCGCAGCTGTTCCTGCTGCCGGCCGAGCAGGGCGGCATCTTCAACTGGACCGGGTACGCGAACCCCGAGGTCACCG
>Ga0160431_100415_pt1 | contig 20013 bp, 14 predicted proteins | sample HID1971K_E0MG_FD_108212 | JGI IMG/M metagenome (GOLD analysis project Ga0160431, IMG submission 108212) | Enriched millipede-associated microbial communities from UW Madison campus, WI, USA - HID1971K_E0 MG | ecosystem: Host-associated > Arthropoda: Insects > Digestive system > Unclassified ...
CACTTCGGTGCCGACCGCACGTTCCTTGACGCTGTTGACGAAATCCTTGACCACCGGCAGGGCAACGTCGGCCTCGAGCAGGGCCATGCGCACTTCGCGCAACGTGTCCTTGATATTGTCTTCGGTCAGCTTGGCCTTGCCGGTGACATGGCGCAGCGTCTGTGACAGGCGGTCGGTCAGGTTTTCGAACATGGTGATCCTTTCAGGCCCAGTAAAAGCCGAGGTTTGTCAGGTGCCCGGGTGAAAATGCACACGCGCCGGGCACAGCAAGGCGGCGATTATAGCGAAGAGCGGCGGCGGCGCACACCTAGGCGCTGATCGGCCTGGATGACTGGTGTTCCCTATCGCCGGCAAGCCGGCTCCCACAGGTAGAGCGCGGCCCTCACTGTGGGAGCCGGCTTGCCGGCGATAGGGCCCAGTCAGACTTCCTTGGCAACGACGATCTATGCCAAACTCCGTCTCTTTAAGGCTCGCCAACCAGGACTTATGTTCTCCTCACCCAGCCTCATCCCCAACCTGATCGCCGCCGGCCTTTATATAGCCGCGACCATCTACCACGCGTTCAACCTGGCTCAGTCGAACAAGGCCGACAAACGGCTGCTTGTCCTGCTCGGCGCGCTCGCCGTGCTCGCCCAGGCCGGCGCACTGTTCTTCCAGCTGATCACCCCGCTGGGCCTGAGCCTGGATTTCTTCAGCGCTGCCAGCCTGATCGCCGTGGCAGTCATCGCCCTGACCCTGCTGGCCTGCCTGCGCATCCCGGTGGAGAACCTGCTGGTACTGCTGTTCCCGCTGGGTGCGGTGACCGCGCTGCTGGCCCAGTTCGCCCCACCCGGCACGGTGCCGCTGATCGACGAAGAGCCGGGCATCCTCGCCCACATCCTGCTGTCGATCCTCGCCTACGGGCTGTTCACCATCGCCGTGTTCCAGTCGCTGCTGCTGCTGTTGCAGGACCACCAGTTGAAAAACAAGCACCCGTCGGGGCTGATCCGCAACTTCCCGCCCCTGCAAACCATGGAAAGCCTGCTGTTCGGTTTCCTGTGGGCCGGCTGGTGCCTGCTGTCGCTGTCGCTGATCTCCGGCTGGCTGTTCCTCGACAACCTGTTCGCCCAACACCTGGTGCACAAGACCTTGCTGGCCTGCGTGGCCTGGGTGGTCTTCAGCGTGCTGCTGTGGGGGCGTACGCGCCTTGGCTGGCGGGGGCACAAGGCCATCCGCTGGACCCTGGCCGGTTTCTGCCTGCTGATGCTGGCCTACTTCGGCAGCAAGCTGGTTCGCGAATTCATCCTGCATATCTGACGGTCGCCCATGGACACCCTGCCGTACGCTCCGCTACTCGGCACTCTGGCACTGGCGCTGCTGTGGTCGGCGCTGTTCACTGCGGTGGATGCCGCCCGCGTGCAACTCAACGGCTCGCTGCGCAGCGGCGATGATGGGCAGCCGCCCCTTCCCGCCCAGGCACTGGTACTCTGCGCCAGCCTGGGCAAGCTGCTGGTCCTGGGCCTGGCTTGCCTGACAGGCCAGCGCTACAGCGGTGAGCATGGCTTCTGGCTGGCAGGCCTGGGGGCGACCTTGGCCCTGCTGATCCTCGCCGAATACCTGCCTCGTCGCCTGGCGCGGCGCAATCCGCAGGCATTCGTCAGCCTGGGCGCCAGCCTGCTCAGGCTGCCCCTGGCCTTGCTGCAGCCCCCGGCCTGCCTGCTCGATGGTTGCGCCAAACTGTTGCTGCGCCCGTTCCGCGTGCAGCCCACGGCCGTCGCCCTGCACCCGCAGGAGAATGACGACTTCGACGAGGACGACGAGCTCGAAGCGCCCCGCCACGGCTTGCTGGACGGCCTGCAGGCCCTGGACAAGATCACCGTCAACGACATCCTGGTGCCGCGCAACGAAGTCGACGGCATCAACCTGGACGAGCCGATCGAGCACATCATCGAGCAGCTCATCGTCAGCCGTCACACACGCCTGCCGGTCTACCACAATGACATCAACCAGGTCGAAGCGATCCTCAACACCAAGCTCATCAGCCACCTGCTGCCCAGGGCCGAGCTGACCCTGGAATCGCTGCACAGCGCCTGCTACGAGCCCTACTTCGTGCCGGAAAGTACGCCCCTGCAGCTGCAGTTGCTGAACTTCCACAAACAGCAACGCCGCCTCGGCGTGGTGGTGGACGAATACGGTGAGGTGCAGGGCATCGTCACCCTGGAAGACATCCTGGAAGAGATCGTCGGCGAGTTCGAGGACGAGCAGAGCCTGGACAACCCCCACGTCCACCCCCAGCCCGACGGCACCTTCGTCATCGAAGGTACCGCCTCGTTGCGCGAGATCAACCGTACCCTCGGCTGGCACCTGCCCTGCGACGGCGGCCCGAAAACCCTCAATGGGTTGGTCACCGAAGCACTCGAAAGCATCCCGGAAAGCGCCGTTTGCCTGAAGATCGGCCGTTATCGCCTGGAAATCCTCGAAACAGAGGACAATTGCGCCAGCAAGGTACTGGTGTGGACCGTGACCCGCTAGCTATACTCGGGTCACGCTTACCCAGCCCCGCCGTCCCGCCTGCTACCCGCACCCGGCGCCACACGGCCAGTCCGCTCCACTGACACGCCCTGCGGTCCTGCTTCATCACCCCGAACAGTGCCCGCTCCCGCCCCTACCCGCCCTGGGCTATCGTCAGTCGCGCGACCACAACAATACGCTCCGGCGTCCGCGAACCCATGCCTGCCTGGGTGCGCGCGGGCAAAGCCCATGGAGCACGACCAGACTGTCAGGGACCTACTCAAATGACCACCAGCAGCACTTATGACCAAGCGCCCACAGCGCCGGTCAACTCGCCCGCGCGGGTAGCCACCGCCAGCTTCATCGGCACCGCCATCGAGTTCTACGACTTCTACGTCTATGCCACCGCCGCCGCCCTGGTGATCGGCCCGGTGTTCTTCCCATCCGGGTCGGGCACCGCGCAAATGCTTGCAGCCTTCCTCACCTTCGGCATCGCCTTCCTCGCCCGCCCGCTGGGCTCGGCGCTGTTCGGCCATTTCGGCGACCGTATCGGGCGCAAGTCGACCCTGGTGGCCTCGTTGCTGCTGATGGGCGTGTCGACCACACTGATCGGTGTGCTGCCGGGCTACGACAGCATCGGCGTGTGGGCGCCCATCCTGCTCTGCCTGCTGCGCTTCGGCCAGGGCCTGGGCCTGGGTGGCGAATGGGGAGGCGCAGCACTGCTGGCCACAGAGAACGCACCGAAGGGCAAACGTGCCTGGTTCGGCATGTTCCCACAGCTTGGCCCATCGATCGGCTTCCTGGCTGCCAACGGCCTGTTCCTGACCTTGGCCCTGATGCTCAGCGATGAACAGTTCCGCGCCTGGGGCTGGCGCATTCCCTTCCTGCTCAGCGCGGCGCTGGTGCTGGTAGGCCTGTACGTTCGCCTGAAACTGGAAGAAAGCCCGGTGTTCGCCAAGGCTGTAGCCCGTCATGAGCGGGTGAAGATGCCGGTGGTGGACCTGTTCGCCAAATACTGGATGCCGACCCTGCTGGGCGCCGCTGCGATGGTGGTGTGCTATGCGCTGTTCTACATCTCCACCGTGTTTTCGCTGAGCTACGGCGTGACCACCCTGGGTTACAGCCGCGAAACCTTCCTTGGCCTGTTGTGCTTCGCCGTGGTCTTCATGGCCCTGGCCACGCCGCTGTCGGCCTGGCTCAGCGACCGCTACGGGCGCAAGCCGGTGCTGATCGTCGGCGGCCTGCTGGCGGTGGCTTCGGGCTTTACCATGGAGCCACTGCTGACCTCAGGGTCGACCACGGGCGTGGCCCTGTTCCTGGCCATCGAGCTGTTCCTGATGGGGGTGACCTTTGCCCCGATGGGTGCGTTGCTGCCGGAACTGTTCCCGACCCACGTGCGTTACACCGGTGCTTCAGCGGCCTATAACCTGGGCGGGATCGTCGGGGCTTCGGCGGCGCCGTTCTTCGCCCAGAAGCTGGTGAGCATGGGCGGGCTGAGCTGGGTGGGGGGGTATGTGTCGGTGGCGGCGGTGATCAGCCTGATTGCCGTGCTGTGCCTGAAAGAGACCCGCAACAACGAGCTGTGAGTGACAGGGGCTGCTTTGCAGCCCCTGCGATATCAGATCAGAACTCGACCTTGACCGCCTGCGAAGCCCGGGTCGCCTTGGCCCGCGCCGCTTCGACCGACTCGTCACGCGCCAGGCACACGCCCATGCGGCGGGTACCGTTGATTTCCGGCTTGCCGAACAGGCGAATGGCGGTATCCGGCTCGCTCAACGCCGCCCCCAGGTTGGCGAAGCTGGTCTGCCGGGACTGCCCCTCAGGCAGGATCACCGCCGAGGCCGAAGGCCCGAACTGGCGCACCAGCGGAATCGGCAAGCCAAGAATGGCGCGGGCATGCAAGGCGAACTGCGACAGGTCCTGGGAGATCAGGGTAACCAGGCCGGTATCATGCGGCCGTGGCGATACCTCGCTGAACCACACCTGATCGCCCTTGACGAACAACTCCACACCGAACAGCCCGCGCCCGCCCAGCGCATCGGTGACGGCCTTGGCCACGCGCTGCGATTCAGCCAGGGCTTTCGCACTCATGGCCTGGGGTTGCCAGGATTCCTGGTAGTCGCCTTTTTCCTGACGGTGGCCGACCGGCTCCAGGTACGTGGTGCCGCCCACGTGGCGCACGGTCAGCAGGGTGATTTCGTAATCGAAATCGATGAACCCTTCGATGATCACCCGGCCTTTGCCAGCGCGACCACCCTCCTGAGCGTAATCCCAGGATTTCTGCAGGTCGGCATCGCTGCGCAACAGGCTCTGGCCCTTGCCCGACGAACTCATCACCGGTTTGACCACGCAGGGGTAGCCCAGGTCGGCAACGGCCTTGGCATAGTCTCCGAAGGTATCGGCGAAGTGGTAGGGCGAAGTCGGCAGGTCCAGCTCTTCGGCAGCCAGGCGGCGGATGCCTTCGCGGTTCATGGTCAGCTGGGTGGCGCGGGCGGTCGGCACGACGTTGAAGCCTTCGTTCTCCAGCTCGACCAGGGTGGCGGTGGCGATGGCCTCGATCTCAGGCACGATGAAATGCGGTTTTTCAGCTTCGATCACCGCCCGCAGGGCAACGCCATCGAGCATGTTGATCACATGGCTGCGGTGCGCAACCTGCATCGCCGGGGCATTGGCGTAGCGGTCCACGGCGATCACTTCGACGCCCAGGCGCTGCAGCTCGATCACCACTTCCTTGCCCAGCTCGCCGCAGCCGCAGAGCAGTACTCGGGTCGCAGTAGGCGACAATGGGGTTCCGATACGGGTCATTTCAGGTCCTCGAAGGCGTCCGGGGCCACACCAGGCTTGGCGCAGCCCGCTGAAAAAGGACCGGTATTCTACACCATCAGCCGGCGACGGCGGCCCGCCGGGCACGCAATGCCATGGCCACCCAGACGGCGGTCACACCAGCGAATTTCGAGGCCATGGCAGTGCCGATCACTGCCGGGGTCAGGGCGTCGATCATGCCGAAGAAGATGAACGTGTCGACCGGGATGCTCAGCGCCGAGCTCAGCCACAGGCGGTCGCGCAGCGGGCGGCGGGTGATGCTGAACACCAGCCAGTCGATCAGTTCGGAGACGAAGAATGCCGTGGCACTGGCCAGCGCGATGGCCGGCTCCGAGGTGACATAGGACAGCACCAGGGCCATCAGCATGGCGATCAGCGCGCCATGGCCGTAGCGGGTCTGCACCATGTCGCGCAGGATGAACACCAGGCCGCCCCAGGCGGACCAGATCACATCCAGGTGCGGGGCGCTGGAGAAGGCGTAGTTGATCAGCACTACGCTGGCGATATAGGCGATGAGATAGAACATGGGCACTGACCGTCGGGCAAGCGGCACAGATTACTTGATTTTCAGGTCAATGGCAGCCAGGTGCATGACCTTGTGTTGTTGCGACTGGCCTCATCGCCGGCAGCATTCACTGGCCGATGATCAAGCCCGCCGCCACCGCCCGTTCATGGCACAGCTTCAGCACTGCCCGGCGCTCGGCATTGTCCATCCGTCCCCAGCGGCCGATCTCCGCCACGGTGCGCTGGCACCCGGTGCAGACATCCAGCTCGTCCAGCGCACAGATGCTCACGCAAGGCGATGCTACCGGCCGCTCGACCGCAATCGCCTCACTCATCGTCGGCCACCAGTTCACGCGCATAACGCTCGGCATTGTGCACATAGTGCGCGGCGCTGGCCTCGAGCATGCGCTTCTGCTGCTCGGTCAGTTCGCGAACCACCTTGCCCGGTGACCCCATCACCAGCGAACCGTCGGGAATTTCCTTGCCTTCGGGAATCAGCGCATTGGCGCCGATGATGCAGTGCTTGCCGATGCGCGCGCCATTGAGGATCACCGCATTGATGCCGATCAGGCTGTAGTCGCCAATGCTGCAGCCATGCAGCATGGCGTTGTGGCCGATGGTCACGCCCTTGCCCAGGGTCAGCGGCGATCCCATGTCGGTGTGCATCACCGTACCGTCCTGGACATTGCTGTCCTCGCCGATGTCGATCAGCTCGTTGTCGCCACGCAGCACTGCGCCGAACCACACGCTGGCGCGGGCCTGCAGGCGCACGCGGCCGATCAGCGTGGCATTCGGTGCAGCCCAGCTGGTGGGATGGCTTTCGACCCGCAGGTCGCCCAGGCGGTATTTCATCTTCGCTCCTCAGGGAAAGTAACGGCGGCGGGGTGTGCCCCACTCAGATCTCTATGTAGCGCTCGGGAGGCTGGTGCAGGCTGATACCGGCGTCATACAGCAAGTTGACCAGCTCGACGATCATGATCGCCGACAGCCCCCAGATCTTGTATTCGCCATAACGATAGCTGGGCACGTACCAGCTGCGACCCTGGTAATCGATACGGTGGGTGTGATCACGCGGGTCCTGGCGGAAGAACTCCAGCGGCACGCTGAATACGGCGGCGATCTCCGCATCATTGGCGTGATACTCGACGAAATCGGGGATCAACCCGACGAATGGTGTCACCTTCAGGCCATGCAGGGAAATCAGCGGGCTGAGCGGCCCGATCACTTCCACCAGGCCAGGTGGCAGGCCGATCTCTTCTTCGGCTTCGCGCAAGGCGGTGAACACCAGATCCGGGTCTTCCGGGTCGCGCCGCCCACCGGGGAAGGCCACTTCACCACCATGGGTCGACAGGCCCTTGGCACGCAGGGTCAAGACCAGCTCGGGCGCTTCGCTGCGGGTAATGGGCAAAAGGACCGCCGCCTCGGGGAACCGTCGGTCGGTTTCCAGCGAAGCCGGTTGGTGGTTGCTCATTCGGCGAAGTAGCTCGTCCAGCATTGCACACTCTCGTTTCCAAGGCCTGCCTTGCATGATGCACCAAAAGCCCCGCGGCACCCAACCCCCGCACGCTTGCGGCAGCCCCGCCTGGCGCGCCAAGATAGCGCCAACGAAAGGGAGACAGCATGAAATTCTGCAGCGCGTGCGGCCAGCCGGTCATTCAGCGGATCCCCGAGGGCGACAGCCGCCTGCGGTACGTCTGCGAACATTGCCAGACCATCCATTACCAGAACCCCAATATCGTCGCCGGGGTGCTGCCAACCTGGGGCAGCCAGGTGCTGCTGTGCCGCCGTGCGATCGAGCCTCGCCGCGGCTTCTGGACGCTGCCCGGCGGCTTCATGGAGAACGGCGAGACCCTGGACCAGGCCGCCCGTCGCGAAACCGTCGAAGAAGCCTGTGCCCGCGTCGGGTCGATGGCCCTCTACCAGTTGTTCGACTTGCCGCACATCAATCAGGTGCACGTGTTTTTCCGCGCCGAATTGACCGACCTTGACTTCGCCATCGGGGTCGAAAGCCTGGAAGTTCGACTTTTCGACGAACACGAGATCCCATGGGACCGCCTGGCTTTCCGCACCGTCACACGCACACTAGAATGCTATTATCGCGACCGCATCGGGCAGCACTACCCCGTAGGCCATGAGTACCTGCCGCCGATGACCGTTTCGCCCTCCATATAAAAGCCTTCAGGGATATCGTTACATGCGTTGGTTGCTTGCCCTTTTCTGCCTTTGCGTTACGTCGGTGTCCCAGGCGGCCTTCACCGAGACCATCATTCGCAAGCCGCAACCGCCGGTACCCCTGCAAACGCAGTCGCAGGCCGCCATGCAGCCGCTGATCGACAAGGTGCTGGTGATCAAGTCCGAGCGCCGCCTGCAACTGATCAGCCGTGGCGAACCGCTGAAGACCTACCGTATTTCCCTGGGCAAGCAACCCAAGGGCGCCAAGGAGCGCGAGGGCGACAGGAAGACCCCGGAGGGGCTGTACTGGCTTGACTGGCGCAAGGAAAGCGACCGTTTCAACCTGTCCATGCACATCACCTACCCCAACATCACCGACGCCGCCCGCGCCACCCGCGAAGGCGTGAGCGCCGGCAGCATGATCATGATCCACGGCACGCCGATCAACGACGATTACCCCGAGTGGTATTTCCACACGCTCGACTGGACCGACGGCTGCATCGCCATGCGCAACCGCGACATGCAGGAGGTCTGGGACCTGGTGCGCGATGGCACATTGATCGAGATTCGGCCGTGACCATCCGTCGTTGCTGCTGTATTTGTAGGAAGCTTCCCACCTAAGTTGCACTCCCGTCCCACATCCAAGTAGGCACGGGACTGCATCCAGCCGGATCGGCAAATTCTTAGCATCCACGCAGACAAGTACGTCAAGTCGTACTGCATTTGCGGGGTGCCTCCATGCCGTTCCCATTGCGCCATTTCGGCGCCTGTTGCATCGCCGGCTGGCTGCACATGCCAGCCGCGCTGGCCGAAGACCCGGCCAGCCATCAGCTGCGCGACCAGCAGCAGGTGCTGCGCCAGCTCGAGCACCAGCAACGACTGCAGCGCTGGCAACGCACGCCTTCGGCCGGCAGCGATGACGGCCCCGCTTCCACCCGTTCTGACGGAGGCCCCTGCCTGACCACCCGCGGTGTACGGCTGAGCGGCAATCAACGCCTGTCCACCCAGTCACTTGAACCCCTGTTGGCCAATCTGCTGCGCCCCTGCATGGCCATCAGCGATATCAATCGCCTGTTGAAGGCCATCACGCAACGCTATGTCGAGGCCGGTTACCCGGCCAGCCGTCCCTACCTGCTGCAACCTCCCCAGGCGGGCGCACCGCTCGATATCGTCATCCTCGAGGGCTTCGTGGAGTCGATCGAGCTGGGCACCGACCTGCCCCTTTCCCTGCATGGCGCATTCCCCGATCTGCTGGGGCAACCCTTGTATCTGCCCCTGCTCGAACAAGGGCTGGACCAGCTCAATCGCCTGCGCGCATACGAAGTGAGCGCCGATTTGCTGCCGGGAGAGCTGCAAGGCGGCACACGGGTACTGCTGCAAGGCACCCAGGTGGCCCGACGCTGGCACCTCGACAGCCGCGTCGACAACCGGGGCAGCGACCTGACCGGGCGCCATCGCATGAACCTTGGTATCGGCGTGGACAGCCCGTTCGGCCTCAACGGCGACCTGCGCCTGTCACTGGCAAGGTCGGTAGCCGATGCCCCGGGTCTGAGCCAAGGCATGACGTTCTACTACAACATCCCCCACGGCCCCTGGAGCTTCTCCCTCAACGCCAGCCAGTTGCGCTACACCGCGCCCATCGCGCAAGGGCTCTACCGCGTCAGCGGCGACAGCAGCTACCTGGGCGTGAGTGCCGAACGTCTGCTATGGCGCAACCAGCACGGCATGCTCAGCGCCAGCACGCGGCTGGACCGCAAGCAGCTGACCAACCGTACCAACGGTGCCGTGGTGGCCATCCAGAGCCCGACCCTGAGCACCGTGGAAGCCGGCCTCAACCTGCTCTGGCTGGATGCCGGGCTGTGGAATGGCTACCTCGGCGTCGTCCAGGGCACCGCTTGGCTCGGCGCCGACCGCCCAAGCCAGCGCGCCGGCGCGCCGCGACCGGACTTTCGCATGTACCGCGCCAGCCTGATGCACCTGCGCCAGGGCCCGGCACAGTGGCCATGGCGCTGGCAGAGCGAACTGGCCCTGCAATACAGCCAGGATGTGCTGCCCGCCGTCGAGCAACTGCTGCTCAGCGACGACGCGGCCGTGCGCGGTTTTCGCCGGCACACCTACAGCGGCGCGAGCGCTGGCGTCTGGCGCAACAGCGTCAGCCAGGCGCTGCCAGCGACCTGGACCCACCCCCTGCAGATACGCCCCTTCCTGGGACTTGACCGCGGCTGGGTGCGCCTGGCTCGCAACCATTCGGTTCAGCGCCTGACCGGCATGGCGGCCGGCCTGGAACTGACCCTGCCGAACACCCGCCTGCGCCTGGACTACCAACGGGCACTGCAGGCCAGCAACCGACCACGCCAGTCCCTGGAACCCGGTTTCTGGGTACTGGAGTGGGGCCTGACTTTCTGATTCACCCACAACAAAGAGAACGAGAAAATGCAGTCACTCTCGCCGTTACCGTCTATCCGCCCCGATGCCCTGCGCTGGACCATCTTCCTCGCCTTGCTCGGTTCCAGCCACACACTGGCCCAGGTTGCCTTGCAGGCCACCAGCGGACCCGGTGGCACGCCGCTGATCAACAACGCCCACGGGGTTCCGGTGATCGACATCGTCCCCCCCAATGCCAGCGGCCTGTCGCACAACCAGTTCCTCGACTACAACGTGGGCACCCCCGGCGTAGTGCTGAACAACGCCGTGCAGCCAGGGCAGTCGCAACTGGCCGGCGCGCTGGCCGCCAACCCGCAATTCCAGGGCCAGGCGGCCTCGACCATTCTCAATGAGGTGGTCAGCCGCAACGCCTCCATGATCGAAGGCCCGCAGGAAATCTTCGGTCGCCCGGCCGACTACATCCTGGCCAACCCCAACGGCATCACCCTCAATGGTGGCAGCTTCATCAACACGACCCGCGCCGGATTTCTGGTCGGTACTCCCGAACTGCAGGATGAACAGTTGAAGCACCTCAACACGCTCAATGCCAGTGGCACCCTGCAGGTGCTCGAAGGCGGCCAGCGCAATGCCGAAGGTGCACTCGACCTGATCGCGCCGAAGCTCGACAGCCAAGGCCTGCTGCTGGCCAGTCACGACCTGTCGGTGACCGTTGGGCGTAACCGCATCGGCTACGAGGACGGGCGGATCATCGAGCACCTGCCCGGCACAGCGTCGAGCATCGACGCCAACCTGTTCGGCGCCATGCGTGCCAGGCGCATTCGCATGATCAGCACCGCCGAAGGGGCTGGGGTTCGCGTGGGGCCGGTGTCGATCAAGGCTGACCAGGGCATCACCCTTCAGTCGGCTGGCGCGCTGCAGGTCATTGGCAAGGCCGAGCAACCCGGTGAGCTGGTGACCGAGCGCGGCACATTGCTGCTCGCGGCTGCCGATGACCTGACGCTGAAAGCCGTCGATGGCCGGGCCGAACGTATTGAGGTCAGGGCTGGCAAGAAGCTCACACTGGACGCCGACAGCCGCGAGCGCATCGACCGCGAGCGGGACAGCTGGAAGAAGAAGTTCCTGTTCGTCACCCGGGAGACCTACGAACGTGAACGCACCACCACCGAGCAGCAGCTGCGCGGCACCCGCTTGCAGGGCAGTGACAGCGTGTCGCTGCAGTCCGGCGCAGACATGCGCCTGATGGCGGCCGAGGTGGATGCAGGAGGCAACCTGACACTCGGCAGTGGTGCCAATCTGGACATCACCGCAGGCACCCGTAGCCGGCGCAGCGAACAGCAGGTACGCCACCGCAAAGATTTGTGGCGCGAGAACAAGGACACCTCGCAGTACAAGGAGTCGGCACAGCGCAGCAGGCTCGATGGCGGACACCTGACGATCAAGGCGAAGGACACGCTCACGGTGCAAGGCAGCACGTTGCACAGCCGCAGCGACCTGGATGTCCACGCAAAAAAGGTCGAGATCGGCACCACGGCCTTGCAGGAACAAGGCACTCGCCGCAACTACCGCGGCGACCTGGTATCCGGCACCTTCTTTGGCGACCGCAAGGGCGGCGATACCCAAGGCCATAGCCTGGTCGGAAGCAGCGTCACTGCCGATGGCAAACTGGACATGACCGCCGAACAGGTGAGCATCAAGGGCAGCACCGTGCATGGCAAGAAAGACTCGGTGCTCTTCAGCGAAAAAGGGGCCCTGGCGATCGAGGCGGATCATGCCAACACGACCGCCACCACCCGCGATAGCAGCAGCAAGTTGTTCGGCCTGATCGGGAACGAGCACGAAAGCACCCGGAGCAACCAGCAGGTACTGGTCAGCGACGTCGGATCCTCCAGCAACTTGCGCCTGGCCAGTGCCGAAGAAATGCGCATTCGCGGCGCCAACGTCGAGGCAGGCGGGAATCTTCAGGTCGAAGCCAAAGGCGACCTGCTGATCGACAGCGCACAATCGGTTGATGCCAGTGAGACCCGCAAGCAGCAACGCGGCTTCACCGCCAGCGCCAAGCAGACCCAGCAAGCCGAGGACGGCAAGCCCGAGTCCCGCCAGTACGTCGCCGGCGTGGCGTACGACGTCGTCACCACTGCCGACGAACAGCGCGAGGTTTCGCAGGTGGCCAGCGTGCTCAAAGGCGCATCGGTCGGCCTGAACAGCGGCGCACATCTGCAAGTGAACGGCTCCAGGGTCCAGGCCAGTGCCGGCAACCTGGATGTACAGGCCGAACAGATATCCCTCGGCGCGACCCGCAACCAACGCCAAACGTCGACTCACACCAGCCGCAGCGGTGGCGGCCTGACGGTGACTGGCGGCATCGATCGGGTGGGCAGCCTGTTTGAAGGCCATCACAACGTCGAAGAGGTCGTCGAACGAGACAGCAAGGTGCAACGCAGCGAGTTGCAGGCCAGTGGCGACCTGACGCTCGGTGCAGTCGAACTGGTTAACGAAGCTGCTCGGGTGAACGCCGGCAACACGCTCAAGGTGAGCGCCGAGCGCATCGACAACCGTGCCGTGCAGGATACCCATGAACGCGAGGAACCGAGCACGGGTTGGTCAGGCAGCCTCGGCGCCAGCGTGGAGTACCGCGACCTCACCCGACCGATCGAACGACTGGTCCAGGGCGAGGAAGCCGCGCGCTTCCAGCAAGCCTCCCCAGAAGATGCCATGGTCGCGCCCAGCATCGGCGCCGACATGACCGTCGACCACCTCAAGCGCCTGGAAAATCAGCGCCGTGGCTTTGCCCAGGTCAGCGAGCTGTCCGGGGGCGCGGTCGAAGTGAAAGCCAAGACCCTCGATGACCAGGGCACCGCCTGGCGCGCCAACGCCGGCAAATTACGCATCGAAGCCGATGAGCACCGGATGCGCACCGCCGAAAACACCCAGGAGCATACCGTGCAGCGCCTGGCCTATGGCGGTGAGCTGCGCGTGGACACCAGCACCGGCGAGGATGTGAACGTACGCGGCTCTGGCAAGGGTGGTTCGCTGGACAAGCAGGACAGTGCCAGCACTGCGGTACCGGGAAGCCTCCATGGACAGCAAGGCATCCAGGTGCAGCTGGGCAGCGATGGGCGGTACGAGGCCAGTCGCATCGACGGGGGTGAAGGCGACGTGGTCATCGAGAGTGCCGGCACGCTGTCGCTTACCCAGGCCACCGACCACGCCCGGCAGATATCCCGACAGCTCGATGGCAACGCCTGGGCCAAGGTCGGCAACCGCCCAGGCAGTACTGGCATCGACGGGCGAGGCTATCTCGACCATGTCCGACAACAAGCCGCCCAGACCACGGCCCGGGTGGCGCAAATCGATACCAAAGGCCAAGTGCGCCTGGGCAGCGCTGGCGACATGCTGCTCGAGGGCACCCGCATTGGCTCCCGCGAAGCCAAGGTGGGCGATACCCTCGTGCACAGCGAAGGCAAGCTCCACATCAAAGCGGCAGGCGATACCCGGCAGGGCGATGGCGGCAGCCTTGGCGGTGGGCTGGAGTTGGCCGCGAAAGCCGGCAGTTCGCAAGGCGGTGCCATCGGTGGCCACTTCAACCACGGCAAAAAGAACGAAAACGCTCGCCAGGCGGTCGACGCGCAGATCCACAGCACGAGCAAACTGACCCTTGGCAGCCGCGCCCGCGAAGACATCGCCGTGCACCTTGAAGGCCTGCAGGTCACCGCGCAGCAGATCGACGTCGACGCTGCCAACGGCGGTGTGCTGATCGAAGCCTCGTCCAACGTCGAGCTGCGCGACAACCTCGACATCACTGCCGGCGCCGGCTTCAACCAATCCAAGGGCGCAACTGATACCCGCGGCCTGCATGGTCGGGCACAGGTCGAGCTGGACAAGCGCGACAACCTCACATGGAATGCCGGCAAGCTGCGCGCCGAGCGGATCGAGCTGCAAAGCCGCGGTGACACCCGAATCGAAGGCGTCAGCCTAGAAGCCGGGCGCATCGAGGGCGCAATCGATGGCGATCTGCGTATTGTCAGCCGCAAGGACAGCGTCGATACGCTGAGCGTCAAGGCTGACGCGCGACTCAGCCGGGAGAAAAATCCACAGGGCTACGTGAATGCGGCCAGCTCCCTTGCAGGGCCGCTGGGAGGCAAGGTGAGCGAAAAGGCAGGATCTGCCTTGAGCAAGGCAGACCCTGGCTTCTCGCCGACCTTGCGCCTTGATGTATCGCACGTGCAGCGCAACGGCGTAGCCCGGCAAACGCTGCTCAAAGGCAGTGAAGGCATTGACCTGAAGGTAGGTGGTGATGCTCATCTGGCAGGTGCGAGATTGCAGTCGGCCAAAGGCGCTGTCGCGCTCGATGCCAGTGCCACGACCAAGGAAACCTTGAGCGGCAACGACTACCGCCGGGATGTGTCGTTCGATGCATCCAATTCGCCGGTAGACCTGGGCACCGCCATTGCAGAAATGGCCAAAGGCAAAGGAGCGGCGGACGGGGAGAACGCGCTGGACCTCGGCCTGCTCCGCACCAGTGGCCACAGCCGCAGTGAGCAGTGGGTCTCGACCGTACAGGGCAAGGAGGACTGAGACACACCCTTTGCACCCGTGCGTGAAAAGCCCATTAACATTCCTGTAAAGGAATCATCATGTTTGCCCACTAAAGTCGCGGGTTCCTCCAACTCAGCCAACCTAAGGACGTCTTGATGAGTCGAGAAACCGGCGACAACCAGGACCGCAACCACAGTGACAACATGCCGATGGCCAGCATCATGGACGTCTACCTGAGCCGGCGCAGCATGATGCGTGGCAGCCTCGGCGCAGCCATTGCCATGATCGCCGGTGCTGGCCTGACAGGCTGTTTCGACAGCGCTGGCGCCTCCGACAACGGCCATGCGGCAACCCCGCCACCGGCAGCCGGACCCGGACCAAAACTGGCGCTGGGCTTCCAGTCCATTGCCGGTTCGCGCACCGATGGCTGTGCCGTCGCCGCCGGCTACAGCGCCTATGTCCTGGCGCCGTGGGGCACTCCGCTGAACAGCCACGGCAACCCCTGGAAAGCAGACGGTAGCAATACTGCCGCCGATCAGGCCAATGCCATGGGCATGCACCATGACGGCATGCACTTCTTCCCGATCGATGGCAGCGCCGAGGATGGCCTGCTGGCGATCAACTTCGAATACATCGACACCGCCGCCCTGCATCCCAACGGCCCGACCACCGACGCGCAGGGCAAGCGCCCGGCCGAAGAAGTGCGCAAGGAAATCAACGCCCACGGTGCCGGTGTGGTTCGCCTGAAAAAGATCGACGGGCGCTGGCAGGTGGTCGATAACGACCCGCTCAACCGCCGCTTCACCACCGCCTCGCGCATGCAGATCAGCGGCCCGCTGCGTGGCAGCGAGCATGTCAGGACCCAGTACTCGGCGGCCGGCACCCACAGTCGCGGCACCAACAACAACTGCGGCAACGGCTATACCCCGTGGGGCACCTACCTGACATGCGAAGAGAACTGGCCAGGCATCTTCGTCAACAAAGGCGCCCTTCGCGAAGACCAGCGCCGTATCGGCGTCGGCACCTCCAGCGGCCTGTACAAGTGGGAGAGCGCAGCGGGTGACAGCAGCGAAGTTGACAACGAATTCGCCCGCTTCGACGTGACCCCCAAGGGCGCCAGTGCCACCGACGACTTCCGCAATGAAGCCAGCACCTATGGCTACATCGTCGAGATCGACCCTTACGACAGCGGCACTCTCGCCACCAAGCGCACCGCCCTCGGTCGCATGCGCCACGAAGGCTGCTGCCCAGGCCTGCCGGTGCCAGGCAAGCCACTGGTCTGGTACATGGGCGACGATTCCAACAACGAATACCTCTACAAGTTCGTCTCCACCGCCCTGTGGGACGCTGCCGACGCGACCCCGGCCGACCGCATGGCCACCGGTGCCAAGTACATGGACCAGGGCAAGCTCTACGTGGCCCGCTTCAATGCCGATGGCACAGGTGTCTGGCTGCTGCTCGACACGGCCACGCCAACCAAGGACGGTCGCACCCTCGGGGCGCTGTACGGCGACCTGGCGGGCATCATCCTCAATACACGCGGCGCAGGCGATGCCGTGGGCGCCACGCCGATGGACCGCCCGGAGTGGACGGCGGTCAACCCGCTCAATGGCGATGCCTACCTGACCCTGACCAACAATAGCGTCCGCACCCCGGCACAGGTCGACGCGGCCAACCCGCGCGGCCCCAACCGCCACGGCCATATCATCCGCTGGCATGACAGCGACGATCATTCGAGCTTCACCTGGGACATCTTCGTGTTCGGCGCCAACGCTGCCGGTACTGCCGATATCAACCGCTCGGGGCTGACCGAGCTCAACCAGTTCGCCAGCCCCGACGGCATGAGTTTCGATAGCCGTGGGGTACTGTGGTTCGAGACCGACAACAGCGAAACCACGTTGACCGACTACACCAACGATCAGCTGCTTGCGGTGATCCCCTCCAACCTGGTGGATGCCACCGGCAAGCAGGTACCGGTCAATGCCCGCAATCAGGTGGACTTGCGTCGATTCTTCGTCGGGCCCAATGGCTGCGAGGTGACGGGCATCGCTTTCACTCCGGACAACAAGACCCTCTTCATCAACATCCAGCATCCGGACAACTGGCCGTATAGCGACAAGGCAACCGACGTCACCCCGGCAGGGACCCAGATACGGCCGCGGGCTTCGACGGTGGTGATCCAGCGTGACGATGGCGCAGAGATCGGTACTGCCTGACCCGTTACCCTGCGATGACGTCGCTTTACAAGCGGGCAAGCCGCCCTTGCCCGCCTCGGTCGCCGTCTGCAGCTGTTAGATTTCCCGCGCAGGCAATACTGCGCGGTTCATCCTGGCACTGTGAATAATCAAGCTCGGCGTACCACTCTCCAGGGGACCACGCCATGCATACCGACACAGACGCCAACAGCCCAACGCTTGAAAGCACCTATGCACTGAACCAACTTGTAGCCTTTGCCCAGCACACCGACAAGAAGCTTTTTACAGCGTTGCTCATGTCCGTTTTTGGCACGGACCTGGCTGTGGACGCCTATACAAAACTGCATGCTGCCCTGCTTGAGGGCAGCATCGCCAACCCGACGTATCAAGTGGAGCCCCAGAGCAGCGCCGCCGCCCATTATAACGCTACCGTGCGCACGATTTTCGTGGCCGATACCGCGATCACGCAGGCACGATCCCAAGATTTTGAAAGCGTAAATCTGCTCAATGCCATGACCCGGGCATTTGGCGAATACCTCGGTAGCGTGATCAGGCAAGACTTTGGCGAACCCACGCAGAGCATTTCACTTCAGTCTTATGTGAAGCACGAAGTTGGGATCGATTATGCGGCAATGATCTTTTTCTGCGGGCCCAGAACGGCTGACGGTATCGTGTTCGCCACCTGCGCCGGAGACGATTTGCGCCTGACATTACCCAAACAGGAACCTCTGCCGATAGAAGCAAGATTTGGTGCAGGCGATGGGAATGGCAAGCCTGGCTCGTTTGGTCACGAATCCCTTGAAAAAGGCTTGGCATCCGTAGATTTCACGGATGAGGAACGCAGGAGTATCTATTTTGGCAACTGGCTGCGTGATTACTCGCAACTGCTGGATCCCAAGATCGTGCGCAAGCACGACGAGCCCAAGAACTTTCCTTCAAAACTGTCTCGGACAGCGTTGACGCAACTGGTCGACCTCTTGGCACTCAAGGCGTTTCACGATCTTCAGGGGACGCCGGAAGAACGTAAGGCCTATACCGTGGTGCCCCCCATGCTAGGGGTCTATTGCCCATCAGAGCACATTGACAACCCACTGAATCCGGCCGCTGACGCAATCGACCCGCAACACATCGATGCGGATTTCGAACCCCTGGTAAAGCAGGGTCATCCATTACTGGAGGTCGACCCGCAAAGCTCGATACCAGCCTACGTCACTCGCGCTGCACGCTACATGTACGACAAGCTCATCGCTGCCATGCAAGCAGGTAACACCATCGAGGGCAGGCGCTACTTTGGTGAAGCGCTGCATGTACTGGAGGATTACTTTTCCCATTCAAACTTCGTCGAACTGTGCTTGCGTAAACGGGGGCATGACGTACTCCCTTGGACTACAGAAACGAACTGCAAGCATGGGTTGCCCATAGTTACCGGTATGTTCGGTGGTCTGGACGTCATCGCCAGCATCGCCGAGCCGTTGGGCAAGATTTTTTTCGAGGTGCAGGATCTCGACTTCAAACGCACAAAGCCGGGCGATCGCAGTGATGCAGAACGGGTATTGCTCATATTGCTCGCAGAACACGAGAGCGATACACCACTGGCGTGGCTGAATCAGTTCCTCGAGTGGCGAGACCAGGCAGCGGCAGACCCACTGTTTGGTTTGTACGAAGTAAGCACCTGGATAACCAAGGTGCCACTGACGCTGTTGCAGAATGCAATCAATACCACTATTCAGGGCATGCTCAACTGGCTGGGCGACAACATCGACGACTACCAGACACTGTCCGGCCACAATCCCAATGAGAAAGCCGGCTTGCATCCGACGCACTCACAACTTGCCAAGGATCACGACACCCACCCATTCCATGACTTGGCAGCCTACCTGGCCACTTATGCAGTGCAGGAAGTGGGCCGTTCGATGTATCAGTACTGGCAAGGCAGCAAAGAGCGAGACCCCGCTACCGTGGCCATGAGCTTCATCCAGCACCCCAATGATGATGTCTGGCATGACGACATCGTTGCGGCGTGGGAAGCAATGGACCGTGAGCGATCGCGAGAGAAGATCCGCCTGGGTGGCAACCTCGGTGACCTGGCCCAATTGCAGGCGCAACTTGAAAAGGAAGAGGAGGAAAGAGTGAGAGTGTTGGGTGAAAGCTTCCGAAACGCCCCCAACAGCGTTTCAGACATCATCAGCAACGCGTTTCCGTTCGGTTGAGTTTCAAAAGGCCTCGAGCCGCCAGACCTCATAGGCCGGCGTCTCGTACGGATGGCTCTGTTTGAGTGCAGCGACGACCTGAGCAACCAGGTCGTCGGCCACCACCAGCTCCACCTTCCACTCCTCGACCACCTCGACCTGGCCCGCTTGCCCGAGGAACGGCTGACTGCCGTCCAACGGGCGGAACTGGCCCTGGCCCAAGGTCTGCCAGGCGCAGTGGTCATAGTCGCCGATTCGTCCGCCACCAGCGGCGAACACGGCGGCCTTGACCACCTCGACATGGCTGACCGGGACGAAGAAGGCGAGCTTGTACACGCCTTAGTTCACCCACACCCGCGCATTGCGGAACATGCGCATCAGCGCGGCATCTTCCTGCCACTCATCCGGGCGCCAGGAGTTCTGCACGGCGCGGAACACACGCTCGGGGTGCGGCATCATGATGGTCACCCGGCCGTCGCGGCTGGTCAGGCCGGTGATACCACGCGGCGAGCCGTTCGGGTTGGCCGGGTAGGCTTCGGTGACCTTGCCGTGGTTGTCGACGTAGCGCAGCGCCACGCAACCGGACAGGTCGGCTTCCAGCAGTGCCTCTTCGCTGGCGAACTCGGCATGGCCTTCACCGTGGGCGATGGCGATCGGCATGCGCGAACCGGCCATGCCCTGCAGGAAGATCGAGTTGGACTTCTGCACCTCGACCATGG
>Ga0160431_100418_pt1 | contig 19796 bp, 16 predicted proteins | sample HID1971K_E0MG_FD_108212 | JGI IMG/M metagenome (GOLD analysis project Ga0160431, IMG submission 108212) | Enriched millipede-associated microbial communities from UW Madison campus, WI, USA - HID1971K_E0 MG | ecosystem: Host-associated > Arthropoda: Insects > Digestive system > Unclassified ...
GAAGAAGCGCCACGACACCACACCGCTGGAATCGATGAAGTGCTCGACGAAGTTGTTCGGCTCGGTCAACGCATGGCTTTCGAAGGTCGGCTGCGGCAGGTCGTTCAGGCCCTCGAAGCTGCGGCCCTGCAGCAGCTCGGTCAGGCTGCGCTCCAGCGCCACCTCGAAGCTTGGGTGCGCGCCGAACGAGGCGAACACGCCGCCGGTACGCGGGTTCATCAAGGTCACGCACATCACCGGGAATTCACCGCCCAGCGAGGCATCCTTGACCAGTACCGGGAAGCCCTGCTCTTCCAGCCCCTGGATGCCGGCGAGGATGCCCGGGTACTTGGCCAGCACCTCTTGCGGTACATCCGGCAGGGCCAGCTCGCCTTCGAGGATTTCACGCTTGACCGCCCGCTCGAAGATTTCCGACAGGCACTGCACCTGCGCCTCGGCCAGGGTGTTGCCAGCGCTCATGCCGTTGCTGAGGAACAGGTTTTCGATCAGGTTGGACGGGAAGTACACCACCTGCTCGTCCGACTGGCGCACGAATGGCAGCGAGCAGATGCCGCGAGCGGTGTTGCCCGAGTTGGTGTCGTACAGGTGCGAGCCGCGCAGTTCGTCGTCGGGGTTGTAGATTTCCAGGCAGTACGCGTCAAGGATTTCGGCCGGCAGCGCGTCTTTCGGGCCGGGCTTGAACCACTGCTCGTTGGGGTAATGCACGAACGGTGCGTTGGCGATCTCCTCGCCCCAGAACTGGTCGTTGTAGAAGAAGTTGCAGTTCAGCCGCTCGATGAACTCACCCAGCGCCGAGGCCAGCGCGGCCTCCTTGGTCGAGCCCTTGCCATTGGTGAAGCACATCGGCGACTGCGCATCGCGCACGTGCAGCGACCAGACGTTGGGCACGATGTTGCGCCACGAGGCGATCTCGATCTTCATGCCGAGCCCGGCGAGGATGCCGGACATGTTGGCGATGGTCTGCTCCAGCGGCAGGTCCTTGCCAGGGATGTAGGTGGTGCTGTCGGCCACCGGCATCAGCAGGCCCTGAGCATCGGCGTCGAGGTTGTCGACTTGCTCGATGATGAACTCCGGGCCGGTCTGCACCACCTTCTTGACCGTGCAGCGGTCAATGGAGCGCAGGATGCCCTGGCGGTCCTTCTCGGAAATGTCCTCGGGCAGTTCGACCTGGATCTTGAAGATCTGGTTGTAGCGGTTCTCGGGGTCGACGATGTTGTTCTGCGACAGGCGGATATTCTCGGTGGGGATATCGCGGGTCTGGCAGTACAGTTTGACGAAATACGCGGCGCACAAGGCCGATGAGGCAAGGAAATAGTCGAACGGGCCCGGCGCCGAGCCATCGCCTTTGTAGCGGATCGGCTGGTCGGCGATCACCGTGAAGTCGTCGAACTTGGCTTCAAGACGAAGGTTGTCGAGAAAATTGACCTTGATTTCCATGCGGGATTACCGTGATTTGAACGTGCAAAACGAAAGTGGCCGGCATTATCCGGGTTTTTCCGCTGGAAGTCCTGTTTGTCCGTACGGGCCTTATCGCCGGCAAGCCGGCTCGCACAGGTAACGGTGGGCCTTTGCGCATTCCAACGAAATGCTTGCCTGATCCTCTGCACCTGCTGGCCTGGCCGGACGAATGGTTTCAGCGCTGTGCTAGCGTTTCTGGATTGAACCGATGATCAGCAGGTGAGCCATGGAACTTCGCATCAACCAGCAGACCTACCAGGTCGACGCTGAAGCTGACACGCCCCTGCTGTGGGTGATCCGAGACGACCTGGGCCTGACCGGCACAAAGTATGGCTGCGGCCTGGCCCAGTGCGGCGCCTGCTCGGTGCTGGTCGACGGCAATGTGGTAAGGGCCTGTGTCACGCCGGTGGCCGGTGTGGTCGGACGCGAGGTGACCACCATCGAAGCCATCGAGGCCGATGCGGTGGGCAAACGCGTGGTGGCGGCCTGGGTCGAGCATCAGGTGGCCCAGTGCGGGTATTGCCAGTCCGGGCAGGTGATGGCGGCCACCGCGCTGCTCAAGCACAGCCCCAAGCCCAGCGATGATGAGATCGCGGCGGCGATGGTCAACCTGTGCCGCTGCGGCACCTACAACGCCATCCATGCCGCCGTGCACGACCTCGCCCAAGGGGAGAAGGCCTGATGAACCCGCCACTCGATACCCCGGCAACGCCCCTTGACCTGTCGCCGGGCGAAACCGTCAACCTGTCGCGCCGGCGCTTTCTGGCAGGTACCGCGGTGGGTGCGCTGGTCCTGGGCTTCGGTCTGCCCGTGGGCGGCGCCCGGGTCCGGGCGGAGACGGGGGTGGAGCGCGGCACCCAGGTGCCGGCATTCCTGGAAATCCGTCCGGACAGCAGCGTGCGCCTGTTGTGCCCGTTCATGGAGGGCGGCCAAGGCACCTACACCGCGATGGCGCAGATCGTTGGTGAAGAGCTCGACGCCGACCCCGCCACCTTCCTGGTCGACAGCGCCCCGCCCGGCGAAGCCTATGTGGTGATGGAAAATGGTATGCGCATCACCGGCGGCAGCATGTCGGTGCGCATGAGCTATCCGACCATGCGCCGCCTCGGCGCCCTGTGCCGGGCCATGCTGATGCAGGCGGCCGCCGATCAATGGGGCGTGCCGGTCGCTGAACTGACCACGGAACCGGGCAAGGTGCTGCACACTGCCTCGGGACGCTCGCTGGCATACGGCGAGCTGGCCGGGCGCGCCATGGACCTGCCGGTGCCGGACCCCGCCAGCGTGAAACTGCGCGACCCCAGCCAGTTTCGCTGGATCGGCAAGCCGGTGCGGCGTGTCGACGCCTACGACAAGTCCACCGGCAAGGCGCTGTACACCATCGACATCAAGGTCGACGGCATGCTCCACGCTGCCGTGCAGCACGCACCGCGCCTGGGCATGACCGTAGGCAACGTGCGTAACGAGGACCAGGTCAAGGGCCTGCCGGGGGTGCATTCGGTGCACCCTCTGCCGGGCGCGGTGGCGGTGGTCGCCGAGCGCTGGTGGCACGCCAAGCGCGCTGTCGAAGCACTGCAGGTCGATTGGCAGGAGCCGGCTGCGGACAGCAAGGTGCGCCCCATGCCGGCAGACTTCTCCAGCGATGCCTGGCGCGATCACCTTGCAGCCCAGCAAGGCCCCGCGCGCGACGATGAGCACGAAGGCGACATCGACGGCGCACTGGCCAATGCCAAGACCAAGGTCGAGGCCACCTATCACAACCAGTACCTCAACCACGCGCAGCTGGAGCCGCCGTCGGCGCTGGCGCGCTTCAACCCGGATGGGTCACTGGAGGTGTGGCTACCGAACCAGGCGCCAGACATGTTCCGCGACGACATCGCCAAGCGCACCGGTCTGGACCCTGGGCAAATCACCCTGCATTCACCGCTGCTAGGCGGCTTCTTCGGCCGCCACTTCCTCTACGATTCGGCCAACCCCTACCCGCAGGCCATCGCACTGGCCAAGACCGTTGGCCGGCCGGTGAAACTGATCTGGAGCCGTGAAGAGGAGTTCCTGCGCGATGTGCTGCGGCCCGTGGCCGTGGTCAAGTTCCGCGCCGGTCTCGATGCCGACGGCCTGCCCATCGCCCTCGAGGCGGTGAGTGCCACCGAAGGCCCGACCGAGGCCCTGGCCGGCAAGCAAGGCGACAAGATCGATCCCACGGCGCTTGAAGGGCTGTCGGGCAAGGCCTACGCCATCGCCAACAAGCGCATCGCGCAGATCTACGTCAAGGGCCCGGCCATGCTGGGTTACTGGCGTTCGGTCGGCAATTCGCTGAACGACTTCTTCTACGAGGCATTTCTCGACGAACTGGCCGACAAGGGTGGCAGGGATCCCTTTGAACTGCGCCTGCACCTGCTGCGTGACAACCCACGGCTGACCACCCTGCTGAACGCGGTCGGCGAGCTGTCCGGCGGCTGGAAGCGCGGACCGTTCACGGCCGACGATGGCAGCAAGCGCGCCCGTGGCGTGGCCATGGCCTCACCGTTCGGCTCGCAAGCGGCGGTGATCGCCGAAGTGTCGATCGAGCAGGGCCAGGTCAAGGTCCACGACATCTGGCAGGCCATCGACCCCGGCAGCATCGTCAACCCGGCGATCATCGAGGCCCAGGTCAACGGCGCCGTGGCCCTTGGCCTGTCGCAGACGCTGATCGAGGAAGCGGTGTACGTCGACGGTCAGCCGCGGGCGCGCAATTACGACCTGTATCCGATCCTGCCGGCTTCGCGGATGGCCCGGGTGCATGTGCGCATCGTCGAAAGCGGCGCGAAGATGGGCGGTATCGGCGAGCCGCCGCTGCCCGCCGTAGCGCCGGCTGTGGCCAATGCGGTGGCGCAACTGACCGGCCAGCGCATCCGCAGCCTGCCCCTGAGCCGCCATACCTTCAGCTGACAGCACAAGGACCGCCCCATGACCCAACGCCGATTGGCAAAGACCGCGGGCTGGCTGGCGCTACCCTGCCTGCTCGCCGCAGGCCTGCTGGCCTGGTACGTGACCCGCGAGCCCGCCTCGCCTTTGGCCGCCGAACAGGCCAGCAGCGCTGACCCGGCGTTGGTCGGCCGCGGCGAGTACGTGGCCAGGCTGGCCGATTGCGTGGCCTGCCACAGCGTGCCCGGCGGCAAACCCTTCGCCGGGGGGCTGGAAATGGCCACGCCGCTGGGCGCGATCCACGCCACCAACGTGACCCCAGACCGCGCCACCGGGATCGGCAACTACAGCCTCGCCGACTTCGACCGTGCGGTCCGTCATGGCGTCGCGCCCGGCGGACGCCGCTTGTACCCGGCCATGCCCTACCCCTCTTACGCCAAGCTCAGCGATGACGATGTGCGCGCCCTGTATGCGTTCTTCATGAACGGCGTGCAGCCCGCGCAACAGGCCAACCTGCCCAGCGACATCCCCTGGCCGCTGAACATGCGCTGGCCGATCGCCTTGTGGAATGGCCTGTTTGCCGCCGACACACCCTATGCCGTCAAGCCAGGGCAGGACGCGTTGTGGAACCGGGGTGCCTACATCGTCCAGGGGCCCGGCCACTGCGGCAGTTGCCATACCCCGCGCGGTCTGGCATTCAACGAAAAAGCCCTGGACGAAGCCGGCGCGCCCTTCCTCGCCGGCGCCTTGCTCGACGGCTGGTACGCCCCGAGCCTGCGCAACGACCACAACACAGGCCTTGGCCGCTGGAGCGAGGCGCAGGTCGTGCAGTTCCTCAAGACCGGGCGCAATGCGCATGCGGTGGTGTTCGGTTCGATGACCGAGGCGTTCAACAACTCAACGCAGTTCATGACCGATGACGACCTGGCCGCGATTGCCCGCTACCTCAAGTCATTGCCCGGCGACCCGGGCCGTGACGGTACTCCCTGGCAGTACCAGGCGGTCCTGGCCGGTGAGCGGCGCAGCAGCCCCGGCGCGCATACCTACGTGACCCGCTGCGCCACGTGCCATGGGCTGGATGGCAAGGGCCAGGGCGAATGGATGCCGCCGCTGGCCGGCGCGACCTCGGCCTTGGCGAAGGAAGCGGCCTCGGCGATCAACATCACCCTCAATGGCTCGCAACGCGTCGTCACCGCGGGATTGCCGGACGCTTACCGCATGCCGGCCTTCCGCGAACAGCTGTCGGACGCGGAAATCGCCGAAGTCCTGAGCTTCGTGCGCAGCACCTGGGGCAATCAGGGAGGCGCAGTGGACGCCCAGGCGGTTGGCAAGCTGCGCGAGCATACCGGCCCCGCCAGCAGCAGCCCGATCATCCTGCACATGCGCTGAAGCGCCTGGGTTCACCGGGTGCTCGGGCAAGCGCTTCTGCCAGGCGCCGCCGCTGCCCTCACTGCTTCGGCGAACTTGCGCAGGTTGGCCTGGTGGGCATTGACCAGGCCGGTGATGCTGTTGTCGGCTGCAGTCTGCAGCGACGTGCGGCAGGTCAGCTCGGCCTCGTCCGGCTTTTTCAGGCGCCACAGCGCGTCCAGTGACGCGTACTGGCCTGGCACGCTGTCGAAGCGCTGCACATCCACCCGCAGCAGCGCGCTGGGTGCCGCTACCGGCCCGCCCAGCAAGTCCTGCAGGGCGCTGCGGAACTCGTCCACCAGGTTGGCGCCCCACCACTCGGTTTCCAGAATCGCCAGGCCGCTGGCCCCCTGGCGCACCACCAGCTGCGAGCGGTCCACCTGGGGCGGCAGACTCACCCGGCCGACCATGATGTGCTGGCTGTTGCCCTGTACCGGCTGGGCCGTCACCAGCGTGTGATAGTTGTTCGGGGTGCTGCTGCACCCCCACAGCAAGACCAGCACACCGGCCCCACACAGATTGCGCAATCGATGCATCGGGTCACACTCCTCTGGCCTGCGCCCTCAAGGTTTCAGATTTTCTGCGCCGGCCGCCTTTGGACGGCCGCGGATCAGCGATTCAGGGTGCCGGCCCAGGTAGTCGGACAGGTCACGCAGCGAGCGCGACATGCGCTCCAGTTCGTCCAGCGTCTCGCCCAGCCGTTCACGTTGCGGTGAGTCCTCGCCGATGGCCGAATTGGCGGTCTGCAAGGTCTTGTGGATCTCGTCGAGGGTCGTCTTCACGCCAGGCAAGGTCTGGTTGTTGAACTGCTTGAGGTTGGCGCGCAGCTCGCGCAGGCTGCCGTCGAGGTTGTTGGCGATGCTCTCCAGTGGCAACTTGCTGATGCGCTCGATGAAGTGCTGCAACTGCTCCTGGAGTTTCTCCAGGCTGCCTGGCAGCGTGGGGATGACGATGGGCTCGGCCGACATGTCGAAGGCGACTTTCGGCGCATCGGGGTAGAAGTCCAGGGAAATGAACATCTGCCCGGTGATCAGGTTGCCGCTGCGCGCCTGGGCACGCAAGCCATGTTCGACGAAGGTGCCGATCAGACGCCGTGCCCCGGCCAGGTCGCCTGGGGTCTGCTTGAACACCCCGAGCATCTTCTGATGAACCGGGCCAAGGCGCTGCGGGTAGATCACCGCATCGACCACCACCGGGAAGCTTTGCCGGGTCTGATCGTAATCGAGCTTGATCGACGTGACCTTGCCGAATTCCACGCCCTTGAATTCCACCGGCGCCCCCACCGAAAGGCCACGCATGGCCTGGTCGAAGCGCAGTTGCAAGTACTGCGGCCTGCCATGCGGAGGCGACATCGCAGTCTCCCGGTCGACAAACAGGCGAAAGCGCGCATGGTCCTCGGCAGGCTCGGCGTCGGGCGCAAAATCAGGGGAGCCGAATGCCAGCCCGCCGACCAGGATCGACGAAATCGACTCGGTGTCGACCTTCAGGCCGTTGGCGCCGATCTGCATGTCGACACCACTGGCATTCCAGAAACGCGTGTCCTTGGTCACGAAGGTATCGTATGGCGCTTGCACGAACACGCCGAGCTCCACACCCTTGCCATCCTCACGCAAGTTATAGGACACCACTTCGCCGACCGGGATCTTGCGGTAGTAGATCGCCGAGCCGATATCCAGCGAGCCCAGGTCACGCGCCCTGAGAATGAAGCGCTTGCCAATTTCGCCGTAAGTGATCGCAGGGGGCAGCTCGAGGCCGGTGAACTTTTTCTCCGGGGCCTCCGACTCACCGGCATCGGCACCGATGAAACTGCCGGACAGCAAGGTATCCACCCCGGAAATCCCGCCCGCGCCTATCCGTGGACGAACCACCCAGAACCGTGCCCCCTTGGTCGCGAAGGATTTCGCTTCATTGGACAGCTGCACCTTGACCAGCACGCTCTTGTGGTCCTCGGCCAGGTCGACCGTGGTCACCTCCCCGATCACCACACTGCGGTATTTGACCTGGGTCTTGTGCGCCACCAGGCCTTCCCCGGAACGGAAGGAAATCGAGATCACCGGCCCCTGCTCCATCCAGTTGCGCACCACCAGCGAAGCCCCGACCAGGATCGCCAGGATCGGAACGATCCACACCAGCGACACATTCCAACGCCGGGTACGCACCTGTGCCTGCCCTGCGCCCTCTCGTTCGTCACTCGCTTGCGCCATCGGTACTGCCTCCGTCGTTGCCAGGTTCATCCCAGATCAAGCGTGGGTCGAAGCTCATTGCCGAGAACATGGTCAGTACCACCACCATGCCGAAAAACAGGATGCCCGGGCGCGGTTCGATGGTGCCAAGACCACGCAGTTGCACCAGGGCCGCCACCAGGGCCACCACGATCACGTCGAGCATCGACCAGTAGCCGATCAGCTCGACCCCGCGATACAGCTGCGAGCGTTGCCGCCGTGCCCAGCTGGACCGCTGCTGCGCGGTGAACAACAGCAGGCCCAGGGAGAGGAACTTGATCGCCGGAACGCCGATACTGGCGATGAAGATGATCAGGGCGATATCCCAGGCTCCCGCCTCCCAGAACTCGATCACGCCACCGACAATGGTGCTGTCGCTGCCGCTGCCGAGCATCTCGGTGTGCATGACCGGTAGCAGGTTCGCCGGAACATAGAACACCAGCGCGGCGAACAGGAAGGCCCAGCCGCGGGTGATGGCGTTGGTCTTGCGCGCGTGCAGCGGGGCACCGCAGCGCTGGCAAGTGTGCGCGCCGTCGCTCAGGTCGCAGGCCTGGCCACAGCCGTGGCACAGGCACAGGCCCAGGTCTTCGGCTTGCGCGGGCATGTTCATACCTGCTCCCACAGGTCGCGGATGTCGCGCCCGGCGATATAGATGATGAGCATGCTCAGCGCGGCCAACGCGATCAGGCCAATGCCCGGGATGACATCGAGCAGGCCGGCCAGCTTGATCACCGCCACCAGCGCCCCCAGCAGGCAGACTTCCAGCATGCTCCAGGGGCGCAGCCCTTCCAGGCAGCGCATGCACATGGCAAAACCCGGCGCTCGGCGGCCGGCCAGGGCAAAGCTCAATACCCAGCACAGCAAGGTGATCTGCAGGACGGGGGCGAAGATGATGGCCAGCGCCATCACCAGGGCGATGAAGGTGATGCTGCCACTGCTGAGGATCAACACCGAATCCCACAGGGTGGCCGAGTTGGTCAGCCCCTGCATGCCGATGGTCATGACCGGATAGAGATTGGCGAATACCAGCAACACCGCACCGGTCACGCTCAGGGCCAGGCGCTGCTGTATGCCGAGGCTGCCGTGCCGGTACAGCACGCCGCCACACCGCGTGCACAGCGCCCGCTGATGGCGCTGCACGGGGGTACGCTGGTACACCGCATCGCAGTATTCGCAGATGATCAGGTTCCGAGGACTGCTCATGCTCATGTTCTTTCCCTAAAGACAGTCTGGAGACAGGCAGTCACACCAGACCTTGACGCGCGCTGACACGAGCAAGCCTAGTAGGAAAATGTACTTGTGCAGGGCAAAGAGAAACTAATTGCGCCGAGAATGGCAATCCAGCGGGGCTGGGGGGGTGTCGAGCAGCGGGCCGCTGCTCTGTCGGCGTTTCAGGCCTTGCTCGAACAAGGCCCGAAGCGGCACTCGGGTCAGCCGGCGATGCGCGCCGCCGAACGCTCTGCAGCCAACTGGAAAACGCGCCCCAGACCATCGATCTGGCTTTGCGAAAGCCCCTTGGCGCAGGCCAGCCCTTGCAAGAAGCCAAGGCCCCAGTTGCGGGCTTCCTTCAACTGCTGGCAGTTCTCTGCGTCGGCAATGTCACCCAGGTGCAGCGCGGCATGGTGTTCGTAGCGGTCCTCCAACGCCAGATCGCGCAATTCCTTCAGCGCGATCTTGAATTCGGGAACAGCTACATCGTCCAGGCCCAGGTACTCATATTGCAGCAGGCTCAGACGGTCGGTGGCGGTCATCGGCGAATCTCCGTTTCTTGTCAGGGAGCAGGGGCAAGGCGATCACCTGCCACGCGTCGACGCATCCAGGTGGCGGGTGAAGGGGTGTCGGTAAAGGCCTGTATACCATAGGTGGGAGCCTCTACCCTAGCGCTCAGCGCCGTTCGGTCGCGTAGCAGGCCGGGCGGCACCTTTCGTCATCACCGTTAAATTTAAATTGAATTTAATATTTAATTCGCGCAGGCTTGCCCCATCGCACCGAGGAGCCTGAGCCATGGCCACGACGCTACGTGAACCCCGCAAGGATGGTGAAGCCACCCGCGCCCGCATTCTGCAGGCGGCCGGCGAGCTGTTCGCTGCCATGGGCTACGCCGAAACCAGCAACAAGGCCGTCGCGGCCAAGGCAGAGGTGGACCTGGCATCGATCAACTATCACTTCGGCAGCCGCAATGGCCTCTACCTGGCCGTGCTCGATGAAGCCCGCCGGCGTTTTCTGGACATTTCCGACCTCCAGCGCATCACCCTAGGCCTGCAACCGGCGACCGAGAAACTGCGCGCGCTGGTCGAGTTGGTGGTGAACAAGGCGATGCAGGTGCACAACAACTGGCACCTGCGCGTGCTCGCCGCCGAGATCCTGGCACCCAGCCCGCACGGCCAGGCCCATCTGCAGCGTGGCACGCCCATGAAGCTGGCCTTGCTCAAGGGGTTGTTCAGCGAAATCACCGGCCTCCCGGCAGACACCCCCGCACTGACCCGCTGCATCCTGTGTGTCACGGCGCCTTGGGCCATGCTGTTGATCGGGCCCCGCGGCTCATCCGGTGCACTGCACGAGATCCTCGGGATGCCTGCCGACCAGGTGAGCACCCACTTGTACCACTTCGCGCTGGCGGGCCTGCAGGCGACCGGGCACCAGTACGCCTTGGACGGGGGGTGCTGAGCATGTCCGGACATACCGCCGATACCCCCTCCCCCGCGCAGACCAACGCCGAATCGCAGGCCTCCATCCCCTGGTTGCTCGGGGCGCTGATGCTGGTCATGTTCCTCGCGGCCCTGGACCAGACCATCGTTTCCACCGCGCTGCCGACCATCGTCAGCGACCTTGGCGGCCTGCGCTGGCTGTCCTGGGTGGTGACCGCGTACCTCTTGGCCTCGACCGTGGTGGTCCCGCTGTACGGCAAGTTCGGTGACCTGTACGGCCGCAAACGGGTGTTGCAGATCGCCATTGCCCTGTTCCTGCTGGGCTCGGCCTTGTGTGGCGTGGCCCAGGACATGACCCAGCTGGTGATGTTCCGCGCCTTGCAGGGCCTGGGTGGCGGCGGCCTGATGGTGGTCGCGATGGCCGCCATCGGCGATGTCATTGCGCCCGCCGAGCGTGGCCGCTACCAGGGATTGTTCGGCGGTGTGTTCGGCCTGGCGACCGTGGTCGGGCCATTGATTGGCGGTTTCCTGGTCGAGCACCTGTCGTGGCACTGGATCTTCTTCATCAATCTGCCGCTGGGGCTGCTGGCGGTGCTGGTGATTGGCGGTGTGTTCCGCCCCCATGTCGCGCCGGTCAAGCACGTGGTCGACTACATTGGTGCGTTCTTCCTCACCGTGACCCTGGGTTCGCTGGTGCTGATCACCAGCCTGGGCGGCAGCCTGGTACCCTGGGTATCGCTGGATATCCTGTGCCTGGGCCTGTTCGCCGCGATCGGCCTGACCGGCTTCGTCTACGAGCAGCGCCGCGCTGCCGAGCCGATCATGCCCTTGCACCTGTTCCGCCACCGCACCTTCGTGCTCGCCGGGCTCATCGGCCTGGTCGTGGGGGTATCGCTGTTCGGTTCGGTCACCTTCCTGCCGCTGTACATGCAGGTGGTCAAGGACGCCACACCGACCAGTGCCGGCCTGCAGATGCTGCCGTTGATGGGGGCCTTGCTGGTGGTCTCGGCACTCACCGGGCGGCTGATCAGCCGCTGGGGGCGCTACCGGATCTTCCCGATCGTGGGCACGCTCTTGCAGGTGATTGCCCTGGGCCTGCTGAGCCGCCTGCAGCTGGACACACCGAAACTTGTGATGAACCTGTACATGGGCCTGCTGGGCGCTGGCCTGGGCATGGTCATGCAGGTGCTGATCCTGGCCGTGCAGAACAGCGTCGAGCGGCGTCACATGGGTGTTGCGACCTCGGGCGCCACCCTGTTCCGCTCCATCGGCGGGGCGGTTGGCGTGTCGGTGTTCGGCGCGGTGTTCTCGCACACCCTCCTGGCCAACCTCCCCAGCGATTTCGCCACCTCGGCCGGCGGCGCCGCGAGCCTTTCGCCGACGGCGGTACATGCGCTGTCGGCACCGTTGCAGCAGGCCTATCTGCAGGCGTTCTCCGGGGCGATGCATGGCGTGTTCCTGCTGGCGGCGGCGACCACCTGCGTTGCATTCGCGTTGTCGTGGATGTTGCGCGAGGTGCCTCTGCGTTCGGCTGCAACCTGAGTGAGGTTGCGGCCACTTCTGCCCGCTCATGACCGGGCTATTCTCAATGATGCGGTTCCCATTCAATGGAGGTGTGCAATGCGCGCACTCACGTGGAGTTACTTGCTGGTGCTGCTGTGCGCAGCCCCGGCGGCACAGGCCCAATCGGTCGTACCACTCAAGGGCCAGAGCAGCCAGCAGACACAGCTGGACATCAATGACTGCAATACCGTGGCGACCAACGCGGCGAACAGTGCCACCAGCAGCACCAGCCCGCATGTCGGTGGCCGGGTCAAAGGCGCGGCCGTAGGCGCTGCGGCAGGTGCGGTGGGGGCGCAGGTGCGTGGCAACCAGCACGATGAGCTGTACGACCGGGTCGGCGACGACGCCAAGCAGGAGTATCGCCAGAACCGTGCTGGCGAAGTGGCTGCTGCCGGTGCCGTGGTTGGCGGCTCACGCCAGCGCCAGGAGCGCCGCCAGGACCGGCGCAACCAGGGTGAGGCGCAGAGTTCGGCGCATGCCAGTGCTTTCAGCGGTTGCCTGCAAGGGCGTGGCTACCAGGTCAATCCTTGAAATCCGTGCCCACAGGGTGCCCACCCTGTGGGAGCCGGCTTTCTTGCATCACAGGTCAGCCCTTGAGTTCGGCAAGGACCTCGGCCCGGGTGGTGACATTGCCAAAGTGATGTTTCCACAACTCGATGCCCATAGTTCCGGACCGGTCCAGCGAGGAGCCCACCGTCAGGTCAGTAATCAAGGTCGGCATCAGCCCCGCATCGAACAACGCGAAACCGGCGGCCAGCACGCAGGTCTCGGTCTGCAGCCCGCACACCAGTACCCGCTCCACCCCCATCTGACGCAGGTGCTCGATCGTCTGCGCAGTCTGCCCGTAGCCGTGCTTGACGAACACCCGGTCGGCCTCGACCAGGCTTTCGTCCTGGGCAGCCGGGTGCCAACCGAGTTGCTTGTCGAACGGTGTGACCTGCTCATCGTGCAGCTCGATCGAGGCGATGGTAGGAATCGTCGCGGACAATGCCCGGATGCCATCGACCAGCCACTCGGGCGGGCTGAAGGTGGACTGGACATCGACGATGAGAAGAACCTGCCGCATGAGCGCTCCGTGGCGTGGGGAAAGGCGCGAAGTATAGCGTTCCCGACAGCCTGTGCGTGCATCCGGCCGGCATCTGGCGGCGCTGTGCAGGTGATTTAAGTTGCGGTTTTCTAGAACTTTTTCCGGGTTGGTGGTCTATGTGAACAGGCCTTTGGCCTTACACCCAATACTCAGCAGAGGTTGTCTTCGCTCATGAAAATCCATGTCCCACGGATGGTGCTTGTCAGCCTGTTCGCGTTCGCGGCAATGGGCTCGGCATCTGCAACACCCCTGAAGGTTTCAACCCCTGCGCGCACCATTGAGGCGCCGGCCGTGAAGGCGGCCGAAAACCCGTGGCCGGACCTGGCCAGCGTGGCAGCGCAGCAGCCGGAAACACTGCTGGCCCACGATGAGCGGTACGAGCACGACCACTACCGGCATGACGGGCATGACGACTGGCGCCGTGAAGAGTGGCGCCGCGAGCAATGGCGCCGGGAGCAGGCGCGCCGTGACTGGGAGCGCCGCCGCGACTGGGAACGCCGACATGAGCGGGCCATGCAGCATCGCTACGACGCGGATCATCGTTACTACCGCCGCTGACCCATGGGGCGCAGCACACCACGGCTGAAGCTTGCGCAATCCCTCCCCTGTGGGAGCCGGCTTGCCGGCGATGAGGCCGGATCAGGCAAAACACTGACCGCCTGTTCGGGCCCTATCGCCGGCAAGCCGGCTCCCACAGGTACACCGCCGGCTCAAGGTGCAGGCGCCCCACTTTGTGAGAGCTGCTTGCCGGCGATGAGGCCAACCCTGCACACTTGCGCTATATAATTTTGTATATTGCGAATTGACCCGTTTCAGAGAAACTCGCCGTGTACATCATGCCGTTCGAACTGCCGCGAGAAATGCCCAAGGCGTGCGAGGCGCCATTGGCCGAGCCCGTTCGCAGCACCATCCTCAATGCCGCCAGCGAAGCGTTCGCCCAACAGGGCTATGCCGCCACCAAGCTTTCGGCCATCGCCGCACTGGCCTGCCTGCCCAGGTCCAACTTGCTCTACTACTTCAAGTCCAAGGCCAACCTCTACAGCCATGTGCTGGAGGACATCGCCCCCCGCTACCTGGAGGTGTGCGCGCCTTTTCGCCAGGAGGACACGCCGCTGGAAGCATTGGGCCGTATGGTCAGTGCGATGATCCGGTTGTTCGAGGGGCGCCCGTTCGCATCGAAGGTGCTGCTGCAGGAGCTCAAGGAAGGTGGGCGGCGCATTCCGGGCGACTTTCTCGAACGCTGGGCCTGCCAGGCGCAGGAAAACACCGACCACATCCGCCAATGGGTCGGCAGCGGGCAATTGGCCGCGGTAAACCCGGAGCATGTGCTGCCATCGGTCTGGGCAATTGCGCAAGCGTGCATCAACCGCTGCTGGCACGCGCCGCAAGATTCGCAGCAACGTATCGACTACCCCGCCGCAACGGCTTCGTCGATACGTTTGCTGCTCAATGGCCTGGCACCCGGCAACCCCTGACGCGCCTCAAGCGACGGGTTCGAGGGTATCTGCCGGGCGCTTCTTGCGCGCCCGGGCCCAACGCTTCAGGGCCAAACGTAGCCCGGTATTCCAGCAATAGGCCACGACGATACCGCCGACGATGGCCAGGGCCACCGCAAGCAGCGGCTGGTCGCTGATGCGCCGGGCCACGGACTGGAACTGGTAATGGGTCAGGTAGATGAACAAGGTCGACGAGGCGATCAGCGCGCCGCCGCGTGCAATAGCTGCAGGCATCGGCACCGAGCGCAACCAGATCAGCGCCAGCACCGCCGGCAAGGCGACGTCGATGTGCAGCCCGCTGAACCACGCGTCCCATCCGTAGCCTGCGATGGTGACGAGCTCCAGCTCGCCGACCACCACCACGGCCACCGCGCTGGCCATCCATTTGCGCAGTGTCGAATCGGCATACTGCACGGCCATGCCAAGCACCATGGCCGCCAGGTAGTGCTGCGGCACGCGGTTGTACAGCGGCGTGGCGTCGAAGACGAACAGCCCCAGCACAATGTCCGCGAGCAACAGCACGCATGCGGCCAGCAACAGATGGCGGAACGGGTCGGCCATGATCAGCAGCCGTAGCGGCCTGATGGACAGCAGCAGACCAACGATCAGCAGCATCTGCACCAGCACTTCGATGTACCAGTAGCTGAAGTGGCCCACCAGCGAGGCAGGGAACCAGTTGGATATCAGCAGCAGCGATTGCCAATGCACCGTGTCGAACAGAAACTGCACCAGTACCGTATAGAGCAAGGTCGGCAAGGCGATGCCAAGCACCGACTTGAGCAGCACCCGTGCATCACCGCGCTCGTTGATCGCATTGACCTGGAACCTGGCAAGCCCGATGCCGGAGACCAGGAACAGCGCAGTGGTCTCACCCGTGATCATGCCCTTGCCGAGCACGCCAAGATGCCCCATGACGATCAACAGGATCGACAGCATGCGCATCAGCACCGGCATTTCCAGGGCCCGCATCGCGTGACCGGGCGCCTTGGCCTGGCCGGCAAGTTCCGCCAACTGCCTTACCGGCATCAGCTCCCAGCGTGCCGGCAATTGCCCGACCAGGTCCTCGAGCACCATCGAAGCCTGGACGAACGACAACGAGTCGCCGCCCAGTTCGACGAAGCTCAGGTTGGCATCGATGTGCGGCACCTGGAGGATCTGCGCCCAGGCATCGGCCAACTTTCGCGTCACCGGTGTCAGTGCCTCGCCGACATTGCCGGCGCAGGTTTCCGAGCTGTCGAGGGGGGGCGGCAATGCCCGCCGGTCGATCTTGCCATTGGGTGTCAGCGGTATCGCGTCGATGAACACGAATAGCGCTGGCACCATGTAGTCTGGCAACTGCGCGGCCACCACCTCGCGTAATTGCCCAGCCTCGACTGCCGAGCGCGTAACGCAATAGGCAATCAACCTTGGCGCCGCACCGTCGTTGCTGGCCACGACCACGCACTGCTCGATCCGTGGCTGACGGGCTATCACGCTTTCGACTTCCGCAAGCTCGATGCGATGACCGCGAATCTTCACCTGGCAGTCGGCACGGCCAAGGAAGGCGACATTGCCATCGGCCAGGTAGGTGCCAAGATCGCCCGTGCGATAACAGGTATCGCCCGGCGCACCGGTGAATGAATTGACCACGAACTTCTCCGCGGTCAGCGCAGGGTCCTGCCAGTACCCCATCGAGAGATAAGGGCTGCGGATGAAAATCTCGCCCACTTCGCCTTCACTGACGAGTTGTCGCTGCTCACCCACCACCAGCACCTGCGCGTCGTCGATCCCCTTGCCCAGCGGGATCGTCGCCTGCACGGGCTGCTCATCGAGCTGATGGAACACCATCGCTTGCGGCGTTTCCGTGGTCCCGTAGAAATTCACGCTGGTGGCCTGGGGGGCAATCGAGCGCATGGTCTGGTAAAGCGCGGGGCTCAATGCATCGCCGCCCCAGAACAGCCAGCGCAACTGATCGAACCGCTGCTGCTGCAGACCTGCACCGGTGGCGATCAGCTTGCCCAGGGGCGGTGTCAGGTGAATCACCGAGATGCCATGGCGGCGTATCCAGGTCACCAGCTGCACCGGGTGGGTCACGGTGGACTGGGCCGGGCAGAACACCGCAGCGCCAATCGACAAGGGCGTGAAGATATCCCGATAGACCGGGTCGTGACCCAGTCCCGACAGCAGGGAAAAACGGTCGTGTTCGGTGAAGCCGTGGCGGCGCACGTGCCAGTCGATGAAATGCACCAGGGGTGCGTGATGGGTCACGACCCCCTTGGGAATGCCGGTGCTGCCGGAGGTGAAGGTGATGTAGGCAGGTCGGCTCGCGTCGATGTCAGGCAGCGGCCCGGTCTGATCGGGAAATTGCTGCAATGCCTGGTCGGGTGCTTCCGGCACCCTGACTCGCCGTGCCGGGTATTGGCCCTGCGCAAGCGCGACCTGCGCCTCGCCACAGAGCACAATGAAGGCCGGCTCCAGGCTTTCGACCAGCTGCGCGATGCGAGCTGCCGGGTAAGCCACATCGACCACGCTGAACGGCAACCCGGCACGCAATGCACCGAGCATGGCATAGACCAGGCCCGCGCCGCGGCTGCAGACGATCAGCACACGGTCCGCGTCGCCGGTGCGGTGCTCAAAGAGGAAGCTGGCAATGCCGTGGCTGATCCGCTGCAGTTGCTGATAGCTGCAGCTCACGCCCTCGCCAATGATCGCCGTCGCCTCGGGCGAGCGCTTCGCCTGCTGCAAAAAGTCGCTGACGATCGGCCGTTCGGCACGGTATTCCAGGGGGAGCGTCGGGTTCGGCCGCAAGTCCTGCATGATGTGTCTCGCGTCAGCGTTCGCGGGTCCAGCGCGATGAACGCAACTGGCGGAGTTGAACAAAACGCTAGTGCACCCGGCGCTCGCGCGCCAATGCGGATGGTCGGAAGCCTCAGCCCGTGCTGGCGCTGCGGCGTACCCGACGCATCACTGCCAGCACCAGGCCGACATTGGCCAGCGCCAGCAGGCACAACGTCACCAGCACACCCATTGCGCCAAAATGCTCGAACAGGTAGCCGCCCACCAGCGGCGTCAATGCCTGCCCGATCAGCGAGGGCCGCGACATGCGCCCCATCAGCAGCACGTATTGCGCGGGCGGCATCATCGCCAGCGGCAGCAGGCCGCGCACGATCGCCCGCAAGCCATTGCCGCAACCGAATACCAGCAGGCCCACGGCGGTGGCCATCGGCACCAGCGTCACCAAAAGCAGGCCGACCAGTACCAGGCTCACCCAGGCAAGCGCGGTCCAGATCGGATGGCGCTTGCCTGCCAGGATCTGCAGCACCCTCGACGCCACCTGGCTGGGGCCGAGCATCGCGGCCAGGCCGATGGCCGCCGGCAGCGAATGGCCAAGGCCCTGCAGCACGGCCACCAGTTGCACGGCAATTGCCGTCATGATGATCGCGCCGATGGCGAACAGGCTGGTCAGCAGCAGGTAGAGCGGGCGATCCACCTGCGTCCCCTCGCCGCTTTCGTGCTGCTTGCGCAACTCGACCCTTCCTCCCGCTGGCAATACCCGCCAGTACAAGGGCGCCACCACCACGAGCAAAACCAGCGCATAGCACACGCAGGTAACCCGCCAGCCCAGGTGCTCGATGGCCAGTGCCACGATGGGCCAGGACAGGGTCGAGGCGAACCCGGCGATCAGGGTGATGCCGGTGATCGCCTTGCCCGCACCCTCCCCGTACAGCCCGCCGAGTGTGGCGAACAGGGCCTCGTAGAGCCCCATGGCCATGCCCACGCCAATCACGGCCCAGGCCAGCAGGAACAATGTCAGGTTGTGGCTGGCCGCCATGGTCAGCAGGCCGAGCGCGACCACCGCACCGCTGGCGGCCATTTGCGGACGCCCCCCGAAGCGTGCGACCAGACGACTGGACAGCGGCGCCAACAGGGCCGAGACCATCAGGCTCAGCGACAACGCGCCGTAGACCCACTGGCTGGGCCAACCGGTGTCGCGGCTGATCGGGTCGGCCATCACGGCCATGAGGAAGAACGACCCGCCCCAGACCAGGATTTGCAGGACGCCCAGGGCGACAATGGCCAGGGGCCTGGGGAATGGAGCGGTGGCGTTCACGATGGCGGGCCTTGAATCACTGGCGAGGGTGTCTGTACCGGCCTCGTCGCAGGCAAGCCGGCTCCCACAGGATACCCCCGTTGCCCGGGCCTTCTGTGGGAGCCGGCTTGCCGGCGATCAGGCCAGTGAGGGCACCCTATCATGCCCGCCATCGATGAAATATCCCGACATATCATTGCCCGTGATAATAACCTTCGCTGCGTTCGATTCGTGCGCCACGCGCAAGGCACTCACACTCCGCCCACTACTAATATCTTGGCGGAGTTCTCCATGGACCACTCACTCAAACCCTTGCGCTTCCCCCTCGCTGCCCTGGCAGTGGTGGTGCTCAGCGCTTGTGGCCGAACCCCGGACGCTGCACAGGCGCCCGCCGCGCCGAAGGTCAGCGTGGCCAAGGTGATCGAACAGCCGATCAATGAATGGGACGAGTTCACCGGCCGCCTCGAAGCCCCGGAAACCGTCGAAGTGCGCCCACGGGTCTCCGGCCAGATCGACCTGGTGGCGTTCACCGAGGGCGCCCAGGTCAAGAAAGGCGACCTGCTGTTCCAGATCGACCCTCGCCCGTTCCAGGCAGAGGTGCGCCGCCTCGAAGCACAGTTGCAACAGGCCAAGGCCACTGCGATTCGCAGCGCCAACGAAGCCCGCCGTGGCGAGCGCCTGCGCGACAGCAACGCGATCTCCGCCGAGCTTGCCGAATCGCGCAGCAGCGCCGCCGCCGAGGCCCGCGCCGGGGTCGACGCGATCCAGGCCCAGCTCGACCTGGCCCGTCTGAACCTGAGCTTCACCCGCGTCACCGCGCCCATCAGCGGCCGCGTCAGCCGCGCCCAGTTCACCGCCGGCAACATCGTCAGCGCCGATGTCACGCCGCTGACCAGCGTGGTCTCCACCGACAAGGTGTACGCCTACTTCGACGCCGACGAGCGC
>Ga0160431_100420_pt1 | contig 19572 bp, 18 predicted proteins | sample HID1971K_E0MG_FD_108212 | JGI IMG/M metagenome (GOLD analysis project Ga0160431, IMG submission 108212) | Enriched millipede-associated microbial communities from UW Madison campus, WI, USA - HID1971K_E0 MG | ecosystem: Host-associated > Arthropoda: Insects > Digestive system > Unclassified ...
GGATCTCGATGGCGACGTAGATGTCGTTCGGCAGGTCTTTGCCAGCCGGAATCTTGCTGTAGCTCATTGGGCAGTGCCCCCGTGTTTGATCAAAAAAGTGGCGGCGATTATAGGCACATTCCGTCAGGCCATGCCACGCCCGACCAGATGCGCGGGCGCATCAGGCGTGGCTTTCGCGGTAGTCAGGGTGTTCGGCCTGCAACTGCGCGAGGCGCGCCAGCGGGTCCTGGCGATAGAACAGCGACAGCTGCTGGTACACCTGTGGATAAGCCTGCTGCAGCAGGTCGGGTGCAGTGAAGAAATACTCGCTGGCGACAGCGAAGAACTCTGCCGGGTTTTCCGCCGCGTAAGGGTCGATGGCGGTGTGCGCGTCGGGGTCGGCATCCAGCTGGCGGTTGAGGTCGTCATAGGCCTGCTGCATGGCGTTGGCCCAGTCCTCGACGTGCATGCCGTTGTGCAAGGGCGGCAGGCCGTTGGCATCGCCGTTGAGCATGTCGAGCTTGTGCGCCAGCTCGTGGATCACCAGGTTGTAGGCTTCCCAGCCGCCGCTGGCCAGTACCCCGGCCCAGGCCATGATCACCGGGCCCTGTTGCCAGGCTTCGCCGCTGTGTTCGGCGTCCCAGGCATGCTCTACGCCGCTGGCATCGCGGTGGCGCTGGGGGCTCTTGAAGTCGTCGGGGTAAAGGATGATCTCGTGAAAGCCCTGGTACCAGTTCAGCTCGCCCAGATGCAGCAGTGGCAACTGAGCCTGGGCGGCGAGGAACAGGCGCTGCTCGTCGTCCAGCTCGACGCCCGGCAGGGTCGTCAGGTGCTTGTCGAGCAGAAACAGGATGCACGCCTCACGCAGCCAACGGTCTTCGGCGTCGCTGATGCCGTCGAGCATGGGCAGGCGTTCGCGAACAGCCTGCCATTGCCGCGGTTCTATGGGGTAGCGCGCCAGGGTACGCTTGCGCCGCCAGGCGCTGAACGACCACATGCCTGCTGTCAGTGGGCCTTGGCCGCGCGGCCCAGGCGGCCACGCAGCAAGCCCAGGATCATCGGGAACAGCGACAGGAAGATGATACCCACCACCATCAGCGACAGGTGCTGCTTGATGAAAGGCACGTTGCCGAAGAAGTAACCCAGGGTCACCAGGCCTCCGACCCACAGTATGGAACCGGCGACGCTGAAGCCCAGGAACCGAGGGTAGTGCATGTGGGCAATGCCGGCGACGAACGGTGCGAAGGTGCGCAGGATTGGCAGGAAGCGCGCCAGGGTGACGGTCTTGCCGCCGTGACGGTCATAGAATTCGTGGGTGCGCTGCAAGTAGTCGCGGCGGAAGATCTTCGAGTTCGGATTGTTGAACAGCCGCTCCCCCGCCGTTCGCCCGATCACGTAGTTGGTGCTGTCGCCCATGATCGCCGCGGCCATCAGCAAACCTGCCAGCAACACCGGATCCATGCCGCCACCTGCAGCCACTGCACCGGCGATGAACAGCAGCGAATCGCCGGGCAGGAACGGCATCACCACCAGGCCGGTTTCGCAGAAGATGACGGTGAACAGAATGGCGTAGATCCAGGGGCCGTAATTGGTGACCAGCAGATCGAGATAGGCATCGAGATGCAGGATAAGGTCCAGCGGGTTGAAATCCATGTACAGCACCTGTGTTCTTGACCCGCAGCTAGGGGGGCGCGGACCTGCGGGAGGGTAAATTTTCACACATGTCAGGAGGAGGCATTATACGGCTAAGTCCGCATCGTGCCCGGAGAGATTGTAGCGGGGGGTTACCGGCCCTTATCGCCGGCAAGCCGGCGATACGAGCGGTGAAGGTCAATCCTTGGTAATAGGCAAGATGTAGCTCTCGAACTCGGTATCCTTGCGAAAACCCATGGATTCATAGGTCTTGCGCGCCACTTCGTTGTCGGCACTGGTCGAAACCCGCATGCGCACCGATTGCGTGTCCTTGGCCATCTTCTTGGCCTCGCGCATCAGGTGGTCGGCCACCAGCATGCGCCGCGAGTCTTCGGCCACGTAGATGTCGTTGAGAATCCACACGCGTTTGAGCGACAGCGACGAGAAGCTCGGGTACAGCTGACAGAAGCCCAGCAACTTGCTGTCATCATCATCCGGCAGGGCCAGGTAGATGACCGATTCGCCACGTTTCAGACGCTTTTCCAGGAAGCTGCGCGAGCTGTCTGGATACGGTAGCTGCCCATAGAACTCGCGGTATCTGACGAACAGTGGCGTTAGCAGGTCGAGGTGTTCCAGCGTTGCCTTGATGATGCGCATGTGTGGCCCTCAGAGTCCATTTCGGGAAAATAGCGGAATGCCAGCAGTACTTGCACGCATGCTGCCCCAATGCCGGCTGGCAGCGCAATCCGCCATCCATTACATGTTTTTTACCCTTCGCCAAGTAGGAAATTGCCTTTTTGAGTGCGGGCGGTGTCATTTTCGATGGTGTGAACCTCCGCTTCATCCTTCAGATTCACCCCGGACAGCTGCCGGCGGCAGGCCTCACGCATCAGGTACAGCAGGCGGTGGGCGGCCATGCCGTAGCTCAGGCCTTCCAGGCGCACGTTGGAAATGCAGTTGCGGTACGCGTCGGTCAGGCCGACCTTCGGCCCATAGGTAAAATACAGGCCCAGGCTGTCGGGGGAGCTCAAGCCTGGGCGTTCGCCGATCAGCATCACCGTCATTCGCGCGCCAAGCAGTTCGCCGACCTCATCGGCCACGGCCACACGGCCTTGCTCCACCAGCACGATCGGGGCGCTGGTCCAGCCGTCAGCGGCCGCCTGCTCCTCGAAACGGCTCAGCAACGGCAGGGTATGCCGATGCACGGCCAGGGCCGAAAGGCCATCGGCGACCACGATGGCCAAGTCGAAGCCACCTGGGTTGGTCTGGGCATGCTGGCGCAGGCGCTCGACCGAATCTTCGTTCAGCCGCCGGCCGAGGTCGGGGCGCTGCAGGTACTGGTCGCGGTCGCTGGCTGCACTGTGCAGCAGCAGGCTGTCGCGGCCACGGTCCTTCAATTGCTCGGTCAGCGCCGCGTGGTCGAACGGCAGGTGCACGGCATCACGGGCCTGGGCGTGGGCGAACTGGAAGTCCAGCTGGGCGCTGGTCGGCAGGCTGATGCCGCTGCGGCCCAGGGCGATGCGGGCTGGCGTCAGGTTGCGCAAGGCCAGCCAAGGGTTTTCGGGGGTGGGCGTGCGATGGTCCATGATCACCTCTATGCCAACTGCGCCAAGGCCTGGCGGAACGCTGGCGGCAGGTTGTCGCCGAAGCGAATCCGGCCGTCGGCCTGGGTGAAGATACCGGTGCGCTGTAACCAGGCTTCGAATTCCGGCCCGGGCTTGAGGCCCAGGGTCTGGCGCGCGTACAGCGCGTCATGGAACGAGGTGGTCTGGTAGTTGAGCATGATGTCGTCGGAACCGGGGATGCCCATGATGAAGTTGATTCCGGCCACACCGAGCAGGGTCAGCAGGGTGTCCATGTCGTCCTGGTCGGCTTCGGCGTGGTTGGTGTAGCAGATGTCACAGCCCATCGGCACGCCAAGCAGCTTGCCGCAGAAGTGGTCTTCCAGCCCGGCACGGATGATCTGCTTGCCGTTGTACAGGTATTCCGGGCCGATGAAGCCGACCACGGTATTGACCAGGAATGGCTTGAAGTGGCGGGCCACGGCATAGGCGCGGGTTTCGCAGGTCTGCTGGTCGACGCCGTGGTGGGCATTGGCCGACAAGGCGCTGCCCTGGCCGGTTTCGAAGTACATGAGGTTTTGCCCGAGGGTGCCGCGCTTGAGCGACAGGCCCGCTTCATAGCCTTCCTGCAATACGTTGAGGTTGATGCCGAACCCGGCGTTGGCAGCCTCGGTGCCGGCAATCGACTGGAATACCAGGTCCAGCGGCACGCCCCGGTTGATGGCTTCGATCGAGGTGGTGACGTGGGTGAGCACGCACGCCTGGGTGGGGATGTCGTAGCGCTGGATGATGGCGTCGAGCATTTCCAGCAGGGCGCAGATCGAGGCGATGCTGTCGGTGGCCGGGTTGATGCCGATCATGGCATCGCCATTGCCGTAGAGCAGGCCGTCGAGAATGCTGGCGGCGATGCCGGCCGGTTCGTCGGTGGGGTGGTTGGGCTGCAGGCGGGTCGAGAGGCGACCGCGCAGGCCCATGGTGCCGCGAAAACGGGTGACCACACGGATTTTCTGGGCCACCAGCACCAGGTCCTGTACCCGCATGATCTTCGACACGGCGGCGGCCATTTCCGGCGTCAGGCCCGGCGCCAGGGCGCGCAGGCTGTCTTCGTCGGCTTGCTCGCTGAGGAGCCAGTCGCGCAGGCCGCCGACGGTGAGGTGGCTGACCGGCGCAAAAGCCTGGGCGTCGTGGGTGTCGATGATCAGCCGCGTCACTTCATCCTGTTCGTAAGGGATCAGCGCTTCGCTGAGAAAGTGGCTGAGCGGGATGTTGGCCAGGGCCATCTGCGCGGCCACCCGTTCGCCATCGTTGGCGGCGGCGACGCCGGCCAGGTAGTCACCGGAACGTGCCGGGCTGGCCTTGGCCATTACGTCCTTGAGGCTGTCGAAGCGGTAGACCAGGTGGCCGACCGTGTGTACGAAACTTGCCATACAGAATCTCCAGAGCGCCGCGGGACGGGCCCGCGGCGGGTGTCGGCGATCAGTGCAGAGCCTCTTCGGCTTTCTGGATCGCGGCGAATTCCTCTTCCGGTGTACCGGCGACCAGGTGGTGTCGGCTGTAGAACGCAAAGTAGGCAATCAATACCGCATAGATCACTGCCGCGCCAATCACTACCCGTGGGTCGACCAGGAAGCCGGCGACCACCGCGATGCAGGCCAGCACCAGTGCCACGCCCGAGGTGAAGATGCCGCCAGGGGTGCGATATGGCCGCTCCATCTTCGGCCGGCGGATACGCAGGGTGATGTGCGCAGCCATCATCAGTACATAGGACAGCGTAGCGCCGAACACTGCGACCAGGATCAGCAGGTCGCCCTGGCCGGTCAGCGAGAGGGCAAAACCGATGATGCCGGGAATGACCAGCGCCAGTACCGGGGCTTTGCTCTTGTTGGTCTCGGAGAGTTTGCGCGGCAGGTAGCCGGCGCGCGAAAGGGCGAAGATCTGCCGCGAATAGGCGTAGATGATCGAGAAGAAGCTGGCGATCAGGCCCGCCAGGCCGACCAGGTTGACGAAGCTGCCCATCCAGGTCGAGCCGCCATACGCTTTGGACAATGCTTCGACCAGCGGGTTGCCGGAGGCTTTCAGCGCTTCGGCGCCAGCGCCGCCGGGGCCGACCACCAGGATCAGCAATGCGAAGGCCAGCAGCACCAGCATGGCGCCGATCAGCCCGCGTGGCAGGTCGCGTTTGGGGTTCTTGGTTTCCTCGGCCGCCAGTGGCACGCCTTCTACTGCCAGGAAGAACCAGATGGCGTAGGGGATGGCTGCCCACACGCCGACATAACCGAACGGCAGGAAACTGCTGGCGCCGACCGCGTCGGTCTGGGCGATGTCGAACAGGTTCGCTGCATCGAAATGGGGCAGCATGCCCACCAGGAACACCGCCAGGGCGATGGCGGCGATGGCGGTGATGATGAACATCAGCTTGAGCGCTTCACCGACGCCGAAGATGTGGATGCCGATGAAGATGATGTAGAACGCCAGGTAGATCATCCAGCCGCCGATGCCGAACAGGGACTGGCAGTAGGCACCGATGAACACCGCGATGGCGGCCGGCGCGATGGCGTACTCGATGAGGATCGCGGTGCCGGTGAGAAAGCCGCCCCACGGGCCGAAGGCGCTGCGGGCAAAGCCATAGCCGCCGCCTGCGGTGGGGATCATCGACGACAGCTCCGCCAGCGAGAAGCACATGCACAGGTACATGGTGGCCATCAGCAAGGTGGCGAGGAACATGCCACCCCAGCCCCCCTGGGCGAGGCCGAAGTTCCAGCCGGCGTAGTCGCCGGAGATGACGTAGGCCACGCCCAGTCCCACCAGCAGGACCCAACCGGCGGCGCCTTTTTTCAGTTCACGTTGCTGGAAATAGTCCGAGCCGACTTTTTCGAAGTCGACGGACACACCGGCCGGCGTGCCGGCGGAATGATCGCTTGGCATGAATTCACCTTTTTTCTTCTTGGTGGCCGGAGGGGTTCCGGCCCGTGGTGATGGGGACAGCAGGAAGCGAGCCAGAGAGGTTCTGGGTGGCTGTATTGGCCCTGTCGCCGGCAAGCCGGCTCCCACAAGGTGTAGGAACTGGCTTGCCGGCGATAGGGCTGCAAAGCAGCCCCCGAGGCCCTGGAGGGCTTAGAAGAAGCCCAACGGATTGATGTCGTAGCTCACCAGCAGGTTCTTGGTCTGCTGGTAGTGGTCGAGCATCATCTTGTGGGTTTCACGGCCGACGCCGGACTTCTTGTAGCCACCGAACGCGGCATGCGCCGGGTACAGGTGGTAGCAGTTGGTCCACACGCGGCCAGCCTTGATGCCGCGGCCCATGCGGTAGGCGCGGTTGATGTCGCGGGTCCAGACACCAGCACCGAGGCCGAACTCGGTGTCGTTGGCGATCGCCAGGGCTTCGGCTTCGTCCTTGAAGGTGGTGACGCTGACCACCGGGCCGAAGATTTCTTCCTGGAACACGCGCATCCTGTTGTTGCCCTTGAGCAGGGTCGGCTGGATGTAATAGCCGGTGGCCAGCGAGCCTTCGAGTTTTTCCACCTTGCCGCCGGTCAGCAGCTCGGCGCCTTCATCCTGGGCGATCTGCAGGTAGGACAGGATCTTCTCGAACTGCTGCTGCGAGGCCTGGGCGCCGACCATGGTGTCGGTGTCCAGCGGGTCACCGCGCTTGATCTGCAGCACCTTCTTCATCACCACTTCCATGAACTGCGGGTAGATCGACTCCTGTACCAGCGCCCGGGACGGGCAGGTGCACACTTCGCCCTGGTTGAAGAACGCCAGCACCATACCTTCGGCGGCCTTGTCGATGAAGCTCGGCTCGGCTTGCATGATGTCTTCGAAGTACACGTTCGGCGACTTGCCGCCCAGCTCGACGGTGGAGGGGATGATGTTCTCGGCGGCGCATTTCATGATGTGCGAGCCAACCGGGGTGGAGCCGGTGAAGGCGATCTTGGCGATGCGCTTGCTGGTGGCCAGCGCTTCACCTGCTTCGCGGCCATAGCCCTGCACCACGTTGAGCACGCCGGGTGGCAGCAGGTCGCCGATCAGCTCGACCAGTACGGTGATGCCCAGTGGGGTCTGTTCGGCTGGCTTGAGCACCACGCAGTTGCCGGCTGCCAGGGCTGGGGCGAGTTTCCAGGCGGCCATGAGAATCGGGAAGTTCCACGGGATGATCTGCCCGACCACGCCCAGCGGCTCATGGATGTGGTAGGCCACGGTGTTTTCGTTGATTTCGGCGGCGCCGCCTTCCTGGGCGCGGATACAGCCTGCGAAGTAGCGGAAGTGGTCGACGGCCAGCGGAATGTCGGCGTTCAGGGTTTCGCGGACCGGCTTGCCGTTGTCCCAGGTTTCGGTGATGGCGAGGATTTCGAGGTTCTGCTCGATTCGGTCGGCGATCTTCAGCAGCACGTTGGAGCGGTCCTGCACTGAAGTGCGGCCCCATGCGTCGGCGGCGGCGTGGGCGGCGTCGAGCGCCTTGTCGATGTCTTCGGCAGTGGAACGGGGGAATTCTGCGATCAGCTTGCCATTCACCGGGGAGGTGTTCTCGAAGTACTGCCCCTTGACCGGAGCTACGAACTCACCACCGATGTAGTTGCCGTAGCGGCTCTTGAAGGAAACCTTCGCGCCCTCGGTACCGGGATGTGCATAACGCATGGTGTCTCTCCTGGTTAATTGTGTTTGTTGAGGAGTTGAGAAGCGTAGAGCAAAGGTTGGGCCAGCGTGGCCAGCCCTATAGGGATCAATGACTTGGCTCAACACTCGAGTCCCTGCTGCCAGTCTCTGTGCCAGGCCTGGCACGGCCTGGGTGACACTTTGTACCGTTTGCGACACGCCGGATGTCGGTGCATTGCAAAGCCTGGTGGGGTGGAGGATGCTGAAGCGAGTCTCTATCTGCGGAGAAAAACAACAAATGCAGAACAATCACTTCAGCCGCCATGCCCAGCAGGTCCATACCGTCGCCCGCGGCGAAGCTGGCAGCGATCCTTCGATTGCCCGCTCCTGGCTGCGCTGCCTGGAGGACTACCACCTCGACCCTTCGGTGATCGAGGCGCCGGTGGTGCTCGAGCACGGTCGCCTGCTGGAAAGCCGCGAGCGCCTGCACCAGGTGCTGGCAATCGCCAGCGGCGAAATGAACAGCCTGCACCAGCAACTTTCCGGTACCGGCCATGCCGTGCTGCTCACCGATGCCCGCGGGGTGATCCTCAACTGCGTCACCGCGCCCAGCGAGCGGCGCAGCTTCGAGCGCGCCGGGTTGTGGTTGGGCGCGGACTGGAGCGAAGCCAGCGAGGGCACCAATGGCATCGGCACCTGCCTGGTCGAGCGCCAGGCCCTGACCATCCATCAAGACGAACATTTCCGTGGTCGCCATACCGGTTTGACCTGCTCGGCCAGCCCGGTGTTCGATCCGCATGGCGAACTTCTGGCCGTGCTCGACGTGTCATCGGCGCGGCCGGATGTCTCGCGGCAAAGCCAGTTCCACACCATGGCGCTGGTCAATCTCTCGGCGAAAATGATCGAGAGCTGTTATTTCCTGCGTCACTTCGAACAGCAGTGGCTGCTGCGTTTTCACCTGCAGGCCGAGTCTGTCGGCTTGTTCAGCGAAGGCCTGCTGGCCTTCGACGGCGATGGCCGCATCTGTGCCGCCAACCAGAGCGCCCTCAATCTGCTGGGCAGCATTCGTGGCGGCGTGCTGGGCAAGCCGCTGGAGCGGTTTTTTGCCTGTAGCCATGACGAGTTGTTCAACCGTGCGATGCCTGACGGCAGCACGGCCTGGCCGCTGCATACCCGCGACGGCCGCCAGGTGTTCGCCAGCGTGCGTGGCCAGCCGCGTACGCCGCTGTGGTCGGTGTCCGCCAGCCTGCCGCGGTTGCGCCCGCAAGCGGAGCCGGGCATCTGTCTGCTGGACCCGGCACTGCAGAACGACTTCCGCCGGGCCGTGCGGGTATTCGAGCGCGACGTGCCGCTGCTGTTGCGTGGCGAGACCGGTTGCGGCAAGGAGGCTTTCGCCCAGGCTGTGCATCAGGCCAGTCAGCGTCGCGGCAAGCCGTTCGTGGCGGTCAACTGCGCGTCGATCCCCGAAAGCCTGATCGAGAGCGAGCTGTTCGGCTATCGCGGCGGCAGCTTTACCGGCGCGCGCAAGGAAGGCATGCGCGGCAAGCTGTTGCAGGCCGATGGCGGCACGTTGTTGCTGGACGAGATCGGCGACATGCCGCTGGCCCTGCAGACCCGCCTGCTGCGCGTACTGGAAGAGCGCCAGGTGGTGCCGATCGGTGGCGAGGCGCAGGCAGTGGATGTGCGTATCGTCAGCGCGACCCACCGAGACCTGCTGGAGCGAGTGGAGCAGGGCAGTTTTCGCGAGGACCTGTACTACCGGCTCAATGGGCTGGAGGTCGCATTGCCGGCAGTGCGCGAGCGCAGCGACAAGGACCAGCTGCTGGATTTCCTGTTGCGTCAGGAGGCGCAGGGGCAAACCATCGAACTGCAGCCCAAGGCGCGGCAAGCGTTGCTGGACTTTGCCTGGCCAGGCAACGTGCGGCAGATGCGCAATGTGCTGCGGACCTTGGTGGCACTCTGTGAGCACGACTGCATCACTTTTGCCGATCTTCCCGCAGTCATCTTGAATCATGCTGGCGAGGGCTTTGCCCTCGATCGCCGGCAAGCCGGCTCCCACAGGCCGACCGGCGCTTTCCCTGTGGGAGTCGGCTTGCCGGCGACAGGGCCGGTGCTGCTTGAGGATGCCGAACGCCAGACACTGTTGTCGGTACTGGAGGCAAAACACTGGCACCTGACCCGCGTCGCCGAGCACCTGGGCATCAGCCGCAATACCTTGTATCGAAAACTGCGCAAACACGGCATCGCCAGGGGCGTCTGAGCGAAACAGCGGGTGCGATTTCCCTCGCCCTGGGCTACCCTGCCTCGAAGTTTTGCGAGGTCGACCATGCACATTCATATTCTCGGTATCTGCGGCACCTTCATGGGCTCGCTGGCGGTGCTGGCCAAAGAGCTCGGCCACCGCGTCACGGGCTCCGACGCCAACGTCTATCCCCCCATGAGCACCCAGCTCGAAGCCCAGGGCATCGAACTGACCCAAGGCTACGACCCGGCCCAGCTGGACCCGGCACCGGACCTGGTGGTGGTCGGCAACGCGATGTCGCGGGGCAACCCGGCGGTAGAGTACGTGCTCAACAAAGGGCTACCCTACGTCTCCGGCCCGCAGTGGCTGGCCGATCACGTGCTGCAAGGCCGTTGGGTACTGGCGGTGGCCGGCACCCACGGCAAGACCACCACCAGCAGCATGCTGGCCTGGGTGCTGGAGCACGCTGGGATGAGCCCGGGCTTCCTCATCGGTGGCGTGCCGCAGAACTTCTCGGTGTCGGCGCGTCTGGGCGATACCCCGTTCTTCGTGGTCGAGGCCGACGAGTACGACAGCGCCTTCTTCGACAAGCGCTCGAAGTTCGTGCACTACCACCCGCGTACTGCGATTCTGAACAACCTCGAATTCGATCATGCGGATATCTTCCCTGATCTGGCGGCAATCGAGCGGCAGTTCCATCACCTTGTACGGACCATCCCGAGCGAAGGCCTGGTCATCCACCCAACCACCGAACAGGCGTTGGAGCGGGTGATCGGCATGGGCTGCTGGACGCCGGTGCAAACCACTGGTGCGGGTGGTCAATGGCAAGCGCGCTTGCTGAGCCCCGACGGCTCGCGCTTCGAAGTGCTGTTCGAGGGTGAAGCGCAGGGCGTGGTCGACTGGGCCCTGACCGGCCAGCACAACGTCGCCAACGCCTTGGCCACCCTGGCGGCCGCTCGCCATGTCGGCGTGGTGCCGGCGATGGGCATCGAGGGCCTGAGCGCCTTCAAGAGCGTCAAGCGCCGCATGGAGAAGGTCGCCGAAGTGCAGGGCGTGACCATCTACGACGATTTCGCCCACCACCCGACAGCCATCGCCACCACCCTCGATGGCCTGCGCAAGCAGGTGGGCGAAGTGCCGGTGATCGCCATCATCGAGCCGCGCTCCAATTCGATGAAGCTCGGCGCCCACCGTGACGGTTTGCCAGAGAGCGTCAACGACGCCGACCAGGTGATCTGGTATGCGCCCGCCAACCTGGGCTGGGACCTGGCTGCCACCGCCGCCCAGTGCAAGGTGCCTAGCGTGGTGGCCGACAGCCTCGAGGCGATCATCGATCGGGTCAAAGGCCAGGCTCGGCCGGGTACCCATGTGGTGATCATGAGCAACGGCGGCTTCGGCGGCCTGCACGGCAAGCTGGCCGAGGCCCTCAAGTGAGCGGTCCGGAACGCATCACCCTGGCCATGACCGGCGCCTCCGGGGCGCAGTATGGCTTGCGTCTGCTCGACTGCCTGGTGCGCGAAGACCGCGAGGTGCATTTTCTGATCTCCAAGGCCGCACAGTTGGTGATGGCGACCGAGACCGACGTGGTGCTGCCGGCCAAGCCCCAGGCCATGCAGGCGTTCCTGACCGAGTACACCGGCGCTGCCGACGGGCAGATCCGCGTGTATGGCAAGGAAGACTGGATGTCGCCGGTGGCCTCGGGCTCCGGCGCGCCGGCAGCGATGGTGGTGGTGCCGTGTTCCACCGGCACCTTGTCGGCCATTGCCAGCGGTGCCTGCAACAACCTGATCGAGCGCGCGGCGGACGTCACCCTCAAGGAGCGTCGCCAGTTGATCCTGGTGCCGCGCGAGGCGCCGCTGTCGACCATTCACCTTGAGAACATGCTCAAGCTGTCGCAGATGGGCGCGGTGATATTGCCGGCCGCACCGGGCTTCTACCACCAGCCGCAGACCATCGATGACCTGGTCGATTTCGTGGTGGCGCGCATCCTCAATCTGCTGAACATCCCCCAGGACATGCTGCCGCGTTGGGGTGAGCACCATTTCGGAGTGGATGATTGAAGCGTTCGCTGGCCGGGTTGCTGGTCGCTTGCATGGTCAGTGGATGCGCCACGGTGCGCACGCTGGATGCCAACAAACCGGGGGCTCCGGTGGTGTATGCCGGTACCCGGCTGGACTTGTACGTGATGAACGGGGGCTGCTGCCCGAAGGATCATTTCGGTGCCGAGGCGCCGGGGTACCCGGGGTTGGACCTGCCTGGCAGTGCGTTGCTCGATACCCTGTTGCTGCCGTTGTCGCTGCTGACGGCGGCGGGGATTGGTTTCCAGGCCACCGGCGGTCTGTAAGGGCCCCATCGCCGGCAAGCCGGCTCCCACAAGGACGGTGTCGTACCTGTGGCAGCCGGCTTGCCGGTGAACTATTTCTTGCCCAGCCTGCGCAGTTCGTCGGACTCGATGACCCGGATCCCGTCTTCCTCTTCCAGCGCCAGACGCCAAAGCGCCCGCGCCAGGGTGCACGCCTCGATCCCCCGGTACTTGCCCGGCATCAACCGCGAAAACGGTGAGGCCAGGCGCTCGCCCAGGCGCGGCTGAATACGTTCGCCCAATAGCAGCGATGGCCTGACGATCGTCAACTGCGGCCAGTCCTGGCCCTTGAGCGCTTCTTCCATCTCGCCCTTGACCCGGTTGTAGAAAATCGGCGACTTCGGGTCGGCACCTATGGCACTGACCACCAGCAGGTGCCGCGCGCCCATTTCCCGCGCGCGTTTGCTGAAAGCCACCACCATGTCCAGGTCGACGGCGCGGAACGCCTCTTCCGAGCCAGCCTGCTTGAGGGTGGTGCCCAGGCAGCAGTAGGCGATATCGACGCGCCCGGCCAGCTGGGGAAGAAACACCGCCGGGTCGCCGACCGGGTTTTCCAGGTGCGGGTGCTCGGCCAGCGGCCGACGAGTCGGCGCCAGCACACGGCTGATGGTGGGTTCGTTGAGCAGGCGGTCTAGCAGATGTTCACCGGTAAGGCCTGTGGCTCCGGCAAGCAGGACATGCTGAGGCGTCAAGTACATGATGTCTCTCCTGTGTTACACACAAGCTTAGTGGGTGGCGGGCGTTTTTGCCTCTTCGTCGGCGTTGGCCTGTGCGGCATTTCGTAAGGCTTCTTCCGCTTGTTGCTGGCGCAGGCGTTGCCAATGTGCCAGTACTGCGGGCGGGGCCCAGAGCTGGGGCTCGGAGGCCTCGAAACCTTCTCTTCCTTCACGTTCGGCAACGCTGCTGCGCGCCAGTTCGAACGCCTGTTTCAAGTCGTCGGTCTGGTTCAGCGCCTCGGCGAACAGGGCATCGCCAAAGTAGGTGAAATCGGCTTCTTCGGAGCAGCCGAAGGACACCCGATCAGCGCGCGCAGCGGTCATGATCACGGTGCGGTCATCCTTCAGAGGCGCAATGTAACCGCCGGAATAGCAGGCGGAGATGACGATTATCTTGTCGCGGTCCTTGAGCGGCGCCAGGGCGCTGGCCAGTTCGTCGGCAGTCAGGTCGGCCAGCTGCAGGCGCGGCTGGTCGAGCACCAGTTGGTGATCCTGGCTGCCGTGGCTGGTCAGGTAGATGAACACCAGGTCTTCCGGGCCGCTGCGCTCGGCCAGGGTGCGGGCGGCGCGGGTCAGGTTCTCGCGGGTGGCCATGGGGCGGGTGGTCATCTGGTCGCGGTGATTGACCAGGGTGACCTGGCCGCGCGCGCCGAAACGCACCTTGAGCATGTTGCTGACATAGTCGGCTTCGCGCAGGAACACACTCTGTTGCCCATCACCGGCCAGCACCAGGCTGTACAGCTGGATGGGCGGGGCAGAGTGGGGCACACGGGCCAGGGCCTCTTCGAGCAGACGCCCCTGGTTGAGCAGGGCCAGGTCCAGCGGGTCGGGCAGCAGCTTGCCCTTGTGGTCACGCACGCGCACCCCGTTGGTCCAGTAGCCGCTTTCGACCGTGCCGCTGGCCAGTGTCAGCTTGCCTTGACCCTGGTAGGCATCGTTTTCGAAGCCGCCGACGTACTTGCTGCCATCGGGCAGTTGCAGGTTGCCATGGCCAGAGAGGCGCCAGTCGACGAAGCTGCCCTTGTAGTGGCTGCCGTCGCTGCCCAGCAGTTCGCCCTCGCCAATCAGCGCACCATCCTTGAATTCGCCGATCCATACATCGCCATCGGCATTCTCGTAGCGGCCGCGACCCTCCAGGCGGTTGTCCTTGAACTCGCCGATGTACTGTTCGCCATCGACGCTGTCATAGGTGCCGCTGCCTTGCAGCTGGCCATCGACGAAGCGACCGCTGAACTGGTTGCCGCTGGCATCGCTGCGTACGCCGGCGCCGTTGGGCTTGCCCTTGGCGAACAGGCCTTGGTAACGGCTGCCGTCGGCCAGTTCGAGTTCGCCCGCGCCTTCGTACTGGTCGTCCTTGAACTGGCCACGGTAGGTCTGGTCGGCCTGCTTGAGCGTGCCCTCGCCATCGCGCCGGCCATGGCTGAAGGTGCCGGCGTAATGGCTGCCGGGGGTGGTCAGGTCGCCCAGTCCTTGGAACAGGCCGGCGGCGAACTGGCCGCGATAGACCTCGCCATTGCTGCCGTGCCATTCGCCCTGGCCATGCCATTGGCCGTCCTTGAAGGTACCGGCGTACCAGCTGCCATTGGGGTAGTCGATTCGGCCCTCGCCTTGCAGCAGCCCGTTCACCACTTCGCCGCGATAACGGCCGCCATCAGGCAGGCGCGCGTCGGGTGGCGACAAAGCTTCGCCATCGCCGCAGGCGGCGAGCATCAGGGTCAGGGCCAGAGGAAGCAGAGGACGCATGGCGGGATCCGGGCAACAGGTCTGCCGAGTATGCCGCAGAATGGTGCGTTATAGGTATGGCTGACCTTTCGGCCAAGCCCGCTTTGGCACACAGCAGGCTTGCCCGCGACCAGATCTGATCAGACGAAGCAGAGTATCAAGGGCTCTGCAATGTAGGCTGGTTTCTCCTCGCCTTCGATTTCCAGGGTTACCTTGGACTTGAGCAACCACTGACCTGGCTTCTTCTCGGTCGCTTCTGTCAGTTCGACCTTGAGTCGCACCTTGCTGTCGACCTTCACCGGTTGAATGAAGCGCACGCTGTCCAGGCCGTAATTCACGACCATCTTGTTGCCTTCGGGCAGCACCACGACATCCTCGATCAGCTTGGATATCAGCGACAGGGTCAGGAACCCGTGGGCAATGGTGCAGCCGAACGGGGTTTGCGCCGCCTTTACCGGGTCCACATGAATGAACTGGTAATCGCCGGTGGCTTCGGCGAACAGGTTGATGCGTTCTTGGTCGATCTTCAGCCAGTCGGAACATCCCAGTTCCTTTCCAACGTACTGCGACAGCTCGGTAACCGGTACAAGGGGCATCACGACTCTCCAGGTGGCTTTCTGGTACGGGAGTGCTAGATCAGCACGGCTTGCCGGATCCGTCAAGTTGTCCGCTTTTTCGGCGATTATCGGCTTATGGGCAGGCCGTGCTTATAATGGCCGGCATGCCCGAAGGAGGTCCTTATGCTGTTGCGTGGTTTGACCTGGCTGGTGTTGTTCCAACTGCTGGGTACGGCGATCAATCATCTGTGTGTACCCATGCTGCCGGGGCCGATCATCGGCCTGCTGCTGTTGCTGTTCTTTCTCATGGCCCGCGGTGAGGTCGGCAAGCCGCTGAACGAAGCGGCCAGCAGCCTGCTGCGTTACCTGCCGCTGTTGCTGGTGCCTCCGGCGGTAGGGGTAATGGTGTACGCGAAGGACATTGCCGCCGATTTCTGGGCGATTGCTGGCGCGTTGCTGATCTCCTGCCTGGTCACCCTGGTGTTCGTTGGTGTGTTGATGCAGAAGCTCATGCACCGCCAGGGCAAGCGCGAGGAGCAGCCATGAGCCTCGATTGGCAAGGTGCGCTGGATGCAGTCGTCCATCATCCGCTGTTCGGCATCGGTATTACCTTGGGCGCCTATCAGATCGTGCTGGCTGCCTACGAGCGTACGCGCTGGATCTTCCTGCAGCCCGTGCTGGTGTCCATGGTGCTGGTCATCGCGGTGCTGCTGGCCTGCGGTATCGACTATCGCGAATACCGCAAGAGCACCGAAATCATGAATATCCTGCTCGGCCCGGCCACCGTGGCCTTGGCCGTGCCGCTGTACCTGAACCTGCGGCGCATCCGTCAGCTGTTCTGGCCGACATTTACTACGCTGGTACTCGGAGGGTTGTTCGCGACGCTCTGCTGTCTGCTGCTGGGCTGGTGGTTCGGGGCCGAGCACATGATCCTGATGACCATGGCGCCGAAGTCGGTGACCTCGCCCATCGCCATGCTGGTGGCCGAGCAGATTGGCGGCGTGGCGGCCTTGGCAGCAGTATTCGTGCTGATAACCGGCGTCATCGGCGCCATTTTCGGCCCCGCACTGTTGAGCCGCTTCGGTGTGCACAGCCCAGAGGCGCGTGGCATGTCACTGGGCGTGACGGCGCATGCCGTGGGCACTTCGGTGGCCTTGCAGGAAAGTGACGAGTGCGGCGCGTTCGCCGCACTGGCAATGAGCCTGATGGGGGTGGCTACGGCAGTGTTCCTGCCGTTGGCGGTCAGCCTGGTGGCTTGAGGAGTTGTGATGACGCTACCGCTGTTTCCGCTCAATACAGTGCTGTTTCCCGGCTGTCTGCTCGACTTGCAGATCTTCGAGGCGCGCTACCTGGACATGATTGGCCGATGCATGAAACAGGGCACCGGCTTCGGAGTGGTCTGCATCGTCGAAGGCGATCAGGTCGGCAAGGCGCCGCCGGTGGTCGCGTCGATCGGCTGCGAGGCGCTGATACGCGATTTTGTCCAGCAGGAAAATGGCTTGCTGGGCATCCGCGTGGAAGGCGTGCGGCGCTTCGAACTGAGCCAGACCGAGGTGCAGAAGGACCAGTTGCTGCTGGGCGAGGTGCACTGGCTGCCGGAGCAGCCGGACAGTCCCTTGACCGAGCAGGATGACGACCTGCTGGCGCTGCTGGTGGCCTTGGGAGAACACCCGATGGTCGAGGCCCTGGACATGCCGCGGGATGTCGACGGGCGGCAGTCGCTGGCCAATCAGCTGGCGTACTTGCTGCCGTTCATGGAGGAAGACAAGTTGGACCTGCTGGCGATCGATTCGCCGGCGGAGCGCTTGACCGAGATACAGAAGCTGCTGGAGCGGATTCAGGGAGAGTTGTTTGCCTGAGTGATTCTTTACCGGCCCTAATCGCCGGCAAGCCGGCTCCCACAGGGTGAAGGAAGGTTACCTGTGGGAACCGGCTTGCCGGCGATGGGGGTCGCTGCAGGTCAATACTGGTAACGCACCAGCGCCTGCGGCAACGCATGCATGGCAAAGAATGCCAGCAACGCGATGCAGGCCGGCAACACCAGCCACCACGCCCGCTGCGGCAGGGCATTGAGCGGCTGACGATACTGCACCAGCGCCAGGCTGACGGCACACACGCAACAGGCGAGCAGGGCCCCGGCCAGGATGTCGGTCGGCCAATGCGCCCCGAGGTAGACCCGCGACAAGGAAATGGCCAGCGCCGGTATGCAGCCCAGCAGCATCCATGTCAGGCGCATGCGCGGTGGCTGCCCGCGTCCCGCCAGCACCGCCATTACCAGGAAGAACGCAAACGACGCCGAACTGTGCCCGCTGGGCATGCTGTAGCTGGTCAACGGGTCGCTCAGCACTTCAGGTCGGGCGCGGGCGAACAACCATTTCAACGTGCCGTTGGCGATTGCGGTGCCCATCAGCGCGCCACCTGCAAACACGGCATGGCGCCATTGGCGTGCGAGCAGCAGCAGGCCGGTCAACAGGCCGCCGAGGAACAGTTGGGTGCGAAAATCACCCAGGCGGGTCACCAGCACCACCGTGCCGTCGAGGGCCTGACTGCGGTGTTCTTGCACCAGCGTCATCACACCCTGGTCGAATTCATGCAGGTAAGGCCATCCCAGGAATACCCCTGCCAGGGCCAGGAAACTCAGGCCGGCGATCAATCGCGTGCCATTGCGCTGGTCGCGGATACTGCTGTTCAGGCTCAGGCCGATGACCACCGCCAGGGTACCGGCGATGATGCCCGCGTCCAGCCAGAAGCCTTCCGGCAACGGCAGGCGCATGGCCGCGCCGGTGGCCCACCCCGGTAGCAGGTAGGCCACCGACCAGCCGGCACCGGCCACCAGGCTGACCGCAATGAAGCGGGGCAGTGGCATGTCGAACATCCCTGCCACCATCGGCAGCATCGGCCGCAGGGGGCCGATGAACCGTCCTACCAGCAAGCTGGCGATGCCATAGCGATGGAAATAGGTCTCGGCGCTGCCGATCCATTCCGGGTGGTGCCGCAACAGGGGAAGCCGTCGAATGTTCTGGTGGAAGTATTTGCCGATCGTGTAGGACAACGCATCGCCAAGCAGGCCGCCAAGGAACCCCAGCAGCAGGGTTTCGCCCAAGGTGAACGCGCCGCTGCCGGCCAGTACCGCCACGGCGAACAGCAGGACGGTGCCGGGCACGATGATGCCGGCGATCGCCAGGCATTCGATGCAGGCCACCAGAAAAATTGCCAGGCCAAGCCACTGTGGGTTGGCGCTGAGCCAGCCGGTCAGGGTGTCGAGCCATTGGCCCATGCTTTAGCTTCCTTGTTCAAGTATGAAGAAGTCTTGCCCTTCGACCTGCCCCCGGCGCAACGGGTTGCGGGTGCAGAAACGGGCGTATTCGGCGTCGACGAAGCGGTACGGCAAGTGCTCGTCGCGGCCGTGGGGGATACCCAGGCGGGCTGCCTGGATCACCTTGGGCACGGTGATGCCGCAGTCCTCGACGTAGAGCCGCTCAGGGTCGAAGCGTCGGGCATCCCACTGCGGCACCTTCAGGCCCATGGCCCGGCACAGCAGGGTCTGCCCCGCGCACAGGCGCTGCGGTGGGCGCATGTTGCCGCTGGCGTCGGGGTTGTTCAGTTGCATCTGCGCCAGGCTGTTGGCCGTGGAAATGGCGTCGACCCAGGGGTAGGCGGACTTGATCAGCACGGCGTTGCCTGGGCCCTGGGCGCTGAAGTTGAGCGAGTCACCGCCACGTGCGTAATACATGTAGATGTGCCCCCCCTCCAGGAACAGGGCCTTGCGCTTTTCGGTATAGCCGAGGGACGCATGGCTGCCTTTGTCGGTGAGGTAGTAGGCCTCGGTCTCGATGATTCGCGCAGCCAGCCACAGGTCGCCGTGGCGATGACGAATGACCTTGCCCAGCAGCGCCTTGGCCAGAACCTGGGCGTCTTGCTGGAAAAAGCTGTCGGGCAGCGCGCGGGCCGGGCAGGGGGCTGTATCTGGCATGCTGGCAGTTCGTCAGGGTGAAGCCGCCGATGATAGCAATGAATGACTGAATCGAGGCTTAACCGTGGTGTTTCGATAACTGTCGTTACATCTTTGCTACCCATTCATTCAACCATTTTCGACCATCCGCCACCCGCCGCTGGGCGTACACCTGCGCGACAGTTATAATCAGCCGATTTCCCCTTCGCCAAGACACCGAACCCATGACTGAGTCCGTTCTTGACTATATGACCC
>Ga0160431_100421_pt1 | contig 19512 bp, 19 predicted proteins | sample HID1971K_E0MG_FD_108212 | JGI IMG/M metagenome (GOLD analysis project Ga0160431, IMG submission 108212) | Enriched millipede-associated microbial communities from UW Madison campus, WI, USA - HID1971K_E0 MG | ecosystem: Host-associated > Arthropoda: Insects > Digestive system > Unclassified ...
ATCAGATGGGTATCATGCGTGCGCGTTGCACTCGTAGCTCAGCTGGATAGAGTACTGCCCTCCGAAGGCAGGGGTCGTGGGTTCGAATCCCGCCGAGTGCGCCATATCAAGAAGCCCTGGGCCCATGCCCGGGGCTTTTTCGTTTGTGCGACATATCGCGTTCTGGCACTCCCGTGCCGCGGGGCATTGGTGATAGCGTGAGCAACCTTTTCACCTATCGCGAAGGAATGCGCCCCCATGCTCCTGAAAACACTTTCCGTAACCGTGCTGCTGGCCAGCGCGGGTCTGCTCAGCCTGCCTGCCCAGGCCAACCTTTCGCAGCAACAGTCCGCAGCCATCGTCAAAGCCTACGACGGCGCCGACCCGGCCAACTTCAAAGCGTTCCTCGGCAAGCTCAAGGGCAGTGAACTGGCCAAGGCCGACAACCTCGGTGCAACCCTCGACGCCTACCTCGCCAAGAAAACCCTTAGCGCCGACCAGCAAAACGAGATCAACCGTCTGCTGGGCCTGTACACCCGCATCAAGTACGGCAAGGCCGCCACCGAAACCCTGCGTGAACTGGTGGCCATCCCCACGTTCAGCGTCGATGGCGTCCCGCAGCATGAGAACCCCGAGTTCCTCAAGATCGCCGACAAGATCAAGGCCCTGGCCGAAGGCTTTGGCCTGGCCTTCCGCAACATCGACAACCGCGTGTACGAGATTTCCCTTGGCGCTGGCAAGGAAGTGGTCGGCATCCATGCCCACGCCGACGTGGTGCCGGTCAACCCGGACAACTGGAAGCTGGAAGACGGCACCCGCCTGGACCCCTTCAAGGTGACCCTGGTCGGCGACCGCATGTACGGCCGTGGCACCGAGGACGACAAGAACGGCATTGTCGTCGCCCTTTATGCGCTGAAGGTAGCCAAGGACGAACAGCTGCCACTGGCCCGGCAGTTCAAGCTGCTCATCGACACCACCGAAGAAACCAGCGGCGACGCCATCCCCTATTACTTCGCTCGCAACCCAACGCCTGACTACAACCTGGCGCTCGATGGCGGCTACCCGGTGGTGATCGCCGAGAAAGGCTACGGCACGGTCATGGCCAGCTTCAGCAAACGCCCAGGCAGCGGCAAGGGCGCAGAAATCATCAACCTTACCGGCGGCCTGGCCACCAACCAGATTCCGACCACTTCAGTGGCCACGCTGGTAAGCGACAACCCGGCGCAATTGGCCGCGCAGCTCGAAAAAGCCGGTGCCGACTATGTGCAGCGCAACGGCAACGACTTCAAGATCGACGCCAAGGCCGAGGGCGGCAAGGTACTGCTCACGGTCACCGGCGTTTCGGCCCACTCCTCGGAGCCTGAGTCCGGGGTCAACCCGGTGGCGCGCATGCTCGACTTCATCAACGGCCTCGGCCAGCAGGTGCCCCTCAAGCACAACCACTTCACCGATGCCGCCCGTTTTGCGGCCGACAACTGGGGCCTGGACTACCTGGGCAACAAGCTTGGCATTGGTTTCAAGGATGAATTCATGGGCCCGCTGACCGCCTCGCTGACCTTTGTCGGCGTGGACGAGAAAGGGCTGAAACTGGCCGTCAACCTGCGCATCCCGAAAGGCAAGCCGCTGGCCACGATCAAGGACGAACTGGCCGACAAGCTGGGCCAATGGGCGCGCGGGAGCCACACCTCGGTGGCCTTCAACTACAGCCTCGACGAGCCGATGTATCGCAACCCCGAGGGTGAATGGGTCAAGGCCCTGCTCGACGTGGCCAGCGAGAACCTGGGGATGAAGCATGCGTTCGGCGCGTCGGCCGGCGCGACCTCGGTGCATGACTTGCCCAACGGCGTGCAGTTCGGTCTGGCCATGCCGGATGTGAAGTACACCGGGCACAACGACAACGAGTTCAAGACGGTTGAACAGTTCATGCTCGACCTGCAGGTGGTGAGCGAGATGGTGTCGCGGATCGGGCAGATGCCGAAGCTCTGAGTCGTCAGCACTGGCCCTATCGCCGGCAAGCCGGCTCCCACAGGTACTCCACTGAACCTGAAAACAGTGGTGTACCGGTGGGAGCCGGCTTGCCGGCGATAGGGCCGCAACGCTTACCGCAGATCAGTACTCAGGCTCGGCGTGCCAAACCCTTCCAGCGTCGCATTGGACGCATTCAGGTACTGCGCCCAGAAGTCGTTCAGCGCATCCATGGTCTTGCCGGATCGATAGGCATGCTTCACCGCATCGGTAACCAGGCCTGCGCCGGACACATACACCCTGGCGCCTTGCAGATCCGCGTACAGCCCCTTGCTCTGCGCAAGCTTGAGCTCGTTGCCGACATTGAGCTGCTTGATCTGGTTGGCCGCGTAGAAACTGGTGTAGTCGGAATGCTCGAGCATGTCCGAAATCAGGTACACCACGCGCTCGTTCACCCCCTGCTCTTTGCTCATGTCTTCACCCACCCGGCGCAGGGTGTTCATGATCTCGCTCTTGGGAATGTCCTGGCGGGCCTCACGCAGGCCCTTGACGAACAGGCCGCCAAAGCCGGACTGGAACGCTTTTTTCTGTGTCGCCAGGCACTGGTCCAGGCCACGCAGCTTGCGCATGTTCACATCGTCGCGCACATCGCCCTGCAACGGCATGTCCAGCTCGCCGGCATACACCAGCCGCTGATACTCACCCGGCAGGAACGCCGAGAAGGTATACAGCCTGACCCGGTCGCCCGGCTGCACGAACCGGTCGATCTGGCCCCAGCTGCTGCGTTGCAGGTCTTCAGGCATCGGGATGGTCTGATCGATGATCACCACCAGCTCGCGGCCGGAGCCTGCCGGCTTGATGTCGACCAGGCCGTTGCGTGCGTAGCAGCTCTGCAGGTCGTTGCGTTCGGCGGCCAGCGCTGCACAAGGCAGCGCCAGCGCAAGGATCAGGGCCTTGGCAAGCCTCATGAGTGCATGCCCTCCTTTTTCGCCGGGAACAGGCCAAGCGCCTTGAGCGCCTGTTGTTGCTCGCGCACGTCGCGCAGTTGCGCCTCGCTGACATTCAGCGCACGGCTGGCGGCGGCCAGGCTTTCTTCCGGCAGGCCCGTGACATCGTGGAAGTCCGAAGCCTTGATTTCGGCCGCAGCGGCCGGCTCGACCACGGGGGCCTGCGGCGCAATCGGCGCAGCCACTACGGGTTGAGCCGCAGGTGCTGGTGCCGGTACTGGCGCTGGTGCAGCCGCTTCGACAGCAGGCTTGGGCTTGACCGCCTGAGGCGAAACCTTGCCGGCCTTGTACTCGACGTAGGCGAGGAAGTTGCGATGTGCGGTGTTTTCCCCTTCCAGCGCGTGCAGCACAGCAGCGTCGGTATGGTCGCGGCTCGACAACGCAGTCTGCAGACGGCGCAGCTTGTCGTCGGCGTGGCTGGCGATGGCGTTGCGCTTCTGGTCCATCGCGTCGAGCATTTCCTCGGCAGTGGCATACTCGTGGGTCAGGCGCCAGGCGGTCGACGAGTGAGTGCCCGCGAAGTAGTAACGGCTGGCGAGCCAGATGCTGATGCCCTGAATGGCGATGTAGATCAGCGACAGCATGATGTAGGTGGTCAGGCTGGCCTGACGGATCGCATGCATCTTGTCGTCGAGGGTGGCGTTGTCTGCCTCATCGTTGATGGCCTGGGACTCTGCCGGCAGGTCGAAAGGCGAACCGACGCTAGAGGTCTGCGCCGCCGTCTCGGCGCGCATGCCGTTGACCATTTCGGTCTCGATGCTGTCCAGGGTCGCCGAACGCACCACGAACGCACCCACGGCCATGGCCGCCACGAACACGCCGCAGACGATCAGCCAGACGAACTTGCGCGATACGTTGGAGTTGACGTCCTTCACCCGGGCCAGCAGTTGCTCGTAGTCCGGCTTGTCCGAGTCGGTGAAGGAGTCCTCCAGGTTGATCGCCTTGTTGGCCTTCAGCGAACGCGAGCGCTTGGACGGCTCTTCGCCTTGCCACCAGTGGCGGGCCCGGGCGATCAGGCTGTTGTGGTGCAGCGTGTGGCCGGCGGCTTCGGCGAAGAACGCCGAGGCCACGGCGAGCAGGATGGCGGTACCCGCGGTCAGCCAATGGCGGTCATTGGTCGAGGCATCCATGTTCATCCAGCCTGCCAGCACGTAGGCAAAACCCATGGCTTCGATCAGTACCAGCATCAGCACCAGCACCAGTACCCAGGCCGGGCGCGGCGAGCGCCCCGCTTCACCGGCCTTGGCCAGGTAGTCGAGGGAGGCGTTGTAGCTGTTGGCGCCCTTCATGTACTTCTTGTACTGGCCAAAATACGGCTTGGCCAAGGTCACTTCGTGGTTGATCCAGCCATCGCTGTCGACCGAGGAGCGCTTGCGCGACAGGCGCGCCACCGTACCGATCAAGGGAAAGCTGTGCCACACACGGATCAGGAAGTACGACACCTCTTCCCAGTAGTTGCGCACGATCAGCGCAGTGACCAGCAGCGAAACGAGGCCGGCCGAGAGCAACTGATTGGCAAGAACCAGTGATTTAAGTGCAGCGAGCGAAAAGTCTTCCATTCAGGACGTCCTTGACTGGGGTTATTTTTTGGCCGGGATCGGCATGTAGGGTGCGACGAAAGCGTCATTGCCGGCGGCATAGAACAAGGCGCCTTGGCTGACCTCGGCGTTGCCCTTGCTGAACACGATATCCATGCAGGAAATCGATGCCTGGCCGTCGCGGGTGAAGACCCGGTAGAGCACTTCGCTTTCGCCTTCGTAGGTGTTGGCCACGGCCTTCATGGTCAGTGGCTTGTGCTCGGTGGGCTGCTTGTAGTCTTCGACCAGCTGCAGGATCGGCTGGCGGTCGACCCTGGCGTTCTCGCGCAGAATCGATACCGGCGACACCGTCACCAGGTGGCCATTGACCAGGTTGGCCCAGACCCGGTTGTTGTAACCCGGCAGGTAGTCCTTGGTGGCGCGACGCTCCAGGGGCTGGTCGTTGACCATGCTCAGGACTTCGCCGGCATTGCGTGGCATGTCGGCTTCGCAACTGGACATCGGCATCTGCGCGGCATAGGCGCTGCTGACCAGGGTGAAACCGCTCTGTTTCGGCTTGATGCTCTGCGCCATGGTCCATTGGTAGCTGGTCACTGGCGTGCCGGCGAAGTCGACGAGCGGGCGAACAGAGGCCGCAGCCTTGGCAGGGCTGGAGCGGTCAGGAAGGCTGGCCACGGTCGTTTCGGGTTGTGCAGGCGCCTGCCGAGTGGGTTTCGACGCAGGCTTGCTGCGTACCTGGGCGCTGCTGGTGGCCTTGGGCTTGGCCGTGGTCGAGGTGCCATAGTGCAGGTAGCGCGTGTTGCCCGCTTCGGCCTGGGCCCGCATCACCAGGGCCTGTTCGTTGGCCAGCTCGACGATTTCCACGCGGCGGTTCTGGCCACGCAACAGCGGGTCGCTGTTATCGGCAATCGGTCGCGAAGCCCCGGCCCCCTGGTAGTAGATTGCACTGGCGGGAATCCCCGCCTGCAGCATGACCTTGCCGACGGTCTTGGCGCGGCGCTCGGAGAGCTTCTGGTTGAATTCGGCATTCCCCACGGCATCACTGTGGCCGACGATCAGCATGCGACGCGTCTGCGATTCCTTGGCTGCGGCCTGCTTGTCAGTGGCGGCAGGCTTGGCATACATCTGCGCCAGCTTGGCCACGGCGCGTTGGCCGCTGGAGGTCAGCTGGTCGGAGCCGGTGGCGAACATGCCGGTATCTTCGATCTGGGTCACCAGGCCGGCCTGTTCAGGCACTGCGGTCACCACGGCGGCCGAAGCGACCGTCAACTGTTCGGTGGTGATCTTGAGGTTTTCTTCCTTGGCGATGCGGTCAAGCTCCTGCAGACGGGACTGCCAGACATAACCGACGACGCAACCCAGCGTGCCGCCGACTGCAACGCCAGGCAGGATTCCGTCCTTGCCCTTGAGGGCGTAACCGGCAGCGCCACCGGCCACGACCCCAACACCGCACAGCACTGGCATGCCGTAGTCCCTGCCAATGTCTTTCACGCTCTTGGAGATACTGTCCATCTGCTGAGTACTGCAACCAGCAGCGGTGATGAAGGCGCAGCTAAGCGCCGTGAGGCGAAACATGCTTTGCATGGCGGCTCCTTGCCGAAAAAGATCTGAATGATGGCAACTTGACATGCATTGTCACAGATTATTACCCCACCTGGGTATGCATTGCCGCCTTATCACAGCGCTTTTTTACCCATGCGCGTTGCACGCAATCGGTTCACCCATGACGTTTTTCAATTGACTCGATGCCGTTTCCTGCATTGCCGTGCAGGCCGGCGTGCCGGATGCTTTATTTACTCCGAGAGCTCGGTTTTTCCACTGCAGAGGCCCGTATGAAGAACGTCGAAGAAATCCTCAAGACCAAGTCCCAGCACCAGACCGTGTACACCATCGGCCCGGATGACTCGGTGCTCGACGCCCTGAAACTGCTGGCGGAGAAAAACGTCGGTGCGCTCCCCGTGGTGGAGAACAACCAGGTGGTGGGAATCGTCAGCGAGCGTGACTACGCCCGCAAGCTGGTGCTCAAGGGCCGCTCTTCGGCAGCCACGCCAGTGCGGGAGATCATGAGCGCGCCGGTGGTCACGGTGGAGCCCAGGCAGAACCTTGAATACTGCATGAACCTGATGACCGACCGTCACCTGCGTCACCTGCCGGTGGTCAACCATGGCGAATTGCTGGGCCTGCTCTCGATTGGCGACCTGGTCAAGGAAACCATCAAGGAACAGGCCAGCCTGATCCAGCAGCTGGAGCAGTACATTCGCGGCGAATGACCCCCGCTAGTGGTAAGCGCGCTCCAGCTCGTCCAGCTGATGGTCGAAGCTGCGCAGGCGCGCCGACCAGGTGTACACCAGCACTTCCAGGTCGCGGTTGAGCACCGCCGTATTGCCATGGCCGGTGCTCGACGGTTCGCACAGGTCGAGCTGGTAACGCTCGCGCGCCATGGCCGTGGCCACGCTGGAGAGGTCGCGGGCATTGGCCAGCCAATGGTGGTGGTGGTCGTGGATCTCGCGGTCGAGCGCTCGGCACTGGCGTTTCAGCGCATCCAGGCTCTGCTCCAGGGGCGTGCCCTTGAGCTCGCCCATCACCTCCTCGAAGGTGCGCCCGGAATGCCAGTAGCTGCCCCAGAAATAGCGGTCGAACACCGTCTCGACGCGGCGTAGCGCGACCTTGGTGTTCCAGATGGTCAGCAGCGTTCGCCCCTGCCTCACTTCACGTTTGTTCAGGTGCAACTGCTGCCAGGCAATCCACGTCAGCCCCATCAGCGCGACCGCCGCGGTGACCGCGGCCGCGGCGTAGAGGAACTGCACGGCCTGGGTCATCTGCTGGGTGTGGCGGATACCGTAGAAATAACCGCCCGTCAGGGTGCCCAGGATCGTCACGGAGCACCAGAAACCTGGTGCGTAGGGATCTTTCATAGCGCGTATCCCCTTCTTGTTTTTCCTGAGCATAGCAACGGCCAAATCACTCATCAGGTGCCGCTCGGCGCTTTATTTTCGCGGGCGGCGTAATGCCTCGTTGAGTTGATCGAAGGGCACTGCCCAATCGGAATCTTCAATGATGCTGTCCTTCAGAAAATCCCGCTGGGCGTCGTTCCAGAACGGCGCATCCACCAGCTTGATTTCGTTTTTCAGCGGTGAATGGCTGGTGATGAACTGGTCGATGCTCTGCGGATCGTCGGGCAGGCCCAGTTGCTTGAACAGTTCGGCGAAGTGATGGGTCGGTGCGTCCATTGTTCCTCCTCATGTGCCGGGCAGGCCGTCCACGACGCCAACCCGGCATTGGTTTGTGCACATCAGCACAGCTCGCGTACTTCGGCTTGCGGTACCAGTTTCAGGTACTGCTCCATGCTCATGTGGATCAGGTGATCGTGATCACCCGCCTCCAGGTAGACATCGCCCTGGCGGGTAAGACTCGAATCGAGCAGCATCTTTATCTGGTAGGCGTCACCCATTGCCGGAATGGCGCCGCGCTCGCAATCGCCGAACAGGTTCGGCAGGCCGCTTTCGCGGGTCAGTTGCCAGGCGCCGGACATGCGCACCTTGCTCATGTCCAGGTGCCGGTTGGCCGGTAGCACGGCCATGATGTAGTTGCCATGACGGTCGTCGAGCATGACCGACTTGGCGACCCGCTCTGCGGGTACCCCGGCCGTGCGCGCCGATTCGAGGCTGGTGGCCGAGTGTGGGTGGGGAATGATGTCGTAGTCGCAGTTGGCCTGGTCCAGGCGCTGCTGCAAGGTCTTGGCCATACGCATGATGCACCTCCGGTTTCGCCCCCAATGTTCAAGTTTAGGCCGTACCCCGGCAGCCACGACTAAACTTCAATGATAGAAACCCACGAGGTGACGACAGGTGCTCGCTCGCTGTTGCCGCTGGTTGATGCTGTTGCTGCTACTTGGTTGTGCGCCGAGCAGCTTGGCGGCGCCCGGCACGGTCTGGGTGCTGAGCATCGACGACGCCATCGGCCCGGCCAGCGCCGATTACCTGGTTCGCAGCCTGGATCAGGCCAAGGACCAGGGCGCGCAGCTGGTGGTCATCCGCCTGGACACGCCGGGCGGGCTGGACAGCGCCATGCGCCAGATGATCAAGGCGATCCTCGCAAGCCCGGTACCGGTGGCCACCTTCGTCGCCCCCAGCGGCGCCCGCGCGGCCAGCGCCGGCACCTACATCCTGTATGCCAGCCACGTGGCGGCCATGGCCCCCGGGACCAACCTCGGGGCCGCTACGCCGGTGCAGATCGGTGGACCACCTGGTACGCCAAAGGACGACAAGGCCAAACCGAGCGAGGATGAGCAAACTCTCGCCCGAAAACAGGTCAACGATGCCGCTGCCTATATCCGTGGCCTGGCCCAGCTGCGGGGGCGCAATGCCGACTGGGCGGAACAGGCCGTGCGCGAGGCGGTCAGCCTGCCGGCCAGTGAAGCGCTGCGCCTGAAGGTGATCGATCAGGTGGCCGACGACCTGCCCGACCTGATGCGCCAGCTCGACGGCAAGACCCTCATGGCCGCCGGTCAATCGCACGCGTTGCAAACCCGCGACGCCACCCTCGTCGAGCACTTGCCGGACTGGCGCACGCGCCTGCTGGCAGTCATCACCAACCCCAGCGTGGCGCTGATCCTGATCATGATCGGCGTATACGGCCTGCTGTTCGAATTCATGAACCCAGGCTCGGCGGTCGGTGGTGTAGTCGGTGGCATCTGCCTGCTGCTGGCGTTGTATGCCCTGCAGTTGTTGCCGGTGAGTTTCGCCGGCGTGGCACTCATTCTGCTCGGCATCGCCTTCATGATCGCCGAAGCGTTCCTGCCCAGTTTCGGCGTGGTCGGTTTCGGCGGCATCGTGGCCTTCGTGGTCGGTGCACTGATCCTGGTCGACACCGATGCGCCCGGCTTCGGCATCCCGCTGGCGCTGATCGCCACCCTGGCCGTGCTCTCGGCACTGTTGATCGGCGGCGTGCTGGGCATGGCCATGAAAGCGCGTCAGCGGGCACTGGTCAGTGGCGATGCCGGCCTGGTCGGCAGCCTGGTCACCGTCACCCAGGTGACAGCCGAAGACCCCTTCTGCGGCTCGGTGCAGGCCCAGGGGGAACAGTGGCAAGTCCATTGCGCGACGCCCCTGCAAACTGGCCAGCACGTGCGGGTCACGGCACGCCATGGGGTCATGCTGGAAGTGAGCGCCGCCGCAGCGGCGCAAGGGGAATGACGATGTTCATGCAATTGGGTTTTGGCGCCGTGCTGATCGTGCTGGCGATGCTGCTGCTCTCGGCGTTTCGCATCCTGCGCGAATACGAGCGCGGCGTGGTGTTCCAGCTGGGGCGCTTCTGGCAGGTCAAGGGGCCGGGATTGATCCTGCTGATTCCGGTGATCCAGCAGATGGTGCGGGTCGATCTGCGCACCGTGGTGCTGGATGTGCCGCCGCAGGATGTGATCACCCGCGACAACGTCTCGGTCAAGGTCAACGCCGTGCTGTACTTTCGTGTGCTCGACCCGCAGAAGGCGATCATCCAGGTCGAAGACTTCCTGGTCGCCACCAGCCAGCTGGCGCAAACCACCCTGCGCGCGGTACTCGGCAAGCACGAACTGGACGAGCTGCTGGCCGAGCGCGAACAGCTCAACCTGGACATCCGCCAAGTGCTGGACGCCCAGACCGATGCCTGGGGCATCAAGGTGGCCAATGTCGAGATCAAGCATGTCGACCTCAACGAATCGATGGTCCGCGCCATCGCCCGCCAGGCCGAGGCGGAACGCGAGCGGCGGGCCAAGGTGATTCATGCCGAAGGGGAGCTGCAGGCTTCGGAGAAACTGATGCAGGCGGCGCAGATGCTGAGCCGGGAGCCGGGGGCCATGCAGTTGCGGTACATGCAGACGCTGGGCTCGATTGCCGGGGACAAGAGCTCGACCATCGTGTTTCCGATGCCGCTGGACCTGCTCAAGGGGATGATGGACAGGCCGAAATGAACAGGGGCCTCTGCGAGGCCCCTGGAAAACGACTCAGACTGGCGCGCGCCGCAGCGTCGCCAGGAACGTAGCAGCGCCGATGAACAACCCGGCAAACGTGCGGTTCAGGCGCTGCTGCTGCTTGGGCGTGCGCAGCATGCGCAGGACCCGAGCCGCCAGCCCGGTGTAACCCGCCATCACCAGCATATCGACGGTGACCATGGTGATCGTGATCGCCACGTACTGCGGCAACAGCGGTGCATGCGGGTTGAGGAACTGCGGCAGCACCGCGAGCATGAACACCAGCGCCTTGGGGTTGCTGACGTTGACCAGGAAACCGCGGAACACCAGGCTCAGGGGCTTGCCGATTGGACGCACGGCCGAGTCTTCGGTCATGTCCATCGGCAACGCACGCCATTGCTTGTAGGCCAGGTAGATCAGGTAAGCGACACCGAACCACTTGATGATCTGGAAGGCGGTGGCGGAAGCGGCGAGGATGGCGCCGACGCCGGCGGCAATGATGGCGATCTGCACGATCAGGCCCAGCTGCAGGCCCAGCGCGTTCCAGTAACCGCGCCAGAAACCGTACTGCAGGCCGCTGGACATCGAGGCAATCGCCCCGGCGCCCGGTGATAGGCTGATCACCCAGCACGCGGCAAAGAAGCCCAACCACACTTCCATCGACATCACACACCTCGCTCAACATATGTTGCAAAACGTTAAGCTAAGGGGTTGGTGAAAAAATAACCAGCGAAATTTTGTCTGTCTTTGCCGGCCTCTTCGCGGGACAAGCCCGCTCCCACAAGTACGCTGCTGTTTTTGAGTACAGCGGTGAACCTGTGGGAGCGGGCTTGTCCCGCGAAAGGGCCAGTACCGACGACATCAACGTATCAGGAAAGCGCTTCCAGCTCAGCCTGCATGCTCTCGAGGGTTTCCAGGGCTTCCATCCACCCCTCTTCAAGCTCGCCTTCACGCTGTTTGAGCTTGGTCTGCCGCGCCAGCAGGTCACGCAGTTCATCCTTGCGCGCCGCTTCGTACAATCCACTGTCACCCAACGCCGTCTCGATCTCGGCCAACTGTGCATGCACCTGGTTGAGCTCGGTCTCCAGCTTGTCGGCGACCTTCTTGTGCGGCGCCAGCTGCTGACGCAAGGCTGCAGCGGCCTGACGCTGGGCCTTCTTGTCGGTCTTGTCCGGGTTGACCGGAGCGTTGCTCGACGGCGCACTGCGCTGACGGAATTCGACCAGCCAGCGGCTGTAGTCGTCCAGGTCGCCATCGAAGGTGTCGACCTTGCCGTCGGCCACCAGCAGGAACTCGTCGGTGGTGCTCTTGAGCAGATGACGGTCGTGGGAAACCACCACCACGGCACCGGAAAACTCCTGCAACGCCATGGTCAGCGCCAGGCGCATTTCCAGGTCCAGGTGGTTGGTCGGTTCGTCGAGCAGCAACAGGTTAGGCCGCTCCCAGGCGATCAGTGCCAGGGCCAGCCGGGCCTTCTCGCCGCCGGAGAAATTCACCACCGGCTCGTCGACGCGATCACCGTGGAAGTCGAAGCCACCGAGGAAGTCGCGCAAGGTCTGCTCGCGCTCTGTCGGGGCAATGCGCTGCAGGTGCAGCAGCGGGCTGGCCTTGTCGTCCAGCGAGTCGAGCTGGTGCTGGGCGAAGTAGCCAACGGCAAGGTTCTCGCCACGCACCAGGCGGCCCGACAGCGGCTCGAGTTCGCCGGCAAGGTTCTTGATCAGGGTCGACTTGCCGGCGCCGTTGGGGCCCAGCAGGCCGATCCGCGCACCCGGCACCAGCTGCAGTTTGACCTTGTCGAGGATCGCCTTGTCGCCATAGCCGAGGCGGCCTTCGGAGAGGCTCAGCAGCGGGCTGGAAATCTTCGCCGACTCTCGGAAGACGAAGTCGAACGGCGAATCGACATGTGCCGCCGACAGCTCCTCCATGCGTTCCAGGGCCTTGATACGGCTCTGCGCCTGGCGGGCCTTGGTGGCCTGGGCCTTGAAGCGGGCAATGTACTTTTCCATGTGCGCGCGCTGGGCCTGTTGCTTCTCGTAGGCTTGCTGCTGCTGCGCCAGGCGCTCGGCGCGGGTGCGCTCGAAGGCGCTGTAGCCGCCTTTGTACAGGTTGAGTTTGCGCTGCTCGACATGCAGCACATGGTCGACCACAGCATCGAGGAAGTCGCGGTCGTGGGAGATCAGCAACAGTGTGCCGGGGTAGCCCTTGAGCCAGTCTTCGAGCCACAGGATGGCATCGAGGTCCAGGTGGTTGGTCGGTTCGTCGAGCAGCAACAGGTCGGACGGGCACATCAATGCCTGGGCCAGGTTCAGGCGCATCCGCCAGCCACCAGAGAAGTCGCCGACCTGGCGGTCCATCTGCTCATTGGTAAAGCCAAGGCCCGCCAGCAGCTTGCGCGCACGCGCATCGGCGGTGTAGCCGTCGGCGCTTTCCAGCTCACTGTGCAGGCGCGCCAGCGCGGTGCCGTCGTGGGCCTGCTCGGCCACGGCGAGCTCGGCCTGGACCTTGCGCAGGCGCGCATCGCCGTCGAGCACATAGTCCACGGCCAGGCGATCGAGGGTATCGACCTCCTGGCGCATGTGGGCGATGCGCCAGTCAGCGGGCAGCTGGCAGTCGCCGCCATCGGGCGACAGCTCGCCGCGCAGCAAGGCGAACAGGCTGGATTTACCGGCACCGTTGGCGCCGATCAGGCCGGCCTTGTGACCGGTGTGCAGGGTCATCTCGGCGCCTTCTAGCAAGCGCTGCGGACCACGCTGTAAAGTGAGGTTGGATAGTCTGATCATGATGGTCGCGGAGTCTACCAGCTTCCTCGGCCCGTAGCGTGAGTGGAATCATGTACACCGACCTGTGGAATCACGCCTTGGCCCTGTATGCACGGCCCGGTGTCGAAGCGGCCTGTTTGCACCTGCAGGCATTGGATGGCGATGTCTGCCTGCTGCTGTGTGCGACCTGGTTGCAGGCGCGTGGCGTCGCGCCAAGCCCTGCGCACGCAGCCGCATTGCGCGCGCTCGCAGAACCTTGGCAGCGGGAGGTGGTGACGCCTCTGCGCAGCCTGCGCCAGGCATGGCGAACGCCAGCGCAGCACGACCCGCAACTGGCAGCGCTGAGAGAGCGAGTGAAAGGGCTGGAACTACAAGCAGAGAGGACGTTGCTGGAGCGCCTGCAGGCGTGCGCCCAGCAATGGCCCACAGACGCGCACGCGAGCACGGGCGACTGGCTGGCCTGGCTGGCACCCGACCAGGCCCGTGGCCACGACGCGCTGGAACAGTTGCGCGTCGCGGCCGCAGGGCTTCAGGAGGCCGACGAAGGCGCCTGAGTCGAGGTGCTGGCGGGTGCCGAAGGTGCTGCCGGAGCAGCCGCCGAGTTGGTCACCGGTGCAGGGGCGGTCGAAGTAGCCGGTTTGGCTTCGGCCGGCTTGCTCACAACCGGCTTGGCGGCTGGCTTGGCTGCGGTCCTGGCAGCGGGCTTGGCTGCTGGCTTGGCTGCAGTCCTGGCAGCGGGCTTGGCTGCGGCTGGCTTGGCGGCCGGTTTGGCGGCTGCCGGCTTGGCAGGGGCTTTAGCAGCAGCAGACTTGGCGGCCGGTTTCGCAGCGGGCTTGGCCGCTGCAGGTTTTGCAGCCGGCTTGGCGGCAGCAGTCTTGGCTGCGGCTGGCTTGGCGGCGGGTTTAGCGGCAGCAGCTTTTGCCGGAGCGGCTTTGGCGGCGGCCGGCTTGGCAGCAGGTTTAGCCGCAGCAGCTTTGGCCGGGGCCTTGGCAGCTGCAGTGCGAGCTGGAGCCTTGGCGGCAGCTGGCTTGGCAGCTGCGGTTCGAGCTGGAGCCTTGGCGGCGGCAGCCCGAGCAGGTGCCTTGGCCGGTGCCTTGGCAGCGGGTTTTGCAGCCACCTTGGCCGCAGGTTTGGCTGCAGCTTTCGCAGGTGCCTTGGCAGCGGCAGGTTTAGCCGATTTGGCCGCGACCGCGCGCTGGTCCAGTGCCTTGCCAGCCGCTTCGCGCACCTTGCCAACACCCTGGGCCAGTTTCAGGCTTTCCTGAGCATCGCGCTTGAGTTGCTGAATATAAGTACGGGTCTGCGTCTGGCGGTCCTTGAGCGCATCGAGCAGCCCTTCAAGTTCACCGATGGCTTTCTGCGCCTTGCCCTGTGCCTTGGCTTTGCCTGCCTTGGCCGCGTCCTGCAACTTCAGGCGACCGTTATGCAGTTTCTCCTGGGCCTTGACGCGTTGCTTTTCCAACTTGGCCAGCAGTTTTTCCGCATCAGCCAGCGCTTGCGAGCAGGCATCTTCCAAATGTTCGAGCAGGCTGCCCGAAAGTTGTTGGAGCAGGTGTAACGGCGTACTTACTGGCTTCTTTTTAGCCGACATGGTTTACCTCCTGGCTGACGAGTTTGCGGCTCATACTATGCTTCTGCTGCTACTGCCGCTAGGGCATGTGACAGTATCACTCGCGCCGCGTTGCATGCCTGGGCAAAGTTGTTATCTTGCAGCTCCGTGCAAGTGTAGTTGCTTAACAAATCGCTGCTGATATTTACGCATTGCTGTCCAACGAGACTGGCATACTTCATCGCTCATTGAGCTGGAGTTGAGCATGCCTCGTTATCTTGTATTAGGCCTGTGCCTGGTGGCGCCCTTCGCCCTGGCCACCCCCGATGCTGCCCCCAACGGCGACCCTGACCTTGCCTACAGCCTTGGCGCCAGCCTGGGCGAACGCCTGCGCCAGGAGGTCCCTGGGCTGCAGCTGGAGGCATTGGTCGAAGGCCTGCGCCAGTCCTATCAGAACCAGCCACTGAAACTCGACAAGGCACGCATGCAAGCGATTCTGCAGCAGCATGAAGCGCAGGCGGGCAACGCAGCCGAGCAGGCCGAAGTGACGCAGCTGCAAGCGATCGAAGCGCGCTTTATGGCCAATGAACGCGCACGTGCCGGCGTGCATGAGCTGCCAGAAGGAGTGCTTTACAGTGAGCTGAGCAGCGGCAATGGCGCACAGCCAAAAGCCAACGGCAAGGTGCAGGTGCGCTATGTCGGCAGGCTGCCGGACGGCTCGGTATTCGACCAGAACCAGCAGCCGCAATGGTTCAGCCTGGACTCGGTGATCGAAGGCTGGCAGGTGGCGTTGCCGCAGATGAAAGTGGGCTCGAAATGGCGCCTGGTGATCCCTTCTGCCCAAGCCTACGGTGCCGAGGGCGCAGGTGACCTGATCGCGCCCTTCACACCGCTGGTTTTCGAAATCGAGCTGCTGGCGGTCGGTGACTGATACAGGCCTCAGGCCTGGACCACGCCCTCTTCCTTGTGCGCGGTGTGCAGCACCTCGATCAGGCAGTCTTCCAGCTCGAAGCGCTCGTGCAGCAGGCTGCCGAGCTTGCCAAGTTTCTCGGCGAAGCGCTCGGTATCCGTGCACTCGCCCTTCTCGCAGTGGTCATTGAAGGCCAATGCGATCTGGGTGATGTCGTTGATCCTTGGGTTTATTTCTTCAGCCAGTTTCAAGGCCTTCTCGTCACCGAATGCCTTGGCCTCGGTGACCAGTTGCTCGCTGACTTCGAAATGCCAGGCCGACACGTAATCGACCAACACCGCGCAAAAATCGCGGTTCTTGTCCTTGTCTGCAAAAGCCGGCTTGGCATCGCGCAAGGCGCGGAAAGCCTGAACCAGCTCCTCTCGTTCCTTGAGCCAGCGGTCGATCAGCTTGTGAACCCCACCCCAGCGTTCCTGGGCGTTCTGACAACTATCGAGCATGGCGATCTCTTCCCTTCTGGGTAGATGCCGCTGCACCTCGCACCACGACCATGCAGCACAAAGGTGACATCAGCAGGACGGCATCGAGCAGTTGTGTTTTCAGTATGCGTGCTGGGAGATTATTCCCGCGCGTGCTGACCATCAAGGTACGCAGCAGACAAAGTTCATACAAGCGTTTAATACCCCTGCGCAGCACCACTGGTCGCGCTAGCGCCAAGGCCTTGCGCTGGGTCAAGTTTTGCCAAGGGTGCGGAAACGATACGCCAGCAAGAAGACCACGGGCAGCGTCGCCAGCAGCACGAAAGTCAGCAGGCTCCACTCGGGCAAAGTGAGCTCAAGAAAGCTCCAGGTCAGGGAGCTGCAGTCCGGGCCACCCAGCAGCAACTGCCGGGCCACTTCGCGCCAGGGCTGTTCGAACACAGGACAGGCCGATGATGGGCAAGCATGGCTGGCAGGGTCGGCCCCCTGTAACCAGACATGCCGCGCCGCCAGTAGCGCCCCCAGGCACGAACTGGCCAGCGCTGCCCATGCATATCGCCGAACGCCTACCGAGCCGGGCGCATGCACAGCGGCGCAAAGGCAGATCGCGGCATACACGCCCAACAGCACACGCTGGCTGAAACACAGCGGGCAAGGCATCAGCCCGAGGGTCACTTCCAGGTAGAAGGAGGCGACCAGCACAGCCAACGAGGCCAGGCAGGCGGGAAGAAAAAACGTGCGCAGACGGGCCGACATGGATGATGGAGGTCCGGTGGTGAATGAAGTGGCTTGAAACGGTAGAGGAAAGACGCGCTTTGTTTCAAGGCAAGACAGCGGCGAGAAGTCACTGAGCGAAGGGGGAAATTTCCAACTGAGCTGTAGGAGAATTCTTTGGAATGCTGATGGAGATGTAACCTGATGCGCTAGGGAAATTACCTGCACCCTGGGCCCGCGCCTCAGCGCGGGCCCAGGGGTCGGTCATGCGCGCATGCCCTCTGGCAATGGCAATGCCAGCAGGCGCTCATCGAGCAGGCCCAGCCCTTCCTGGAACAGCTGGTTGCTACGCTCGGTCTCGCCCAGTCCGGCCAGCAACCTGGCAAGCTCGGCACAGGTTTCCGGATTGCGCTCCATGCGCAGGCTGCTTTCCAGGTAATCGCGGGCCTTGCCCCACAGACGATTCTGCAAGCTCAGGCGACCGAGCGTGAGCAGCAGGCTTGGATCCTCCGGGTGATCCTTGAGCCAGGCTTCGGCCGTCTGCAACTGACGCGCCGGGTCATCGCCGCGCACCAAACCATACAGGCGCGCCAGATGGCTCTCGTAGTCACGCTTGAGTGCGCTACGCAGTACCTGCTCGGCCTCGCCCTGGGCACCCACCTGACGCAACTGCTCGGCATAAGCCAGTACCAGCTGCGGCTCCTGGCGCTGCGCCGAGGTCAATTGCTGCCAAGCACGCTCCAGTGACTGGCGAGCGCTCTGCGAATCCTCGCCACGGGTGGCCGCCAGGTTCAGGTTCTGGCCCCAGGCACGCTGCTCCAAGGCGGCAAGCTCGTTGACCGGGAGCACCTTGTGCTTGCGCAGGTCGGGCAACAGACGAATCAAGGCCGACCAGTCGCCACGCTCCAGGTACAGGCGCTGCAGCAGGCGCAGCACCTGATTGTTCTGCGGATGCCGCTCTTGCATGGCCAGCAGGGTTTCCAGGGCGCCATCGCTTTCGCCACGGTCCATCTGCAACTGTGCGTGGGTCAGGGCAATGGCCAGCTCGGCCTGGGGCTGCCGCTCCAGGGCGCGCTCGAGCAGGCTGTCGCTGTCTTGTGCGCGGCCCTGTTCATTGGCCGCGCGCGCTGCACCGAGGTAGTACAGCAGCGGTTGGCGTTCAGCCTCGGCGGCACGGTGCAGGTGGCGCTGCGCGCTGGCCCAGCGGCCCTCGGCGAGGTCCAGCTGGCCCTGTTCGATGGCAATGCGCACGCGTCGGCTACGGTTGCGCCGCGACCACGGGTTGACCACACCACTGGAGGTCAGTACCAGGCCCACCAGGTAACGCAGCAGCCACACCAGCGCGACGATGGCGACCAGCGCGGCGAGCGCGGCCCACAGCCCGGACTGGTAGCGGAAGCCACCATAGGAAATCAGCACGTAGCCACTGTGCTTGGCCACCGCGATGCCCAGCGCCGCAGCGATCACGATCGCCAGCACCGCCAGCAGGTAGACACGCTTCATGGCTTGCCCCCTTCGTTTTCGGCGGGCAGGTGGCGGCGCTGAATGTAGGCCTGTACCGCTGCCAGGCTCTCGCTCAAGTCAGGGGTCACCACCGAGACCGGCTGATCGGCCAGCGCGTTGAGGCTGTCGAGCATGGCCTTGCTCTGCGGGTTGTCGGCGTTGAAGTTGGCCAGCAGCACGCTGCGCGCGTCATCCAGGGCCTGGGTGTAGACCTTGGCCTCGCCGTTCAGCGCTGCCCACTGGGCTTGTTCGATGGTCAGGCTCAGGGCCAGGCGTAGCTGGTTGAGCGACTGCCCGGCAAGCAGCGGCCGCACATTCTCGTCGGCGTCGAAATCGATCTGGAAGTACTTGGAGATCTCGGCCCACCACTGCGACAGCCGGCTGGCCCCATCGCCATCGGCGGTCAGGGCGCCGAGCGCATCGGCATTGCTGTCGAACTCCGGCGACTGGGCGCTGAGCTGCTGCACCAGGTCGCGCTGGGCGGCCAACTTGAGGAACAGGCCGGTGCGGTCCGGTTGCTGGGTGCTGTTAAGCGTCGCCAGGCTGCGCGCCAGTTGCTCGCGGGCGGCGAAGGCGCCAGGGTCGCTCTGCTCGCGAAGGATCTCGTCGGCGCCTTCGACCAGCGCCTTGGCACTGGTGATGTCCTGCAACGCCGAGAGGCGCAGGGTGGCCAGGCGCAACAGGTGCTCGGCCTCGGCCAGACGCCATTCCTTGCGGCTCTCGCCCAATACGGTTTCCAGGCGCTGGCTGAGGCGTTGCTGGTCGCCCTGCAGTTGCGCCACCAGGCGGCGGCGGTCTTCCAGCTCGCTGGCGGCCGGCAGGCTGGCCAACTGGGCGCTGATCTGCTGCTCGCGCTGCTGCAGCGCGGCAGCGCGCTGGTTCAACGCCTCCAGATGCTGGCCCTGGTTCACTTCACTGCCTTGCAGCTGCCGCACCTGCCAGACGCCCCAACCGCCCACCGCAACCCCGGCAGCGCCCACCAGTAACGCCAGCAGGGCCAGGCCGCTGCCAGAGCGTTTGGCGGATGGAGTGGTAACCGGTTGCGTCGGCTCCTGGGCCGACGGCTGATCATTGTTCGACAAGACAGTTTCGCTCACGTATCCATCCTTTGCATGGGGGCACTCCGCTCTGAGCTTAGCGCCTTAAGAGGCAGGTGCAG
>Ga0160431_100423_pt1 | contig 19364 bp, 13 predicted proteins | sample HID1971K_E0MG_FD_108212 | JGI IMG/M metagenome (GOLD analysis project Ga0160431, IMG submission 108212) | Enriched millipede-associated microbial communities from UW Madison campus, WI, USA - HID1971K_E0 MG | ecosystem: Host-associated > Arthropoda: Insects > Digestive system > Unclassified ...
CCTGAGCGCCGTCCACCAGAACAACAAAGAGATCCTGACCATGGCATTGACCCGCGAACAGATGGCGCAACGCGTCGCCCGTGAACTGAAGGACGGCTACTACGTCAACCTCGGCATCGGCATCCCGACCCTGGTGGCCAACTACGTGCCTGCCGACATGGATGTGATGCTGCAGTCGGAAAACGGCCTGCTCGGCATGGGCGAGTTCCCCACCGAAAGCACCATCGATGCCGACATGATCAACGCCGGCAAGCAGACCGTCACCGCCCGCCGCGGCGCCTCGATCTTCGACTCGGCACAATCCTTCGCCATGATCCGTGGCGGCCACGTCGACCTCACCGTGCTCGGCGCCTTTGAAGTGGATGTGCAGGGCAACATCGCCTCGTGGATGATCCCAGGCAAGCTGGTCAAGGGCATGGGTGGCGCCATGGACCTGGTGGCCGGCGCCGACAACATCATCGTCACCATGACCCATGCGTCCAAGGACGGCGAGTCCAAGTTGCTGTCCCAGTGCAGCCTGCCGTTGACCGGCGCTGGCTGCATCCGCAAGGTGCTGACCGACCTGGCCTACCTGGAAATCGAAGATGGCGCCTTCATCCTGCGCGAGACCGCGCCGGGTGTGAGCGTCGAGGAAATCATCGAGAAAACCGCCGGCAAGCTGATCGTCCCCGACGATGTGAAGGAAATGACTTTCTGATTTCACCCGCTGTGCACTGACCCCTGTTGGAGCGGGTTTACCCGCGAATGCGAAGGCCACGAATCCCGAGCATTTGCAGGTAGACCTGTTCCCGCAGGGTTTTTGCGTTGTTTCTGCTGTCCGATAACACCAATAAAAGGAAGTAACCGTGGACGTAACCGTGGCCGCTGAAATGCAAGACAGCCGCTCCGCCCGCTTTGCCTTGCGCTGTTCCAACTGGGCCGAACGCTGGTTTCCCGACTCCTGGGTATTCGCTGCCCTCGCGGTGATGCTGGTATGCATTGGCGCCCTGGCCATGGGCGCCAGGCCTACCGATACCGCCAAAGCCTTCGGCGATGGCTTCTGGAGCTTGATCCCGTTCACCATGCAGATGGCTTTCGTGGTAATCGGTGGCTATGTGGTGGCCAGCTCGCCGCCTGCCGCGCGGCTCATCGATCGCCTCGCGCGGCTGCCGAGCAATGGCCGCTCTGCCGTATGCTGGGTGGCGCTGATCTCGATGCTGGCGTCGCTGCTCAACTGGGGGCTGTCGCTGGTGTTCGCAGGCCTTCTGGTGCGTGCGCTGGCGCGTCGCAGCGAGCTGAAGATGGACTACCGCGCCGCCGGTGCCGCTGCCTACCTGGGCCTTGGCGCTGTCTGGGCCCTGGGCCTGTCGTCCTCTGCGGCGCAGTTGCAGGCGAATCCGGGCAGCCTGCCGCCGTCGATCCTGTCGATCACCGGGGTGATTCCGTTCACCGAAACGATTTTCCTGTGGCAGTCCGGGGTGATGCTGGTGGTGTTGGTCATCGTCTCGCTGGTCATTGCCTATGCCACCGCGCCTGGGCCGAACAGCGCGCGCAGCGCTGAAGCCTGCGGCGTCGACCCAAGCTTCACGGCACCGGCTACCCCCAAGCGCACCCGCCCAGGCGAATGGCTTGAATACAGCCCGATCCTGATCCTGCTGCTGGTGGCCCTGGCGGGCGGCTGGTTGTACCAGGAGTTCGCCACCAAGCCGGCGATCACCGCGATTTCCGGGCTCAATACCTACAACCTGCTGTTCATCATGCTCGGCGCCTTGCTGCACTGGCGCCCGCGCAGCTTCCTCGATGCGGTCGCCCGCGCCGTCCCGACCACGACCGGGGTGCTGATCCAGTTCCCGCTGTACGGTTCCATCGCGGCCATTCTTACCACGGTGAAAGGTGTCGACGAGCAGACTCTGGCCCATCACATCTCGCTGTTCTTCACCCAGATCGCCACCCATGACACCTATGCACTGCTGATGGGCGTGTATTCGGCCGTGCTCGGCTTCTTCATCCCTTCGGGCGGTGGCAAGTGGATCATCGAGGCGCCCTACGTGATGATGGTGGCCAACGACCTGCAGTACCATCTGGGCTGGGCGGTGCAGATCTACAACGCCGCCGAGGCGCTGCCGAACCTGATCAACCCGTTCTACATGCTGCCGCTGCTGGGGGTATTGGGGCTCAAGGCGCGGGACCTGATCGGTTTCTCGTTCGTGCAGCTGCTGGTGCATGTTCCGCTGGTGCTGGTGTTGCTATGGGCGTTGGGTACCACGTTGCAGTACGTGCCGCCGGTGATGCCTTGAGGTCGATTGACTGACAGCGAACCTGTGGGGGCGCGTAGATTTACAGGACTTGGTTCAACAGTGCTGCCAATTTCGCACGGCCTGGCTCATCCAGCCCGAATACCTGTCGGCGGCATTCACCTACAGGCAGCCCAGTACTGCACGACAGCGGCGAGTGAGGGCCGATCGATGATCGAGGTATCGCGGTTCTGGCGGGATGCGGCATTACCCTTCGTCGAGGCTCGACATGTGGGCGATGGGCGCAAGGTGTGCCATGCGGCCCACTCCCATGAGAGCTTTTGCATCGGCGTGGTCACCGGTGGGCGCAGCACTTACCTGAGTGGCGCTCAACGGGTGGAGATCAGTGCCGGTACCACGGTGCTGATGAACCCAGGCGTGGTGCACGCCTGCAACCCGATCACGGGGCTGCCCTGGTCGTACCTGATGCTGTATGTCGACATGCCGTGGTTGCAGTCTCAAGGCTTCGAGCTGCCCACGCAGACCCTGAGCACTTCGCCCGAGTTGTACCGTGAGCTGTTGCAACTGTTCGCCGACCTGTTCGACGGCGAGAGCGATTTTCGGGAGGCCCGAATGGCGAGTTTTTTCAAGGCGCTGTCGGGTTTTTTGCAGAATGCCGCGAGTCAGACAGGAGCCGACCACCCACGGCTGGATGCAGCTGCGGCCTTCATTCGTGCCCATCGTGTCGACCCGCTGAGCCTGGAAGACATCTGTGCTGCCAGCGGTCTGTCCCGGTCCTATCTGATTCGAGCCTTCCGTCAGCGGTTTGGGCTGACGCCGCATGGTTACCTGCTTGACCAGCGTGTTCAGCATGCGCGGGCGCAATTGCGCCGGGGGAGGGCGATTGCCGACGTGGCGGCCGAGGCGGGGTTTTCTGATCAGGCTCACCTGCAGCGGGCGTTCAAGCAGCATCTGGCGGCCACGCCTGGGCATTATCGCAATGCTCAGGCGTGAGTGCCGGCGATAAGGCCGGTCGAGCCAGCCTCAGACAACCAGGTACCCCGCGCTGATCACCAGCAGTACAGCCAAACCGCGATTTAGCAGCCGCAAGTACCGAGGCTCACCCAGGTATTGCCGAATGACACTCCCAGCCCACGCCCAACTGGCAACGGAGACGAAACACACCGGCCCATAGATCCACGTGAACAACCACAACAGCTGCTGCTCCCCATCGGTATAGGCCCCCACGCCCGCGACCGCCGCCAGCCAGGCCTTGGGATTCAGCCACTGCATCGCTGCGCCTTGCCAGGCAGACGGCGCATGCTGACGCTGACCACCGCTCAACCGGCCATCATCGCGGGCCAGCTTCCAGGCCATGTACAGCAGAAATGCCACGCCGCCCCAGTGCAGCGCCACGCTGAGCAATGGCCAACGCAGCAAGACCTCGTGCAGCCCCAGCCCCACCAGCACCAGCAACAGGCAGAATCCCAGCGTTGCGCCAGTCACATGCGCCAGGCTCGCCCGCAGCCCGTGGTGAGCGCCACTGCCCAGGGCGACGATATTGACCGGACCGGGGGAGATCGATGCCGCCAGTGCGAAAGCGGCCATGGAAAGGGACAGGCTCATCGGGTTTTCTCCGTAAGGTGAACAATGCCCGTCATCCTGCTGCCGCACCTGCCAGGTGTATTGAAGAAAAGTCCCCCGAGGATCTGTTACAGCTTTTGTAATATTTTCGCGCTTTCAGAAAAACCTGCTGACCTTGTAGGATCGACCTCCCTAATTGTTATCAAGGTCCCCATGCGCACCTTCGCGGAGCCCCCCAGTCCCTGGCCATCCCGGCCATCCTTCCCCCGTCTTCGTGACGCTTCCCTCGTGAGTACCCGCTAATGGAATGGCTTGCCGACCCTACGGCCTGGCTAGGCCTGTTGACGCTGATCGTCCTCGAGCTGGTGCTGGGTATCGACAACCTGGTGTTCATCGCCATCCTGGCCGACAAGCTGCCCCCCCATCAGCGCGACCGAGCGCGGGTGATCGGCCTTAGCCTGGCCCTGATCATGCGTCTGGGCCTGCTGGCCAGCATCTCGTGGATGGTCACACTGACTGCGCCGCTGTTCGAGGTGATGGGCAAGAGCTTCTCTGGCCGTGACCTGATCATGCTGTTCGGTGGTGTGTTCCTGTTGTTCAAGGCCACCATGGAGCTGCATGAACGGCTGGAGGGTCATGTCACCCAGGCCAGTGGTGCGGTACGGCATGCTGCCTTCTGGCCGATCGTGGCGCAGATCGTGGTGCTGGACGCCGTGTTCTCGCTGGATGCGGTCATTACCGCCGTGGGCATGGTCGAACACCTGTCGGTGATGATGATCGCGGTGATCTTCTCGATCGGCATCATGATCGTCGCCAGCAAGCCACTGACCCGCTTCGTCAATGCCCACCCGACGGTGATCATGCTGTGCCTGGGCTTCCTGATGATGATCGGCTTCAGCCTGACCGCCGAAGGCCTGGGCTTCCACATCCCGAAAGGCTACCTGTATGCGGCGATCGGCTTCTCGATCCTCATCGAGCTGTTCAACCAGCTGGCCCGTGCCCGCCGCAAGCGCAGCCTGCAGCAGCACCGGCCGCTGCGTGAGCGCACGGCCCATGCGGTGCTGCGACTGCTGGGCGGGCGCCGGGTCGAAGCCGACGAGGTGGGCGAGGAAATCGCCGACCTGGTGGAAGGCGGTGATGAGCAGGTGCTGTTCGACCGTCGCGAGCGGGTGATGATCAGCGGCGTGCTGAACCTTGCCGAAAGGCCGATCCGCACCGCGATGACCGCGCGTGCCGAAGTCGATGTACTCGACCTTGCGCAGGATGCAGCGGCTATCACCGCGGCCCTGGCCGACTCGCCATACTCGCGCTTGCCGTTGATCCGCGACGGTCGCATCGACGAGCCGCTGGGCTTCGTGCACAAGAAGGAGCTGCTCAAGGAGTTCCTGTCGGGCAGTGAACCCGACCTCGAGCGCATGGCGCATGCACCGTTGAACCTGTTGGAAAGCTTCAGCATCCTCAATGCCCTGGAGCAAATGCGCAGCCAATCGACGCACATTGCCTTCGTGGTCAACGAATTTGGCGACTTCACCGGATTGTTGACCATGACCGACATTCTCGAGTCGATTGCCGGTGAGTTGCCGGACGCCAGCGAGGTGGAAGGCCCGGCGATCATCGAGGAGGAGGGCAGCTTCGTTGTCAGCGGTGCTCTCAACCTGAGCCAGGTGCAGGCACGTACCGGCTTCGCCGCCCGCGCGACCGAGGACTACCAGACCCTGGCGGGCCTGGTGATGAGCCTTCTGGATCGCCTCCCGGTGGTCGGTGACCACCTGGCCTGGAACGGCTGGAGCATGACCGTGGTGGCGGTGGAGGAGCGCCGGGTGCGCCAGGTGCGCCTTACACCGAGCGCCGACGCTGACGCAGCAGGTGCTTGAAGCCCTCAAGCACCAGTACCAGCACCGCGGCCCAGATCGGCAGGTAGGTCAACCACTGGTCCGGGCCGATGGTCTCGCCCAGTAGCAGCGCAACGCCGACCAGCAGCACAGGCTCCACGTAGCTGAGCAGGCCGAACAGGCTGAACGGCAACAAGCGGCTGGCCAGCACGTAGGCGATCAGCGCCGTGGCGCTGATCGCGCCGAGCAGCGGGATCAGGCCGTAGAGGCCAGGGTGCGCCAGCAGGTCGGTTCGGCTTAGCGGCCCCTGGCTTACGAAGTACAGCGCCCAGGGCAGCAGCAGGCACATGTCGCACCACAGGCCACCGAGGTGGTCGGTGCGGCAGCGCCGACGCAGGACGAAGTAGATCGGGTAGCCGATCGTCACCACCAGCGTCTCCCAGGCGAAGCTGCCATTTTGGTACAACTCATGTCCAACGCCCAGGGCGGCGCAGCTGACTGCCACTTTCTGCAGGCGCGACAGGCGTTCGCCATAGGCCAGGCGACCGGTCAGAACCATCGCCAACGGCAGGAGGAAGTAACCCATCGACACTTCCAGGCTGCGCCCGTGAAGCGGGGCCCAGAGGAACAGCCACAACTGCACGCCCATCAACCACGAAGTGCCGACCATGCCCAGCAGCAGGACGGGCGTCTGGCGCAGGCGCGAGAGCAATTCACCAACCCGCTTCCAGTCCTTGCTCACCAGCATGAACAAGGTCAGGCAAGGGAGGGTGAGCAGGGTGCGCCAGCCGAAGATCTCCTCGCCGTCGAGCGGGGTGAGCAAGGAGGTATAGAAATACATCACGGCGAACAGACAAGACGCCATGACCGAACAGAAGATGCCTTTTGACACGAATGCCTCGAATGGGGGAGTGAGCGAGCGGATCAGCCGCGCATGATCTCAGTAGGCGCGTCCTGCGGCAACCGCGCGACGCCTGGGCGGTTGGCCAATGCCTGGAGGAACTCGGCGGCCGGCATCGGCCGGCCGAACAGGTAGCCCTGCTGGAAGTCGACCCCGTGATGGGCCAGGTAGTCGCGTTGCACCTCGCTTTCCACGCCTTCGGCGACCAGGCCGAGGCCCAGCTTGGCGGACAGTTCGATGACGCTGTCGAGTATGTGCTGGGACAGCGCATCACCCCCGATCATGGCCACGAAGCTCTGGTCGATCTTGAGGTAATCGACCTTGAACTGGCGCAGGTAGTTGAGGCTCGACTGGCCGGTGCCGAAGTCATCGATGGCAATCATCACGCCCATTTCATGCAGTTTTTCGAACAGGTCCAGGGCGACCGGGGTGGCTTCGATCAGCTTGCGTTCCGTCAGCTCCAGGGTCAGCAGCACACGGCCGGGCGGGAAGTGCTGCAAGAAGGTGCGGCAATCGTCGAGCAGGCCGTAGTCGCGACAATGGTCGGCAGTGATGTTGATACCAATGTGAAAGCCATCTTCCAGCAGCGCAGCGTACGGGGCCAGGCTTTGCGCAGTGTGCAGCATCAGCGCCCGGGTCATGTCGACGATCTGCCCGCTGTGCTCGGCATAAGGGATGAACAGGTCCGGGCGAACCAGGCCTTCTCTGGGGTGGTTCCAGCGCATCAGCACTTCGGCGCCTGCCCAGCGGTAGTCGTCCTTGCGTACCACCGGCTGGAAATACGGCAGGAATTCGTCGGCCTCCAGGGCGCGCTGCAGTTCGGCGCGTGGCGAGTTGGCGCGGCGAATCTGCCAGCGGCACGCGGTACCGGCCACCACGCCCAGCAATAGCAGCAGGCTGAGCAGGGCTGGGTAGTGGCTGCGCAGCAACTGGCCTGGCGTGTCACTGCTGTAACCACCGTGCACGCTGAACGGATAGCGTGTCGAGCTTTGAGTCACCTCGGCGACAGGTGCGCTGGGCAATTGGCCTTGTTGCACCAGCCCATCCTTGCTCATCCAGTCATCGCCCACGCGCAGTTGCAATTGCTGGTCGTGGCCGATCAGGCGCAGCGCGGTCATCAGGTGTTCGCCATCCACGGTGGTAATGGCGCCAGCATCGCCTTTGCTGGCGCGGTATACCAACAAGGCGTAGCCTGGTGTGACCGAGTTGCCATCCATCAGCCACAACTTGCCGTCGGTGTAGTCGCCAGGGTCGACGGGCTCATTGAAGCTGCCAAACAGCGATGTGCAATAGAGCGCGTTGTGTTCGAACAGGTTGGTCGAACGCACGTAGGCATTGCGGGTGACCTGGGCGCGCAGCGCCAGTTGGGCAGCATCACACGGGGTGCCGGCGAGGGGCAACAAGGTTTGGGCGGTGCTGGAAAGGGTATCGAGGATGCGCTCTATCTGCTCAACCACCTGGCGCACGGTGGCCTGGCTGTCGCTACGCAGTTCGCGCTCGACCTGCCAGTTCATCACGATCAGGCCGAAACCCAGCGGTAACGCGCCTACGAACCAGGGGAGCAAAGTGCGCCAACTCCAGCGGGCAGGGCGTTTAACGGTAAGCGGCATGCTGGCCTAATCTTGTGAAAGTGAACCTGCTGATGATAGCCGCTAGCAGGCGTCGACGGAGAACAAAAGCGCGACAAAGGAATTTACGCACTGTAGAATCGGTTTACGATTACAACAATAAGGTCCTTTTTGCCGAAGGATCGATCCCACCGAGAATGGGTCCATATGAGAAACCCAGGCTTCAAGCTGATCATTGGTGACTTCCTCGCCCGCAGCGTGCGCGGTATCCCGTGTTCTCCGCCATTGCCGCTCCACATCCCACGCATTCAATAATCTTTCGCTGCAGATGAGGACACGAACATGGCTGATATCTTTGAAAACCCAATGGGCCTGATGGGCTTCGAATTCATCGAACTGGCTTCGCCGACCCCTGGAATACTGGAGCCGGTGTTCGAGATACTCGGTTTCACCAAGGTGGCCAGCCACCGATCCAAGGATGTGCACCTGTACCGCCAGGGCGGCATCAACCTGATCCTCAACAACGAGCCCAAGAGCCTCGCCTCGTACTTTGCCGCAGAGCATGGTCCTTCGGTCTGTGGCATGGCCTTCCGTGTGCGCAACGCCCACGAGGCGTACGCCCGTGCGTTGGAGCTGGGCGCCCAGCCGGTGGAGATCGAAACCGGCCCGATGGAGCTGCGACTGCCGGCGATCAAGGGTATCGGTGGTGCGCCGCTGTACCTGATCGACCGCTTCGAGGAAGGCAGTTCCATCTACGATATCGACTTCAACTTCATTGAAGGCGTTGACCGCAACCCCGTGGGAGCTGGCCTGAAGGTCATCGATCACCTGACCCACAACGTCTACCGTGGGCGCATGACCTACTGGGCCGGGTTCTACGAAAAACTGTTCAATTTCCGCGAGATCCGCTACTTCGACATCAAGGGCGAATACACGGGCCTGACGTCCAGGGCCATGACCGCGCCCGACGGGATGATCCGTATTCCACTGAACGAAGAGTCGTCCAAGGGCGCCGGCCAGATCGAAGAATTCCTGATGCAGTTCAACGGTGAAGGCATTCAGCACGTGGCCTTCCTCACCGATGACCTGCTCAAGACCTGGGATGCCCTGAAGGGCTGCGGCATGCGCTTCATGACCGCGCCACCGCAGACCTACTACGAGATGCTCGAAGAGCGCCTGCCTGGGCACGGTGAACCGGTCGACCAGTTGCAAGCCCGGGGTATTCTGCTTGACGGCGCTTCCGAGGCGGGTGACAAGCGTCTTTTACTGCAGATTTTCTCCGAAACCTTGCTGGGCCCGGTGTTCTTCGAATTCATCCAGCGCAAAGGTGATGATGGCTTCGGTGAAGGCAACTTCAAGGCGCTGTTCGAATCCATCGAGCGTGACCAGGTTCGTCGTGGCGTGCTCAACGTAGAATGAAGGCAAGGTAACGCCGTCAACGTTGCTTGACGGCGTTATCCCTTTGAAAGCCGCGTCGCCACATTGCCCAGAATATGACAAAGCCCGTGACTATTCCGATAAGTACCAGGGAGGGAAGCACCAGGATCATCGACTGGCGTGCCTCCTGCGCCGAGTAGCCTTCTGCATAACCCACTTTGACCGTATAGCCATATCGATCCGAAACCGCCTGTTGGAAATACTCGGTTTGCGAGGGCCGGGTCAGGTCGCGGGAATCTCCATTCCAGATATAGGCATCGCCTACTTCGAGCAGCAACGTCAAACCGTCTTGAAAACCCTTGAGTTCAGCACGCAGCTGTTCCGCGTAAGCGGTTGCCACCGCGCTGAAGTCATCGCTGCGAAGCTTGTAGGTGAGAAGGGCGCCCCTCGGTGTCAGTTCAGGATCGACAATCAGTTGTAGCGGTGCGTGTGCCTCTGCGAAAAGTATTGCGCTGTCAGCTACACCTGGCATTGAACTGCAGTAGACCTCATCATTTCGAATCAAGACGAGTGAGCGCAAGTACCGGGTCTCAGTGACTTGTTTGATCAGGTTTGGTTTCACCACGGTACAAGGCTGGTCTGCCAGCGCCAGGGCATTGGCGGCACGAGCATGCAACCTGTCCAGTGAGAGATCGACGGAGTAGATCGCTTCCTGCAATGAAATCCGTGCATTTTCCGCGAGCTTTCGATCTTGTTGATAGACCATCACCGCCAGGCCTGATGCGACCGGTATCAAGGCGATGGACAAGATCAACAGCAGCTCCAGCATGGAGCGACCGATCATGGTGGTTCTTGACATAGGCCTAGGCCCTCCGCTTGTAGGCTGTCCGGTATGGCAGTCGAACGAAGAGCCTAGGAAAAGCGCGGCGGGTCTACTGTAATCTCCGGCCGTTTTTACCGGGTGAAGCGAGATGTCGGTGCGTAGGACGCGTCAGGTTTGAGCTGATCCAAAACCTTCTTTGCCAACAACGGCGTGGATTGTGGGTTTTGCCCCGTGATCAGGCGTTCGTCGGTCACCACGAACGGTGCCCAAGGATCGTCATGTTTGCTGTAGATACCTCCACGAGCGCCCAACTCGTTTTCAGTCAGGAACGGAACAACTTTATCCAGTTCGACGAGCTTTTCTTCGGTATTGGAAAAACCCGTGATCTTGCGATCCTTGAGCAACAAGCTGTTGTCGCTGAGCTTGATGTTCAGCAGGCCTGCCACACCGTGACACACCGCAGCGACGATGCCGTTATTTTCGTAGATGCGGCGCGCCAGCTCCTGCAGCGGTTGATCATCAGGGAAGTCATACATCACCCCATGGCCACCGGTGTAGTAAATGGCGCCGTACTCGTCGGCCTTGACCTGGCCCGGAGACAATGAGGCGCCCAGGCGGTTCATGAACGACTTGTCGTCGTACCATTCCCAGTCCAGTTCCGGAGCCATTTGCAGGCTGTGCGGATCGATAGGCACGTAACCGCCATTGGGGCTTACATAGTCGACGGTACATCCTGCTCGCTGCACTTCGTCAACGAAATGCACGGCCTCACCCAGCCACAGGCCGGTAGCCCGATTCAGCTTGGGGTACTTGGCGGTGTTGGTCAGCACCACAAGAATTTTCTTGCTCATCACCACACTCCGGTCTGTAGTAATACGCAATTTCGCGCCAAGATACAGGGGAACCTAATGAGCATAGCTGCCGGTTGCATCCGCGCACACCTTGCATCGCATGGTAGTACTATTGTCCGGGATCATTTGGTTATACCGGCCTTGGCAAATCTGTTGCCTGCCCCGTATTGCCAGCGCTGGAACAGGGAACGGCTAATGCCCGAGTCGCATGTCCACTCAGGGCCTCAATGGAATCTTGAAAATGGTCGCTAAAGGCAGTCGGCGTAAATCCTCGGTCTCTGGCATTCAGTTGGTGTCCCAGGCATCCGCTATGCACGAAATGAGCGAGCGCATCGTCACCCACGACTGGCACCGAACTGCCCTGGGGCCGTTGCCGAAATGGGAGGCACCTTTGCGCCTAGCGGTCGACGCCATGCTCATGTCGCCCTTTCCCAGTGCCGTGGTCTGGGGGCCCGAGTTGACGGTGATCCACAACAGTGCGTACGTGAGATTGCTCGATGGCCTCGCCATTGCGCTGGGAAAGCGCTTCGACGCGTTGTGGGAGAAGGACTGGGATAACGTGGGGCCATGGGTGTTCAAGGCCCTGCAAGGCCAGGCCAGCTTCGTCGAGGACCAACCGCTGTGGATCGCCTGCGCCAACACCGCTGCCCAGGGCTGGTATGCCTTCAGCTACACACCGATCTGCGACGAGCAGCGGGAGGTAGCAGGGTTCCTGCACACGGTCATCGAGACGACCGCCAGCGTCGAGGCGCTGGGCAAGTGGCGTGAGCAGGCGCAGGCTTTCGAACAACAGATCAAACGCTATCTGGTCGATCGCGAATCCATGTGGCAATTGTCACGCGATGCCATGATCACCGTCAGCCGCGATCTCAAGCTGCAGGCGGCCAACCCGACCTGGCACCGCACTCTCGGGTGGTCCGAAGAATACATTAAGGACTTGCCGATCCTGGAGTTGGTCCACCCGGCAGATCGGTCCGAAGTGGAGCTGGCAGCGACCGTTTTCCTGAAAGACCAATCGATCGAAATGCTGGAAACCCGCGTGCGCCATTTCGATGGGCACTACCGCTGGTTCCGTTGGACTGCCAAGTTCGACGGCACCTTCCTGACCGCAGTGGGGCAAGACATTACCGCTGAACGTGAAGCGCTCATGCGCCAGTCCCAGGCCCTGATGCGCAGCAACCAGCAGTTGGAGGTGGTGAGTCACCTGGCAGGCGGCATGGCCCATGAGATGAACAACTTGTTGTCGGGCATCGGCGGCAGCCTGGAGCTGCTGCAGCGACGGTTGAGCCAAGGGCGCCAGGATCGGATCGACGACTATGTCGACCTTGCCCGCGACTCGGTTCAGCGCGCGATGACCCTGACGCACCGCCTGCTGGCGTTTTCCCGCCACCAGCCGCTTTCACCGAAACCGCTGGATATCAACCGCCAACTGTCTGCCCTTGAGCCATTGCTGCGCCAGGTACTGGGCGCTGAAATGCAGCTGTTTTGGGAGACGGACGTCGAGCCTTGGGCGGTCTGCCTGGATGTCGATCAGTTGGAGAGCGGCCTGGTCAGCCTGTGCGCCAATGCTCGCGATGCCTGCCTGGGGCAGGGCAGCGTGACGGTACGCACGATCAACACGCGCCTGGCTACCGCTTTTCCCGATGCAACCGGGCTGCCCCCAGGCGACTATGTCGGCGTGCACGTCTCCGACAATGGCCATGGCATGTCGGCTGAAGACCTGGCCAGGGCATGCGAGCCGTTCTTCACCACCAAAGCCGTAGGGCGCGGCTCCGGGCTCGGGTTGGCGATGGTCCATGGGTTCGTCGGTCAGTCCGGTGGCTACATGTGGCTGGAGTCGGTCCAGGGGGAGGGGACAACGGTTTCCATGCTGTTCCCGCGTTGCTCCGAGAACATCCCTGAAGCGCCTCCCCTACCTGTTCCCGTGACGCAGCGGGCCAATGGTCAGCGCCTGTTGCTGGTGGACGACGAAAACAATCTGCGTTTGCTGATGGGTGAGTACCTTCGCGAACAGGGCTTCGATATTTGTGACGTAAAAGGTGCCAATTCGGCGCTGGATCGCTTCCGCCACAATGGCCCGTTCGACCTGGTCATCACCGATATCGGCTTGCCGGGCGGCTTCAGCGGGCGCCAGGTGGCCAGGGCAATGCGCATGATCAATCCGGATCAGAAGATCCTGTTCATCACAGGCTATACCCACCATTCGCTGGAACCCCAGCTGCTCGAGACACCTGGCACGGCACTGCTGCTCAAGCCGTTTCCACTCAGAGCCCTGGCCGACCAGGCGATACTGATGCTCACCGAATGAAACGGGTCAACGGCCACTTCCCAGCATCTGCGCGACCTGTACCTGCAATTGCTTGAGTGCGAACGGTTTGCAGATCAGCTGCATGCCTGGGCCGAGAAACGCTTCGCGCGCCGCCGCGGTTTCGGCGTATCCGGTAATGAACAGCACCGGTAGATGCGGGCGCAGGGTGCGTGCGATCTCGGCCAGTTGCCGGCCGTTCATGCCAGGCAGGCCAACGTCGCTGACCAGCAGGTCGACCTGCTCGGCTGAGCGCAGCACCTGCAGCGCTTCATTGGCATCGCGCACACTGCGGCATGAGAACCCGTCTTCCAAAAGGGTCTGGCAAAGCAGGTTGCGCACATCCGGGTCGTCCTCGACGAGCAGCACGTTACGCCCATCGGCGGGTAGTGCCGCTGCCAGCGTGCGCTTTTGCGAAGGCGCCTGGCTTCGGTGCCGTGGCATGAACAAATCCACCCGCGTGCCTTGGCCGATCTGGCTGCGCAGCACCACATGACCTTGGGATTGCTTGCTGAAGCCATACACCATGGACAGACCCAGACCGATGCCCTGGCCAACCGGCTTGGTGCTGAAGAACGGTTCGAAAGCATGTTCCAACGTGCTTTCCGACATGCCCTGGCCTTCGTCGATGATAGTCAGGCAAGCGTAATCCCCGACGTTCAGGCCTGCCGCTGGCAGGCGTTTTGACTGGGCGTGAACATTGCTGGCCTCGATGCGCAGCAGGCCTCCGCTGGGCATCGCTTCGCAAGCGTTTTGCAACAAGCTGTCGATGGCTTCCTGCAACTGGATCTGGTCGGCTTGCACTGCCCACAGGTCAGGTGCCAGTTTCACTTGCAAGGTCACGCCCTGGGTCAGCACCGACTCCAGGCGCTCTGTCAGCAGCAGCTGTGGCAAGTCGATGCACTGGCTGTGCAATGATTGCCTCGAGGAAAATGCCAACAAGCGATGGGTCAATCGTGCGGCTCGCGACACAGCCTGCCGGCCCATGCGCAGAATGCCTTCCACGCCGTCGCTGCGCCCCTGTTTCAAGCGCCGGTCGAGCAGCTCGAAACTGCCGCCAATACTGGTGAGCAGGTTATTGAAGTCATGTGCCATACCCCCTGCCAGCTGGCCGATAGCTTCCATCTTGCGCGTCTGGTGAAGGGCCAGCGCTTCGCTCTGCTGCGTTGCGCTGCGGGCATCCAGGCTCTGCTGCAGATCACGTAACTGATCACGCGCCAGGTACTGCCGACGACGGCTGCGCAAGGCCGCCTGGGCAAGCTGCACAAGCTGTGCCTGCTGATAGGGCGTGAACAGCAAGGTCAGGTTGCCCAATGGGTGACCGACGGGCGTGGTATTGGTGATGGCCGTCGCGGTGAGCATCACGATGGGCAGGTCCGACCAGGAGGGCTGCTGATCGATGAAATCCTTCAGCAGTGAACGAGGGCTCTCGTTGAACGCCTCTTCCGCGATGATTGCCAGCCCCGCACCTTCCGCCAGGCTGGCCCCCAGGTTGGCCATGTCCCGGGCACATAGGCAATGCACACCCGCGCTCGATAATAGCCGTGAAGTTTTTGTGGAAAGTGGCGCGGGTGCCAGTATCACAGCACGTTCGCCCAACGACGCCGAACTGGCCAATGGGTTTCTCCTTTGACGAAGGGCAAGCCCGATGCGAGCCCAACGCCCATGGTTCCGATAACTACGGGACCACGGGCATTCGCCAAGGGTTCAATACAATCACAGACCCTGTTGCAGGAACGGGTCGTCCGGGTTCTGCCGCTCCAGCTCGGCAAGCAACACCTGCACATTCTGCAACTGGCCGGTTTCTTTCCAGTATTCGATGAGCAAGACCCGCGCCTTGCGATTGGCCGGTTGCCGGCTGAGTAAGGTTTCCAGTTGCTTTTGCGCCGCATCCGTCTGTTCGAGATCGTGCAGGGTCACCGCCAGGGTGTAACGGTAAGCGGCGTTATCCGGCTCCAGCTCGACCGCCCGCGACAAGGCCAGCAGCGCATATTCGCGCTGATCGTGGCGGATCAGCCAGCGCCCCAGCTGGTTTTGCAGAAATGCCGAGTCAGGTCGCAGGGCCAAAGCCTTGGCCAGTACCTGTCGAGACTGGTCATGATGGCCCTGGCGTTCGAGCAGGCGGACCTGGGTCACCAGCGCGTCGGGGCTGTCCGGGGCCACTGCGAGGCCGCGCTGCAAGGCGATGGCTGCCTGGGTGAAGTCGTTCTCGTGCAGGTACAGGCGCGCCAGGTGTACCTGGGCGGTGGCATCATCGCGCTGTTGCTCCAATACCTGCTGATATTGCTCCAATGCCGTCTGCAGCGGGCCGAAATACAGGCCGATGGCGTCGGGATCGAGGCCGAGCAGGGCATCGACCACGGCAAAACGCACGCTTTGTTCGTCATCGTCGAGCAACGGCCCCAGGATCAGGCTGCGCTGCGCTGCCGGGACCAGGCGGTGAACAGTGCCGATGGCGGCGCGGCGGACCAGCGGCTCATCATCTTCCAGGCCCGCCCGGGCCAGTTTCAGCGCTTGTGGTGAGGGGTAGTTGGGCAGTTCGGCAAACAGTGCGGCGCGGCGGATGGGGGCCAGGTCGTCGCGTTGCAATTGCTGATACAGCACGCGCGCGGCACCCGGCTGGCCTTCGTGGGCCATGCGCAAGGCCTTGGCATAGCTCTGCGCAGGCAACGTCGGCGGCGCTGGCGGCGTATCCCGGTGCAGGTAGCCGATGGTGACCGATACCAGGATCAGCACAAGCAAGGCGACCAGGTAGCGGTGGCGTGTAGGCATCAGGGGGTCCATGACGGTGGGAACGAAGAGCTTGGGGCAGAATGCCGCGGGCTGCAAGCACCGTGGCGTGTCTGCCCTGACCTCATCGCCGGCAGCCAGCATAAAAAAGCCCCGCGGGCCAAGGCCTGCGGGGCAAAGGGTTGGGAGAGACCAACCAAAGGAGTCGTTGCAGAGCGGAGACTTAGCGCACGCTGACGACCGTCTCAGGCTGCCAGCCACCGCCGAGCGCCTTGTAGATGGAGACGATGCCGCGATACAGCTCGACTTCGCCCACTGCCTGGGCGTCTTCGGCGCTCAACCTTTCGCGTTCGGCATCGAGCAGCACCAGGTAGTCCACCGTGCCCTCGCGATAGCGTACCGAGGCGAGGTCCGCCGCCTTGCGGCTGGCATCGCTCTGGCGCATCAGCGACAGCAGCCGCTGCTGGGTCTTGTCGTAGTCGCTGAAGGCGTTGGCCGATTCTTCCAGTGCCAGCAGCACCTGCTGTTCATAGGTGGCCAAGGCCCCCTCGGCTTCGGCCTTGGCGCCACGCAGGCGGGCCCGCACGCTGCCCAGGTCGAACGCCGCCCAGGTGATGCTTGGCCCGAGCGCCCAGGCATTGGCTGCCGACGAGCCGATCTGCGAGCCACGCGCCGCGGTGAAACCCAGAAAACCGCTGAGACTTACCCGGGGGAACAGGTCGGCGGTGGCCACGCCCACATTGGCTGTGGCTGCGGCCAACTGGCGTTCGGCGCTGCGGATATCCGGGCGGCGGCGTAGCAGTTCACCGGGGTCGCCCACCGGCAGGGCCTTGGCGATCGCAGGCAGCGCCTTGGGCGAAAGGTCCACGCTCAAGGCATCCGGGCGCTGGCCGAGCAGGGTGGCGATACGGTGGCGTGCCCGCGCCTGTTCGGCCTGCAGTTGCGGCACGCTGGCCTCGACCCCGGCCAGCCGGGCATCGGCCCGGACCACGTCGAGTTCGTTGCCGACCCCGGCGTCGCGCAGGGTCACGGTGATGTTGCGCGACTCCTGCTGGGTCTTGAGGTTGGCCACGGCGATCTTCTCGCGCAGTTGCGCACCCCGCAACTGGCCGTAGGCGTCGACCAGCTCGGCGATCAGGCTGACCTGCAGCTGTTGCAGGTCGGCCTGGGCTGCCGCTGCCTGGGCCTCGCTGGCTTCGATCTGGCGCTGGATGCGGCCGAACAGGTCAAGCTCCCAGGCCATGTCCAGGCCCAGGTCGTAGCGCTCGCTGTTGACTCGTTGCTCGGTCTCGCCAGGGATCTGGCCCTTGCCGATCTCGCTGCTGACGCGGCTGGTGACCACCGGCAGCTGGTCATTGGCGGCGTCATCGCGGATCGCCCGAGCCGACTTGAGCCGGGCGAAGGCCACCCGCAGGTCGCGGTTGCCGTCCAGCGATGCCTGTACCAGCTGGTCAAGCACCGGGTCGTCGAACTGCTTCCACCAAACGCTCTCGAAGCGGCTGCGGTCAAAGGACTTGGCCTGCAGCGGGGTGTCGACACTTGCAGGTTCCGTGTCCGGCGTCTTGTAGTCCGGGCCCACGGCGCAGGCCGCCAGGGCCAGGGCCAGCAAGCTCGGGGTCAGGGGCTTGAGCAGGTTCATGCATGGCTCTCCAGCGAGTGAGCGCGTTCGGCCTTGCGGGCTTGGCGACGCTCGACGAAACGGCGGATCAGGAAGAAGAACACGGGGGTCAGGAACAGCCCGAACAGGGTCACGCCGATCATCCCGGAGAACACCGCGACGCCCATGGCGTGACGCATTTCAGAGCCCGCGCCGGAGGAGAACACCAGCGGTACCACACCCATGATGAAGGCGATCGAGGTCATCAGGATCGGCCGCAGGCGCAGGCGGCAGGCTTCCAGTACCGCAGCCAGCGGGTCCAGTCCCTTGGCCTGTTCGTCCTTGGCGAACTCGACGATCAGGATCGCGTTCTTGCACGCCAGGCCCACCAGCACGATCAAGCCGATCTGGGTGAAGATGTTGTTGTCGCCACCCGAGACGATCACCCCGGTGATGGCCGACAGCAGGGTCATCGGCACGATCAGGATCACTGCCAGCGGCAGGCTCCAGCTCTCGTATTGGGCCGCCAGCACCAGGAACGCCAGCAGCACGCAGAGCGGGAACACCAGCAACGCGGTATTGCCGGACAGGATCTGCTGGTAGGTCAGGTCGGTCCATTCGAAGGTCATGCCGTTGGGCAGCTCCTGCTTGAGCAGCTTCTCGATCGCAGCTTCGGCCTGGCCGGAGCTGTAGCCCGGTGCCGCCGCGCCGTTGATTTCCGCAGTGATGAAGCCGTTGTAATGCATCACCCGGTCAGGCCCGGAGGTGTCGCTGACCTTGAGGAAGGTCGCCAGCGGGATCATCTCGCCCTGGTTGTTGCGCACCTTCAGCTGGCCGATCTGCTCGGCATCGAGGCGGAACTGCTGCTCGGCCTGGACGTTGACCTGGTAGGTGCGGCCAAAGCGGTTGAAGTCGTTGGTGTACAGCGAGCCCAGGTATACCTGCAGGGTGTCGAAGATATCGGTAATGGCCACGCCGTGGGTCTTGGCTTTTTCCCGGTCGATGGCAGCATCGACCTGGGGCACGTTGACCTGGTAGCTGGTGAACAGGCCTGCCAGCTCCGGCACATTCTGGCTCTTGGCAATGATGTTCTGGGTTTCCTTGTACAGCGCTTCGTAGCCCAGGTTGCCGCGGTCCTCGATCTGCAGGCGGAACCCGCCGATGGTGCCCAGGCCCTGGACCGGCGGCGGTGGGAAGATCGCGATATAGGCGTCCTGGATGTCGGCGAACTGGGCGTTCAGCGCGGCGGCGATGGCTGCGGCCGACTGGCTCGGGTCCTTGCGTTCGTCGAACGGCTTGAGCGGGGTGAACACGATGCCGCTGTTCGGGCTGTTGGTGAAGCCGTTGATCGACAGGCCAGGGAAAGCTACCGAGTCGGCGACGCCAGGCTGCTTCAGGGCGATTTCGCTCATGCGCTTGATCACTGCCTCGGTGCGGTCGAGGCTGGCAGCGTCAGGCAGCTGGGCGAAGGCCACCAGGTACTGCTTGTCCTGGGCCGGCACGAAACCGGTCGGGGTGGACGAGAAGCCCAGGTAGGTCAGGCCCATGAGGCCGGCATAGACGAACAGGGCGATGCCGCTGGA